>Ga0187849_1000198_pt1 | contig 87884 bp, 76 predicted proteins | sample June2016WEW_4_10_2_FD_132412 | JGI IMG/M metagenome (GOLD analysis project Ga0187849, IMG submission 132412) | Peatland microbial communities from SPRUCE experiment site at the Marcell Experimental Forest, Minnesota, USA - June2016WEW_4_100 | ecosystem: Environmental > Terrestrial > Soil >... | reverse complement strand
AAGAAAAGAAAACAACTTGATTAGAGCCCAAACCTATCTGAAAAACCCATTTCCCTGAAACTGAAGGTGAAAGCCTATCAGTTTTCGCTTCTTAATCCTAGAGCTTTTGAGATTTAGAAATGAGATAATCTAGGTGGAATTCCCCCTTAAACTGAATAATTTCTAAACAACTGAATTAAAAAACAAGAGGAGAGGTAAAGAAATGGGAATTGAACTTTACAGAGAGCCTAAGCTTGAAAAACCAATTATGTTTGTTGGCTGGCCAGGGATTGGAAACATTGGGACAATTGCGGTGAATAGCTTAAATGGTATTTTGAGGGGAGAGGAACTTGGAGAAATAGAAAGTTGGGATTTTTTCTATCCAAGGAAGGTTTCAATCAGAGATGGTTTGTTGGAAGATTTAGAGTTTCCGAGTAACAAATTTTATTACCTGAGGCTTGAAAACAAAGATTTGATATATTTCATTGGAGAAGAGCAGCCCACGGAAGGAGGAGGAATGTATGCCAGAGGAGAAAAGGCTTACCAGATGGCTAACCTTGTTTTAGATGTAGGTTCAAAATTTGACTGCCAGAGGGTTTACACCTCTGGAGCTTGTGTTTCCCCGATTCATCATCAGATGAAACCAAGAGTTTGTGCAGTCGTAAGTTCTGAGAATTTAATAAGGGAAGTAAAGAAGTATCCAAATACAATATTGATGAGTGAAATAGGAGGGAGAGGGGAAGGTGAAGGGACCATCACCGGCTTGAATGGTCTTTTGCTAGGACTAGCTAGAAAAAGAGGTTTGGAAAGTATTTGTCTGATGGGAGAAATACCAGATTGGCTTACTGGAGCCTCTCTTCCATATCCAAAGGCTTCAAAATCGGTCCTTGAGGTCTTTGCTGAGATTTTAGGTATTAGAATTGATTTTAGTTTTTTCGATAAGATGGAAGCGCATGTCGAAGAGATTATCGAAAGTTTCTATGCAAAATTCCCTCCGGAAATGAAAGAGGAGTATGATCAAAGAAAATTTGCTGCTCACACTAAGCCGGGAACGATAACTATTCAGGCTCAGGTATATATTGACAAGCATTTTAAAAAAGGAGGCGATGCAGGTGGAGAAAAACCCACTTGAGATTTATAAAACTCCCAAGCTCCATAGTCCATCTCTGATTGTCGGTTGGCAAACCAGGGATATTGGGAAACTGGGACCCAAGGTTATTGATTTTTTGAATGAAAAACTAGGAGGTCGAGAAATTGCTGAAATTAAACCTTTAGGCTTTTTCCCGTTTGGAGGGGTGAGGTTTAAAGATGATTTGGTTCAGGTCCCAGAAAGTAAATTCTGGGCTTGTGAGAAAGATAATCTCTTGACCTTTAAAAGTGACGAACCTGTATTTGAGCATTATCAATTCCTAAACTCAGTTCTGGATTTCGCTGAAAATCACTGCCATGTTAATGAGTTGTACACCCTTAGCGGGATCGTTTCTTTCATTGCTCATACTAGTCCCCGGAGGATATTAACAGTTTTCAATAAGGCAGAGCTTAAAGAAAGACTTCAAGGCTATGGACTAGAAAATATGACCTGGGAAGGGCCGCCAGCTATAAGTAGCTATCTTTTGTGGTTAGCTAAAAGGAGGGGGATTCCGGGAGTGAGTCTTTGGCCGGAAATACCATTTTATTTAGCCACAAGGGAAGATCCCCAGGCAATAAAGCTAACCCTTTCTTTTCTGAATAGGAGATTTAACTTAGGTCTGAATTTAGGAGAGTTTGATTTAGAGATTAGAGATCAGAACAAGAAAATAGCCCAACTAAGGAAGGAAAATGCTGAAATCAATCGATATATCAATATGTTAGAAAGTGGAGTAAGGTTAGACGAAGAGGAACAGTTGAAACTAGCTGAAGGGGTCTATGAACTTCTCGGAAAAGGAGGCTGAACTTGATTTCAAGCTGCCCTAGTTAAGAAAAGCGTTTACAGTTAGAGACTCAGACCGTTGGACAATAAGTGGTGTAACACCCCCCCTTTGGCGGTTCCTTCCTCCTACTGAAAGTGTAACCGAGACCCTCTGCCTTTAGTTTTTCAACATGGATGGTGAGTTATGACGCCGTGGAGGTTTCTATATCTGCTATCTATCCTCTGCTTTCAGACAACACAAAATGTTTCGATATGATTTTCGTTTATTGAATTGGAATGCGTGATTTCTACTTGCTTGTTAACCTCAATAGCCACTCAGAGTGAACACTTGTATGTGTCGGGCCGGACTTGACAAACTGATGTCTGCCAAATCAACTTTTCGTTTTCACAACATGTTCTTATTGTCCCCTTCTGGCTTTCCTGATGTCCTCCAAATAGAACTTGATTAACGGCGACATCTCGGGTGGTTGCCAATCTGTCTTCTTGGGTTCCTCCGGCCACGTGAAAGGCAGATGCCAAACCTCCCCTGGTTTTTTGGCCTTTTCAAGCACCTCAAGGGTTTTCAGAAGAACTTTCCTCTGCCCTTCCACGTCTCCGACCTGCCCCGCGGGTCTCCCGTAAGGATATTCAATGGCAGCCGATCGGGGAATGCCCACAGCCCGATGAAATTCATAGGTGGGCGTGAGAACGACGGTTGAGAACCCGTCTTCCTCCAAGAATCTCGCAGCCAGTCCGACGGACTGGCAACAGAAGGGTCAGGCAGGGGCCATGAGAACTGCCTCGACGCCTTCAATCTTCATCCTCTTGGAAATAGGCTCAATCGCTACCTTTAAGAAATCCGTACTTTTCCATTGAAAACCATAAAAGGAATAAGAGGTGAGGGCGAGACGACCAATGATTTTCTCCTTCTCAAATTCAGCCATCCGTGCCAGGGGAAGCATGACATTGATATCCTGTTTGATATAATTGGTGTTAATATGGAGATGATTGACGTCGATTTCCTTCTCAGTGGCACTTCTCGGTATTTCCCGATAGGAACGATCACCCCAAAAAGGCTCTCTTTTCTCTCTTTCCATATCAAAAGGAGGATCTGTTTTCAAACTGATGCCAGCGCTCGTCACTAACGCGATGGTCGTCTGATTCAAAGGCTTGGCCATTGGCGTCCACGGGATATAGCCCTGATACTCTTCTTCCGGAATCAACGTGTTGACCCAAGCTTTTAAGCCTGGAGGAAGAAACCGAAATCCATCCACTTTTTTTCCTTCCTGTGCCATGTTCTCCTCCTAAAATTCCTCCCTGCCCCCCCTCACCCCGCCCTCTCCCCGCTGGGGAGAGGGAAGTACATTAATCGTCTCAAAATAGAATAGACCTAAGTGTCGGGAAATCTCCCCCACTGCCTTCGCCGAAGCGGCTTCGCGCAGGCAGCTCGCCCCTCTTTGCTAAAGAGGGGTAATTCCTCCCTTAGGAAAAGGGAGGGTAGGAGGGATTTTATAGATCAATGTCTTGCTATTATGAGACTCTTAATATATAGAGAAATTTTATAACGGGCTAACATCCTTTGCAAGGCTATTTAACTGCCACCGGCGTCATGCCCTTGACAATCCATGGTCGACTGAAATATATTTTATTTTAATTTCGGATATTTATTGGAGCGATCATTGTCTCTCTTTATTACTTTTGAAGGTGTCGAGGGGAGCGGTAAGACTTCCCAGATTCAACGCCTAAAAAAATACCTCACCCAAAAAGGCATTCCCTGTAAAGTAACCCGAGAGCCAGGAGGGTGTCCTATTGGTGAGAAAGTCAGGAAAATTCTTTTGGACCCCGACCACCGCGAGATGGTCCCGGCGACCGAGCTCTTCCTCTACGAAGCCGCCAGGGCGCAACATGTGAAGGAGGTCCTAAAGCCGCTTTTGAAAAAGCGAGGCATCATTCTTTGCGACCGTTTCTGTGATGCCACCCTTGCCTATCAAGGCTACGGCCGAAGGCTTGACTTGAAATGGATTGATCGTCTCAACCGCCTCTCTTCTCAGGGGATCAAGCCCGATGTCACCTTCCTCCTCGATTGTCCATCCGTTGTAGGGTTGAACAGGGCACTTCAAAGGAATCGAACACTGAAACAGGAAAGAGAGGAGCGTTTCGAGAGAGAGGAGATTCAATTCCACCGGCGGGTGAGGAAAGGATACCTTGCCATCGCCAGAAAAGAACCCCATCGGGTCAAGGTGATTGATACCCGGGAGGGCGAAGAGAAAGTCTTTGAAAAGATTCGAAAAATCGTTGATAATTTAATAGAAAGAAAGCAGTTCGGAGTTCGGAGTATTTAGTTCAGAGTTCAAATCCGCATTCCGTAATCCGAATTGCGCAATTGAATGAACCATGGCATTCAAAAACGTTATAGGACACGCTAAGCCTATTGCACTGATGCAGAGAGCAATCAAAAACGGGAAGGTCGCTCAGAGCTACCTTTTTTTGGGGAATGAAGGAATCGGAAAGAAGTATGCGGCTCTTCAATTCGCAAAAGCGCTCAACTGCCTTGGAGCAGAGGCCGAAGAAGGAGATGCCTGCGATCACTGCACCTCCTGCAAAAAGATCGATCATGGCCTTCACCCCGATGTTTTGGTCATTGAACCGGAGGGACAGAATATCAAGGTCGAGCAAATAAGGCAACTACAAAGGGAACTGGCGTACCGACCCTACGAAGGGAAGTATCGTGTCTGTATCGTGACGGCGGCAGATCGGATGGCTCCTCACATACCGAATACCCTTCTCAAAACATTGGAAGAACCTCCACTCCACACAGTGATCGTCCTGCTGGCAAATAACTCCAGATTCATATTACCCACGATCCTCTCACGATGCCAGCCAATTCGCTTCAATCCCCTGCCCATCCCTCTGGTCTCGAAATGGCTGGTGGAAGGCAATGGCTTCGATGAAGCAGAAGCCCACCTCCTCGCCTCGCTTTCGGAAGGAAGTCCTGGCAAGGCTTTGGAGATTCAAGAGGAGATCCTTCAGATTCCGAGAAAGGAACTCCTGAAGGATTGGGTGGGTTTGAAATCGCTTTCCTTCGAAAGGATAGGGAGTTGGGTTGGATATTTACCCTCCCAGCGAGAAAATCTCCTACTGATACTGGAGGTGGCCAAGACCCTGCTGAGAGATCTAGTTATGGTGAAGGCCTTGAATCAGGGGCCGAAACTGATCCATTCTGACCTTCTGCGAGAGATAGAGAGCACGGCGGCCAACTGGAGCCTCTCCTCCCTTTTGAGAAGGATGGAGCGTCTGCACCAGACCATCGTTGAAATCAAGGCCAATGCCAATACGAGCCTGGCCCTTGAGGCCATGATGCTTTCGTGGGCTGAAAGATAGAGAAGATGATTCGTTTAGTTTTTGTCAAACTACCTAACGGAAAAACGGAAGAATTTGACGCGACCCAGCTGTCCCTCGAAGCGGGTGAAAGCGTCGTTGTCGAGACCGAAAAGGGATTGGTCCTGGGAAGGGTTCTCTCTCCGCCTCATGAAAAGGAAAAGCGCTACTTTCTGAAATCTCCAAGAAAGGTAACTCGGAAAGCTACGGTTGAGGATCTGGAGCAATTCAAAGGAAATCAACAATTGGAGAAGGATGCCTTCCAATTCTGTCTCCAGAAAATCAGGGAGAAGCACCTGGACATGAAGCTGGTCAAAACGGAAATCCTTTTAGACCGTTCGAAAGCCCTCTTCTATTTCACCTCTGAAAAGAGGATCGATTTTCGGGAGCTGGTCAAGGATTTGGCCGCAGAATTCAGGATGCGGATCGAGATGCGCCAAATTGGGGTAAGGGATGAAGCGAAAATGGTCTGTGGTCTTGGAAGTTGCGGAAGGGAGCTCTGTTGCGCCAAATTCATGAATCGATTCGAACTCGTCTCCGTCAAAATGGCCAAGGAGCAGAATTTAGCCCTCAACCCGACGAAGATCTCCGGAGTCTGTGGCCGTTTGATGTGTTGTCTGTCTTACGAATTTCCTACTTATGTCGACCTGAAAAAAGATCTCCCCAAGGTGGGAAAATATATCATGACTCGCTCCGGCAAGGGGAAAGTTATCCGCCAAAATGTCCTCAGCGGAACGGTGACGGTAGAGTTGGAAGAAGGGGGAGAGATTACCATTCATGCGTCCGAACTCTGAAAAATTCTTCTACGTAACCACTCCCATCTACTATGTCAATGATGTTCCCCATATCGGCCATGCCTATACCACCGTGGCTGCGGACATCCTCGCCCGCTTCAAGCGCTTCGAGGGTTATCACGTTTTCTTCCTCACCGGCACCGATGAACACGGCCAGAAGGTGGAGAAAGCGGCCCAGGAGCGAGGGATCGATCCAAAGGCTCACTGCGATGAAATGGTTCTGCGATTCCAATCGCTCTGGAAGAAGCTGAATATTTCTAACAATGATTTCATCCGAACCACGGAGAGGCGCCATCAAAAGGTGGTCCAGAACATTCTTCAAGATCTCTTCGACCGCGGGGAGATCTATCAGGACAATTATGACGGATGGTACTGCATCCCCTGCGAACGGTTCTGGACTGAAAAGGATCTGATGGAGGGGAAATGTCCGGATTGCTCTCGTCCGGTGATTCAGATCTCAGAGAAAAACTACTTTTTTCGGATGAGCAAGTATCAATCCTGGTTGATCGAGCACATCGAAAAAAATGATCGCTTTATCTTCCCTACAGCGAGAAGAAACGAGGTCTTAGGATTTCTCCGCAGCCCCTTGGAGGACCTTTGTATCTCAAGACCGAAGAAACGGTTGAAGTGGGGAATTGAAATCCCTTTCGATACCGAGTATGTCACCTATGTGTGGTTTGACGCCCTGATCAACTACCTCAGTGGAATTGGCTATGGCTCCGGGGAAAATGCTTTCTCTCAATTTTGGCCCCAGGCGACCCATCTCATCGGCAAAGATATCCTCACCACCCACGCGGTCTACTGGCCAACCATGCTCAAGGGCATTGGCTTGTCGCCTCCTAAAATGGTATTCGCCCATGGGTGGTGGACCATCGAGGGTAAGAAGATGTCGAAATCCCTCCAAAATGTGGTGGAGCCTGATCGCCTGATTGACACCTACGGAGTGGATGCCGTCCGGTATTTTCTCATGCGGGAGGTTCCTTTCGGAACGGACGGCGATTTTTCTCATGCTGCCATGGTCCATCGGATCAATAGCGATCTGGCAAATGATCTGGGCAACCTCTTCAGCCGAGCTCTTAGCATGGTCGTCAAATATTTCGACGGTCTTATTCCAACACCGTCCAACCCGCAGGATATGGATCGAGGACTTCAAGAGGTGTCCGAAAGGATTCTTCCCCAACTCTCGAAACAGATGGAGGATTTAGCCTTTCATCGAGCATTGGGCTCGGTCTGGGAGATCGTCAACGCGAGCAATAAATATATTGACGAAGCCGCACCATGGGCTTTGGCCAAAGCAGAGAAAGATCGACCCCGCCTTGGCACAGTGCTCTACCACGCGCTCGAATCGCTTCGACTCATCGCGCTGCTCTTAGCGGCCTTCATGCCGTCTACCTCTGAAAAGATGTGGTCCCAGCTGGGGGTGGAGAAAAACCTTTGGGAGCAAAATATAACGGTGAACGGAAAGTGGGGAGGGTTGAAGCCGGGAAGGAAAGTGGTTCAGCCCGCTCCTCTGTTTCCGCGGCTGGATCCTTCGAAGATGTCGCAAAGTGCATAGTGCGTAAATTTCCAAATTCCAATTCCTTTCGCAAGACGTCAGGCGCGAGGGGCAAGGGGTTAACCCCTCACGCCTCGCGACTCACGCTTCACGTTGCTTGAAATTTTGTGCTTGGGATTTGGTGCTATAGAGTATAGCTATGAAGAAGCCCCAGCCCATCCGCTCCATCCTTGAAAAAACCATCCAGTCTTTGGAGATCGATGTCCCGCTGAAGACCTATTCCATACTCGGAGCCTGGAACGAGATTGTCGGCGAGTCCGTAGCAGCCCATTCTCAGCCACGGGCGATTCGAAACCGAATCCTCTTCATCGATGTCACCCATCCGACCTGGATGCAGCAACTTCAGTTTCTTAAACCCACCCTTCTCGAAAAGATCAACACCTTTTTAGGCGAATCCCTTATCCAGGACATTCGGTTCAAACTGGGGAAGATTCTCTCGAATGTCACAGTTCCTTCCAAAACCGTTTCAATGGAAGATCAAAAACTTGATAAAGCGACGTTGAACCGAATTGAAGGCGTTCTCAACGAAATGGATGATGAAGAGTTAAGGGACAGTTTGCGGGAGGTCTTGATCAAAGGAGCAAAGTTGGAGCATTACAGAAGGAAAGCAAAGTAAATTACCCCGCCCTTACAGATGGTCCATTCTGCAATAACAAAATCTAATCCCCTCATGTCACCCTGAACCCGTTTCAGGGTCTCAGAGATTCTGAACCAAGTTCAGAATGACAGTTTTAGGGTCAGGTCAAAACCTAATTCCCCCCGATTAATGATTGTCCCCAACAAGTATTCAACCGGCATCCGCTCACCCACGTTTTCTACATCTCTAACTCTGTCTTCAGTCAATTTCTTTTGAAATCCAAATGAAAAATCGGCACATTTTGTCGCTCTGATGTCCTTTCTTGTTACTTTCAATATTTCGAGACAAATTACATTTTGGGGAGATCAACAAAAAAATTCATAAATTCCAATAGATACATTTACGATTGAATTCTAATTTTATGGCACACAAGATGCAAGGTCATAGAAAAGGTTTACTTTGTTTACATGGTGTACAGGCATTAAGACCGGGCAGCGATGACTTTACATAGAACCTCACAAGAAGGGCTCCAGGACGGATGGATACGGGCTACATTCATTCTGAGGAAGGATTACCTGGAGAAACTTAAGGCATTAGCCTACTGGGAAAGAAAGAAGATAAAAGAGGTTTTGGATGAGGCATTAAGGCTGTATCTCAGAAGGAAAAAAACAAGAACGAAGACAACTAGTTAGATTGGAAAGAGTTTCGAATTGCAATCTATGCAAGAGAACAAAAGCTTAATCATCTTACTTCTCACACTACTCCTCATTTTTTCTCCATCCGGCTTAGCGTTAGCTCATGAGGCAGTTCATGTCCCTATTCTTATTTATCATCGCTTCGGACCTGCGGCTATTGACAGCATGACGGTAACAACAGCCCTTTTCGAGTCCCAGCTGAAATACTTCAAAGACAACAGGTACGAAGTGATACCTCTCAGGGAACTTGTGGACTACTACCTTGGGAAAAAACAGGCCCCCCCACCCCATTCCGTTGTGATTACCGCTGATGACGGCCACATTTCTGTCTATAGAGAGATGCTCCCTCTTGTCAGGAAATACCACATTCCGGTCACCCTTTTCATCTACCCATCGGCGATATCAAACGCATCTTATGCCATGACTTGGGGCCAGCTGAGAGAGTTGAAAGAGACAGGGCTTTTTGACTTTCAGTCTCATACCTTTTGGCATCCTAACTTCAAGAAAGAGAAAAAGAGGTTAACACCGGCTGAATATGAAAATTTTGTGGCCATGCAGTTGAGAAAATCAAAAGAGAAACTGGAAAAGGAACTGAATGTCAGGGTGGACATGCTCGGATGGCCCTTTGGTATCTATGATGACGACCTCATCCATAAGGCCAAAGAAGCGGGATATGTGGCCACATTTACGATGGAGCGGCATCCTGCAGGCACTCAGGACAATGTGATGGCTCTTCCTCGTTATCTTATGACAAACGGAGACGGAGGAAGAAGGCTTACCACAATCCTGGCAAATTCACCGCGGGGGTAGAAAGATGCTGATCAGCAGAGGAAGTAAGGTATGGATAGCGTTGTTGTGTGTAACCCTTTTCTCGTTGATTCCGGCGTATGCCATGGCGTACACAACGGGGAGAGTGGTTGATTTCATCACCGGGAAACCGGTTAAGGGTGCTTTGGTTACTTCAAATAATGACGTCGTCCTGGCGGATGAGAACGGAATTTTCACGGCCAATACCGCGTCCGGCAAAGTGCGGGTGAGGGCACCTGGATACGGAAGAACCGACCGGATCGTCCTTCCTCTCAACGGTGTACCCCAAGAGATAAAACTCATCCCTTTTAATCCGAAAGCGCTTTATCTCTCCTTTTTTGGAATAGGCGACAGGAGTCTGCGAGACTCTGCAATCAAACTCCTTCAGGAAACCGAGTTGAATACCCTTGCCATCGATGTGAAGGGAGACAGGGGCATGATTCCTTATAAGAGCGCGATTCCCCTTGCCGCTGAAGTGGGTGCTCAGCGGACCATCACGGTAAGAGAGATCGCTCCCCTGATGAAATCTTTGAAGGCAAAGGGAATCTACACCATCGCGCGGATCGTTGTGTTCAAAGATAATCCCCTCGCAGGGGTACGGCCTGATTTGGCGGTGAAGACACCGGCGGGAGAGATATGGCGCGACAGGGAAAACCTGGCCTGGGTGGATCCCTTCAAGAAGGAGGTGTGGGATTATAATATCAATATTGCTGTGGAAGCAGCACAATATGGATTTGATGAGATCCAGTTCGACTATCTCCGGTTTCCGGATGCTTCCGGCCTTCAATTTTCAATGTCCAATACAGAAGAGAACAGGGTAAGAGCCATCTCCGGATTTCTTATGGAGGCGAGGAGGAGGCTGACGCCTTATAATGTTTTTGTCTCCGCAGATATCTTCGGTTACGTCTGTTGGAATCTTAACGATACCAAGATCGGACAGAGGCTTGAAGACCTTGCCGTCCACCTTGACTATATCTGCCCCATGCTTTATCCATCCGGATTTCAGTATGGAATACCCGGTTACAGAAATCCTGTTGCGAACCCTTATGAAATCGTTTATCTTTCCCTCAAACGAGCCCAGGAACGAACCAATCTCCCCTCCCATCGTTTCAGACCATGGCTGCAGGCATTTAGAGACTACGCCTTTGACAGGAGATACTTCAATGATCGAGAGATCATGGGCGAGGTCAAAGCGGCTGAAGGATTTGGTTCCCAAGGTTGGATGCTCTGGAATCCGAGGAACGCTTATTCGTCAGCGGGCCTGAAGAAAGAAAAGCCATTCGGCTGAGATTCGTTCGATTCGTTTGCCAAGAATTTGAGATGAAACATGTCGTGCGGCAGAAGGCTGTGAAGTGGTGGAGGATTTTCCTCCCACTTATCCTCTCTGCTGTCATCCCCACCTCAGCATCCTCTCAGGCGCTTCGGGAAGAGCAACTGGTTCCCATTGCAGAACTGGCGAAGAAAGAGATTCAAGCCGGCAGGATTCCGGGTGCTGTCATCTTGATCGGGAACCGGGGAAAAGTTGTCTACCGGCGGGCCTTCGGCCTTCGCGCGCTAAAACCGAAGAAGGTCCCCATGACCACAGATACCGTCTTCGATATCGCCTCCCTCACCAAGGTGATTGCAACTTCCACCGCGGTGGTGCAGCTGATAGAAACGGGAAAATTAAACCTCGAAGATCCGGTCGCCAAATATTGGCCCGAGTTTAAACTGAACGGCAAAGAAGCGATCACTGTGCGCGATCTCCTCACGCATTATTCCGGTCTTCGGCCGGATCTCGACCTAAAACCAAATGGGTCGGGATATGACACCGCTCTCCGTCTGGTCGAAGAAGAGAAACCCATTCTCCCTCCCGGCACGAGTTTCATTTATAGTGACATCAATTTTATCATTCTAGGCGAGCTTGTCTCTCGCATCTCTGGGAAACCTCTTGATCTCTATTGCGCCGATCACATCTTTAAACCTCTCGGAATGGAGGACACAGGCTTCAAGCCTTCCCCCCTCCTCCAGCCTCGTATCGCGCCGACGCAATACCTGCATGGGACCAAGGGCAATATCCTCTTGGGAGAGGTCCACGATCCAGTGGCCCGCGGCATGGGCGGTGTGGCCGGACATGCCGGGCTTTTCTCTACAGCCGATGACCTCGCCATCTTTGCCCAGACGATCCTCGACGGGGGCAGCAGAAATGGTATACGGATTCTCAGTCCTGCCATGATCAGGAAGATGACCACGCCGCAATCCCCGCCTGATAAATTGCCTCTACGGGGATTGGGCTGGAATATCGACTCGTCCCTCGCCTCCGAAGCCTCGTACGGACACAAGGGCTTCACCGGAACCGGAATCTGGATTGACCCGGTTTCCAATACCTATGTCATTATCCTGACCAATCGCGTCCACCCAAATGGCAAAGGAAAGGTCGAGCCGTTGCGAACCAAGATACTCTCCCTTGTTAATGAAGCCATTGAACCGGTTTCAGCGGAGGGCGTTTTGGCCAGCAGGCCTTTGCCGAGTCCGTATGAACCAGGCGAGAACAATAACGAGAAGGTGCAGACAGGAATCGACGTTCTAACCGGAGAGAAGTTCAAACCCCTCACTGGACTGCGTGTGGGACTGATTACTAATCATTCGGGCATCGATTCCGCAGGGAGGCGTACGGTAGACCTCCTCCATAAGGCGCCAAATGTGAAACTGGTAGCCATTTTCAGCCCGGAGCACGGCTTTTCCGGCAAGGCCGACAGGAAGGTTTTATCAACGAGAGAGCCGTTGACAGGTCTGCCCTTATACAGTCTTTATGGGGCCACTGTTCGTCCGACAAAAAAAATGCTCTCTGGCCTGGACGCGCTCGTCTTCGACATCCAGGATGCGGGTGCTCGCTTCTACACGTATATCACGACCATGGGTTATGCGATGGAGGCGTGTGCTAAGAAGGGAATTCCTTTCTATGTTCTCGACAGGCCGAATCCGATCACTGCTTCGCTCGTTCAGGGACCGATCCTGGACAGAGACTTGAGATCCTTCACCGGATATTTCCCTCTGCCCGTCCGGCACGGGATGACGGTGGGTGAGCTTGCAACATTGTTTAATGCCGAAATGAAGATTGGCGTTAAGTTGCACGTCATCAAAATGCGTGGCTATGAGCGCAGCCAGTGGTATGACGACACCGGCTTGCTTTGGCTCAACCCATCGCCTAACTTGCGTACTCTGTCAGAAGCTATTCTCTATCCGGGAGTCGCGATGGTTGAAAGCTCGAACGTAAGCGTCGGCCGGGGGACGTCGACACCTTTCGAGTTTCTCGGCGCTCCCTGGATCACCGCAGAGGAATTTGCGTCATACCTGAATAACCGCAGAATCAAAGGGATCCGATTCATGCCGGTGGAATTTACACCCGCAGCCAGTCCTTTTAAAAATCAATTATGTCACGGCGTCCAGATCGCCCTCCTCGATCGACAGGTGCTGGACTCTCCTGCTCTTGGGGTAGAAATCGTCAGCGCCCTTTACCGGCTCCATCCGAAGGACTTCCAGATTGACAAGACACTTGGCCTCATTGGATCTCGCGAGGTTCTACAAGCCATTAAGGATGGTCAGGACCCTGTTGTCATCGCGCAGAATTGGCAGGAGCCGCTGGAACAATTCCACAAGCTCCGGTCAAAATATTTGCTTTATTGACCCATCCTTTGCACAAAAACTTTCTGACCTATGATAGAATCGTTGAAATCTTATCCGGCGACGGAGACCTTTTGGTATTAAGAAGGCCGTTTGTCCGAAAGGTGTAAAAGTTAGGATGATCTTCAATCGAAACTTCATCAAGTATTGGCTTCCCGTAATCCTTTGGCTGTGCTTTATTTTTTGGATGTCCACTGAGACATTTTCTGCGGAAAATACATTCTCGTGGATGGAAATGGTCCTGGGTGTTTTATTCCCCAAAATCTCATCTCAGGAAATGGTTTTCATCCATGTGTTGATTAGAAAGGCCGCACATGTCACAGAGTATTTTGTTTTAGGTCTTTTATTGTTCCGCACTTTTCGCGGCGACTCGGTTTCGTCGTGGAGCTGGCGATGGTCTTTTTTCGCCCTCATCGTAGTGGTCGTCTGGGCTGCCGGGGATGAGTTTCACCAATCCTTTGTTCCAACACGGACGGCATCCGCCGTGGATGTGGCCATCGATACCGCAGGCGGAATTCTTGCGCAGTGTGTAGCCTTCTTGTGGCATCGTGGTAGGAAGAAATAGAGTATGGAGCTCCTGCGTACCGGGAGGCGGGTGGCTAGACTTTTTCCAAGATGATTTTAGCCCTGTCTTTAACCTTCAAGAGGACTTTAGGATCGGATAGCACCTTTCCAATGATATTGACGGCGCTGGCAGCTCGAATCTCGTCGCCCCTGCTTGCCGGGGTGGGGCCGAAAAAGATGCAGAAGGCGTGTCCGGTCGGCCAATACCCCAATTCCCCCGCTGAGACGACTTCCCTTGACCCCTTCTCCAACCCGGCCTTCACCGGAATGGCAAAGTAGATTTCTTCGCCCCAAAGATTGGCCTTTCCTTCAATCGGGAGAGCCTCCCAGATCCGTTGAGCTGTCTTTTCCTCGTTCAGTTCCGCTTCGACCTCTACGTCACTCACGAGGATCCTGATCTTTTTTCCCATCGTTCACGCCTCTTGCCTCAAGGGGATCAAATTCATTAAAAAGACCCTCATGTTCTTCCTGATTGTCTATATTGTTCGGAAAGAAAAGGATCTCACGATCCATCTTGACGACTTCCCCTTTCAGGGTTAGGAACGTCTGAGTCTGGTTTCTCAGCAAAAAGAAGCTCAATATGACAAGGACATAGTTAGACACTTCCCTTGCGGTTGTATAGAAAAAGTGTGCGTCCAAGCCAAAAAAATAATAATCTTCAAAAATAAAAAGCCTTGCCGTGTTGACCAAAAGCCCCAGCGTGATGAGCTGCAAAAAGCGTTTGGTCTTCGTTGTACTCTGGGCCAAAGAAAGAAGGCACTGATCGTAGGCCCTTTTGAAGTTTTTCCAGCTGCTCGAAATGTTCTTGAGGAGGTCCAGATATATCTTTTCGTCCCCTCCGTAAATCTTCAGACGGACCTGTCTGTCCCCACGAAACAGGATATAACGTTTCAACAGCTCTTCTCTTTCCGAGAGGAGGGCCTGGTTTCTCCTGAGTCCTCGGTATAGAATGAAGGCCAGGCCGATGAGAAGCAAGAAAGGTATTCCTTCATTGACCAGCTTGATCCAATTCATGACATCCTTTCCCCGTCACCCTGTTAGACCTTCCCTTCTCCCTTCGGGGAGAGAAATAGGCTGAGCGGATAGCACTCAGATTCGATTGATCAGGCCGGCCATGTAGCCAGCCCCAAATCCGTTATCGATGTTGACCACGGCGACACCTGAGGCGCATGAATTCAGCATGGCCAGTAACGCCGTGATCCCCCCAAAACTTGTACCGTAGCCGACACTGGTGGGGACGGCGATCACCGGCCGGTCCACCAACCCTCCGACGACGCTGGGCAAAGCCCCTTCCATTCCAGCCACGACAATGAGGACTCGTGCCGCTTCCAATCTCTGTCTCTCGGAAAGGAGCCGGTGAATCCCTGCGACACCGACATCGTAAAGGGTTTCCACGCGATTCCCCATGAATTGAGCCGTGACCGCAGCCTCCTCAGCCACAGGGATATCGGTCGTTCCTGCACTGATGACCAGAATCGTCCCCTTCCCTTCAGATAGGACTGGATGGGTGAGATAGGTCAGAACTTTGGAATTCGGATAGTATCGGCTCTTCGGGAAAGCTCTTTGTATTGCCTTGGCCTTTCTCTCTTCCAAACGCGTGATGAGGATATTCTGCCCTTTCGTCTTCAACTGTTTCGTAATGGTCAGAATTTGTCCGGCGGTCTTTCCTTCTCCCCAGATCACCTCAGGAAAACCTTTTCGGAGACTGCGGTGATGATCGATCCTGCTGAACCCCAAGTCTTCAAACGGAAGCGACTTCAACTGTGCCTTGGCTTCATCCAGCGTGGTCTTCCCTGATTTCACTTTCTTCAGGAGATCTTCAAGCTTCCGGATATTCATTCTTCTCTCTTAAAACATTCTATTCAGTCTCGTGTCGAAAAGTCAAGAAAAACCCCCTCTTCCATAAAGAAATTTTCCCTGGTGACCATTCAGCAGATGAATGGCCTTCACAGGATGAGAGGGAAAAAGCCAGGGGCGCAACTGACGAGCCAGGGTTGACAAGGATGAACAAAAAAGATAGGCTAATTTGGACGATGTGAAGAATTTATCCTTTGCGTACAGCCTGAGGAGGTTAGATGAACCGAACGGGGGTTGTCAAGGATCGAAGATATCTGGAGCATGTGATGGACCCTGGTCATCCGGAGAGTCCAGAGCGACTTCGGGAGATTTATCAAGGAATTGAGGAGGAGGAGATGAAAGGCCGGGTTCTTGCGAAGGTGAAGCCCCGAGCCGCCACCCGCGAGGAGTTGGAGATGGTTCACTCTCCCGCCTACATCGACCTGATCGCCTCGACGGCGGGCAAACCTTATGTCCGACTCGACGGAGACACCTCTACCTGTGCAAAGTCCTACGAAGCCGCTCTTCTGGCCGCCGGAGGCTTCTTGGAGCTGATCAAGGTCGTGATGCAGGGGAAATTGGATAACGGATTTGCACTCGTGCGACCTCCCGGTCATCACGCGGAGCGGGATAGGGCCATGGGATTCTGTCTCTTCAACAACGTGGCGATCGGCGCACACTATGCGCTCAAGAATTTCCCTCTGCAAAGAATCCTGATCGTGGACTGGGATGTCCACCACGGAAATGGCACGCAGAACTCCTTTTACGAAGACCCGCGGGTCCTCTATTTTTCTACTCATCGCTACGCCTTCTATCCGGGAACAGGGGCGGCAACAGAGGTTGGAAGGGGCCGGGGAGAGGGATTCACCGTAAATATCCCTCTTTCGCCCGGAGCCGGCGATCCGGAATATGGAATCATCTTTGAAAAGATCCTTAAGCCCGTCGCTCTCGAATATCAACCACAGTTGATCCTGGTCTCAGCCGGGTTCGATACCCATTACAATGATCCTTTGGGCGGAATGGAGGTGACGGAGAGGGGATTCGCGAGGATGACTCAAATCCTAATGGAGATCGCAGCGGCTACCGCTGAAGGAAAATTGGCGTTCACGCTTGAGGGCGGGTACAATTTTGCCGCTGAGAGGCGGTCTGTGAAGGCCGTGATAGAGGAGCTTTCTCAGGGCCTGCCCCTCGATAAGACAGACCTGGTGGAAGAGGAGAAGGCCAAATATCCCGAAATGGAAAAATTCCTCCTTCAATTGAAGGGGATACAGAAACGATACTGGAAGAATTTATAAACGACACGTTGCAAAATGTAAATCTTAAATCGGAAACTTTTATAGTTTTATTCATTTTGCATTCTTAAATTTACAACTTTCGTTGAGCAGTGCCTTAGGCCCCGCCGGTATTCACCATCTCCTTCAATTCTTTTCCGACCTTAAAGAAAGGGAGTTTCTTCGGGGGAACATCCACGATTTCCCCGGTCTTTGGGTTTCGGCCTTTGTAGCCGCCGTAATTTCTCACCACAAAGCTTCCGAATCCTCGGATCTCGATCCGTTCTCCCTTCTCCAGACTCTCCTTCATCCCGTCGAAAAGGGTATCGACAATAACCTTGGCAACCTTCTGTGTCACATTCGCCTTCTCTGAGACCTTCGTAATCAGTTCAGCCTTGTTCATAGTTCCTCCTTCCATCCCATCCTTCCCCCTCTCGCCCCGTGGAAGAGGAAGAGGGTGAGGGGTTAAAGTAGATGGTTCCGAATATATTGCACCCTATTTCTGAAAAAGGCAAGACCCATTCCTTCTTCGACTAACTCCCCTCCGTGATTTGCGACTCGTGCTGGTGATTCGTCATTTTCTCAGTAAATTGATATCTCTTACCTCTGAGCTCTGGGCTCCGAACTTTTCTTGCGGACTTCCTCCACCAATTCACCAAAGGTCTTTTCAAAGCCCACCCGGTTCTTGTTAGCGGAACCAGCCAAAACAATCTCCCCTCCGGGGCTTTTGGAAATTCTTACCCAAACCCTTTGATGGGAAAAGAAAAAGGAGACAATGAGGCCAAAAATCATCAGGCCACACCCGATCCAGACCACCCAGACCCCCGGATCTTTTGTCACCGAAAGTCCCGTATATTCCGTCGGAGAATCTCCCTCAAAGCTGAGGACGAAATCGTCCTTTCTCTGCTCATCGAATTTTGGAAAGGCTTTCAACAACCAAAAGGTCCGGGGTTCCTGATTGGGCTCGAACAAGACCACTTGAACCCCTTCTCCAAGGTTGTGAATTTGCGGAGCATATTGAAGGGCCCGGATCAAAGCGTTGGAATTCGGGACCGGAACCGTAGCGCCTTCAGGGACCTTAAAAGTTGCCTTCTGCTTCTTATTCCTCCACTGAATCCCCAATGTGAAATCATGGATCGTCCCATAATTCGCCTGATAGAAAGCTAACCCCTCGTAGTGAAGCGGATGATTGACCTGGACGGCTCTCTTCAAAACCTCTTTCCCATTTTTGAGAATGGAGAGGAAACTCGTATATTCCTTTACGTGTTTCTCTTTTTCGGGAAGATCATAATACGTGACTTTGAAGTCATCACACCGTACAGAAAAATCAACGGGCTTCGGGATTTCTCCGTCTCTCGCCCTTAAAAAGATCCGGCTTACCGTCTCGCCTTTTAAGATCTCGACACGGCCTTTGAATCCATAAACGGAGCCCACGATTCCTCCAGTCAGGATGATCAGAATGCTTAAATGGGTGATGGGCACCCCCAACCTGGAGAATTTTCCTTTTTCTGAAAAGAGGGTAACGGTTCTTTCTGTCTCGATCCGTCCCCAGTTCCTAAACCATCGCCTCAAAGAAGATTGGATATTCTCCTCCCTGCTTGCTGGGTTCGGAATTTGGATCTTCTCCACATAGGGAATCGCGTTGAGCATCCGATCTTCCAACTCTCCCGACCCATGCGAAATCTGACTGAAGATCCCGGGTAGGCGCTGGATAGAGCAGGTGATCAAATTGATCACCAAGAACAAAAGGATGGCGCTGAACCACCATGAGTGGTACATATCGAAGAGGTTGAAAAAATTCAACACCTCATAAAGACCTATTCCGTATCGCTGAAGATATTCTGCACGGGTAGCATTCTGGGTGATGAGCGTGCCGATGATGGAAAAGCTGGCAAGAAGAATGAGGACAGTGATGGTGAGTTTAAGCGAACGGAAAAAATTGTAGAATAGGATGAGGAACCCATCCTCTCTTGCCTTAACCGTGCCTTTCGTTTCTTTCATACTGTCCTTTGCTCTGTAGCAATTATAGAGAAATTTTTGCCCTGCCAGGAGCACAATGTCACGAGAGGGAAGTACTTGAAATATTTAACATATCCTCTTGTTTACTGTCAACCCTTCGATTTCTTTCCGTTCATTAAAGGCAGAAATGACTCAAGGTTGACCGTGAGCGCGGCCTTTACCTTCATTTTAAAGAAAAAGATTTAGTAGCCGTCGAACGGTCAAGCAAAAAGGGGTAATCCCTTTTTGGAACTACCCCTTTTCAATTTGCTTTTGTTCGCCTACAGCGAGCGGAAGTTTTTAGCTTCCTACTTTGCCTTTACATGGCACTGAGTGCATCCTGTTGGGCCAGCAGGTTTGCCGGCTTTCTTCGCTTCCTCATGGCAGCCTTTGCAGTCCTTATGGAAAGCGTCTTTTGCAGAAAGAGTCTTTCCTTCTGCCTTGGCCTTATGGCAGTCAACACACAATTTGCCCGTAGTATCGCCCTTCTTCCACGTATGGTGACATTTCACACAGTCGATCTTCAACGTCTCGGCATGCTGCTTGTGGTTGAACGTCACTTTCCCGTAAGGAACATCAAATGTGACCACATCCTTGGCAGCAAAGACGCCTGTAACCATCAGGATGGAGAGCAGGAAACCTGCAAGGATCCCTATGCTGATCAGCCCTTTTCTCATTATTGTCTCACCCCCTTTCCTTCATGATCTGTCTGCCTCTTACTCATCTTGATAGACTTTAAAGTCTATCAAATATTCACTCATTGTCAAGAGAAAAAAGTGCAACATCACAGAATCTTGATTTGCTCTAAGATCCGTTCTTCGGTTTTAAACCTCAACCTAAGCCTTCACCTCAACCTTTCTGACAGTTAGGCTACCTTGTTTAGTCGATTGGATTCCAGCGTGGCAATGAAGGCGTCGATCTTATTTTTTGTATCCACCTCTGAATACGATGTGATATCGATGATATCACTTTCGAGAATCAGGGAAGGGAGTTCTCTGTAAACCCTATTCTTCTTTCCGTCTCTCCCTATGCTATAGTCCGGGATCGGTTTATATATTTTGGCCAGCTGATGCAACTGCCAGATGAGGCCTACGTGCCAGGTTCGACAGGAAAAGGCCTCATGCATCACAATGCCGTCGATCTTGTATTCTTCGATCCAGTTGATCAAGCGTTCCACATCGGGCTCCGATCCCTGCCGCTTCTTAGCCTTATCATACCAGAAAGTCCAGTATCCGAGCCATCTCCATGCCAGGTGCTCGATCGGATCCTTGGTTTCAGGGATATCCATCTCGTTGAGCGGGGCGACCATTCGATAGGTTGTCTCAGCAGGGAACGACGCTCCCTTACTGTTGAAGTAATTGAAATCGGTCAAGGCAAACCAGGCAGGCAGCCCGCCTCCCCACATCAGTCTGTATCTTTCTTCCTGGACCTCTCCTTCTCCCTTTGCGATCTTCTCCTCCAGTTCTTTTTTCAAATTCACAAAAAAATCATATGCCTTCTGGGTGGCCATCATGAAGTTGATCGGCACCATGGTATTCATGGCATCGCCGGTCCCCATGGGGCAAGGTACAGCCTTTCGAAGGCTATAGGTTTCATCAATCAGGTTCCAGGTCCGGTCACTTAAGTCAACCAGTTCTCTCAGGCGGTCATAGTCCATCTTTTTTTGGGTCTGCTCTTCAAGAAATGCCACCAACCCTCGCAATTGTTTGACGATATATTTGTGGTAGTAACCCCAGACTTCCCGGTGATCCCGATCCCTTTGAAAGAGAGGATACGGAAGGTCAATGTTGTAAATCGGGACATCCGGCATAAATTGCTGGGAGGCCTGGTACCACTTGGATCTCGGGTCGCAGAGGATCTGTCCGCTGGATATCATGAAATCAGGCTTCGGCTGTCCTCCCCAGGGGGAATCGGGAGGCATTTGGCCCAATTCTTCTCGCCATTGGTCAAAGCCGATCCCGCAAAGGGCATAGGTACACAAAGAACGGGAAAGGCCGAGTGACTCCGCCCTCTGCAGAAATCTTTCTGCGTCCCGCTTTGCGCCGCAGACACCGGCAAAATTCTCTGTCCAAATGGGGATCACATCCATGGACCGGAAGATCTCTTCATGATGGCAGACGATAAAGGTGTAGGCTAATTTCTGTTTCCTCTCTGCCCGTGCCCGGATGGCATCCGTGATAAATTCCTTGACCAGGGAACCGATGGAAGCAGCAGCCTGGGTAGCCGTCATTCGCTTTTTCGGTTTTGCCTCTTTTTGTTCTTCAGACATTATAAAACCCTCCTTCACCCGATCATCTCCAGAAAGGCCTGGATCCTGGTTCTAAGTTGACTCATTGTCCCCGCAGAATAAATATCCTCAAGATGAAGAAGAGGGACATTCACGGACTTATAGTAGGCTTTTCTTGCAGGGACTTCAAAGCCAAAGGGGTCGCAGTATTTGTAGAGATAAAGAATGGCACCATCCACCTTGAACTCCTTGGCATAGATTCCGATATCACCGAATCGAGAGGCGATATCCCCTTCAAAGGTACCCGTCCTGTTTTCCCTGTAGGTCTTCGGGCAATTGACTTTATCGAGATACCGGTCGGCCAGGGAATGGATCGGATCGCCTCCTTCATCGGTCCGAGGAAAATAATCCCTCGCTCCGTTGCAGATGGTATCGGCCACCACATTCCCCCCGATTTCTTCCACGAGTCTGATGAGTTCAATATTATCCAGGCAGGCGCCGTCGATCAATATTCGAGGACCTTTCTTAAGTGGAGATTTCTTTCTCCCCTCAATCTCTGTTGATACCTGATCCAGCAGGGTATTGAATTCGCCGACGGGTAAACTTGACCCGACCGTTAACACCATCGTTAATTCTGTTCCGGAGATGCGGGGCGGGTCTGACTTTCTGAATTCATAAAGGGCTCTTACCTTATCCCTGTTTTGATTATAGGTTCGAATGGTCTTCGCCAGATCATCATCGGCGATTGCCTTTCCAGTAAACTTCTCCAGGCTTTTTCTGAACGTGTTCAGCTCCGCATCAAAGAATTCAGACGACGATTCGCCACAGACAGTGGGAATATTGATAAAGTGAAAATACGAATAGGGAAGAGAATAACTCCAGGCACTATAGCTTCGTACCATGCTATCGCAGCCATGGGGAATGACCATACCGGAGAGAAAGTCGTATTTTTGTTTTACCGACAGATCGAAGCAACTGCGGTAATAGGGGCACACAATCGTTTCCAGAAGCGTGTCTCCCTTCGTAATAGGCTCCCTGACATTGCCTCTCACCCGAAAAGGGATACAACCGGCTGCTGCGACGATTTCCAGAGGGACAAAGGAACAAATGTAGCCGATTATCTTTTCCCCTTTCTTTTTCAGCTCCTTCGCCCTCAGCCCGTAATCTTTATAATATTTTTCCACCACGTCCAAGGCGTTTCCCCGCATTTCGCTCATGTCCCTCTCCTCGCACGATTGTAACGCTTCCGGGCCTTTCTGGACCAAGAATGTCATTTTGAATTCGGCTCGGGATCAGAAACTTCGACTTTAGGATTAACGACCATCTATTCTTTGAACGCCGGAATAAATTCAGGATGAAACTCAGTACCCACTCCCAGTGCAATATACATCATTTGGCTCTGCCTTTCAATCTTCCCAAAACATTCCTGCCCGGTCGGGAGATTTGGTCCACGACTCAGGGAGGCGTTACCCAAAACCGGAATCATCGTTTGACATGTTCGACCAAAAGATGTAAATTTTTCAAGTGACAAACAGTTCATCCCGATCAAAAATTTCTCCAAATTGCGGTACTCCAAGAAAGAATGTTAACCGCACGAATCCGACTGGGAAATCACCGATATCTTTTGGCATTCGGCAAAGTCTTTTGACGCTGCAGGAGCATCGCTGGCTATCCACCGCTAAGCTTTGCGTAAGGTGAGCAAGGAGGTGTCCGTTGGCAAATGTCCATGACAACTTAATCATAGCCTTCCCATGCCCGCCGGAATCAGGGTCTCCCTACACCCTTACACTTGCCTCTCGGTTTGGGCAGATGCTTGAAATGGCGGAACAGAGATTCGGTCCTCGCGACAAATCATACACGATTCTTGGGTTTGAGTTCCGGGCAGGCTTACCACAGATCCGGTTCCCCGGAGACGGGATGAATGTGATTGTGCAACTGGATTCTTCAAGCATGAATGATCCGAATCTGCCCTTGTTTCAAATGGCTCACGAGTGTATACACCTTTTGACACCCGTATTATCGGCCAATGTAAGTGTTTTGGAGGAGGGACTGGCGACCTATTTTTCAAAAGAGTATATGGCAGTGCATTTTGGCGGCGTATGGTTAACCGGTGATCAAAAGTATGACCGTGCCGAGGTTTTAGCCCGGAAGCTGCTGTTGTTCAACGCCGATGCCATTAAGACTCTCCGTGAGCTTGTTCCTGTCATCTCACGCGCCACGGCACAGGATATTCTCAAAATATGCCCAAGCTTGTCGCCACAATTAGCAGAACAACTCGTTGTGACCTTTCAATCTTGGGACGGAAAAATTTAGGGCGCCTGGGCGCCGTCTGATACTGGTTTGGTCTGAGCGCGAACCTCTGCAAGCCAAGAATTGAGCCGTGTTCGATTTCGCCAAAGGAAGCATTAAATTTATTCGGGGAGGCAAGTATCCCTTTTGCCACTCGGTGCTGGTCGATGACCGAAACCGGGCAGTCATCGATGCCTCCAGTGACAAGGACAAATTAGAGCAGTTTAAGGATCTGGGGCCGGTAAACTATCTGATTACCTCTCACGCCCATGAAGACCATCTCGCCTTTAACTACCTTTTTCCTCAGTCAAAATTCTGCGTCCATCCCTTCGACGCCCCCCATTTCGAAAATGTCGAATCCCTGATCGACTCTTACGGGGATATGCCTCAAGAGGAGAGGGAAAAGTGGCGAGGTTTTCTGGAGAACGACTGCCACTATACGCCTCGCCGAGCGGACCTGCTCTTGAAGGACGGGATGGTGATGGATCTGGGGGAGGTCAAGATGGAAGTGATCCATACTCCAGGCCACACCAAAGGACACTGCGCTTTCCATTTTATCGAGCAGAAGATACTCTTTACCGCTGACCTGGATTTGACCAAGGCAGGCCCATACTATGGGGACCGCACCTCGGACATAGAGCAAACCATCCGCTCCCTTGAGCGTCTAAAAACGTTTGAAGTGGAAATTTACCTTACTGCTCACGGAAAAGGAATTTTGGAAGGCGATCCCGAACACATCGACCGCTACCTGGAAGTCATTTTTTTGAGGGAAGAAAAACTGATTGACCTGCTCAGCAAGGGCCCGAAAACCCTTGACCAAATCGTTCAGGAAGGGATCATCTATGGGAACAAATCCCCCATCGGCCCATGGGACCTGACAATTTCTGAAAGAATGATGATCCTGAAACATCTGTCTTGCTTGGAAAGCAGGAATCGCGTGGAGCAGGAAGGGGATGTTTATGTCCTTCGAAATTAATTGGGTCAAAAATTTACATTTTCTCTACGGTGCGCCTGCTTTGATTCACTGATCCAAATGACAGAAATCTTGTAAAAAATCCCTCAACCCTCCTTTACAAAGGAAAGGTTGAGGGATTTTTTTGTTCGCCCTGCGTCGAAACGCATGGGAAATTACTTGATCTTTTGGAGCATGATCAGCCCGCGATCCGCCGTGGGAATATAGATATCCCCTCTGGAACTAATGGTCATAGCATTGGCCAATTCTACCGGGGGATAGCTACCTTCCAATGTATTCGCGACATGGAGTCTTTCTGCTACTACGGAAATGGCCAGGTTTTTAGGATTGATTCGGAAAAGTCTCCCGCTCGCGCTGTCAAGCGCGAGAAGATTTCCGGCGCCGTCATTGGCCAAAGCCCCTACCTTGCCGACAACTCCGGAAAGGAAGACCTCTTTATTGCCACTGGCCAGATCCACCTTGCTGATCCTTCCAGGTTTTGCCTCAGCCACGTAGAGCGTATTGTCAATGATGGCAAGACCCAGAGGACCTTCGAGGCCTGTAGCTAAAGCCTTCTTAGCTCCATCTGTGAGACTGACCTCCGTGATTTGTCCTGCCGCATATTCAGCCACATATATTTTGGGTTCGGTCTTGCTCATCACCACAGCCACGGGCCGATTTAGTCCGCCGGCAATTGCCTTGAATTCGCCCTTGGCAGGGTCGCCAATCGCAATGGCGTTATTAACCCAGTCAGGCCAGAAAACTTGGTCACCCGGGCCATCGGCCAAACCAAGGGGCAGGGGCATACCATGAGCGGCCCAGGCATTGATCTTGGTGTAAACATAATGGTCCTTTTCCACACTGCGAATCATAATGGCATCGCTGACCAAAATCCTGTCGTTTTTGACGACAACGCCGTTGATCTGGTTTGGGCCTTTGGGGAAAAGCATCTTAGTTTTGCCGCTACCATCCGTGGCCACTTCGTAAACCGTTGCATCCCAGTAGTGGGTTACAAAAAGGCGGCCCTCCGGGGTGATGGCCAGATTGTCAAGACCGGGAGGAAGCTGGGCGAGTTTCTCTCTTTTCTGCCCATCCAGGCTGAGCCGGTACACTCCTCCCCCTCCTAACTCAACGATATAAGCCATCTTGTCCGGACCTACTTTCAAGGCGACCGGGCCTGCAAACTTCTCAGCGATCACTGTAACATTGCCTGTATCCGGATGAACCCTCACAATCTTCCCCGTACCCAAATCCGGTATGATCAGATCATTGGTATCAGGATCAAAATCGAAACCCTCGGGCACTGCAATGAGGTTTTCTTTGACCAAAAGTCTCGGCTCCTTGACTCCTGTGGGATCGAGCTCAAAGACGCGGTTTCCCCAGAAGCACTCGCTTATGAAGAGCCGGCCGGTGCGCTTGTTATACTGGATACCGTTAGCTCCGGATATCCCCCTGGCAATAACCGTCTTTATGCCATTCTTGTCGATACGATAAATCTCGCCTGCAGCAGAGGTCGTACCAGTGCTGTAAAAATTCCCTTTGTCATCTGACGTAATATCGTCGGTGATAAAGGTTCCCCCATAAGGCGGCACAAAGTCGGTGGCCTTCATAGTCTTCAGGTCGATGCGTGTCGTTGAGCTATTTCCGGTATGCACAACGTAAAGAGCGCCGTCCATGCCGATGGTGGCCCCATTACACCCTGGGAAAAGGGTGTCCTTAACGATCCTCACGAATTTGTAATTAGGATCAAGAACCTTGGACCCAGCGGCCAACACGGGTTGAGAAAAAATAAAAACACACAAGATCATAAGCCAAAAGACAAACCACGGTGAAAACTTTTTCATGCTTCTCATATCCACTTCCTCCTTTCATTAGAAAATATTTTGAACACTATTTGAATACTGTGGGTTTAAACCTCCGATGAATAACGGGAGGTCCGATCACTTCGTCGTTAGGGGTTTTCTGTTCCCCCACCCGTCTCCGACGATGGTTCAGCAATAAAATTTACGGCCTTGGTTACGGACACAGGTCAGAGATTCCCGGAAGGTAAATTCTCAGAGGAGTTTAAAGTCCGCCTCCCTCCTCTGCTAATGCATATATTACATTCCCTCCAAGATGTCAATGATTTTTTCCCCCTGATGGTTGTAGATATTTTTCTTGACCAATGCCTGAATAGCCGGCTGATGATACAGAAAAAAATATGCTGGACGGCTTAACTTCCCTAAGGGAGTGAACCGACTCCCGACTTAATCAAAAGAGAAGACTCTTACCCGTCAGGACCCCGCGTCCGCTGACAATGCGGTTGATCTGGTTCGTGCCCTCGAAGATCTGGGTCAATTTGGCATCGCGCATCAGCTTTTCCACCACGGCACCCTTCATGTAGCCCGTCCCGGCCAAGATCTGGACTGCATCGGTCGTCACCTTCATCGCCGCATCCGAGGCAAAGCATTTGGCAGCCGCGGCCTCGATGGAGCATTTTATGTCTCGGTCGAGCATCCAACCCACCTGCAAGTACATGGCCCTCGAAGCCATGATCAAGGCGTACATGTCGGCAAGCATGAAATGCACCCCTTGAAAGCTCCCAATGGGTTGTCCGAACTGCTCGCGTTCCTTCGCCCACTTGGTCGCCTCATCGAGGGCCTTCTGGCCGATTGCTGTACAGATGGCAGTGATGTTCGCACGTCCTCTATCGAGGGCCATCATCGCCAGCTTGAATCCCTGGCCTTCCTCACCGATCAAATTCTCCTTCGTTAGCTCCACCCCTTCGAAGAAAAGCTCCGCTACGACCATGGCCCGGTGGCCCATCTTGTCTTCGACTCGGCCCACTCGAATACCCGGCGTATCCCGGGGGACCACAAAGCACGATATTCCCTTTGTTCCGAGGCTTCGATCGCTTGTCGCAAAAACGCACAGCAGATCAGCATGCTGCCCGTTCGTGATGTAGCACTTGGACCCATTGAGGATGTACTTGTCTCCCTTTCTCTGGGCCGATGTGTTCATTGCCCCGGCATCGGAGCCGGCTCCGGGCTCCGTCAGGCAGAAACAGGCACTCCGATAGCTCTCTGTCATGCGTCCCAGGAATTTCTTTTTTTGCTTTTCCGTTCCTCCAAGAAGGATGGCGCCCGTGGAGAGATGAGCAATACCGATCATCTGCCCGATGGCACAACAGTCGTAGTTCAACGCTTCCGTGACGAGATAGTGGGTCACAAACGTCATCCCGGAGCCACCGTACTCACAAGGGATGTTTGTGTACATCAGCCCCAGTTCGCGGGCCTTCTTCAAAATGGACTCAGGATAAGTGCCGTCGCGGTCATACTGGAGGGCCACCGGTCGAATCTCTTTTGACGAGAATTCCCTTGCCAGGTCCAGGAATCGTTTCTGTTCGTCGGAAAGGCTGAAGTCGATCATGTTCTGTCTCCCTTTCTGTCTGGTGTAGCGATACCGGACGCAAAATTTGTTGAAACCGGATGATTGAATTGGTGTGAGCTTTTATTACCATCCCAACAGGGCCCTGTCAACAAGAAACAACCGGCCAGAGTCTCTCATTCGTTTCGTCCCTGCTTTGGACAACTTGATAAATTCCAATTATAATTTGACCTACTCCAGAATGTCTCTTAAGTCGTAAGGACCGCCGCGCCCATGCGTCGTTATCTCATTTTCGCTTCTGCTGGATTAGGCCTTCTGATGTACTCCATTGACGGCACAGCGGTGGCGGTGGCCTTTCCCAATTTTATAAAAGACTTTGGTACCAATGTCCTCTGGGCCGCATGGACGATTTCAATTTATCTGGTTGCCGTGACGAGCGTGATGCCGTTGATGGGCAACCTGAGCGACAGCTATGGCCGCAAAAAAGTCTTTCTGATTTCTCTCATTCTTTTTACTTCCAGCTCTCTTGCCTGCGGCCTTGCCCCGGATATCTACAGCCTGGTCGCATTCAGGTTCCTTCAGGGTGTCGGAGGCGCAAGCTTTCTCCCGACCGCTGCCGGCATCGTGAGCGACCAATTTCCCGAAAGCCGCGAGAGGGCGATTGGCCTTTTCACAAGCATCTTTCCCATCGGAGGCATTGTCGGCCCCAACTTAGGCGGCTGGATCGTGAGTCGATATTCCTGGCGGTATATTTTCTACATTAATTTGCCTATCGGCATCGGTTTAGTCGTCCTGATTATGATTCTACTTAAAGATTCGAAAGTTCTTGCCCGGCCCCATATCGATTTTGTAGGAGCGTCTTTTTTCTTTGGAGCAATACTCTTCCTCATGCTTGGCTTAAATCTCATCGCCGACGAATTCGCTCTCTCATCCCTTCTTCTCGCCATCCTCCTTTGGGTCGTCAGCTCTTCTTTCTTTTATCTGTTTTTTTGGCAAGAGAAGAAACACTCCAACCCCATTCTGGATTTGGCTTTATTGAGATCGAAGCCCTTTCTGGCGGCAAACCTATACAACATGATGATCGGCGTCGGCGTCTTCGGAATCTTTCCCTTTATCCCGCTCTACGCCACCTCGGTACATAAGTTGTCCACGCTGATGAGCGGTATGATACTGACCCCGCGTTCTCTCGGCGTCATTTCGGCCTCGGCGGTCACTAGTTTTTTACTCAAGCGGTGGGGATACCGATGGCCTATGGTGTCGGGTTTAACCATCATCTCCCTTTCGACCATCCTTCTGGGCGGCCAAGGGCTTCCATTACTGAACAGGCCGGGTCCCCATTTGGGAGTTGCTGAAAGTCTTGCCGTCCTGATGTTGTTTACCGGAATTGGTATCGGAATCGCTCTCCCCGCTTCGAATAACGCATGTATCGAGCTGATGCCCGAGAGGGTGGCGACGATTACAGGGCTTCGAGGGATGTTCAGATATGTTGGAGGAGCGTTTGGGATTTCGTTAATTACAATCATCCTCCATTTGAGCTCTACCCCTGAAAGCGGCTTTAGAGCCACTTTCATCTTATTCGGTCTGGGGCTATTGTTCGCGATCCCTCTTGTCTTTCTTATGCCGACTGGAAAGCAAGGATGGGGGACAAGGAGATCTTGAGTGTTAAGAGGAGCGCGTCCAGCACCTCTTAACATTATCTCTCGAGCCGTCATCTCGGCCCCGTACTAAGTGCAGGGTAAACTCCGGAGCGAGTCCACTTGAAAAGACTGGATTCCGGATCAAGTCCGGAATGACAGGCAAAGTAAAGGGACTTTTGACGCACACCAACTAGAGAGCTAAAAGATGATACAAACGGAGATTACTCAGAAAATACCTCCTCTCCCCTCGTGGGAGAGGGTTGAGGTGAGGGGGAATTGAGTTTAATTGTTCACCCCTACCCTCACCCTCCCCCATTAAGGGGGAGGGGACTTTTTTCCGGTTTGGGGTGACGAACCCGTCATGTAAAATTCATTTTATCTTAAAGGATTCTTCCGTTCCGATGTATTTCTTTCTCAGTTTAGGTTTTTCAATCTTTCCTGTCGGATTGCGTGGGACTTCACCAAAAAATATCTTTCGAGGTCTCTTATACCTCGGCAATTTCTCACAGTACTTCAGGACATCTTCTTCTGTGAGAGTTTTACCCGGGACCACGTCAACGATCACGGTGACGACTTCGCCTAAGCGTTCGTCGGGATAGCCGATCGCGGCGATATCCTTGATGCCCGGAAGGGCGTGCAGAAAATCCTCAATCTCCACCGGGAAGATATTCTCGCCGCCGGAGATGATCAGATCCTTTTTCCGATCGACCAAGAAAATAAAACCATCTCCGTCCTGTTTCGCCATATCTCCGGTGAATAACCATCCATTCCGGATCGCTTTTGCCGTGGCTTCCGAATTCTTATAATATTCCCTCATGACGCCATCGCCTCGAACCACCAGTTCCCCGACCTCTCCCTTCTTCACTGGATTCCCTTCTTCATCCACAATTCGGGTTTCCCAGTTGAATCCGGCAAGACCGATCGATCCCACCTTATGCTCATTTTCTATGCCCAGGTGGACGCAACCCGGTCCGGTCGATTCGCTCAGTCCGTAGTTCGTATCATAAGCCATGTTCGGAAAATATTCTTTCCAGTGTTTCACCAAGGAAGGAGGAACAGGCTGTGCCCCTATGTGCATAAGCCTCCATTGGCGGAGATCATAATCCTCCAGTTTCATCTCCCCGCTATCGAGCTTCAGGAGGATATCTTGAGCCCATGGGACGAGAAGCCAGACGATCGTCCCTTTCTCTTCGCTCACTGCCTCAAGAATCCATTCGGGGGAGATCCCCTTCAAGATAACTGCAGGCCCTCCCACGACGAAGCTTCCAAACCAATGCATTTTTGCCCCAGTGTGATAAAGTGGAGGGATGAGGATGAACTTATCGTCCTTTGTCTGAGAGTGATGGAGATTTTCCGTAATACAAGCTGACACCATGTTCTTATGCGTCAAAAGGATGGGTTTGGGTGTGCCTGTGGTGCCAGAGGTAAAATAGAGACCACATGGATCAGGAAGGGCAATCTCAATGTTGGGGGGGCTTGGTGGAGATTTCTCGAGCAGTTTTTCAAAGGCTTCGGCATAAGCAGGCCTTTCTTTTCCGACAAAAATATAGTCTCTTACGGTTGGGAGATCATCCTTTATTTCACCGACCCTATCGATAAACTCCTCGCCAAAGACGATGCACGTAGGCTCTGCCACATCGCAACAGTATTTGATATCGCTTCCCGAAAAACGAAAGTTGAGGGGAACGACCCAGGCCCCGGTCCGGACGATGCCGAAATAGGCACTGAGCCAGTCGATCGAGTTCATCATCAGATGGACGACTTTATCCCCTTTCTTGATCCCCTTTTTGATCAGAGCATTTGCAAATCGGTTAGCCCTCTCATCAAACTGCTTCCATGTGATCTCGCTTCTCTTCTTTTCGCTGGGTATCCTTTCAACTAGGGCCGTATCATTCGGATACAACCTCGCGTTTCTTGCTAAGATCTCTCCAATGTGGATGTCTAAAGTCGCCATAGGAATCCTCCTTCCTAAAAGAGGTTTTACCAAATCCGAATATCCAGTGCAATATTTCTTTCCGTTTTGCAACCCCCAAAGAACCTTTTCAGCAGGGCCCTCGGGGGATGTGAAGAAAAGGCGGTTATTGCGACGAGTCCCATTTTGGCGGGACGAAGTGCCTGCACGGCGTAGACGTTCAAAAAGCCGTCCTATAGGGTTTATAAACGCATTTTAAAGAGAAATATCAGATCAAAAATGCGATCTTAGGACTCCGATCCACGCTCCATCGCTCAGATCCCTAATTTTTAGAAAAGTATAGAGGCAAGCGCCGTCCCGATTCTCATTGACACCCCGTTCCTATTCTAATACACTCCAGTTAAAGCCAAACTGTATAGACGGGTTGCTTGATGACAGAACTAAAAAGAGGGATGAGATGAAAAGGAGTGTTGGACCTACAAAGAGAATGAGGGGATGTTCCGGGGAAAGGAAACATAAGGAGAAAAGTAAGATTAGTAAGCAGGAATTTCTTGGTCAGATTAAAGCGGTTCTGTTGACGGCACGGACCTTCAAGTATCCGTGCATCGCAAGGGTAAGAGCGTTTTCTTAGATAATTTACCAGTCCACCCAAGTAATATGGGAAGAGGTTATCAGGGGAAGAGTAAGTGAGATCAGAGATCAGATCGGGGAGCGCCCGCTCAAGGGCGAGATTACCCTCGTCATCGCCGGAAAAAAACGGGAAAAAAAACAATTAAGAGACGAGGTGACGGGGTGATTGAGCAACGGCTCTTAAAATAGGAAAGGAAAGCGATGGAAAACTTAGGACAAATCCTGCCGTTCTGGACCCTATCTTTTTTCATTTTGCTTTTGCTTTCCATAGCCATCCTTCCGCTCGCCTATCCTCGTTTCTGGGATAGTAACCGAAACAAAGCGGTGGTCTCTGCGATCCTCTCACTTCCTATCGTTATTCTCTTTTACCATTATGGCAATTTCCGGCCCTTGATTCATGAAATTCAAGAATATTTTTCTTTCATTATTCTCCTGGCCTCCCTCTTTATCATCTCCGGAGGAATATTCCTAAGCGGGGATATTGAGGCGACTCCTCGAAATAATACCATTTTCCTGGCCATTGGCGGGATCATCGCTAACATTTTTGGGACCACAGGCGCTGCGATGCTTCTGATAAGACCTGTCTTGAGGACCAACAGCGAAAGGCGGCTGATCGCCCACATCCCCATCTTCTTTATCTTTATTGTCTGCAATATCGGCGGATGCCTTACACCCCTTGGCGATCCCCCTTTGTTTATGGGCTACTTGAGAGGGGTCCCCTTCTTCTGGACTTTAAGGCTTTTCCCTTATTGGATATTCATGATGATCCTCATTCTGATCGTCTTCTATTTCATCGATCTTCGCTTTTGGAAGAGGGAGTCCCCGGAGGCCTTAAGACTGGACAAGAAGAGCGTGGAGCCCATTTCCACTCATGGGAAAATGAATATCGTTTTTATCTTCGGCGTCATCTTAAGCGTCATCTTTTGCGATACCCCTGTTCGGGAAGGTATCATGGTAGGCCTGTCTATCCTTTCCCTTCTGTCAACACCCAAAAAGATTCGGGAGCGAAATGAGTTTAACTTCACCCCTATCATCGAAGTGGCCATTCTCTTCGCAGCCATATTCATCACGATGGTTCCTGCACTTCTCATCCTGGAAGCACGGGGCGCCGAATTTGGAATTCGTCTTCCCTGGCAGTTTTTCTGGACAGCCGGAGGACTCTCTTCGTTTCTCGACAATACCCCCACTTATGTGACGTTCCTGAGCTTGGCTCAGGGGCTTGCTCAAGCAACCGGGCTGCCAAAGGAGATGGTAGGAATCCCGATCAAATATCTGGAGGCGATTTCGGTCGGATCGGTTTTTATGGGAGCAAATTCCTATATCGGCAACGGCCCAAACTTCATGGTCAAAGTGATCTGCGAGCACCAGAAAGTTAAGATACCCTCCTTCTTCGGATATATGCTCTGGTCATGCAGCATTCTCGTCCCTCTTTTTATTATTGTAACCTTCGTATTTTTTGTATAGAGGATGGACAAATGCCACTATCGGACGAAGTGAAAGAAATAGAACGATTATTTCAATTTTTCCCTTATTTCACATTCCATGTTTTAAGTTAGCCTGAAAGATGCCAAAAAAATCCTAAAAAATCCTTGACAAAACAATTTGTTTGTGTATTTAATGATGGGCAATACTCCCTCCTTTTACTTATAAGCAAGCGATTGGATTGAATAAAATTTTATCATTGGTCTTTACCCCTTTTCCAGGGATAGATTTCACCACCTTTTTCAGGAGGGGGAGAAGCGGAGTGACCTGAGAAAAGCCTGGATTCGAAAACAGCGGAGCCAGGCTTTTTCTTATTGAGAAGGAAATATTTGGAAGGGGGTGAGAGAAGAGCGTAACCCACCCATTTAAGACAAAAAAAAGCTGATCTGAAAGGAGGTATCTTATGCAACCGGATGTATCTACTTACATGTGGGTTTGGTATGTTTGGGGCGCAATCTTTGTCGGTACATTTCTGATGACCTTCATCGGGACCTGGATCATCATTAAGAAAGGCAGGTGGGAATTATGAGTCCACAATATATACCTGTTCCGTCGCCAACGACAACTATGATTATTTCTGGAGTGATAGCCCTCGGGCTTTTACTGCTGCTCTCTGCTTTCCTTGGCGTCTTGGGAAAGAGGAAATGGGAGTCCTTTGATGAGTATCTTGTCGGTCGCAGGGATATAGGCCCGCTGATCACCGGTGCCGCTCTTTCCGCCTCCTATATTTCCGGCTGGGCTTTTTGCGGGAGCACGGGGATTGTCTATACCCTCGGTTTATCAGGTATGTGGTTTGCGGGGATTTGGAGCCTTGTCGGCATCATCCCCTGCATCTGGCTTGCAGCAATGAGGACCAGAGAGTTTTCCGTAAAGCTCAAAGCAGCCACCGTGCCCGAAACGATCGGGAAACGATTCGATTCCAAAATGCTCCAGACCGTCATCGCCATTTCCATGCTTTTCTTCCTGTTTATGTATTCCGTGGGCCAGCTGAAGGCTGGAGCCAGCGTCTGGTACGCCCTGACCGGGCTCTCACCCCTCTGGTGCCTCTTGCTCTCAATATTCGTTGCATGGCTCTATATGGCGATGGGCGGATATGTTGGAAACCAATATGCCATGGCACTCCAGGGGCTCGTTTTTGCCGTTGTTGGAACCCTCATTGGTGTGGTGGCCATCGCACAAAGCGGCGGCTTTTACGAGCTTACCTCCAAGCTGGTGGCCCAGGACCCAAAACTGATGAGCCTGATCAGGCCGGATCTTCCAAAGCTCGGGTTTACCCAGCTCATGTCAAGCATGGTTGGGATTCTCGCAACCCCTGTCATCTTCTTCACCATGGCCACCGGGTTCCCGCATAATGTGAGCCGGTTCCTCGGGATGAAAAAGATGACCAAGAAAGACTATTTCTGGATGGTGGCCATTGTCTGGCTGTTTACCGGAATTCCTATCATGCTCGACTGCTCGAGCAACGGGCTTGTGGCCAGAATGCTCTATGGCCCCCAGCTTCTTAAGATACAGCCCTGGAGGGGGGACCTTGCTGCACCGATGCTCGCTCATGCCTTAGGTGGATCACGCATGCTGGCCTTATACACGGCAGGTCTTTTCTCAGCCGCCCTGTCAACCTTGGCAGGAATGGTCTTCATCATGAGCGCCAATATCACGAGGGATGTCATTAAACTTTGGGTACCAAAAGTATCGGACAAGAGCATGTTGATGCTGGGATACTTGCTGATCGCCCTCTTCCTCTTTCTTCCCTTCTATTGGACCTTGGTGAATGCGCCTCCTCTGCTATCCATCTTCATGGGTATGGCAGCGATGGGACTTGGCGCTGTATTTTTCTTCGTGACCGCCATCTCTTACTATTGGAAGCGGGCAACAAAATGGGGAGCTGTCTGCACGGTCATCTACGGAACAGGCGCAACATTGTTTGGTGGTTGGGCAGTTCTTTCCAGGAAACCCCCGTTATTAGGCATGGGCACGATGGAGTGGATCCTTGTTCTTGGATGCTTGGTCATCTATTTTGTCGTTAGCTTCGCCACAAAACCACCCTCTCAGAAAACGATTGACCTTCTTTTCCCAGCCAAGAAATAGCCCTGCAGGGGCAAAAAAGAGAAAAAAGGGGGCCTCTCCACGGGTCCCCTTTTTTTGTCGAACCTCGGGCCAGAAATAAGCCATTCAAAAATAGTGCCTTTTGTGTTAATAGAAATTAAGCCCACCCGGAGAAACAGGACAATCAGATGCCTGAAGCCCTGCCCTTAGAAAAATTGAAAGACTTTGTCAAGACGGTCCCACCTTTCCATCTCCTTCCCCGGAAGGCCATGGATGAACTTGTACGCACCTTGATGATTGAGTATTTTCCAAAGGGAGAGACGATCTTGAGCCCCAAGGGGCCGCCCACCCAGTTTCTTTACATCATCCGCTCGGGCGGTGTGAGATTTCTAATGTCGGAAAAGGAGGGAAAAGAGGGGGATAGGATCTATGATTACAGGGATGAAGGAGATTTCTTTGGGCTGATTTCTCTTTTGAGCGGGGAACCCTCTCCTTTCACGATTGTGGCAGAGGAAGATACCCTCTGCTACCTCGTCAGGAAGGAGGTTTTCAAGAAACTTATCGGGGAGTATCCCGACGTTTTCCTCTATTTTACATCCGGGCCGAGCAAAGGGTTTAAACAGTTCGATACAGGATCGCCGCCGATGGATCTCTCTGTAAGAGGAGGGGCGGGAGCACAGCAAGTTCTCTTTGCCTGTCGGGTCAAGGACGTGATGCATACCAACGTATTGACCTGCCCGTCTGAGGAAACGATCGTCGGTGTGGCGCGGCGAATGACGGAACGAGGCGTCGGCTCCATGATTGTGGTAGATGACATCGGTGTTCCCGTTGGAATCCTTACAGACGGCGATCTCAGGAGCAAGGTGCTGGCATTCGGAAAACTCATCACCCTGCCGGTGTTGGATGTGATGAACCGACCGGTTCAGTGCGTTCGTCCCGACGCCTTCTGTTTTGAAGCCATTCTTTCCATGACCACCAACCGGATCAAGTATCTTCCTGTCATGGATGGGATGAAGCTCGTGGGCATCATTTCTGAACATGATCTGATGGTTTCCCAGGGAAACAACCCTGTTGCGGTCATTAAGGGGATTCAGCAGGCGACCACTGTCGAGCAGGTGGTCCTCATCCGAAAAAACATTGATCTGGCAATGAACGTCATCCTTGAGCACGGAGGGATGGCGAAAGATATCTGTGAACTGATTACGACGCTCAATGACCATCTGACACGAAAAATCGTCGCTCTGGCCGAGGAGGCCATGGGCAGAGAAGGATACGGACTGCCACCCGTTCCATATGCCTGGCTCGCCCTCGGGAGCGAAGGCCGCCGTGAGCAGACCCTGAGGACCGACCAGGACAATGCGCTCATTTTTGCAGATCATTCGCCCGGTGGGGAAGAGGAAGCTCGAAGTTATTTTCTCAACCTGGCTGAAAAGGTGGTTTCAGGGTTGGAGCAGTGCGGGTTTCCCCGATGCAAAGGCGGGGTCATGGCCGTCAATCCCAAGTGGTGTCAGCCCCTTCACGTATGGAAAGAGTACTTCAGGCACTGGATCCTCGATGTCGACTACCCCCCCGAGGAAGTTTTGGCCACCTTCGTCTTTTTCGATTGCCGCGCCATCTATGGCCAATATGAGCTGGCGACCCGAATAGCAGGACATATCTTGGAGCTTCTTGATGAGGGAAATAGCTTTGCGAGAGAAATGGCCAAGACCGCTATTCTTCACAAAACTCCCCTGGGTTTTTTCAAAAGGCTGGTGGTCGAAAAGTCTGGAGAGCACAAGAATAAGCTCAATCTGAAGCTGAACGGCTTGACTCCCCTGGTCGATGCCATCCGGACACTCGCCCTCAGCCAAAAGGTGTTCGACACGAACACCCTCGATCGGATTTCTGCTCTCGTTGAAAAAGAGAGTCTCACCCCTGCCGAAGCCGGCGACCTGAGAGATGCGTTTAATGTCATCATGCTCATCCGCGTACGACATCACGTCAATGTGCTCCGCCGAGGAGGAATTCCGGACAACTATGTCGACCCGGACGAGTTGAGCATCATCCAGAGGACCATGCTTAAGGAAGCTTTTAAGTCCATCGATCGACTGCAGGGGCTTTTGGAATTGCATTACAGCATCGAGGGGTAGCGGGACCGTATCCTGGTTTATAAGCGGACTAGCGTTTCATGAAACTGTTTTTTCGTCGTCTGAGAAACCATTACTATCAACGCCATTTGCGGCGAAAAGACCTGCCGGAGGTCATACGAAATTATCTCCAGGCCTTCCATGGGTTCAACTTCAGTAAGCCTATCACAGAGACGGAGTTTGTCGTTTTGGATATAGAGACCACTGGGTTAAATGCAAGAGGAGGAGATCGGATTGTTTCCATCAGCGCCGTACGCCTCAAGGAGGGTCGCATCGATCTTTCGGATGCTTTCCACGAAATCATTAATCCGGATCGCGACATCCCCTCCGCTTCGGCCGTGATCCATGAGATTTTGCCACGGATGGTGGATGGAAAACCGACCATCGAAAAGGTCCTGCCGGATTTTATCAGGTACATCGGAATCTCCGTGCTTGTGGCCCATCACGAATGGCTGGATATGAGCTTCCTCAATCGAGAGATGGCCCGCCTTTACGGCATTCCGATTCAAAACATTGTCCTGGATACGGCTGTCTTGGATCAGGCGTTGCTGGCAAAGAAGACACCGGCGTCGGTGATAGCTATGATGAAAATTGATAGCACGTTAGAAGCAGTGGCTGAACGCTATCAAGTGGCTGTCGAGGGGCTCCATTCCTCTTTCTGGGATGCCCTGGCTACGGCGCAGATCTTTCAACAAATGATCAAAGAGGTTCAGGGGTTGGGTATCCTTTCCCTAAAAGACTTTCTCAAGTTAGCTCATACGCCGCCGGGTTTAGGGGTCTTTAAGCCGGATCACTTTTCTGCATAGGTGTAACTCCATCCTCTTTCCCCGTTATAGAGGGATAGGAGGTTCCGGAGGTTAATTTCCGGCAGAGCTTTTTTTTGTTGACTAGATCCGATTTCCCGTCTACTATTAGCAAGTGCTTGAAGATCAAAAGCAATCTAAGGAAGGGAGAGCGCTATGAACTTTGCACGGTATTGTTGGCTGAATGCGAGTAAGTTTCCTGAAAGAGAATTCATCATTGAAAGCTATCCTTCAAAAGGGATTCGCAAGGTATTGACCTGGAAACAGCTCAACGACCAGACAAACAAACTTGCGAATTTCATGATGAAGGAGTGTGGAGTCAAAAAAGGGGATATTGTGGTTCATCTGATGATGAACAGCATCGAATGGTATGTATGCTACATGGCTGTCCTGAAGACGGGTGCGACGGTCACGCCGCTCAACTTCCGTTTTGCAAGTTCCGACATCAATTATGCGGCCGATGTGACAAAGTGCAAGGTATTCATCCTGGGAGATGGATTTCTCCCGAGGGTGGAACCCATCATGAAGGAGATGGGCTATGTGAAAAAGTACATCTGCGCCGGCAAGCACGTGCCCCCGACCATGGTCTCTTACGAGGAAATCATCAAAAAAGGAGACCCGACGAATGTCCTCGTTGAGACAGCCGACGATGAAATGGCGGAATTGATGTTTACATCGGGGACCACCGGGGCGCCCAAACCGGTCTGCCACAGCCACAACACCCTTTTTTACATCGGGATTGGTTGTGCCCTGACATACAACGAGGGATACAACAGTGTCTACCTCGCCCCGCATCCTTTCTATCACAGCGGCACGCTCTTCCTCTCGTTTCCATCCTACATCGCTGCAGGCAAAATACTGATGCCCATGGAGATCGAGCCGAAGTATTATTTGCGAACCTTGGCCGATGAGAAGTGTACCGGCGGCTGGAATACGGTCCCGGTTTGGTCGGACGTGATCAATGCGATCCTTTCGGGAGAGGTAAAACTACAAGACTACGACCTTTCCGCCCTTAAACATATTGAGATCGGCGCTCAGCCCGTCCCCTATATTCTTCTGGAGAATTCCAAGAAAGTCTTCCCGAACCTGCCGGTGGCCAACATCTATGGGATTACAGAGGGCGGCGGCGGCGGCACCATCAACCTTTACGACGAAGACATCATGAGAAAGCCAGGTTTCATCGGGAAGCCAACGGTCTTCATGGAGGCCAAGGTCGTCGATGATAAAGGGAATGAATGCCCTCCGGGAGCCGTGGGCGAACTCCTATTGAAGGGTCCCCGTCTCATGAAGGAATACGCGTTCAACCTGGAGATGACGGCGAGAACCATCGAGAAGGGATGGCTTCATACCGGCGATTTGGCGTATAAAGATGAAGAGGGCTATTTCTGCTTCGTGGATAGGGCAAAGGATCTGATCATCCGGGGTGGAGAAAATATATTCCCCGTCGAAATCGAGGGTTTCTTAGTAAAGCATCCAAAGATTCAGGACGTCGCGGTCATGGGCTATCCGCATCCAAGACTGGTAGAGATCGTCATGGCAATCATCCAGACAAGGCCCGGGCAGACCCTGACGGATGAAGAGGTCCTTAACTTCTGCAAGGAGAAAGGTCTTGCCAAATTCAAATGGCCGGAGAAGATGATCTACACCAACATACCGCGCAACCCTGCAGGCAAGATCGAAAAACCGAAACTGAGAGAGATGTACGTGAAGCCTGCAAAAGAGGCGATGGAAAAGGAATTCAAGAAGGCCTGATGTGTGACCTGAACCAAAAAAATATGACTGCGAGAAAAAAGGGCGAAGCCTCAAACAGACGCCAGGCTTCGCCCTTTTTGTTATTTGTCAATCTATCTCCTGCTCAGCTTTCAAGCTTGATGAATCTCTCCTCGACCCGTAGCGAACGCTTTTCTGTTCAGCTCGTGGACCTTCGGAGGAAGGTAATTCAGAATGGTGTCTAACCACAGCTCCTCCTTGATATCGAAAAATGTGGACATGGCCCCGAGGAGTACGACGTTGGCAGCGCGGGCGTCGCCGATCTGGAGTGCGATCTCCGTCCCTTTGACCAAATAGAAATCTTTGAATTTAGAACCGATGATTTCGGGAATGCCTTGAGGATACTCCATTTCTCCAAGGTTGACAATGGGAGGGTTCACCTTATGGTCGTTCATAATGATTCTTGCTTTGGGTTGCAGGAAATTCAGCCATCGCAGACCCTCCAGTTGTTCAAAGGCAAAGAGGATATCTGCCTCCCCCTCCATGATCAGTGGGGAGTGAACCTTCTTGCCAAATCGGAAATGGGAGCTGACGATGCCTCCCCTCATAGCCATTCCATGAATCTCGCTCTTTTTAACATCATAACCAGCTTCCATGAAGACTTCGGACATGATGTCGCTGGCCAGGATGACCCCCTGCCCACCAACCCCTACCACCAGCACATTCGTTGTATGATTATCCATAGCCCCTTCTCCTCTTTGTAAGTATCGACTACATCGTTTCAAACCCGAATATGGGCTTCTCGTCCTGACTTTGAATCGCTCCCAATTTGCACACTTGATAGCAAAGATGGCATCCCGGACAGAGGGTGGAATCGATATAGGAGATGCCTTTGCGCTTCTTTCCATCCTTTGTCAACGCCATCTCGCCTTCCACCTTCTGGTACGATATGGCCGGGCAACCCAAGTTGACACAGGCTTTACAACCAATACATTTAGTGGAATCGACCATCAGGGGTTTGTTATATTTTTTGAACTCTCTTCGTAGAAGAACGCACGGACCTTGGGTGACGATCAAGGACGGCGAGTCTTTTTCAATCTCTTCTTTGATCACCTTTTCTGTCTCCTCCAAATTCCAGGGGTTCACCGTTCTTACATTTTCAATCCCCAATCCCTCAGCCAGCCGGACGAAATCGATCTTATGTGTCTTTTCACCACGGATTGTATATCCAGTTCCCGGATGCTCCTGTGAGCCGGTCATTCCGGTGGTTCTATTGTCGAGAATGATGATCGTTGCGTAACTCTTGTTGTAGGCCATGTTCATTAAAGGAGGGATCCCGCCATGAAGGAAAGTGGAGTCTCCGATCACTCCTACAAATTTCCCTTTTCCGGCCCCCTCCAGCGCCTTCGACATCCCGTGAGCCTGACCAATGCTTGCCCCCATGCAGATGCAACTGTCCAAGGAATTTAACGGCGGATAGGCGGCCAGCGTATAACATCCGATATCGCCTGCAGCAACGAGTTTCAACTTTTTTATGGTATGGAATATCCCCCGATGAGGGCATCCTGGACAGAGATTGGGTGGCCTGGGAGGAAGCGCTTCTTCGAACACAGGTTGGGGGGCCTTAAACCTTTTCCCCAAGATCCCTTTCTTTATGATGAGGGGGTTGAATTCCCCACATATAGAGAATAGATTCTTTCCTCCTTTCGGTTTGAACCCCATGGCCTTGATGTTTTCTTCCAGGAATGGATCCAACTCTTCTATCACGATCACCTTCTTTACTTTTTTGAAAAACTCGGCGATCAGATTTTTGGGGAGAGGCCATACCATCCCCAGTTTAAGGTAGGAATAATTGGGGAAGACTTCCTTTGCGTACTCATATGAAATACCGGCGGATATAATTCCAATCGCTGGATCATTGATCTCGATGCGATTCCCGGGGAATTTCTCAGCAAATTCCAGCAATTTTACAAACCGCTCCTCAACGACCCCATGTTTAACCCTGGCGAAGGAAGGCAACATCGTATATTTTGCAGTCTGCTTCCTGATCTCGATAGGGACTGGAGGAACGACCGGTTCCTGTAATTCGACAACTCCTTTGGAGTGAGAGATCCGGGTGACGCCTCGAACCATGACCGGGGTATCGAATCTTTCACTGACTTCGAAGCCCAACTTTAGAAACTCTTTTGCTTCTTGGCTATCACTCGGCTCAAACATAGGGACCTTCGCAAACCTGGCATAGTGACGATTATCCTGCTCGTTCTGTGAACTGTAAAGCTCTGGATCATCACAAGTCACGAGGACTAACCCGCCGTTTACTCCTACGTAGGACAGAGTCATCAGAGGATCTGCCGCCACGTTCACGCCAACATGTTTCATCGAAGCCATCGCCCTTGCACCTGCCATTGAGGCCCCAATGGCAACTTCTAACGCCACTTTTTCATTGGGGGACCACTCCGCATAAATATTTTTATATTCTCTTGCGATGGTCTCGAGGATCTCCGTACTTGGAGTCCCTGGATAGGCTGCAGCCACTTTTACACCGGCCTCAAACGCTCCTCTTGCAATGGCTTCATTTCCCGTCATCAACTTTTTCATAAGCTGCTCCTTTGTATTTAACTTCGTCCTGAAAAAGCCTACTGTTGCCAAACGCACTATAACAGATACAAATTTTATATCAAGCTTGTGGTCAGCTGAGCCAGAAGATGGAACAACGCATCATCAATTCAAGGACGACGGCTTCTTGAGGTAGAAAGAGAAAAACGTCCCTATTAAAGAAACTCCGCTTGCCAAAAGAAAAGGAACCAAAAAAGAGTGGGTGACATCCGCCAGATAGCCTCCCACGGCGGGTCCTAACGCCTGTCCAATCCCGAAGAATAGGGTGATAAAACCGAGGCCCGCAGGAGCCAGTTTCGATCCGACATAATCCCCGGCGGCTGCAGCCATAATGGTGGGTATACTCCATGCCGTGAGGCCAAAGATAACGGCAGAGAGGTAGAAACCCATTGGATTCCTGGCCAAGGCAAAGATGGCATAGGCTGTCGCCAGAGTGATATAGGCCAAGGCTGAGCCATATTTTCGACCAAGGAGGTCCGAAATTCCTCCCCAGATCACGCCACAAAAAATGCTTAATCCTCCGACCACGGCCCAAATGGCGCCCGCTTCAGCCTGGCTCACCCCTATCTCTTTAGTTAAATACGCTGCAAAAAAAGTCATATAAATGATATATGAGAACCCATACATGAAATAAACGAACCCGAGATACCACATCTCCTTGACTCGGTAGACGAGGCCCCATTGTATCGGCTTTGCCTTATCTTCTTCCGGCGCCGATTTTAGGGAGGCTTTTGCCTCGTCAAACCCAATGGGAGAAAGTCCCTTCTCCTCCGGCTGGCTGCGGATAAAGGCATAGACAAGGCACGAGATGACGAGTACCCCCCCACCCAGATAGTACCAGGAAAACCTCCAGCCCTCTGAACCATAGACTTTCAAAAGAGGAGGGACAACGAGACCGGCGATCAAGGTACCTCCGCCGATTCCGGCCGAAACGATGCCGGTAGCAAACCCTCTTCTTTTCAAGGCGAACCAAGCAGAACCGAGCGCCATGGCCGGCACATAGGCAGCCCCATTCCCGAACCCTGTTAAGAGTCGCATGAAAAAGGCGAAGGAAAAACTCTGCGCCAAGCCTGTCAGAATCATGGTTAAGCCCATCAGAATCAAGCCGAAAGTAATCACGACTCTTGAGCCAAATCGAGAAGCCAAAAACCCTCCGATAATGGCAAGGCTCAGATAGCCGATGAAGTTCCCTGTTCCTAAAAGCCCCAGTTCCGCATAACTGAAATGAAGACCGTCCTTCATGCTCGGCAGGATAAGCGTATACGCCATCCGGCCGAACCCGTGGGCCCCGATGGTGGTCAATGTTCCCATCGCAATCACAATCCAACCGTAATGGATTCTTGGCGCTTTTTTAGGACTTTCCTTCATCGCTCTCTTTCCTGCTAGAAAGTCGTCCGAAATGATGCTATCAGCAAGCAGATTTTTTTTCAACCTTTTCTTTTTTTTCTTTTTTTTGTATGTAATTCAGCTGATTTTTCTTATAGGCTCCCGTTGCTCTGGTTTTGCTCCTGCAGTCAGAATGCGAGGTTTACGAAAACGGTTAGGCTTCGCAGGATGCGGCGACTCGCTGTACCCGGAGGATAAAAATCTTCTTAAGGCGTGTGACCACGAATTGCAGGTTGGGAAATGGTTCTAATTCAACCGGACCGACACGACCTTCGACACCCCAGGGGTCTCCATGGTTATTCCGTAGAGGGTATTCGACGTCTCCATCGTCTTCTTGTTGTGCGTAATGAGAATGAACTGAGAGGTCTTAGAGAATTCTTTGATCACTTCGATGAATCGATTGATGTTCGCATCATCCAAAGGCGCATCCACCTCGTCCAGCAAGCAGAACGGTGTGGGCTTAATCATGAAGAGCCCAAAGAGCAGGGCCGTGGCGACTAAAGCCTTCTCCCCTCCGGAGAGGAGGTCTATATTTTGAAGCTTCTTTCCAGGGGGTTGCGCGATGATATCGATCCCCGTCGTGGCGGGGTCTTGCTCATCCAACATGACAAGGCTGGCCTGTCCGCCCTTGAAGAGCCTCGCAAAAACTATTTTGAATTTCTCATTCACCAAGTAGAAGGTCTCCAAAAATCGTTTCGTCGTCGTCCGATTGATCCGGAGAATGGCCTTTTTTAAGGAATCGAGGGCCTGATGAAGGTCGGCCTGTTGTTCCGACAGAAAATCGTGCCGCTGTTTCAACTCCTGATATTCCTCAATGGCCATCAGGTTGACTTCTCCAAACCCCTCGAGAGATTTTTTTAACTCTGCCAGCCGCAGAGACATCTCTTCCTTCGGCAATTCCAGGGGGGAAGCTCCGACCGAGGGGGAAAGCGTCGCCCCATACCGTTCTTTCATCGACTCCTGAAGGTGAGAGAGTTTTAGTTGAACCTCCGAGGCCAGAATCTCTTCTTCATGGATCTTCTGCCTCACCTCTTCCAACTCCCGGCGGAGATACTTGGAGGAAGCCTCCACCTCTTTCCACTCATTGAGGACACTTTCTACCCTCTCTTTTTGAGCGGAGAGCGTTTCTTCCTTAAGACGGTGCTGTCTAAGACTATTTTCTAACTCCCCTTCCCATTGTTGGATTTTTTCACGAAGGGAGACGGTTTCAGCCCGGCATTCTCTGATCCCCTCTACCTTCTTTAAGATCTGTTCCCTCAGGCTTCTTTGAGTTTCAGAGAAGTTTTGGATCTGAACTTCCAGCCCCTTCTGTTTCTCTTCGATAGAGGCCAGAAGGACCTTTTTCTCAGTGATCCGTCCTCCCAATTCTTCTCCCCCTTCTTTGACTTCCTCCACTTTCTTCTTCCATGACTGAACCTGTTCTTCCCTCCCTTTTTTCGCTGCTTCCTCCGTCTCCATCCGGGCAGAGACTTCCTTTTTGCCTTTCTCTAAATCTTGCTCTTCCTCTTCGAGTTGTCTCTGCTCAAACTGGATGACCTCCATCTTCCGATGAAATTGGGAGATCTCCTTTTTCAACCCTTCCAGATCTCTTTCTCGATGGAGAAGTTCGATGCCCTTCTCTTGAATTTCCTTTTTTCTCACCTCCAATTGGATTTCCCTCTCGTGGATCTCCTCTTGGAGATGCCCTTCTTCGTCATAGGCTTTTCGACATTCCTCCTCCGATTCTTTGATTCTTTTCTCTAAATCTCTGATCTCCCTTCGCCTCTCCAAAAGGCCAAGGCCTCGATCCCGGCTTCCTCCGGAGATCACTCCTGAGCGCTCCAGGATGTCGCCGTCCAGGGTGACCAGGGTTCCAAACCCTCCCCCATTCTTCATCCAATGGAGCGCCTCCTCCCAGCTTTCGACGATCCCGGTATCTCCGATCAGGAATTCTGCAATCGGGTCAAACCCGTCTTTTACCTTCACGAAGCGCGCGAGAGCAATGGGTCTTCCCTCCTCTTGAGAGATCCGATTTTCTGCCCCGGTCCCTTGAACCCTCCTCGGGATGAAACTTCCCCGGCCAAGGGATTCCCGTTTAAGAAAGACCATCGCCTCCGTGCCTTCCTTTTCTTCTTCCACGATCAAATACTGCAGCCGCTGTCCTAAAACGGCTTCGAGAGGAACCTCGTATTTCGGGTCCGGTTCCAGGATGTCCGCCACGGCCCCCAAAATTCCCTTCCACTTCTCCTGTTCTTCCTTCTTTCGAAGGAGAAGAGACTTTACCCCCTTCTCATATCCTTCATAATTCTCTTGGAGCTCTTTGAGGGAGTGGTAGCGAGAGCGGTCCTGCCTCACGGTCTCCTCCAAAGTCGAACGCCGTGTTTGCCTCACACCTAAATCCTCTCTTAGCCTCTCGATCTCTCCTTCCCAGCGAACCCTCTCCTCCTGAAAAATCGACTGGAGGGAGACGATGAGTTCTCTCTCTTTTGTCTTCTCAGAGATCGCCTCTTCCAATTGTTGGACCTGGCGGCTTACGTCTTCCGATTCTTCGCCATGGGACCGGATCCGTTTCTGAAGATCCTCTTTCCTCTCCTCAAGGTGGGCCAGGCGGTTTTTGAGGGAGGTCAGCTCAGTGAGTGTGTCAATCAGTTTACCCTTTTCAGCTTCCAATTCATCCAAAAGCTCTTGGTGTGTTGCCCTAAAATCGCCAAAGACGCTTTCCAGTTCTTTCAATATTGCCTCGTTCTCCTGGTGTTCTTCTTCCAGATTCCCTCGGACCTGCTCCATCCTTTTCCGTTCTCTTCTCGTCTCTCTCCAAGCGCGCAGGGAGCCTCTGACTTCTTCAACCCCTCGGTTCTCTTCTTTTTGAAGACCCCCCTCTTCCCTCTTGAAAAATTCAATGTCGTTTTCCGTCTTTTGAATTTTCTTGCCCAGCTCAAATATTTCCTGTTGAAGGCTTCGGAACTTCTCTTCTTCCTCTATCCCCTTCAGCCGCTTGGCTTCCACGAAGGCCTCTTTCTGGGCGTTTTTGGTGGAAATCTCCATCTCTCGGTCCCGAAGGGCTTTGAGATAGCCTCTCGCTGCCTCCCCTTTTTCGGAAAGTTCAGCGTACTCCTGGAGGGCAAAACGGATTTCGATCTCTTTGACCTCTTTCCGTATGGCTTTATATTCCTCTGCCCGTTTCACCTGTCGTTCCAGCGTGACGGTCTGTCGCTTCACCTCGGCGATGATGTCCTGAATTCGGAGAAGGTTCTGCTGCGTGGCGTCGATCTTCATCAGCGCGAGCCTCTTCCTCTCCTTGTACTTGGCAATACCCGCCGCCTCTTCGATCAAAAAACGCCGATCCTGGGGATTGGCATTGATGAGATGTTCTACCCTTCCCTGTTCCACGATCGAATAACCGTTCACTCCGATACCGGTATCCAGGAAGAGATCGGTCACGTCCCGCAATCGGCAAGGCACTTTGTTGATCAGGTACTCACTTTCTCCGGATCGATAGAGTCTTCGGGTAACCGTGATCTCCGTGTACTGCGCGTATCCTTCGGAAGCTGACCCATCTTCATTGGAGAAAGTGAGATTGACCTCTGCCATCCCCAAGGGTTTTCTGCCGTCCGTCCCGTTGAAGATGACGTCCTCCATCAACCTTCCTCGTAAGTGTTTGGCACTCCGCTCGCCAATGGCCCAGAGCACCGCATCCACGAAATTTGACTTCCCGCAACCGTTGGGACCCACGATCGTCGTGATCCCGCCCGGAAAGGTAAGATGTAGGCGATCGACAAAGGATTTGAATCCAATCGCCTCAAGCGATTTGAGTTTCATGAAATCCTCTTTATGAAATCCAAATGTCAAATTTCAAATGCCAAAGGAATGTCAACTGTCTAGTTCGTCCACAAAGCTTGTTGGCCTGTCATGCCGGACCTGATCCGGCATCCAGACGTCGTCCCGACGAAAGTCGGGAACCATCTCAATACTGGGTCCCGGTTTCCACCGGGAACACTGGATTCCGGCTTTCGCCGGAATGACGACCTTTTCGGAAACCGTTTTGTTTATGGACAGACTCTAAATACCAAAGCCTTTTTTAAGTCAAAAACTTTGTCATTTGGATTTCATTTGAACTTTGAACTTCGGAATTTGACATTTCATTTCGCAGAATGCCCCTCCATATATTCAATCGCTCTTTCGAGTCTTTGAATTACCTTTTCTTTACCCAGAACCTCCATCACCTCGTCAATCGGAGGGCTGACGCTCCGGCCGGTTAAGGCCACTCGAATCGGCTGCGCAATCTTTACCAAAGGCTCTGCTCGCATCTCAGCCAATTGCTGAACCAGCCGATGAACATTCTCTTTTCCCAAAACCGATTCCTTTGAGAGAGAGGCGATCACCTGCTTGAACATCGGAACCGTCTCTTTGCTCAAAAATTTTCCCGCAGCCTTCTCATCATAAGCGATCTCTTCACAGAAGTAAAATTCCGAAAGGTCTGCCATCTCCACCAAGGTCTTCACTCTCTCTCTGAGAGAGCGGACGGCCTTTCTCAAAAGATCAGCGTCGATGTTCGAATAGCCCTTAGCTTCAATAAAAGGTCGAACCCTTTGAACCAGCTCATCCAATTCGGATCTCTTGATATACTGTGAGTTGAGCCAATCCAGCTTGCCGGGATTGATCGCCGCGGCGGACCTTCCCACGGCCTCCAGGCTGAATTTCTCAATCAACTCCTCAGGCGCGAATTCCTCCTGATCGCCGTAGGACCATCCCAGCCGAACCAGGTAGTTGACGACGGCCTGAGGAAGATAGCCCAGCTTCTTATACTCCATGACCGACTGTGCCCCATGTCGCTTAGAAAGTTTCTTCTTATCCGGACCGAGGATCATCGGGACATGTCCGAATTTGGGGATGGGGTAACTTAGGGCTTGATAAATCTGAATTTGGCGGGGCGTGTTATTCAGATGGTCGTTACCCCGGATGACATGCGTGATTCCCATGGTGGCATCGTCCACCACTACCGAAAAATTATAAGTAGGGAGCCCGTCACTTCTCAGGATGATGAGGTCATCCAATTCCGTATTGTCAAATTCAACATGACCTTGAATCAGATCCTCCACCACTGTCTTCCCTTCCTCCGGAGAGAGGAAGCGGATGGCAGAGGGACTTCCGGGAGGAAAAGATTTTCGATTCAGACAAGTTCGGTCGTACTTAGGCTTGATCCCGGCCCTCAGAGCAGCTTCCCGCTTTGTCTCCAATTCCTCCGGCGTGCAGTAACATCGGTAAGCCTTCCCCTCTTTCAAGAGCTTCTCTGCGGCCTCCTGATAGTGGGAAATCCGTTGGGTCTGATAAAATGGACCCTCATCCCAATCCATTCCCAGCCACGCCATGGCATCCAAGATCACCTGGATCGATTCCTGGGTGGACCGGGCGACATCCGTGTCCTCGATGCGAAGGACGAAGACCCCTTTTTCATGGCGCGCCAGGAGCCAACTGAACAAGGCAGTTCGCGCCCCTCCGATATGAAGGTCGCCCGTCGGGCTGGGTGCAAATCGTGTCCTCACCTGTGTCATGGTTCCCTTAAGCCTCCCCAGGTTGAAAGGATTCGAGGATTCAAGGGTTCCGGGGTTCGAGTGATGTGAACTGAACCACTTGAATCTTTGAGCCCCCGACCCCCTAAATCCTGAAGTTCTGCCTTATAAAAAATCCCCCTCGCCCCCCTTTCATCAAGCGGGGTGGGGGGATGCTGTTTCCCGTTCAAGGATTTAAATGAGATCCTCAATCGCTTTAAGCGCCTCGTCCAGTTTTTTGGAATCGGTCCCCCCTGCCTGCGCAAAATCAGGTCGACCGCCTCCGGTCCCTCCAACATGAAGAGCGATCTTCCTGATCAACTCGCCGGCATTGAAGCGGTGGGTAAGGTCCGGAGTCACCCCCATGATCAAAGAAACCTTATCCTGGCTCTGACCTCCGAGAAGAATGATGCCTGATCCAATCTCTCCCTTCAGCTGGTCCACGAACTCCCTCATTCGGCTTACGTCCTTTCCGTCCACCTTGGCTGAAAGAACATTGACTCCTTTGATCTTTCTGACAAGGGGAAGAAGGTTGGAGAGTTCTTGATGGGAAGCCTTGTCATGAAAAGATGAGAGCTCCCTTTCCAATTCCTTCTGTCTTTCTAATAACCGCTCTAACTTTGAAGAAAGTTCCCCTGGAGCGGACTTGAGAGAAGAGGCAATCCCCCAAAGTTCTCTCTCCTCTTCTTTCACAAATCCATAGGCCCCTTCCCCGGTCAGGGCCTCGATCCTTCTCATCCCTGCCGCAACCCCTGACTCACTGACAATTTTGAAGAGACCGATATCGCCCGTTCTGGAGCTGTGGGTTCCTCCGCAGAGTTCAATGCTGAAGTCCGAGACCGTCACCACCCTGACCTTCTCCCCGTACTTTTCTCCAAAGAGAGCCATCGCCCCTGTCTGGAGAGCCTCCTCCACTGCCATGATTTTCGTTTCCACTTCCAAGTTCTCTCGAATCTTCTGATTGACCAAAGCCTCCACACGCTCGATCTCTTCCTTTTTCATAGAAGTGAAATGGGTGAAGTCAAACCTCAGCCGCTCGGGTGAAACAAGAGAGCCTGCTTGATGGACATGGTCTCCCAAAACTTCTCTCAAAACAGCCTGAAGAAGATGGGTGCCTGTATGGTTCAGGGTAATGGCTTTTCGGCGCTCCCGGTCCACCTGCAAAACAGCCGACATCCCTTCTTTCACTTTTCCTCTCTTTACCTTCACCTGATGGATGGTCAACTCTCCCGCAGGCTTGATGGTATCCTCTACTTCCAAAGAGAACTCCTGATGAAAGATCACGCCTCGATCCCCTACCTGGCCGCCAGCTTCCCCGTAAAAGGGGGTCTTCTCCGTAACCACTTCGATTTCATCCCCTTCGGCTGCGAAAGGAACAACTTCATCGCCTTTGATCAATCTCAGGATCCTTGATTCAGACTGAGTTTCTTCATATCCTAAGAACGTTGCCCTGATCCCTTCGTTCGCCAGCCGTCGGTAGACCTCTTTTGTCTTTCCTTCACCGATCCCCTGCCATGCCTGCTTGCTCTTTTGCTTCTGTTCCTCCATTTGGGCCCTGAAACCCGCTTCGTCAAAACTTATCCCTTTCTCTTGAAGGATCTCCGCGGTCAGGTCGAGAGGAAATCCGTACGTGTCATAAAGCCGGAAGGCCACCTCCCCGGAGAGAATGGTCTCTCGTTTCTTTTGAAGTTCTCCCAACGCCTCTTGGAGGATCTTCAGCCCCGAATCGAGGGTCTCGGAAAAACGCTCTTCTTCCTTTTGGATGACCTTGGAAACGAAGGCTTCCGTCTCACGTAGTTCCGGATAAGCCCCTTTCATCAGATCCACGACTTTAGAAACAGTCCGATAGAGAAAAGGCTCGTCCATTCCGAGCATCCTTCCGTGGCGCATCGCCCTTCTCATGATGCGGCGAAGGACGTAGCCCCTGCCTTCATTGGAGGGAAGAACCCCATCGCTGATCAGAAAGGTAGCTGCTCGGCTGTGATCGGCGATCACTCGAAGGGAGGTGTCGGTTCGATCATCCTGTCCGTAAGAAACATGAGCGATCCCCTCGATCTCTTTAAAGAGAGGGGTGAAGAGATCAGACTCGTAATTGCTTTTCACACCCTGAAGGACGGCAGAAATCCTTTCCAGGCCCATACCGGTATCGATACAAGGCTTCGCCAGGGGCTGGAGCTTACCTTCTGAATCACGATTGTATTGCATGAAGACGAGGTTCCAGAGCTCCAGGAATCGGTCGCAATCGCATCCCACACGACAGTCGGGCCGGCCGCATCCGACGCCCTCGCCTTGATCAATCACGATCTCCGAACAAGGACCGCACGGCCCTGTGTCGCCCATTGCCCAGAAGTTGTCTTTTTCCCCTAATCGGACAATTCGATCTTCCGAAACTCCGACTTTCCTCCAGAGGTGAAAGGCTTCGTCATCGTCCAAGTAGATGGTGATCCACATCTGCTCCACGGGCAACCCCCATTGGCGCATGAGGAGATCCCATCCCATTTGAATCGCCTCTTTCTTGAAATAGTCTCCGAAGGAGAAGTTCCCTAACATCTCGAAGAACGTGTGGTGCCGGGCCGTCTTTCCCACGATCTCCAAGTCGTTGTGCTTCCCGCCAGCGCGAACGCACTTCTGAGAGGTCGCGGCCCGTTTATAGTCCCGGATCTCTTCGCCTAAAAAAACACTTTTGAATTGAACCATTCCGGCATTGGTGAAAAGCAGGGTGGGATCGTTTTGGGGAATCAATGAGGAGCTTCGAACAATACGGTGTCCCCTCTCCTCAAAGTAATTGAGAAAGGCCCTTCGAATCTCGTCAGAGGTCATTGTTTGAAACCTGTCCCCCGTCGGTCCATTTTTGGATCCAAGGGCTTTGCGACTTTCAGCTTCTTCTCATCCTCTTTAACCTTTTCCTTCTCTTTCTCCAGCGTTTCAAAATCCTCCCAGCCAGCGTCGCTTGAGGCGAGAATTCCTTTCACCCTCAGGGCAAAGTCATCTGGATTCGTGCAGTGTTTGAGGGCTTCATCATAAGTCACCAACTTCTCCTTCATTAAATACATCAGTGACTGATCGAAGGATTGCATGCCGTAGCTGGTGGATCCTCGGGCAATGGCGTCATTAATCTCGTTGGTCTTATCCTTTTCCACGATGCACTCCCTCACCCTCGCCGTGGAGACCAGGACTTCCACCGCAGGGACTCTTCCCATTCCGTCCACCCTGGGCACCAGCCTTTGGGAAATGACGCCTTTCAGAATACCCGAAAGCTGAAGCCTCACCTGTTTTTGATGATAGGGGGGGAAGACGGAGATGATCCGAGTGATCGTCTCCGTGGCGTTTAATGTGTGGAGCGTCGACATGACCAAATGCCCTGTCTCGGCAGCGGTCAAGGCAGTTTCGATCGTCTCAAAATCCCTCATCTCACCAACTAAGATCACATCCGGATCCTGCCGAAGGGCCACCCGTAGGGCGCTGGAAAACGTGCTTGTGTCTGAGCCGATCTCCCTCTGATCTACGATCGATTTCTTATCTTCGTGAACAAATTCGATGGGGTCCTCGATGGTGATGATATGGCAATTCCGGTCATTGTTGATGATATCAATCATCGAGGCAAGGGTCGTGGACTTTCCGCTTCCGGTTGTCCCTGTCACGAGAATCAGACCCCGCTGCTCTAAAGAAATGCTTCTGATCACAGCAGGGAGATGGAGCTCCTGCAGGCCCTTGATCTGGTAAGGCACAATGCGAAGGGCAATCCTGAGCTTCCCCCTCTGCTGGAAGACATTGACCCTAAACCGTCCCATGCCGTAGACCTCATAGCCCATATCCACTTCGCGATTCTTGATAAACCGCTCCTTCTGCCAGTCGTTCATCAAACCGAAAGCCATTTTCGACAAATCATTATGATCGAAGGGCTTCGATTCATTCCAGGGTCTCAAGGTGCCATTCACCCTGAAGATCGGCGGAGCTCCTTCCTTAATGTGAACGTCAGAGGCTTCCTGGGAAAGGGCTTCCAAAAGGATCTGGTTCAAATCCATCTTCTTCTCCTTCCTTATCTCACCCTACCGATCCTGCTTTGGCAATGCGAAAGTTTTCAAGGAGTTCTTTCTCCATCTGGTCCAGGACCTTGGGATTCTCTTTCAAGAACTGCTTTGCGTTCTCCCTCCCCTGGCCGATGCGCTGGCCATCGTAGGTATACCAGGTTCCGCTTTTCTCAACGATATTCTTTTCTGCCGCCAGATCGAGAACATCTCCCTCTCTTGAAATACCCTCTCCGTGAATCAGGTCGAACTCCACCTCTTTGAACGGGGGCGCCACCTTGTTCTTCACTACACGAACCCTTGTGCGGCTCCCGATCACATCCTGGCCCTGCTTGATGGCACCGATCCGTCGAATGTCGAGCCGGACGGAGGAGTAAAATTTGAGGGCATTGCCTCCGGTGGTCGTCTCCGGATTTCCGAACATGATCCCGATTTTCATTCGAATCTGGTTAACGAAGACCACGATCGTATTCGACTTGCTAATGGTGGCCGTCAATTTTCTCAGGGCTTGAGACATCAGCCTCGCCTGAAGCCCCATATGGGCGTCGCCCATCTCACCTTCAATCTCCGCCTTGGGAACCAGGGCGGCGACCGAGTCGACAACGATCACATCCACGGCGCCACTCCGAACCAGAATCTCTGTAATCTCCAAGGCCTGTTCTCCGGTGTCAGGCTGGGAGATGAGAAAGTCGTCGATTTTCACCCCCAACTTCTGTGCGTATTTAACATCTAAGGCATGTTCTGCATCAATGAATGCAGCTACCCCTCCCTTCTTCTGCGCTTCCGAAACGACATGCAGGGCTAATGTCGTCTTGCCTGAAGCCTCGGGGCCGAAAATCTCCACCACACGTCCCTTTGGCAATCCTCCAACCCCCAGGGCAAGATCTAAGGAGAGGGATCCCGTCGAGATGACAGGAATCTCTCCGAGGATTGCATCCGCACCCAATTTCATAATGGCGCCCTTCCCGTACTGCCTTTCGATCTGGGTGACGGCTAATTCCACGGCCTTGCCTTTACTCGAATCTACCTTGGTCTCGGCTTTCGTTTCCGCTTTTGTCATCGTATCCCCCTCCCCCGGCAGAGCCGGAGTTGACTTGGTGGTGGGGTGATAGGGAGTGGGGGTGAAGTAAATTTCTCCGCGTCCCCGCGTCTCCCAATCTCCTTAACGTCCTCCTAATCCCAATTCCCCGAGGGGTGTATAAATCGGACCTGAAGGTTTCAAATCGCTTTTGAATAGGATCACCCGCTCCACTTGAAAATCTCCGAACTCCCCCTCTTTATGCTTCTCCATCCTCCCCACCAAATCGTCTTTTCCCCGGCTCGATTTCACCCTTCCCAGAGTCAGATGAGGGTGGAAAGGCCGGTCTTCAGATTGAAATCCAATTTTTTCTAATGGGGTCTCTATCTCTTTCTGAAGCGAAATGAGGATCTGGCTTCCGTTTACCAATCCCATCCAGATCACCCTTGGACTTTTCATACTCGGGAATGCCCCTATCCCCTGAACCTTGAGAGAAAAGGGCGGTATGTTCCGAACGGGCTCTTCAATTGATTTGAAGATGGAATCAATCCTCGACTCTTCAATATTTCCAAAGAATTTTAGCGTAAGGTGGATCTTTTCAGGATTCACCCACCGCACATCTGCGTGGGCTGACTTTAAGTCTGCCTCAACCTCCTCGATCTTTCTGAGGATCGGCTTGGGAAGCTCAATTGCCAGAAAGGATCGAATCAATCAAAACCTCTTTAATATTGGAATGATGTTAACATAACCGTGAAAAAAGTCAATGAGAAAAACCCCTTGGAAGTACTAATAAAAAGGCCTGTCCCATGTCTCTGGGACAGGCCCTTCAAACCTCTTGTCTCATTCCATCAATCGATTATTTCCAATAACGGTCGTTGGAGAGATGCTCCTCGATATTGATTCTGTAAAATTCCTGAAGGGGCATCAATACCTCCTTGTCCTTTTCATACACCTCTTTAAGAGCGTTTCTAACAGCTTCCACCCCCTTGGGCGTCATCTTTCCAAGGGGTGGACGGCATAGCCCGGATGGTAATCCAAGACCTTTCATCATTGTCTTGATAGCTAAAGGGTTTCTAAATTTACACGGGACATCAAATCCCTCGTAAGATTCCAGAGTTGTGACCGTCACCACTTTAAAAAGAGGATCCAGAATATCCTTCATCCGATTGGCCCTCTCCATGTTTCCATCTCGTATCGCTTTGATCATCTCACCGATAGGGCCCGGAACAATATTTGACGTCACCGAGACCACTCCAGAAGCACGAATATCATTCCGGGTCATCATTTCAAAGGTTTTATCATCGTCGCCGGAAAGAATATCAAAATCCTCTCCGCACAGAGTTCTTGTCTTAGCCATGCGCTCGAGATCTCCAGTGGCTTCTTTCACCGACCTCACATTCTTAAACTTCCGATGAAGGATGGCTAGGTCCTCTACCTCCAATTTCGTCCCTGTCCTTCCGGGGACCACGTAGGGCATGACGAAGGCCTTGCGGAATGCCTTTGCAATCACTTCGTAGTACTGGGTCCTCAGTTCAAGAGAAGATGGCCCATTATAATAGCAATCGACGAGTAGGACCCCGTCAGCTCCGACCTCCATGGCATGTTTTGTCCCTCGATGCGCCTCTCTGGTGGAATTCGAACCCGTGCCTGCCATGACAAAGGCTTTACCTTTTGCCACCTTAACCGTTTTCGTGATCACCCGATCGTGTTCTTTCCAGTCCAACGTGGGCGATTCACCCGTCGTTCCAGTGGGGATGAGATTGGCCCTATTCTCTGTCTGGAACCGGACGTTCTTCTCGAGACCCTCAAAATCGACCTCCCCTTTTCGATTGAAGGGAGTTACCATTGCTGTCCAGCAACCCTCAAACCTCTCAAGCTTCATCAAAACCTCCTCCTCTCGTAGCGCCCCCATTTACTGGGGGCGAATTAATCGTTCCGGGCCTTGCCGGAACGCTCCATTTTCTTTCTATTATGAGGCAAAAGAATAAAATTTCAAGAAAAAAAGATTCGAACATGGGCACACTGGCTCTTTCAATTCAAGACTTGTCTGGAATGAATTAATATTTCATAAAAAAATTCGAGACTCTTCTCGGTGGCTTTTTCTTTTATGTCTCTACGGCTTCCCTTTAAATTTAATCTCTTCAGCCATGTCTTTTTGCCTTTGGCCAATCCGATGAAAACAAGCCCAACCGGTTTTTCCTTGGTCCCGCCTGTGGGTCCTGCCACACCCGTCGTGGATAATCCGAATGTCGTCTGAAAAGCTTTCCGAACTCCCTGAGCCATTCTCTTTGCCACTTGAGAACTCACTGCTCCGTACTTCTTCATATCATTTGAAGGGACACCAAGATGCTTTGCCTTCGATTCGTTACTATAATTGACCATTCCTCCCATAAAGTAGTCCGAACTGCCTGACACATCGGTGATACGATCACTTATTAGTCCTCCCGTACAGGATTCTGCAATCGATAGGGTCCATCCTTTATTTCTTAAATAATCTCCGACGAGTTTTTCTAAAGAATTGCGCATCATTTTCACCCCCCTGAACCATGTGAGGTTCAGGGCATTGTCCTGCACCCCATGTGGTGCAGGGCTCACCCCGTCCCTCTCCCCCAAGGGGAGAGGGCGAAGTAGGCAATGACATGAAGAATAATATTCGCAAAAACTCCTGCCATCACATCGTCCACAACAACTCCATATCCTCCCTTCAATCCTTTTTCCAGGCGGCGGATAGGAAAAGGTTTTAGAATATCAAAAAACCGGAAGAGAAAGAAACCGATGATGATAAACGGAACCGTTTTAGGAATCCAGAGCATGGTGATGAGAAAACCCATTATCTCATCGATGACGATCCGCTGATCGTCTTTTTTCCCAAAGAATCTTTCGGCATTTTCTGAAATCCAAACGGAGAGAAAGAAAAAGCCAATGAGAGTGATTTCATAGAGTGGAGAAGGAATTTCGGAAAGAAAGTAATAGATGGGGATGGCGATGAGGGTTCCCAGAGTCCCTGGGGCGATGGGACAGTAGCCGACTCCAAAACCAGTGGCAAGGAAGAGGATGAAATGTTTCATTGTTCACTCAGGCTTCAAGGATTCGAGGGTTCAAGGGTTCGAGTGAAAAGAAATCCGTTATCAGTTCACACTTGACTCCTCGAACCCTAGACCCCTGGAGCCCTTTGTTACAATCGAACAACAACTCCCTTTTCTTTCAAATATGATTTCACCTGAGCAATTGTAAATTCCCGATAATGGAAGATAGAAGCTGCAAGCACGGCGTCGGCCTTACCGAGAATCAACCCTTCATAAAGATGTTCGAGAGTTCCAACCCCTCCTGAAGCGATGACAGGAATACTTCCCTGCTCTGCGATAGTTCTCGTCAGTTCAATGTCGTAGCCATCTTTTGTGCCATCCCGATCCATGCTCGTCAGTAAGATCTCACCCGCTCCCATTTCCTCCATCTTCTTTGCCCACTGGATCGCATCAATTCCTGTTGGAACCCTTCCCCCATGCGTGTAAACTTCCCAGCTCTCCCCCTTTCTTTTCGCATCAATGGCGATGACAATACACTGGCTTCCGAAACGTTTCGAGGCTCTTTCTACAAAATGTGGATCCTTTACAGCAGCGGTATTGATCGATACTTTGTCCGCTCCTGCTTTGAGAAGTTTCCGAATATCCCCCAAACGCCTGACCCCACCTCCCACCGTGAGGGGAATAAAGATCTCCTCCGCTGTCCTGCGAACAATATCGATGAGGATATCCCTCTCTTCATGTGAGGCCGTGATATCTAAAAAAGCGATTTCATCGGCACCCTGTTCGTCATAGACTTTCGCATTCTCGATCGGATCGCCGGCATCCTTCAGGTTCACAAACTGGGTCCCCTTCACCACTCTTCCGCTTTTCACATCCAGACAGGGGATGATTCTTTTTGCCAACATCTTAAATTCCTTAACGCAGAATCCAGAATACGGGAGTCAGAATTCAGAATGGACTATGTTCTTCCTATTCTGACTTCTGACTTATGACTTCTGGCTTCTTAGCTAAACGAATCGCTTCTTCCAGTTTAATGCTTCCTGTGTAAAGGGCGCGACCTACAATCACTCCGATGACTCCATCCTGTTCCAACTCCAGGAGCTGCTCAACGTCATCGATCCGCGAGACTCCTCCTGAGGCGATGACCGGGATCGAAGTCGATCGAGCTAAGCGTCTGGTCGACTGAAAGTTTAGCCCCGTGCCCATCCCGTCTCTCTCGATATCCGTAAAGATAATTGCTGAAAGGCCCTTCCCTTCGAACTGCTTTGCCAGATCGATCGCTTCAAGAGAAATCACCTCATTCCAGCCCCGGATAGCCACCTTCCCTTTTTGGGCGTCGATCCCGAGGATCACCCTTTCAGGAAACCGACGACACGCCTCCTCAATCAAGACACGATTTTGGAAAGCCGCCGTTCCTAAAACAACCCATCTCACACCGGACGAGAGGTAGTCCTCGATGGTGGCCAAATCACGAATGCCTCCGCCCACCTCGACCGGAATTTGAACCGATTGGCTAATCTCCTTAATCAGAGCCCCATGGACAGGCCTGCCTGTCACGGCTCCGTTAAGATCGACCACATGAAGCCTTTCTGCTCCTTCCGATTGCCAACGCCTGGCCATTTCAACGGGATTTTCTGAATAAACGGATTCCTGATCCATCCTGCCCTGAGAGAGTCTGACACATCTCCCATCCTTCAGGTCTACTGCAGGGATGACGATCAAGGCTTTTCCTCCAATTCTTTCGCCCCCGGCAGTTTTTTTAACATCTCGTCCATTCCCACACTTGAGAGCTCTTCTGCCGTCAGCCAAGAGGCTTTTCTTCTGAAGAAAGACCCTATGTTGAGAAGGTTCTCGCTGAGGGGCTTTTGCGTCTCATCAAATTTCCCTGTCCAAACGATCTTCCCATCCCTTAGGCGGATGAGATGGACATCGAAGCCCACCGAGGCGGGTTTCTCCGCACCTATGCGGGACCCGATCCTCTCTTCAAAACGGAATAGGTATGCAACCATGATAAAGTCGACGTCCAACTCCTTTCCGATTTGAACAGCGGTTGGAAAGGGTTTCTCTTCGAATTGTGTCTTCATCATCGGAGTTAAGGCTTCTTCCGCCCTTTCATCGGCGGTGATTATAAATCGATCAAGAGCGTCCATTTTCTGATAGAGGAGTCGGGAAAGGTAAATGACAGCGGCGGACGGAACGGCACTTGTTTGAAACACTCCTTTGCAGAGAGGGCACAAGACAGTGCCTCTGGCCGGATTGTTCAATCGCTCAAAAAAGAAAGGTATCATGGCCAAACGAGGCTTCGTCTCTGCCCTTGATGGAGCGGTCCATGCGAAAACGATTCCCAAAATCAGAAGCAGTATCAGAAATTTTTTCATCTCCCCCTCCACTTTCTCAGGAAAGTCATTCGTCCAAAGGTCACGATACGATGCCGTATCGTTAGGACGATGAACTTTATGTAGCGAACTACGAACAGTTCATTGTCCAGTGTCCATAGTCTCTTTCCCAACCGACTGGCCTCGTAGCCGCGTTCAAAAACCTTTTTTACTTTTTGGTGCCGATCTTCTTGGCATCCTCTAAGAATTGTGCAATTCCTTTATCCGTCAACGGATGTTTCATCATCTGATCGATGATGGCCGGAGGGATCGTCACAATTTCTGCCCCTAACATTCCGGCCTCGATGACATGAATCGGATTCCGGACGCTGGCGACGATAATCTGAGTTTCTATGCTTGGGTAGTTGTTGTAGATTTCTCTGATCTGTCGGATCAATTCGAGGCCATTGAAACCGATATCGTCGAGTCTTCCCAAGAAGGGACAAACAAAAGTAGCTCCCGCTTTGGCTGCCAAAATGGCTTGGCTGGCTGAGAAGACAAGCGTTACGGTGGTCATGATCCCTTCGGAGGAGAGGGCTCTTACTGTTTTCAAGCCCTCGTGATTAATAGGAATCTTGATTGCAATCGCATCTCCCCAAGTCGCCATGACCTTCGCCTCTTTCAGCATCTCTTCACAGGTAGTTCCGGTCACCTCTACATTGACCGGCCCCTTCACCTCTTTCGAGATCCTCCGGATCAGCTCCTCCGTTCTCTCCCCTTGCTTCGCGAGGAGTGTTGGATTGGTCGTCACGCCATCGACCAAACCGAGCTCTTTTGCCTTCTTGATCTCGTCAAGATTTGCTGTATCGATAAAAATCTTCACGCGTCACCCTCCTCCCCTAATTGATTTCAAATTTCATATTTGAGATTTTTGATTTGTCAATTTGAAATTTGCGATCTTCAACCTGCAATTAAACGATTCCCCAACTTCTAATCATATCATGAATGGCTTTGGTCTGTTTGAGAAGATTCTCCATATCATTGAGTGGAATCATGCTGGAGGCGTCACAAAGAGCTTCCTTCGGTCTCGGATGAGTCTCGAGAAAAAGGCCGTTGCAACCAACCGCTACGGCTGCTCTCGAGAGATGGGGAACATATTGGGGACTGCCTCCTCTCGGATCTTCACTTGGGATCCCATAATTTCTGATGACGTGTGTGGCGTCAAAGATCACCGGGTAACCGAGCTCCTGCAGAACGGGAATCGAGCAGAAGTCCGCAACCAATTTATTGTACCCAAAGCAGGTGCCTCTCTCCGTCAGAAGAATCTGGCGATTCCCCGTGCTCTGAATCTTCTTCACCGCTCCTGCCATGCTCTCTGGAGCAATAAACTGCCCTTTTTTGATGTTTACCACTTTCCGAGCATTTCCCACCTTAAGAAGGAGACTCGTCTGCTGACAAAGAAAGGCTGGGATTTGAATCACATCGAGAACCTCTTTGGCCAGATCCACATCTTCCATCCGGTGGACGTCGGAGAGGACCGGAACGCCTACTTTTTCCTTTACTTTGGCAAGTATCCTTAGACCCTCTTTGAGGCCCGGTCCGCTATAAGATTTCTCTGACCCCCGATTGTCTTTCTCATACGATGCTTTAAAGATATACGGAATTTTCAGGTTTGAGCAGATCTTCTTCATCTCCTTGGCAACTTCAAGAGCGTTTGCCTCGCTCTCAATCACGCAGGGTCCCGCAATCAGAACCAGAGGATTCCCTTTCCCGACTCGAATTTCACCTATGTTCACTTCGTTCATCGAAAGCTCCTTCCAAAAACCGTGATTCGTGTCCGTGTTCGGTGGATCGTAGAAATTCAACCCCACTAGATGGACTTCACAAAGTTCTCCAATATCCTCAACCCCTTTTGCTGACTCTTTTCAGGATGGAATTGGGTGGCAAAGACGTTCTCCTTCCAGATGCTGGAGACGAAAGGCTTGCCATACGTAGTAAAAGTGGTGATCCACTGTGCTTCTTCAGGATCAACATAATAGGAGTGGACAAAATAGAAAAAATCCCCACTCTCTACGTCTTGGAGCATAGGAACCTCTCTTTCCTTCTCAATCGTATTCCAACCCATATGGGGAACCTTATGCTCGGGATCGGGCCTGAATTTCACTACCTTTCCTCTGATCAGATCCAGTCCCTTGTGGGTTCCAAATTCTTCGCTTTGAGAAAAAAGAATTTGTAGTCCAAGACAGATGCCTAAGTAAGGCTTTCCTTTCTCTATGGATCGGAGTAGAGGATCGACGAGGCCATACTTCTCCAAATTCTCCATGCAATCCTTAAACGCCCCCACCCCTGGAAGTACAATGGCTGAGGCTCTTCCAATCTCCTTTTTGTTACGCGTCAACTTGGCTTCAAGACCAATCTTCTCGAAACCCTTTTGGACATTTCGAAGATTTCCCATGCCGTAGTCAACGATCACGATTTTTGGATTCATTTCTCTCACTGAACATCAGGGTTCAAGGATTCAAGGGTCCAAGTTTTGGTGATTCAAAGAACGCCTTTGGTCGATGGGATTTCAGAGGCTCGCTCATCAAAAGAGACTGCTTCTCTGAGCGCCCTTCCAAACCCTTTGAACACTGCTTCTACCATATGATGGCTGTTTCTTCCATAAACAAGGTTGATATGAAGGGTGATCCTCGCATGGTTGCAAAGAGCCTTGAAGAACTCCTCCACTAACTCGGGGTCAAAGGTCCCGATTTTCGACCTTCTCAGTTTCATCTGAAAGACCAGATAAGGTCTCATCGAAAGATCCACCGCAACGGAGACTAACGTTTCGTCCATTGGAATCGTGGCCGCCCCGTATCTTTGAATTCCTTTCGCCTCTCCAAGAGCCTTTCTGATCCCGTCTCCAAGACAGATGCCCACGTCTTCCACGGTGTGGTGTGCGTCTACACCGATATCCCCCTTTGCCATGAGGGAGAGATCCATGCGGCTGTGATAAGCCAGGAGACTGAGCATGTGATCAAAGAAAGGGATTCCGGTTTTGATCGAATGTTTTCCGGATCCATCCAGATTCAGTCTTAGGACGATGGATGTCTCCTTTGTCTTCCGCCTCACCTCTGCCTTCCGTAATCTCTTCATGATTTCTCCCCGTCTTGAATAGTGAACGGTTCAAAGGTCAAGGTTCGCACGCACGTTTGTTTCCGACGATGAACGTTGAGCGATAAACGATGTACAGTGTATTATCTTCCTCGTTCATAGTTCATCGTCCATTGTACCGAATTGGCTTCGTAACCTACCAAGAAACTATTAAGGTCTTCTTAGTCTCACTTGAACCGCGCGATAGTGTCCTTCCAATCCTTCCCAGTCTGCAAATCTCTTTACATCTTTTTCAAACCGTCCTAATGCCCTTTGCGTCACTCGCACCAGGTGGGTCCTCTTGACAAAATCCTCCACCCCCAAAGGTGAAGAGAATCGGGCGGTGCCAGCCGTTGGAAGAATATGGTTGGGCCCGGCCAAATAATCTCCAATGGCCTCGGGAGTATAGGGGCCAAGAAAGACGGCACCCGCGTTTTTCACACTTCCCATGAGGGCGAGGGGCCATGAAACAGCAAGCTCCAAATGCTCTGGAGCGATCCGGTTTACCAACTGAACTGCCTGCTCGAGATTCTTGACAATGAGAATGGCACCTCTTCGATTGAGGCTTTGAGAAGCAACCTTTCTTCTCCTCAAAGAAAGAAGTTGTCTCTCCACTTCCTTCCTTACTTCCCTTCCGAACACTTCAGAGTTGGTGATGAGAATGGCCAATGCCATTTCATCGTGCTCGGCCTGGGAGATCATATCCGCGGCGATATAGGACGGCGGGGCGCTTCCGTCCGAGACAATTACGATCTCGCTTGGCCCAGCCACCATATCGATATCCACCTCGCCATATACCAATCTCTTGGCCGTTGCTACATATTGGTTTCCTGGTCCAACAATCTTATCCACCTTGGGAATCGATTTCGTCCCATAGGCGAGCGCGGCGATGGCTTGAACACCTCCCACCCGATAGATTCGATCCACCCCCGCCAAGTCTGCTGCGACCAGGACAGCGGGACTGATCCCTCCTTTCTGAGGGGGAGTGACCATGAGGATCTCCCGAACGCCAGCCGTCTTCGCAGGAATGGCAGCCATGAGAACGGTCGAAGGATAGGAGGCCTTTCCACCCGGAACATAGATCCCTACCCTCTCTAAAGGCCTCATCATCTGTTCAAGCTCAATTCCTCTCTCCTCTTGTTTCAACGACGGGATTAATCTCTTGCTCTGGAGGTGGTGAAACTTCTCAATTCGTCGTGTTGCCTTTTTGAGTGTTCCCAAAAAATCCGGAGAGACCTTCTTGTAAGCACTTTCCACCTCGCTCCTCTTCACCCGGAGTTGACGGATCGGAATTTGCAAGCCGTCGAAGACCTGCGTGTAATGGATGAGAGCTTCATCTCCGCGTTTCCGCACATTTTCTAATATCGAACGAACCTTCCGTTCGAGGCGGAGGCTACCCTGCGGACCTCTTCCCTCCATTCGAGAGAGGTAGCGCTCAAATTCTTTTTCTCCTGCCCGAAAAATCTTCATAAAAAGGCCTTTTTGAATCGCCTGTTTTTCATTCCGAAATCCGTAATCGCCGATCTGAAATGTCAGTCCTCTCCCTTCACCCTCTCAATATTCGCCCCAAGTTTGGCCAATTTTTTGTCCAGACCCTCGTACCCCCGGTCCAAGTGATAGACTCTCGAGACTTCTGTCACCCCGTCAGCAGCCAATCCTGCCAGCACGAGGGATGCACTGGCCCTTAAATCGGTCGCCATCACCGGTGCTCCGCCCAAGCTTTCTACCCCCTGGATGATGGCTGAATCGCCTTGAATGCGAATATCGGCTCCCATTCTTCGCAGCTCGCTCACATGGATGAATCGATTTTCGAAGATGGTTTCAGAAACGACACTTAATCCCCTTGCCAGAGACATCAACACCATAAACTGGGCTTGCATATCCGTTGGGAATCCGGGATAAGGCTGCGTCTTGATGTCCACGCTCCGAATCCTCTTGGTGCCCACCGCCCTGATCCCGTCCCCATCGGATTCAATCTCCATACCCGATTCTCTTAATTTATGGACGACCATTTCCATTTCGGAAAAGGGACATTGGAGAATCTTTATATTTCCGCGCGTCAGTCCGGCGGCCACCATCAACGTCCCGGCTTCGATCCGATCAGGAATGATCCGATGCTCAACGCCGTGAAGAGACTTCACCCCTTCGATCTCGATCACATTCGTCCCCGCACCCGTGACCTTCGCCCCCATCTTGTTCAGGACATTTGCCAAATCCACCACCTCAGGTTCCATGGCGGCATTTTGCAAAACCGTCCTCCCTTTGGCCAGCGCGGCCGCCATCATCAGGTTTTCAGTCCCTGTGACGGTAACCGTGTCAAAGGAGATGGTCGCTCCCTTCAACCCATCGGCTCTTGCCTCGATGTATCCATGCCGGAGATCAATCTTCGCTCCCATGGCCTCAAGACCCATGAGGTGGAGATTGATCGGCCGTGCGCCAATGGCGCACCCTCCTGGAAGAGAAACGGTGGCCTTCTTCCTGCGAGCGACCAAAGGGCCTAAGACGAGAATGGAGGCTCTCATGGTCTTCACCAAATCATAGGGGGCCTCATCGCTGGAAACCTCTGTGGCATTGATTCGATAAAACCCCTCTTCCTGTGACACCCCTACTCCGAGGTTTCTAAGGACCTTGATGATAGTCTGAACATCTCTCAGGTCGGGAACATTGGAGAAGACGTTTTCCCCCTCGCTTAGGAGGCAGGAAACAAAGATAGGAAGGGTGGAGTTCTTTGACCCGCTCACCTCCACGTCACCAATCAGCCTTTCCCCTCCCCGGATGATGATTTTGTCCATTATAGCTCCTTCAAATCCCCCCTACCTCCCTTTACTGAAGGGGGAAGAACCGGGATTTTCTGTGCTTTCACCACTCTTCCAATTCCGGATAAATCCGGAAAGCATCGGGGCCCCAAAAAATTACCCTTCTCCTCGATCATCTTAGAAACGCTTCCACTTTGTCCCAGGACTACCTCCAGGAGGAGCCATCCTCCTTCCCGTAGATAAAAGGACGCTTCTGGAATGATGCACCGGTAGAAAGCCAATCCATCTTCGCCTCCATCTAAAGCGATCCTCGGTTCATAATCCTTCACCTCTTCCGCCAGCGTACTGATCTTGCGGCGGATAATGTACGGAGGGTTCGAGAGGATAAGATCGAAAGGCGCTCTCCCCTTCGTAGGATGGAACGGACTGAAAAGATCGCCGGCCACAAATTTTATCCGATCCAGAACGCCCGCAGATTTAGCATTCTCCTTTGCTAATATTAGTGCGTCTCTTGAAATATCCGTAGCAATCAGAAAGAGATTTTTCACCTCTTTCGCCAAGGCGATGGCGATCGCACCGCTTCCCGTCCCTATTTCCAGGACAGCGGGATTTCGTTTGAGAGATATTTCAGACAGGATCGGGAGACTCTGTTCAATTAAAACCTCTGTCTCCGGTCTTGGAATAAGGACGCGAGAATCCACTTTAAGATCGATCGACCAGAATTCCTGATGCTCTAAAATGTATTGAAGAGGCTCTCCGGAAATTCTTCTTTGGATCATCTTCTCCAGTGCCTCTTTCTCCTTTTCCTGAAGCAGGTCATGGAGACTCCTGTAAAGTCCTTCCCTGCTCAGATTCAAGGAACGGGCCAAAAGAAGCTCCGCATTCAGCCGAGGATTTTCAACCCGGTGAACCTTCAACCGGCTGGTTGTCTGATTCAGGGATTCTAATCGCGTCATCTTTAAACCATCATTTCAAATGTCAAGAACGAGGCGCCTTATAAATCTTACCCTTGCAATTTACGGTTTGAGCCTGAGCTTTCATCTGGCATTTGAATTTTGGAATTTGGAATTTTCCATCTCTCCCTTCAATATATCCGCTTGGTAATGTGCGGTCAATGCATTGATGATCTCATCAAGGTCTCCCTCAAGAACGGATTCCAGCCGATAAAGGGTTAAGCCAATTCGGTGATCGGTGACTCTTCCCTGAGGAAAGTTGTACGTTCGAATGCGTTCGCTTCTCTCTCCGGTTCCGACCTGGTTTCTTCTCTTTTCCGAAATCTCCATCTGTTTCTCTTGCTGGGCCTTATCCATTAACCTCGCTCGAAGGATCTTGAGGGCTTTGGCCTTGTTCTTGTGCTGCGATTTCTCATCCTGACAGGACACCACCATTCCCGTCTGGAGATGCGTGATCCGCACAGCGGAGTCTGTGGTGTTGACGCTCTGGCCGCCCGGTCCGGAGGATCTGAAGATGTCAATTCTTAGATCATTGGGGTCGATCTGAACATCGACCTCTTCCGCCTCCGGAAGGATGGCCACGGTCACGGTCGACGTATGAATGCGGCCTTGGGATTCTGTCACAGGAACTCTCTGAACCCGGTGGACGCCGCTCTCGAATTTCAGTCGACTGTAGGCCCCTTTTCCTTCGATCAGGGCGATGATCTCCTTGAACCCCCCGACACCCGTATAATGGCGGTTCAATATCTCCATCCGCCAACCCTGTTTTTCTGAAAACTTGGAATACATCCTGAAGAGATCCCCGGCAAAAAGCCCGGCTTCCTCTCCCCCGGTTCCTGCGCGAATTTCGAGCAGAATGTTCTTTTCGTCGTTCGGGTCTTTCGGGAGAAGCGCCATCTTCAGGTCCTCCTCCACCTTTTCCTTCTCCAGGGTCAGCCGGTTGAGTTCTTCCTTGGCCAGCCGTTTCATTTCCTCATCCTCCTCGTTCTCAAGGAGGTGCTGGCTTCCCTTGATCTCCTCTTCCAATTTCTTGAGCCTTCGGTAAAGATCGACCACCTTTCCCAGCTCGGAATACTCCCTGGCAGCCTTCTGGTACTCCTCCTGTTTCGCAATCAACTCCGTTTGGCCGAGAAGGTGCGAGAGGGTTTCGTACCGATGCTCAACTTCTTCTAATTTCTCAAACATCTTTTCTTCCTATCTCCTGTTACTGTAATTGCATCAAATAAGTTCTTTCTCCGCTAAACCCGCTGCAAACTCTTTCTAAGTCCCAAATCACAAATTCCATATCCAAATAAGCTCCAAATTCCGAGTTCCAATCACCAAAAATTCTTATTTAAAATTTTGGATTTCGTTCACTGGAATTTATTTGGGATTTGATTATATTTAATTACCGATATGTCGATATCCCTCTAACTCCAGTACCTCACGAAGGGCCCGGAGTGCCACCTCGATCTGGTCCTCGGAGGGCTCGCGGGCGGTCAGCCGTTGTAGCCAAAGACCGGGTTTGATGAAATATTGCATGCTCTTCCTCTCCCTCTTTTGGTCGGCGAATCGGATGATCTCATAAGCGAGCCCTGCGATGAGAGGGATGAAAACAACCCGAGACGCCACTTTATACCCGAATGCAAGCTGGTGGGGGATGAGGGCGAACACCAGAATGCTCACCACCATGACGATGAGAAGGAAGCTCGTTCCGCATCTGGGATGGAGATAACTGAAACCCTTTACGCGATCGGGCGCTAACGCCTCACCGGACTCAAAGGCAAAGATCGACTTGTGCTCCGCTCCATGGTACTGAAAGATTCTTCGAACCTCTTTAAAAAAAGAGATACCCCACAGGTAGGCCAGAAAGATCATCAGTCGCAGCACTCCGTCCACCAGGTTGAAGAGTAATCCGCTGGTGGAAACCATGGGGATGGTGAACCGCAACCACTTTGTCAAAAAGAGAGGAATCATAAAGAAGAGGAGGATGCCGAAGCAGAGGGCAAAGGCAAAAGTGAGGCCCATGGCCCAGGAGCTAACCTCTTGCTCTTCTTCAAGGGACTGATTGGCTGAAAAGTTGAGAGCCTTCATGCCTAAAACCAGTGCGGAGAGGAGGCTGATCACTCCTCTGACCAAAGGAAGCTTCGAGAAGAATTTCTTTTCGGAAAAGAAGTCCAACCTCTCCCGTTTCACTACAATCTCCCCGTTGGGCCTACGAACCGCAACCGCCATCGAATTGGGGGATCTCATCATCACCCCTTCGATCACAGCCTGACCGCCCACCCGAAGGCGATCCTCCTTTTTCTTGGAAATCGACGTACCGGATGGAGACCATCCCTGCCCGGGATCTTTTCTCACAAAGAACATTTAAACCCCCTCCTTGAATCCTGTCGCCAAAGGATTACGTACCATTGCCTTTCTTGAATTCGCAAAAACAATACGAACTTATCAGAGATAGACTGAAAAACATCCATCCTCTTTCAAGAGACATTCTTGTTGAACAGGGTGAACTAATGCTGAGTGCCTGCCAAGGAACTGACAGGTAAAAAGACAGGAGTACAGGAAGAACCTCTGTTCTTATCGAAAGAGGTCAGCCCGCAGGTGACGGATCGGGAGGACCCATAGTATCCGGGAAAGTCTAAGTTACTCATTCTTTTTTTCTTTTTTTGCATATTTTTTCTGAAATCGTTCAATCCTTCCAGCGGTATCCAAAAATTTTTGTTTTCCGGTAAAAAAGGGATGGCAGTTGGAGCAGATTTCTACGTGAATCTCCTTTTCCGTACTCTTCGTCTCGAAGGTCGCTCCACAAGCGCACTTGATCACCGTGTCAAAAACCTTGGGGTGCATATCTTTCTTCATGTCACAACCTCCAACCTCTTATTTTACTGATTTTTCATAAATTTTCAACTATTTGTGCAACTCGTGTGATGGTGATGGCTGGTGAAAGGCACTGGCCACTATTGGTTCATCGAATCGAGGAACTCCCGATTGTTCTTCGTCGCCTGCATTTTTTCCAGAAGAAATTCCATGCTCTCCACCGTGTTCATCGGCTGGAGGACTTTTCTCAAGAGCCAAATGCGGTTGAGATCGTTCTTTTCGAGGAGCAATTCCTCTTTTCGAGTGCCGGAGCGTTGAATGTCAATGGAGGGAAAGACCCGCCGGTCGACCAAACGGCGGTCTAAATTGATCTCCATATTTCCTGTCCCCTTGAACTCTTCGAAAATCACCTCATCCATACGGCTTCCTGTGTCGACCAGGGCCGTCCCAATAATGGTCAGGCTCCCGCCCTCTTCAATATTTCTGGCGGCGCCAAAAAACCGTTTCGGCCGTTGCAGGGCATTGGCGTCTATCCCTCCGGAGAGGACCTTCCCGCTGGGCGGCACGACGGTATTGTATGCCCTCGCAAGCCGGGTGATGCTGTCAAGAAGGATCACCACGTCCTTTTGATGCTCCACCAGCCGTTTTGCCTTCTCAATCACCATCTCCGCCACCTGAACATGGCGTGAGGCCGGCTCATCAAAAGTGGAACTGATGACCTCTGCGTCGACAGACCGCTCCATATCGGTAACCTCCTCGGGACGTTCATCGATGAGCAGGACGATCAACGTGATCTCTTTATGGTTGGAGGTAATGCTATGGGCGATCGCCTGAAGAAGCATGGTTTTTCCGGTTCTCGGCGCGGCGACGATCAGCCCCCGCTGTCCTTTTCCAATGGGTGTGAGGAGGTCCATCACCCTGGCGGAGTAATTCTTTGAATCGTTCCCTGCTTCCAAATGGATCTTCTCCTGAGGATAAAGGGGGGTCAAGTTGTCGAAGAGAATCTTATCCCGTGCCACCTCCGGGTCTTCATAGTTGACCAACTCAACTTTCAACATGGCGAAGTAACGCTCGGTATCCTTGGGTGGTCGAATCTGACCCGATACCGTGTCGCCCGTTCGAAGATTGAATCGCCGGATCTGGGATGGGGAAATATAAATGTCATCCGGCCCGGGCAGATAATTGTAATCAGGGGCCCTCAGAAAGCCAAACCCATCAGGTAGGATCTCCAGCACTCCTTCCCCAAAGATCAGGCCGTTTTTCTCCGTCTGGGCTTGAAGGATAGCAAATATCAATTCCTGTTTCCTCATCCCGCTCGCCCCTTCGACGTTGAGCTCCTTGGCGATCTTGTATAGATCATTGATTTTCAGCTTCTTCAAATCCTTAATGTTCATACGTTTTCCTTCATCCTCCTGTATTGTTGTGCGTTCGGGCCCAACAGGCCTACTGTTTTTTATTTTTTTGAAGCATACCCCTTTTCAATTCTTTGAAAACCTCCTTGGCCCTCTTCTTCATCTCTTCGAGGGACCCCTCATTCCGCACGACGAAATCCGCCAGTTTTTCCTTTTCCTCGACGGGCATCTGAGAAGAGAGGAGCCTCAACGCCTCCTCGGGGCTTCTCCCATCCCGTTTTTTCAGCCTCTCCATTTGTTGCGTCTGCGTCGAAGTGACCACAATCAGTCGATCCACTTTATGGTGCATTCCGAGCTCGACCAGGAGCGGCGCATCAATCACCACGATCGCTTCGGGATTCTTTTGCCCGATCTCTCTTGCTCTTCGAGCGATCTCCTCTTTGATGCGAGGATGGAGAATCTGGTTCAGAACTTTCCTCTGCTCGGGATCTGCAAAGATCTTATCCGCTAATTCTTTTCGATCAACGGATCTATCCTCTTGAAGGATTTCCTTGCCAAATGCCCTGATGATCTCATTCCAGGCGGGTTTGTGGGGTTGAACCAACTCCCTGGCAATCTGGTCTGCATCGATGATATAAGCGCCCTCTTCTCTTAAGACCTCGGAGACAGCCGTCTTTCCGCTTGCCACCCCCCCTGTCAATCCGACGATAAGCATTCATTTATACCGTGAATGCCAAATGACAAAGTTCAAATTTCAAGTCAAGCCCAAAGCTCAAATCCCAAAAAGGTTTGGAATTTTAGCCCTTGACGTTGATTCGCATCTGGATTTTGACATTTATAATTTCTTTAACATTAGATATCGAGGCGTTGAACAAACAGGGCATTCTCCTCGATGAACTGGCGTCTTTGCTCTACCTCATCGCCCATCAAGATGCTGAAGATTTCATCGGCCGCAATGGCATCTTCCACTTTTACCTTGAGGAGCGTTCGGCTCTCGGGATTCATGGTGGTCTCCCAGAGTTGTTCGGGGTTCATCTCCCCAAGCCCTTTATATCGCTGGATGCTCAGCCCTTCCTTTCCAAGGTGGTTCAGCGCTTCAAGCAGTCTCTCCTCGTGATCGATCGTCACTTTCTTTCCTTTCTCCACAAGGGTATACGGAGGGGGGGCCATCTCTTGGATCTCTTGACGAACCTGATAGAGATGGCGATATTCAACCGAGGTGATCAGATCCCAATGAACGCGACTCCGCACATCCTTTCCGTTCGATTCTCGAACTTCAAAACCGTAAACGTTATGCTCTTCATCCCAGGAAAGGTCGAAGACTTCGAACCCGCTCTTTGTCAACCCCTTCTGAAGATCCGCTATCTTCCCCTTCTCCTCAAACATCGACTTGTTTCGAACTCCCTTTTCAAGCAGGAATTTGATGAGGGATCGGGAATACCCTTTTTTCTGGATCCGCTGAATCAAGTCATGATAGGTGTAGATTTTTTCCAAAAGCAAGCCCAGCCTCTTGTCGGTCATCTTCTTGCCGGTGGACTGGACGGTGACCTCGCTCTTCTCGATGGCGCGGTTCATGAGATATCGATTGAAATCCTCCTCCCCCTTGATGTAGGTTTCGCTCTTTCCCTCCGTCGCTTTGTACAGCGGCGGCTGAGCAATATAAAGGTGCCCCCTTTCGATCACCTCGGGCATATGGCGATAGAAAAAGGTGAGGAGTAAGGTTCGGATATGGGACCCATCCACATCCGCATCGGTCATGATGATGATCCGGTGATAGCGAAGGCGATGGATGTCATAGTCTTCTTTTCCAATGCCCGCGCCCAAGGCGGAGATGAGAAGGCGGATTTCTTCGCTGGCCAACATTTTATCGAACCGAGCCTTCTCCACGTTAAGGATCTTTCCCTTGAGGGGAAGAATAGCCTGGAAGGACCGGTCCCTGCCCTGCTTGGCTGACCCCCCTGCCGAATCGCCCTCGACGATGAAAATCTCGCTGACCGCAGGGTCCTTCTCCTGGCAATCGGCCAATTTTCCTGGAAGGGAGTCTCCTTCCAAGGCTCCCTTTCGGCGGCTTAACTCCCGTGCTTTTCGCGCGGCTTCTCTGGCCCGAGCGGCATCGACCACTTTGGAGATGATCTTTCTTGCGATGGCCGGGTTCTCTTCAAAGTAACTGCCCAGTTTTTCATTGACCAGAGCTTCGACCAGGCCCTTCACCTCGCTGTTTCCCAGTTTTGTCTTCGTTTGTCCTTCAAATTGCGGCTCGGGGATTTTCACGCTGATCACGCCTGCCAGCCCTTCCCGGATATCTTCTCCCGTGAGGTTTTCTTTAGCGCCTTTCAGCAGGTTGGCGCTGGTTGCATATTGATTGATCGTCCGTGTGAGCGCACTCTTAAAGCCGATGAGGTGCGTTCCCCCTTCATGGGTGTTGATGTTGTTGGCGAAGGAGAAGAGGTTTTCGGCATATCCGTCGTTATACTGGAAGGCAATCTCCACTTCGGTTCCGTTCTTGACGCCCTGGACGTAGATGGGCTTCGGATGGATACAATTCTTATTCTTATTGAGATACTCGATGAAGGAGAGAATGCCTCCTTTGTAAAAAAAGTCATGCTTTTTTTCCGAACGTTCATCCGCAATGCTGATGGAGAGCCCTTTGTTTAGAAAAGCCAGTTCCCTTAAGCGCTGGGAGAGAATGTCAAAGCTGAAATTGACGGTTTCAAAGATCTGGCTATCCGGTTTGAAACGGATCTGTGTTCCCGTATGTTTGGTCTTGCCGATCACTTCGAGTTTGGTCTTGGCCTCTCCCCGCTCATAAGTCTGATGATAAACCTTCCCGTCCCTTCGTATCTCCAGGTCAATGAATTCAGAAAGGGCATTGACCACCGAGAGCCCGACCCCATGAAGACCTCCGGAGATCTTGTAGCTGCGGTTATCGAATTTACCCCCGGAGTGCAGCTTGGTCATGACGACCTCCACTGCAGGACGTTTCTCTTTCTCGTGCATATCGACGGGAATACCGCGGCCGTCGTCTCTTACCGTAACGCTGTTATCGATATGAATCATCACATCGATCTTGGAGCAATATCCTTCCAGGGCTTCGTCAATACTATTATCCACCAACTCATGAACCAGATGGTGAAGCCCCTCGACGCCGGTGTTTCCAATATACATCGCAGGTCTTTTGCGGACGGCTGCCAATCCTTCCAGGATCTTAATCTGCTCCGCCGTATATTTTTCTGGCTGGTCCTTCATCCTTTCTCCTAAAATGAGTGTTCGTGATGGGTGTACATTTCACCGTCACGGTATCTCTAAAGCCTCATGGGCATGATGATGGAAATTTGATTGGAGAATCCCGGGGTAGAAGAGGAGGGTCTGAGGATCCCGGGACTTCCTTCATCCTTCAACTCCATCAGAACCTCTTCCGTATCGATCACATTGAACGCCTCGATCAAATATCTCGCATTAAACCCAACCTGAAGAGGAATTCCGTCGTAAACCACCTCGACCTCTTCTTTGGCATCTCCAAAATCTTGATGGGTGGAGGACATCTCCACAGAATTTGCTGTAACAGAGAATTTCACTCCCTCCATTCTTTCGCTGGCCATGGTAGAAACCCTTTTCAGGCTGCTGATCATTCTCTCTTTTGCCATCACTACTTTCTTATCATTTCCTTTTGGGATGACCTGCTCGTATTCTGGAAATTCACCATCGATCAGTCGAATCACCGTGAGGGATTTCCCCATTTTAAAAAATCCATGGCTGACATTGAAATAGATTCCCATCTCTTCTTCCCCATCTCGATCTCCGATGATCCTCCGAATCTCCAACACTCCCTTCTTGGGAATAATCACTCCTTTTTCCTCAACGCCCCGAATTTTCTCATTCTCTCGATCAATCATAGAAAGCCGATGGCCATCCGTAGCGACCATTCTTAACGCGTCTTTTCCTGCTTGTTTCGCCTGCGCAAAGAGAACCCCGTTGAGGTGATAGCGAGATTCTTCATTGGAGGCAGCAAAAACGGTCTTTTCAATCATCTCTCGAATGAGTCGAGTGGAAACAGTACAAAAATTTTCCTCTTGGTAGGAGGGAAGAGAGGGAAATTCTTCTGGATCTAACCCGGCAAGATTAAAAATGGATTTTCCGCATTGAAGCGTAATCCATTGATTATCTTTCTTCTGGATATGGATGGTCTCCTCGGGTAATTCCCTTACGATTTCGTACAGCTTCTTCGCTGAAACAGAGGCTTTTCCTGTTTGATGAATTTTAGCAGGTAATTCTTCCCGGATTCCTGTTTCTAAATCCGTTCCGGTGAGATAGAGGGAGTTTTTCTCCCACTCTAATAAAATATGGGATAAGATGGGGAGCGTTGTCTTTCTTCCTGCGACACTTTGCATAAGGCTTAATCCCTTTACGAACTCTTTCTTGTCGATTTCGAAATCCATCGTATTTGCCTCCTAATATTATTCTCTATCTTACTTAATACGTCTCCGTCGTCTATGTATGTGGAAATGATGAAAAAGGCCCTAAGTTAAAAAACAAAAAGGGAATTGATTGTTGAAGAATTACCCTAAAGGTTTGGGAAATTCATCCTTTTTTGAGAAAATACATCCATTCTTCTTCGCTCTCCTCATTCACTCACAATATTTCCACCGCATTTTCTCTCCGGCGTTAAGTGTCATTGTAAGGAATAACGCCGAGAAAAAATAAAGAAGGGTTTATGATTTAATTCGGCCATGCAAATTCTCTATCATTTCCTTAAAGGGTGTCTCTTGGCCCATCTTCTGCTCGACTTTCTTTATGGAGTGAAGAACGGTGGAATGATCTTTCCCTCCGAATTTGTCTCCGATTTCAAGGAGCGAGGCATTGGTTAACTTTCGACAGAGATACATGGCGATCTGTCGAGGTACCACATAACCCTTATATTTTCTTTTCACCTTCAGATCTGAAATCTTAATATTAAAAAAATTAGAAACCACTTTTTGAACCAGGTCGATCGAAACGAATTCCTCTTTGGGTTTGATAATGTTCTTCAACACTTCTTTCGCCAATTGCACATCGATCGGTGCTTTGGTGAGAGAAGCAAAAGCACCGATACGGATGAGGGATCCCTCCAAGATTCGAATATTGGAATCAATCTGAGAGGCAAGAAAGAAAGCGACATCGTTCGGGAGGGCGATATTTTCCGTTTCGGCTTTCTTTCTCAAAATGGCCACCTTGGTTTCGATATCGGGCGGCTGAATGTCCGCGATCAAACCCCATTCGAAACGAGATCGAAGTCGTTCTTCGAAGTCAGGAATATCTTTTGGAAACTTGTCGCTGGTGACAACAATTTGTCTCCTTGCTTCGTAAAGGGAGTTGAAGGTATGAAAAAATTCGGCTTGTGTTCTCTCCTTCCCGGCAATGAATTGGATGTCATCGATTAACAGGATATCCATCTTTCTAAATTTATTTCGAAACTCATCCATTTTCTCATAGCGAAGAGAGTTGATCAGCTCATTGGTGAACTCCTCCGAGGAGAGGTAGAAAATCTTCCTCACATCTGGAAGAATACGATGTTGCACGATATGGTTTCCGATGGCGTGGAGAAGATGGGTTTTTCCCAACCCCACCCCTCCATAAATAAAGAGAGGGTTGTAATTCTTGGCCGGTAAATCCGCAACAGCCAGGCAGGCCGCATGAGCAAACTGGTTGCTCGCTCCGACCACGAAATGGTCGAACGTGTATTTGGGATTGAAGTTCGGTTGGAAAGAATGGCTGGCCAGCTGTTCGTAGTTTGGCAGAGGTTGGGAAATCGGATCCTTTCCATTGATCTTTTCGTTTCTGATTCGGAATTGGAGTTGACAAGGCATATGGGTGAAGAGGGAAATCACATCTTTAATATGAAGGGAATAGTGTTCGTTGATCCACTCTTTGAAGAACCGATTCGGGACCTCTAACTCAACCTTTTCTCCTTCCCTGGAGACAAAGTGAATCGGTTTAATCCAAATGTCGAAGTTCTGTTGACCGACTCTTTCCTTTAACGCATCGATGGCCTTAGGCCATAAATCTTCCATGAAATTGACCTTACTGGTTTGAAGCATCAGAAAGGGGGTATCGATGGAACGGGCAGGATCGACCCCAAAAAGAAAATATCTTCATTTTCAATTAGTTATAAGTCTCTTTGCACAACGTTTCCACAACTGTGGATAAATGAATTTAAAGACAAAGAGGGGAAAAATTTTGAGGATTAGAATTCTTGAAAATTCACGTGCTAAATATTAAATCCGTTATCCAAAAAAATCAAGCTTTTTTTGTAAAATTATTCTTTCTCTGCCAGTCTGGCCACAGCGACCACCCTCTCCCCCTCCTCGAGGGTGATCAGCCTCACGCCTTGAGTGCTCCTTCCTTGAACGGGGATATCTACCGCTCGCAAGCGGATAATCTTACCCTTGTTGGAGATGACCATCAATTCATCTTCGTCTACGACGGTTTTGATGCCTATCACGTCCCCGGTCTTTTGGGTTCTCTTCACCGTAAAGATCCCGGTTCCTCCCCTATTTTGGACACGATATTCAGAGGCCTGAGTCCGCTTTCCGTAGCCATTCGCTGTGACCGTGAGGATCTGAGTGTGGGGGGCAACCTCTTCCATAGCCACGACTTCATCTTGTTTTGAAATTTTTATTCCCCTGATCCCGCGAGCCGTGCGGCCCATCTCCCTGATCTGGTTTTCTGGGAAATGAATGGCTTTTCCCGTTTTGGTGCCGATAAAAAGATGCTGTTTTCCGTCGGTCAGTTTGGTGGAGATAAGCTCATCCCCCTCGTCGAGGTGAATGGCGATGATGCCACCCGACCGGGGATTGCTGTAGGCTTCGAGGGCCGTCTTCTTAATCGTCCCCTTTTTGGTCATAAAGGTGATGAACATCTCTTTGGCAAAATCTTTGAGGGACAGAATAGCCGTCACTTTCTCCTGGGGGCTGAGATGGAGAAGATTGACGATGGCTTTCCCCCGCGTGAGGCGTCCCGCCTGAGGAAGTTCGTGAACCTTCATCCAATGAATTTTTCCAGCGTCCGTGAAGAACAAGAGATAGTCATGTGTGGAGGCGATGAAGAGGTCCACTACAAAATCTTCCTCTTTGACGTTGATCCCCACTTTCCCCTTTCCTCCGCGATGCTGACTCCGGTAGAGGCTGATGGGATTCCTTTTAATATATCCGGTGTGGGTGATCGTCACCACCATATCCTCTTCGGCGATAAGGTCTTCGACTCGGATTTCCGGGGCAGCCTCCACAATTTCCGTCTTCCTCTCGTCTCCAAAGGCGTCGCGGATGGAGACAAGTTCCTCCTTAATCAAATTGAGAACCAATCGTTCACTGGCGAGGAGAGCTTTCAGGCGATTAATCAATTTGATGGTCTCCTCATACTCTTCCACAATTTTGCGCTGTTCGAGGTTGGTGAGCCGTTGGAGCCTCATCTCCAAGATCGCTTGGGCCTGCTCATCAGAAAAGGCGAATTTTTCCATCAAACGGTCCTTCGCCTCTTTGGGCGTCTTGGAGGCCCTAATCGTAGCGATGACGGCATCAATATGGTCAATTGCCTTTTTCAAACCCTCAAGGATATGCGCTCTGGCCTCTGCCTTGTTTAGCTCAAAGCGGGATCTTCGGAGCACGACCTCTTGGCGATGCTGAATAAAAAAATGAAGCATCTCTTTGAGGGAGAGAAGCTTTGGCTGATTCTGATGGATGGCCAGGAGAATGATCCCGAAGGAGGTTTGCATCTGCGTGTGTTTATACAGCTGATTGAGGATGACCTCGGCGACCTCATTCCGTTTCAATTCGACAACCACCCTCATCCCTTCCCGGTCCGATTCGTCCCGGACATTGGCAATTCCCTCGATCGTTTTCTCCTGAGCTAATTCAGCGATTCTTTCGATGAGCTTGGCCTTATTGGTTTGATAGGGGAGCTCGGTGATGACGATATTTTCACGTTCGCCCTTTCGATCCCTCTCGATGAGGGCTCTGGCTCGAAGCTGGATCACACCCTTTCCCGTTTCATAGGCCTGACGTATGCCCTCTTTCCCGTAAATGAAGCCTGCTGTAGGAAAGTCGGGCCCGGGAAGGTGGTCCATCAATTCCGCCACGGAGGCCTCAGGGGTTTCGATGAGGGCAATGATGGCGTTGATAGATTCCGTGAGGTTGTGAGGAGGGATATTGGTGGCCATGCCCACAGCAATCCCGGAAGATCCGTTGATAATGAGGTTCGGGAATTTGGATGGAAGGACTGAAGGTTCGACTGAAGTGTCATCGTAATTCGGGACAAAGTCGACGGTTTCCTTATCGATATCTGCCAACAATTCGGCGGCAATCTTGGCCATTCTGATCTCGGTATATCTCATGGCCGCAGGTGGATCTCCATCAATGGAGCCAAAGTTCCCTTGGCCATCGACCAGTGGATAGCGGAGAGAGAAGTCCTGGGCCATTCTGACAATGGCATCATAGATCGCCATATCCCCGTGGGGATGATATTTACCCATCACGTCCCCGACGATTCTTGCCGACTTTTTATAGGGCTTGTCCCAATCGTTGTTTAACTCGTTCATCGCGTAGAGGACCCGGCGATGAACGGGCTTGAGACCGTCGCGCACATCGGGAAGGGCTCGACCGATGATCACGCTCATGGCGTAGTCCATGTACGACTTTTTCATCTCATCTTCGATATTGACTGGGATGTGCTCGATAGCAACGCTCATTGAAACTCCTGGGGTGACGGAGGTCGAAAAGGGATCTTAATCATCCTTTGGTTCAGATTATGAGGCAAGATGAACAGTTGTCGGTCATCTCCGGAAAGTCCTCCCCTTTTGGGGAGAGATGCCTAAATTTCATTACAAAATCTAATATAAAAGGCCCTGTTCTGTCAACAAAATTGAGAGGCAATCTTGACAATGGGTGATAAATGTGGTTTAAATTGAAAGTTTAATCATTTCAGAAAATAAGCCACTCTAATAAAGAGGGATTCGATGAAGAGGACATACCAGCCCAGTAATCTCAGACGCAAAAGGACGCATGGATTCTTGGAGAGGATGAGCACCAGGAGCGGTCGAAGTGTTTTAAAGCGGAGGCGAATGAAGGGAAGGAAAAAGTTGACCGTTTGAATCTTGCGTTCCTGAAGGGGGTATGGGAATCCATTCAGCAGGTAGATGGGGATGAGGATCGCGGTGAAAGGATCCTTCAAGTTTACAGAAAAGGAGCGGATCACTCAACCTCAGGATTTCAGAAAGGTCATGAAATTTGGGAGGAGGATTTCCTCTCGAAGTTTTATCCTCTTCATACATAAGAACGAGTGCGCATTCCATCGGTTAGGGATCGTGGCCAAGAAAGAGATTGGTCCAGCGACATTTCGGAATCGAATGAGACGCTACATCAGAGAATTTTTTCGTCTCCATAAACATCACGTCAAAGGATGTTATGATTTTATTTTGATGATCAAAAAGGGATGTTCGATTAATCGGGGTCAGGAAGCGGAGGAAGAACTGAGTAGACTCTTCATTTTATGAGAAAGAGAACGACTTACAAGTTGATGAAAGAAGGACTAATCATTCTGATTCGTCTCTACCAGCATACGTTTTCAACCTTCTTCGGGCCTTGCTGCCGTTTCACTCCTTCATGTTCCTCCTATGCCTTGCTATCAATCCAACGCTTCGGAGTCATAGAGGGAGTGTTGCTCATATTCAAGAGGCTCACCAAGTGCCATCCTTTCCATCTTGGCGGATACGATCCGGTCCCCGAAACCATCAAGAAATCTTAGGAAGGAGATTTAGAGCAAGGGAAACATGGAGAAAAGAGCTATCCTTGCGATATTATTGACATTTTTTATTATTATATTCTGGACTTTAATCCAATCAAAGTTCTTTCCGCCTCCACCCAGTAAAACGCAGCCCCAGGAGGTGAAAAAGGAGGAGGTCTCTCCTCAAGAGAAGGCAGTGGAAAAGGGGACAGGATTAGGAGAATCGAGACTCCTGAAGGGAGGAAAGTCGCCTGTCAGGCGAAAGGTCGCTCCCCCAAAGGAGGTCACTGTCGAAACGCAGAATTATTGGGCTGTCTTCACATCGGACGATGCAAGATTGAAGCATTTCAAGCTTAAGGGATACAAAGACAGGGTCAAGCAGAGTGTGATCGCTATAAAGCTGACCCAATTTGTTGATGAGATCCTTGGTAAGAAAGCTGAGGAGCCGAAGAAACCAGAACCTCTGGACCTGGTTAATACGAGGGAGGAGAAAGATCTTCCTTTAGGGCTGACTTTTAACGGCTTGAACCTGCCTCTTGATGAGAATTGGGAGGTCGACAAGGAGCAGCTTCGTTTACTTCAAGACGGCGAAAAGGGTGAAATCACTTTTTCAAAAAGCCTGGAGAACGGGGTAACAGTATTGAAGCGCTTCATGTGTAGCGCTGAGCTATACAGCATCAAGCTTGAGGTCTCGGTTCAAAATGGTTCTTCGAAAGAGGTCAGGAATCAAGTGGGCCTTGGATGGATTGGAAAAATTGAGTTGGCAAGATTGGCTAAAGAGGGTGACAAGGATTATGGCCTGAAGTATACCTTCCTGAGGAATCAAAAGGTGGAAAAGAAGGAATTTGGAAGGACGCGCGGTTCAGGGTGTGTGCCCGGTTGTGGATCCCAGAAGACGACCGTCGAGCCTTTTGAAACCGAAGAGAAAGGGGATATCAAATGGTTTTCTTTTGGAGGTGAATATTTCACTGCCCTCGTCGTCCCTCCCGCGTCGAAAGAGATTACCTTGGCAGTAAAGGGATCTGAGAAGGACCTGCTGACGGCTGATGTCATGACCCCCTCTGTCACTATTCCCCCCCAAGGGAAGGTGAACGCTGCCTACCAGATCTACTTAGGTCCCAAGGACGAAAACCGGTTGAAAACATTGGGTGTCGGTGCGGAAAGACTGGTGGATTATGGTTTTTTTACGATCATTGCAAAACCTCTGGTTTGGTTCATCAGGCTCACTCACACGGTCACGGGAAATTATGGGATTGATATCATCGTTATTAGCATTCTGATCAAGATTATCTTCCTTCCTTTGACGCAAATAAGCATGAAATCGATGAAGGAGATGCAGAAGGTTCAGCCGGAGATGAACCGGCTCAAGGAACAGTACAAGGAAGATAAGGCAAAGCTGCAGCAGGAGATCATGCTTCTTTACAAAAGGAGAAAGATCAACCCCTTGAGCGGGTGTCTTCCGATGCTCATTCAGATTCCGGTCTTCTTTGCGCTTTATAATGCCCTTCAGAATGGGATTGAGATGAGGCATGCGCCCTTCCTCCTTTGGATTGTGGACCTTTCGGCAAAAGACCCAATCTATATTACCCCAATCGTCATGGGCGCAACGCAGTTCATCCAACAGAAGATGAGTCCTACAACAGGCGATCCAGCGCAGGCCAAAATGTTTTTGTTGATGCCCGTGATGTTCACCTTTATTTTCCTCAACTTACCCTCCGGTCTGGTTTTATATTGGTTGGTGAATAATGTCTTATCCATAGCTCATCAATATTATTTGAACAAGAACAAATGAGGTTTGAGCCTTGGAAGAAATCGAGATCGCGAAAGAGCTGACAAAGGGATTGTTGGAGAGGATGGGTGTAAGGGCAGAAGTGGATGGGTATTTAAAAGAAGGGAATCTCTATCTCGGGATCAGGGGGGATCAGGAGGGGATTCTCATCGGGAAGCATGGCCGCAACCTGGAAGCGCTCCAGATGCTCGTCAATCGAATGGTTAATAAACGGTTGAAGAACGCTATGAGAGTGGTTCTGGATGTCGATGACTATCGGAAAAGAAGGGCGGAGAGCATGGCCCAGATGGCCCTGCGGCTGGGTGACGAGGCAAAAAGGACGGGGCAGTCCCAGGTCGCCGGGTTACTGAATGCTTACGACAGAAGGATCATCCATGTGACGCTCAAAGAAGACCCCTTTCTCGAAACGGAAAGCATTGGGGAAGGGGAGTTAAAGAGGGTCAAAATTATCCCGTTGAAAGATAGAGACAATCCATTGAAACGATTTGAATAAATGTGAACAGAAGCACTTCATCCATTTCTCCGAAAAGCCCACCAAATCCTGAAGAAGAGACGATTGCAGCCATTTCAACTCCATTTGGGGAGAGCGGCATTGGTATCGTCCGAATCAGCGGCCCTTCTGCAGAACCTATCGCCAGGAAATTGTTTAGACCCAAGAGGGATCAATCGTATTTTATTTCTCATCACTTCCATTTTGGGGAAATCATCGATAATCAAAGTGGAAATCCTGTTGATGAAGTGTTGATCGTCCTGATGAAATCCCCGAAAACCTATACAAGGGAAGATATTGCGGAGATCCACTGCCATGGAGGCTATTTCATATTACAAAAGGTTTTGGAATTGGCGTTAAGAGAAGGAGCACGGTTAGCCCGGCCTGGAGAATTCACAAAGAGGGCTTTTCTAAAAGGCAGAATTGATCTTACGCAAGCTGAGGCTGTCATTGATCTGATCAAGGCAAAGACTCAAACCAGTCTTGAGATTGCCACTCAACAATTGAGAGGCGCTCTACACAGAGAAATGACCCAGATCAAGGCAAGGCTGATCGACAGCCTATCTTTGATGGAAGCCCACATCGACTTTCCGGAAGAAGAGATTGAACCGATTGCTTCTCGGAAGATGAGAAAAGACCTGGAAACCATCGTTCACCAGATAGACGAATGGATCAATTCCTATGAAGAGGGAAAAGTCTTTCGTGAAGGCATTTCGTGTGCAATCGCGGGGAAGACCAATGTCGGTAAGTCGAGCCTTCTAAACGTGCTCCTAAAAGAGGAGAGGGCGATTGTGACACCGATCCCGGGGACGACGCGAGATGTGATTGAAGAGGTCCTGAATATTTATGGCATTCCGGTGCGTTTGATGGATACCGCGGGTATGAGAAAACCCGCAGATTCCATTGAACAAGAAGGGGTGAGAAGGGCAAAAGAACGGGTGGCTGACTCTGATTTCGTCCTCTTAATGCTCGATGGAAGTCGGGCCCTCGACGACGACGACAGAGAGATCTTCGCGGAAATCAAGGGGAAGAAGAAGGTGGTCGCTATTAATAAGAACGATCTTCCTTTAAGGATTTCATTAGAAGAGGTGAAAATACTTTTTTCAAAAGATCCCGTTATCTCCATTTCCGCTTTAAAAAACAATGGAATCGATGACCTGAAGCAGGCCATCTATAGTTCACTGATTCGGCGAGAGGTGAGGGCAACCCCAGAGCATTTGATCGTGGCAAACATTCGCCATAAGACAGCTCTCACTCAGGTGAGGGACAATCTTTCGAATGCAACGAAGGGGTTGGAAGATGGGATTTCCCTTGAATTCATCGCCTTTGAAATCCGCGCAGCATTGGAGGCCTTGGGAGATTTGGTTGGAGAGACAGCCACTGAAGAAGTTCTGGACCGTATTTTTGAAAAATTTTGCATCGGGAAATAATGTTTCACGTGAAACATATCGCCCCCCATATCCTTCTCATTAACCCCTGGATCACTGATTTTGCAGCTTATAATCTCTGGATAAAGCCCTTGGGCCTCCTTCGTATTGCGAGCCTCTTGAGGATGAACGGGTTTCGAATCACACTGATGGATTGTCTCGATTTCACAACAAAAACAAAAAGATATGGCGCTGGCAAGTTCTATAAGACTAAGATTGAGAAACCTCTTCCTCTCAAACTTATCCCCCGAAATTTCAGCCGGTATGGAATTCCTGAAGAAATCCTGTTGAAAAGATTCTCAATGCTTGAGGAAAAGCCGGATGTCATTGGCATTACTTCGGGGATGACTTACTGGTATCCTGGGGTATTTAAAGTCGTTGAAATAGCAAAGAAAGTTTTCAGCAATGTCCCCATCCTATTGGGCGGAATCTATGCCACCCTCTGTTCCGAGCATGCAAGAAAGCACTCTGCTGTGGATATCGTCTTCAATGGGAGAGGGGAATCGGAAGTCTTAAAGTTAGTTTCAGAATTAACGGGGTCCGAAATCCCCTATTCGCAATCTGCAATCCGCAATGAGAATTATCCTGCCTTCGACCTCTATTCTCAACTCGATTATGTCTGTATCGCTACAACAAGGGGATGCCCATTAAGATGCGGCTATTGTGCCTCCCCATTCTTGGCAAAGGGTTTTTTCAGAAGGGATCCTTTGGAAGTGGCTGATGAAATTGAATACTGGACGGGTAAATATGGGGTTAATAATATTGCTTTCTATGATGATGCCCTTCTCATCGAACCATCAAGGCATATTATTCCAATTTTGAAGGAGATAATTAGAAAGGACATTCATTGTAATTTCCATGCTCCCAACGGCCTGCATATTATGGAGATGGATGAAGAGACTGGAAGCCTTCTATTTCGCGCTGGGTTCAAGACGATCCGCCTTGGCTTTGAAACAGCGAATGAGGCAATGCAGCTTGAAACCGGAGGGAAAGTTGACAATCACGCGTTCAAAGGCGCAAGCAAACATTTAAAAAGGGCAGGGTACCCAGGCGAAGAGATCGGGGTCTATGTCATGGCGGGATTACCAGGACAAAGGGTAGGGGAGGTTGAGGAAACCATTGCCTTTGTGAAAGAGGCGGGAGCAAAGCCAATGCTTGTGGAATATTCGCCCATTCCCTATACTCCTTTGTTTGAGAAAGCGAAGAGAATGTCTCAATTCGATCTTGAAAATGAGCCCTTATATCACAATAATTCCATACTGCCGTGCCAGTGGGACGGGTTTACAATAACGGATTTTAGAAGGTTGAAGGAGAAATTGAACAGAGGATAACTATATGAAACAACTAAAGATTGAAGAAGGCATCTTTATTGTTGGGGGACCGGACATCACGGATGGTCGAGATGGGTGTATCTATTTGATAAATTTAGGGGAATTGATACTGGTCGATACTGGAGCAGGGTGGAGTGTTGATAAAATTATTAACAATATCAAAGGATTAGCGCTTGATTGTAAGAATCTTACTAGGATTCTTCTTACCCACTGCCATATCGATCATATTGGAGGCGCCCCGGAGATTAAGAGGAGGTTTGGATCAAAGATCTATATTCACAAACTGGATGCTCCGCCTTTGGAAAATGGGGATCCAGTTCTAACCGCTGCGAATTGGTATCAGACAAGCTTTCCGCCAACTCCTGCGGATGTGAAATTCAATCTTCCAGAAGAGATATTAGCCATTGACGAACAGAAGATTGTTTGTCTTCACACACCAGGTCATACCCCGGGATCAATATGCATCTATTTGGATAAGAGCGGGAAACGAATTCTCTTCGGTCAGGACCTTCATGGTCCGATTCTTCCGGAGTTTGGCTCCAATCTCGACGATTGGGATCGCTCGACCCAGAAGTTACTTGACCTCGATGCGGATATCCTCTGTGAGGGTCACTTCGGAATCTACAAAACAAAGAAAGAGGTAAGAAATTATATTCTCTCTTGCCGCCGCCAATATGGGGTGGAATGAATTGATGTGGAATAATAGAGCGGGATATAACGCTTGACGTTTAACGCGATACGTTATATATTGGTGAAGGGTGATAAAATCATTCAAAAATAAAGAGACAGAGAAAATATACTCTCGAGAGATTTCTCTAAAATTGCCGAGAGACATTCAACAAATTGCGCTGCGAAAATTAAGGATGATAAATAATGCGAAGAATATGAATGATTTAAGAATCCCACCTGCAAACAGGCTGGAAAAATTGAGTGGCATTCGTGAAGGACAACACAGCATTAGAATTAATGATCAATGGCGCATCTGCTTTATCTGGAGGGACAGGGATGCGTATGATGTAGAAATTACAGATTACCATTAAGGAGAAATGCTATGAAGAAGAAATTGCATCCAATTCACCCCGGAGAGGTTCTCCTGGAAGAATTTCTCAAACCCATGGGGATAAGTCAAAACAAGCTTGCCATAAACATTGGAGTACCTTCCAGAAGAATAAATGAGATTGTGCTTGAGAAAAGAAAAATTACGGCTGACACAGCTCTGAGATTGGCCCGTTTTTTCGGAACATCTGCGGAGTTTTGGTTAGGGCTCCAGTCTCAGTATGATTTGGACGTGATCGCCGACAAACTTGGTCCACGATTGGAGCAAGAGGTAAGAGAGTACTCAAAGGCTGTATGAGAGAAGAAATACGTCAAGAGGACACTTATGCAGAGTTTAAGTGAGTAAAGCGCCAGGATTTTGTTGACAATGAGATTTATGCCCTCCTGAAACAACTTGTTCCTTCAACCAAAGAGATAGAATGGGACATCGAAATGATCGGCGATATTTAGAGATACAATCCAACATTGGGTTGTTGTTCAATATAAAACCGTTGATGAATTGGAGTTTTATCCCTGATGAAAATGGAAATGTAAATAGAGTCAAGCAATCATGATTCGGTGATGAAGTTTGAAGATGGATTTCGTAAGGACAAAGAGTTGGGCAAGAAGGCAGAGAGGACTGACGGAAAAAGTAATGCTTTATTATAGTGGGCAGTATTGCACTCTCGCCACTGACTTTTATTGTTAGGTATTAGATAGCTACCATAGACAAGAGATTCGTATTATAACCTGACCAGAGGTGTAAAGTTGGTTGAATTTAACCGGTTCATTGAATTAGACAGGCGTTTTCTTGATGTGACGGAATTGACTGAACCTGAAGAATCTGCCTTACGAAGTTACACGGCATCATTATTAGGTAAAGAAGCAGGAATTGGATGGGCAGATCTCCTTGAAAGCCGCATTGTAGTCATACTTGGGGAGCCTGGGAGTGGTAAGACCTGGGAGTT
>Ga0187849_1000195_pt1 | contig 87997 bp, 81 predicted proteins | sample June2016WEW_4_10_2_FD_132412 | JGI IMG/M metagenome (GOLD analysis project Ga0187849, IMG submission 132412) | Peatland microbial communities from SPRUCE experiment site at the Marcell Experimental Forest, Minnesota, USA - June2016WEW_4_100 | ecosystem: Environmental > Terrestrial > Soil >... | reverse complement strand
TTGCCGCAGCGACTCCTCTGTTTGCTTGCGCTCAGTAATGTCGCGAGAAACCCCGAGAATATCCATAGGCTTACCCTCATCATCCCGTCTGAAGGTTGCTGTGAACTCGATCCAGACAGTATTACCGTCTTTGCGGATCAGTTCAAACTCCATGGTCCTTGGTCTGTCCGGATCAATAGTTTCCCCGCTGTTTTCTTTGGCCAGCTCTTCCGATAAGACCTGAGCTGCAAGGGCATAGGATGAGGATGTAAGCAGTTGTTCAAGGCGCAGGTTCTGTATCTCTTCCAGGGTATACCCAGTAATCCGCACAACTGATAGGCTCACGTAAGTGAATTGTAAGTTCAGGTCTATGATCCAGATGGTATCGTGTACGTTTTCAGCGATCATCCGGTAGCGATGTTCACTCTCCTTTAGTGACTCCTTGGCCCTTACAAGGTCCTGGACCTTTTCTTCCAATAAAAGATTCGTCCTTGTGAGTTCAGATGTCTTCACCTTCACCTGGCGGCGAAAAAAGAAACTGAAGGAAAGGAGTAGAATGAATGTCGCAGCGATGATCCCGAAGATAATCCATACATATTTCAGATATACCGGTTTCATGAGTGCCGTTCCGAACCACTTATTATCGATTGCCTGGTATTCATTGTTTGTGATCTGGTTGAAACCATCCTCAATCTTTTCAAGGAGAGCCTTCCTCCCTTTCTTCACTGCACGGTGGAATTCTCCGGTATAGAGTGGCACAGAATAACGGAAGTATTCATCGATCTTGTACTTGTTCAAGAAGTACAGCGCAGGCGGCTTGTCCATGCAGAAAACCCGCAGCTTCTCTAAAGAGGCATCCTTAATGATATCTTCATAGCTATTATACTCCACAAGGCCGTTGATGATTCCCTGGCTCTTGAATATATCAATGCATGCATCTCCCTTCTTGACACCGACGGTAAAACCCTGGACCGATTTAATGCTGTTAATGCCGCTTATGTTCTTATGAAAGAAAATTGGGACTTCGATCTTGGCATAGGGCTTGGAAAAATCATAGATCTGTGCACGCTTCTCAGTGAGGAATATAGTATCGATGACATCAGCCTTGCCCTGTTCTATAATTTCTTGAGCTTTGGCCCAGTCAGTGGCGATAAGCGTTACTCTGATCCCTGTCTTTTTCTCCCATAATTTCCATTGATCTACAAGGATTCCCTGGATATTGCCATCTGTATCCCTGAATATATATGGGGGATAGTTATCATCTGACACTACTGTGATTTCATGAAAAGAACCACCCAGTTTTGGTGACGCTAAGCACTCTACGGGTAAGTATAAAATAAAAAGAATGATCAAAAATCTTTTAGAATTCTTCATGGAACTCCCTTTAATGATTATCGGCCTAATACCAGCGAAGCTGTAACCAAAGGCAAGGTAGCGTAATATCGCTAATAATATCATCAGATTTTGTGCCATACACAACGCTGTGCCCATACTGAATATATCTTTTGATAATCTTCACAAGTCGATGAACAGGGGAGGCTGTAGATTTTTATAAGGAATACATAGTCATCCCCCCTATAAGGCAGATATAGCGCCCATGGTGTCATGTATGAATATTTACCCAGATCTCCAACAATTACGTTCGCGGATCGTTTGCGGTATATACAGAAAACATGGCCTGGTGCAGTTGTTAACAAATTATCTGCTTAAGCATTCTGCATCGTCGCGCCTAAAGCCGCTCCTACACTATGTGTGAACATTTTACTAACCGGAGCTGAACTGTCTTTGTAGCCGGCGTGCTTACCTGCGCCTGAACAGGTTCCAGTCAAGGTCGGGCCAGGGGTTGTCCACATCCTCGATCTGCTGCAGCGCCGCCTCTGAAAGCCTGCCATGGTCCGAGAGGTCCTTTGCGGCCCAGATGAGTTTCAAAAATCGCTGGTGGTGATGGTGGAAGCGCTGGTTGGCATATTCCTTGGCCTGGGTCGTAAAGAGGAGAAAGGGCCAGTCGCTTCCCTGCATGAGGAGAAGCTCACGGGCCATCTGCCGCATGATGCGCTCTCCGCGATCATCGTTCGGCCGCACCTCTTTGAACAGCTGCTCCGCCTCTCTGGAACTCGCATTGATGTAGGGCCAGATCCAGCCGTGTTCGGGATTCTGCCAGACCGTATAATCCGAGTTCAGCCCCCAGGTGCTGGGCTGCATGATGATGGTTGAAAATGCCCCGCCGTGCTGATCAACGTATTCGCCCTGGGCCCTTAATGAAACAGTCTTCTCCTTATCAAGCAGCCGGTAGACCTGTTCAAGCCAGTGCACGCCTTCGTGCCACCAGTGGCCGAACAGCTCGCAGTCGTATGGGGAAACGATAATGGGCTCTGTATCAGGGATGACGGTTCGATCGAGAATGCGGGTAATGAGTGAGACGAAATGCTGCGCATGACTCTCCACACGCTCATGTGCCTTCTTGGGCTCATAGACCTGTTTATCGTCCTGCCCGGTGACTCGAGAGTAATGCAATCCCGACTCGGGGTCCTTGCGGTGGAATTCAAGATAGAAAGGGTCTCCGGGGTAGCCCTGATCAGGGGACCATACCTGTTTGCCGGTTGCCTCATTGCGCCCGAACACCGAGACACCCGATGCCAGCTTATAACCGCGAAAAATGGTGGGGGCGGCTTCCTGATGGCGGTTTTCTCTGAAGGATGCGCGTGTAATGCCGACATTCTCCGCAAAGAAGTACTCGATCCCCTCCCCGGCAAGCCACTCATCGATGCCCTTTCTCATGCGCTGCTCTCTGACCGACCACTCTGCCGGCCTGTAGGCGCACTCGGGCAGCCAGAACCCGCGTGGTAAGCGGCCGAAATAGCGCTTGTAGGTCTCAACACCTATGCGCACCTGGGCAAAGACCATGCTGTCTGATTCCATAAGCGGCAGAAATCCATGGGTGGCTGCCGAGGTCAGAACCTCGATCACCCCTTCGTCCTGGAGCCATTTCAAGGTGCCCAGGATATCACGATAAAAGTCAGAGGTGTAGGCCTTGTAATTACTCTCAAAAAACTCCAACCAATACCGGGCGACCGAGCACAAGGCAGGGTCCGCCTGAAAGCGCCGTATGTCATTGCGGGCACGGTGTATCTTGTCTTCCATATAGGCACAGAAACGGCCTTTCATGTACTCGTCGGCGAGCTGTTCCATAAGTATCGGGACGAGTCGGTAGTGGGGTCATAATGTGTTGCTAGTAATTAATTCTTGGATCGTCCACACATGATCCGTGATTTTTGCTTCCATGCAGGGTGTTACCTTTAGCGTCGAGTGAATCCGGCAGAAATTGTAATAGGCAAATTGAAGTGCATAAGCCCATTTCAAATTCAGCCATTTTTTACTGAAGCCATTAGTCAGGCGTGTCATTCTCCGCATTGACATACGAACAGTCAAGTTTTGTCTTTCAATGTGAGATGTGGACGCCCTCTCTAAATCTGGATTCCCAAAAACGGCAATCTTCTCACATCCTACACACGTACTAGGCGAATATCGAGTTTCTTTATCCGAATTGCCTTGAAAGAGCTTAATAACTTGAGCGAAGTCTACAGATTGTGAGCCGAGACTATAAACAACTGCATCTCTGTATGGGGTAAAGCCATCAGTATTGATTTGGAAATTACCTTTTGTTGCTCGTGCCAGCTTTTCAGTAAAAGCGACTGTGTCCGTTACTGTTCTATGACCAAGATGCCATGCAAGAATAAGTTTAGTATGACGCTCCATACCAATAAAGCACCAGGCGTCCCCTTTTTGATTATCATTACATGCCTTGCGCGACTTCGTACGAGCTTTCATTCCGACATATCCCCATATTTCATCACACGCACATTCTCTGATGCTCAGACCTTTAATTTTATCTTCCATTAATTTCTCGCATCGTTGGCCAACCAAGGACAACAATGTGAGGATTGTGCGCTTTTCGACGCCCGTGATTCTCTCTGTTGTCCTAATGCTGCATCCTTCTATGAGATGTTGAATAACAGAAACGGCCTTCTCCAAAGATAAACGCATATCATCAAGTGGCCTATGGTGAGGCTCAAGAAAGGTTTTCTTACAAGAGATACAGCGGAAACGCTGTAAGCCATGCCTATCTTTTCCAAACCTATTTGCGTTTTGATTGCAGATTGGACAATTCATTTTTATCACCCCTACAACACACTATTACCGTTTTGCTAAAGCATGTCAAGAAAAAAATATTGAAATATAATTTTTTTGGTGCTATAAATCCGATAAAGATGGAGCCCCCGACCAGATTCGAACTGGCGTCATAAGGGTTCGGGCCCTACGCTCTTCCATTGAGCTACGGGGGCTATAGTTAGAGTGGATCAAGGTAAGGATTTGCCGTCAACACCTCCTATCCTTGATCCACTTTTTATTATTAGCTCATTGCTGAGATCCTCCCTTGGCTGTAATAACTTTAGCTAGCCCCTCGAATAAAGCCGCTATCCTGTCTGGTTGCCAGCCCTGCATTTCTGCCATTGCCACTTTTATATTCACTGAAAATGTTATCCCATCTACTGAGGGTGGTAATGTGTCGTTGACATTTTGCTTCGGAGGCACATCATTAGAAGGTACATCGGGAGAAGGCGGAACATTTGTTTTAACAATAGTTCCGATGGTATTTCCATTGGGTCCAGGAGGGTTTACAGCACTAGACTTTACGATATTAATCATATCTCCTTCACGCCTTACTATTCCAGAAAAAATAAGGAATTCTACTAATATTTGCAGTGGGGATTGATATTCTTTTGTTGCAGAAGATACTGCTGCCAGTTTAGCTATCACTTCCTTTTCTGGCAATGGAGCGAATGATAATCTGTTCCGTATTTCTGTGGCAAACCAAGTGTCTTTTATTATCGGCGAAAGCTTCAAGCCTGCGGTATCAGGTCCCCATTCATAAGCATTATTGAAAGCAAAAACAGCTTCAGATGGGGTGTATCCATTGGGTCCTTTTATAATAAGACCTATGTCAGAAAAAAATGGGTTGGCAGTTGAAATTGATGCTGGATGAACTTTGAGCATATCGGCTAATGCTTGATTCATAACGGGCTTTCTATCATTACCGCTTAATATCGCATATGCCCGTATAAGATGAACCTGCTTTTCAAAAGAAAGCCTGTCTGACGGAAGTATCTTTGATGGTTTTGGCTTCTTTATTTTTTCTTGAATGTTGAGTTTTTCGGGTTCTGCCTCTTTGAGGACCTTATTCTCTTCCTTTATTTGTTCCATCTTTACACCTCCTATAAAGACTAAATATTGCCGTCAATTTTCTTATCGCATAGAACCGCAAATGAGTCAAGTGGATAATCGATGCGAAGCGATGTATTGTAGGTTATTGTAGGTTGATTTAATAATTAATTAATATTATTGATTATTATTCTTGTCCCATCTCGCACGAGCCGCTTTTAGGGCTATTTCTTTCCGCTGCTCAGGGAGTAATTTCTTCTTGCGAGCCTTGCCGCTCCGAAGGCCACCTCTGCGGCCAGCCTTTACTCGATAATCAAGCTTCTCTGGTTTAGGGGCTGGTTCCTGGGGAATACCATCTCGCTCAGCATCACGCCTGATTATTTGTTGAAGAGCATCAAATGCGATTTGGTTTTCATCTTTGCGCTTTGGCATATCTGCATTATAGTGAAGATCATAATAAAGTGCATCTGTTATTTTAAGGCATCAACACTCTATGACCCCACTACCGACGAGTCCGATCATCATCCTTGGATGAATCCCGTCGAAATGGAGTGCGCGCATGGTCTTCAGAAGCGGGATATACGTCTCATTCATGGCCTCAAAGAGCCACTCCTCACCCGCAGGCCATACCCCTGATTTGCGGCAATAGGGGATATGGCTGTGCAGCATCAATGCAAAGATACCCTTCATCTATCCATCCTTATGTATCAATCATGAGAAAGCCTTATATCCCACAGAATCGACGCCGGCCAGATGGATGTCCAAATTCAGGGCAGCCGAGGTCTTTCATCATATGTATCCGAATATCCCTGCATCCTCTCTGCGGTTCTTGCTTGAAGCACCGAGCCTTTCGGTTTATTAAAGGTTAAGGGGCTTTAAAAGATACATTTTGTTTTAATATCAATATCGATATGAAGCTGTCCATAAAGAGATTTTTGTATAATTATATAGTCCCCTACATGGGTCTGATTATTATTAGGCTTATTTCTATGACGTACCGAATTATTGTCATTAATCCCGAGATTGAAAAATCTATCTTTGCTAAGGGAGAGGTGCCTGTCTATATATCATGGCATCAGCGATTTTTCCCCGGGATCACCTTCTTTGCCGAAAGGCACCGCATCTCCATCATGATAAGCAAAAGTAAAGATGGAGACTATATTTCAAAAATCGTTCATATCCTGGGATGGACTCCGGTGAGAGGATCATCAACAAGGGGCGGGAAAGAAGCCCTTGATGAGCTCAAAAGACGTGCGCAGGAGGGGTGTACCATCGGGCATATCGTTGATGGACCCAAAGGGCCGTTCGGGGTGGTAAAACCCGGTCTTCTTGTTATCGCTCAGCATTCAGAAATGCCGATTCTTCCCGCTATTGTTTCATCCGAGAAGAGATGGGTGTTTAACAGCTGGGATAAATTTATCGTATATTGACGGCGATGAATTTGAAAGGCTCCGCCTATCCATACAGGAAAGGCTCTATGAGTTATACCAAGAGGCAAACGATTACTGGACCAAGACAAAAAACAACATATGAAAAGGCATGGCTTAATTTGAGGAACATAACATGATAAAAATAATATGCGAGCACGAGATAAGGTGGGTTAACGTATGTTCTTGCTTAAAAAAATAATCGGCTTTTTGCTCATGCCGATGTCTATTCTCCTTGTTCTCTTCTTCTTCGGTATTATCACACTCTGGTCAACGAAGAGGCAGCGTGCGGCAAAGATAATCCTCACGCTCACCTGCCTCCTGCTTGTGTTCCTGAGCTATGGCTTTGTATCCTATTGGCCCCTGGAGAAGCTGGAAAGCCTTTACCCGCCCCTTGATGTGAAGATGACCGGATTGAACAAGATCAACTGGGTTGTCGTGCTTGCCGGTGATGACCAAGAGACAGCGGTTCGTCTTGCAGAAGGAATACGCATCTATAGGAGCCTTCCCGGAGCAAGACTCCTTGTGTCAGGAGGAAAGGTAAACCCCACAGCCCCTGCACCTGCTTCGGAAGAGATGGCCAGGATGGCTGTAGAACTCGGTGTAAACCCTGCAGACATCGTTCAGGAAAGTATATCAAGGGATACCAAGGATGAGGCGAAGATCATCAAATCGATGCTCGGTGAAAAGCAGTTTATCCTGGTGACATCAGCTTATCATATGCCGCGCTCCATGGCACTCTTCATGGCACAGGGCATGCGACCAAACCCGGCTCCGACAGGGTTCCTCATAAAAGAGGCTAACCATCTTTCCCCTGTCCGGTTCTTCCCGAGTGCAGAGAGTATCCATGATGCCGAGCTCGTTGTTCACGAGATCCTTGGTATTCTCAGTGCCAGGATCATGGGGCAACTGTAAAAGCAGCCTCATTATATTGCCTGTCCCCTTTCTCTTCCTATCACGGGGTCTCCTATCGCTAACCCACTATCTCCAGTTCATATTGGGAGCTCCCGAGGCCGAGCTTTTCAGCCTCGGCAATCTGCAGCCTGCCGTCTTTTTTGTGGAGAAGGCTTAAGATATCCCACCCTTCTTTGAGACTCAGATCCGAAGCCCTGGAATCGGGGAGAGGGCTTACCTTGCTCAAGATGTCGAGCGTCGCAGAATCGATAGCCACAGGGTCATGGGAAATAAGTATCCCCTGATCCTGTGCGATGGGAGGATCGGCAAGTGGCATGCAATCACACTCGGGTTGCATCTCCAGGAGAAAATTTATGTACACAATCCTGTTCGGTTCGAATGTCTTTAAGATAGCATTCGCCCCTTCCGCAACGGCCTTCATGAAGAGCTCATGCGATACCGGGACTTCGATGGCTTCCACCGGGCAGACCCGTGCACATCTCCCGCACCGCCAGCATTTATTTTTATCAACGGTATAGACATCATCCGGGAACGAGATACATTCGACCGGGCATACGTTCATGCAATCGAAACACAGAACACATTTCGATTCATTCCATTGCATGGTTTCACCCATGAGGAAGTGCATCTTTCCCCTTCCCTGGTGCCAGTCGCCCCCTCTCGGTGCAGAGGATATCCCTCCCATGGAGATGTTTTTGATGGCCCCACCGAGAACCGCCTGTATATGCCCTTTTACATGGGTCAATACGACCATTGATTTTGCATCATGAATCGCCGAGGCCACAGCCATCTCACCTAAAGTCTCACCAGCATAAACCTTTATGGAATCGTTGCCGAAGATCCCATCCGCCATGATCACCGGGGCATCGAGTGTCAGATGGGTGTATCCAGCGTCCTTGGCTATCTCAAGGTATTCATAGCCGGGGACCCGCACCGAATCGGTGACAAAGGGCTTTGCAGGGACCCTTTTTATCGCGTCGACCACCTTTTTGACAAACTGGGGGCGTATGGTTTTGAATGCCCCATTATTGCCGAGGTGCATTTTCAAAGGGATAAGTTCATTTTCAGGGATAAACCTCTTCAGATCGAACTTCTCGAGAAATTTTTCAAATTTACCCATGAGCCCTGACTCGTAAGCAAAAGATTTCGATTGGGCTGTAATCTGGTATACCTTTGATTTCATAACTCCTCCTGCCTATGCATATTTTTCATAACACACTATTTCTTCAAGGCTCTTCCTTGATTTCATCAGCGGCGGTTGATCCGGATAACCAAGGGGTATCATAGTAACAACACGAATGTGTCCGGGTATGTTGAGGATATCCTTTACCTCACCTTCATGGAAAGCCCCGAGCCAGCACGTGCCTAATCCCAGTTCGAAGGCCTGCAGGATCATATGGGTGCAGGCAATCGATACATCCACGGTATATGCACTTTGCCCGCAGGCCATGACACGCTCTGCCTCGGTCGCGCAGGCAACGATCACAACCGGGGCCTGGGCCACAAAAGACTGCCCTAAAGCCGCCTTTTTAAGCTTCTTCCTTGTTTCTCCGTCTCTTACAACGATAAACTTCCATTCCTGGCGATTGCTTGCAGATGGTGCAAGCCTGGCGGCATCCAACACCTTCTTAAGTTTCTCGTCTTCCACTTCGTAATCTTTGTAGGCCCTCACGCTTCTTCTGTTACTGATTGCGGTAAAAACATCCATACGATTTTTCTCCTTTTGTGTGTATCGGTTTGAAAAAACCGATCGACCTCCGACTTATTATAAGGCCGGCTATGATATTTTCAATTTCTTACCCTTGAATATCCCTATCACCTAAGAGAAAATCGATTCTCATTCATAGCTCCAGATTCAGCTTCAGGGATCAGAATATCTGTGATATGCTTCTAAGATGACTCACGATAAACCTCTTTTCTCATCAACACCCTTCAATAAAATCTTTTTGGTACCCTCATGAAAAATAGGCCTTGGTTTTGGCTGATGATTGTTATTTTTATCCTGTTCCTCTGCGGGTGTGCCCACTATACGCTTGTCCGGGAGGCACCTCCGGTAAAGAATGGATACCTGATCAGGGATGTTTCTGTCTTTACAGCCCTTCCGGAAATCCCGGTGCTGGAGGACAGGGATGTGTACATCCAGGGTGAAACGATTGCCCTCGTCTCTGAAGAGAGATTGAATATCCCCGGGGCTGAAGTTATTGACGGTAGGGGAAAGATGCTTCTCCCGGGGTTAATCGACTTTCATACCCATATCACCAGCGGCATGATCATCCCGTGGGGCGACATTATTCCAACTATGCAGTTTAATATGGAGGGGTGCCTTTACAGCGGGATTACGGCTGTTGTGGACATGAGTGGAAAATCCCCTGCGGAGATGGCGGCGTTGGCTGAGGATATAGAGGCAGGCAGGCTCATCGGGCCGCACCTGTTCCACTGCGGCATGGGATTCACCGGCAAAGGCGCACATCCTATTCCGATGATGGAGAAGGTTAAAAATACCTATTCCTGGTTCATCCGCCCCTTCTTTCCTGAGGTCGTCATACAGGTGAAGGATGTTACCGATATGGCACGCCTTGAAAAGCATCTCGAGTCAAATCCTGATTTCACCAAGATCTTTCTTGATGACATCCCGGATGGTACACCCAAGATGAGCCATGAGATTGTCAGGGAGATCGTGAAGCGTTCCCATGAGCAAGGAATCCCGGTTGTCATCCATATCGGCAGGAATGAGGATGTGAAGGTAGCTCTAGAAAGCGGTGCAGATGGGCTTGTGCACGATGTCTATAAGGAGCCGCTCGACCCGGAACTTGCCAAGGAACTCTCAAAAAGAAAGATGTTTGTCATCCCTACCGTGTATGTATTTCACAACCTGAATGTCTTCATGAACGAAAAGAACTACACGCACTATACCAAACTTGAATGGGAAACCATGTATCCATCTTGTGTCAAGGCGTTACAAAACCCCAGGCCATACATTGTCCCGGAGGGTGACCCATGGGGTAACTATTATAAACATTTTAAAGACTCATATGACCGTGTACTGCATCCGAATGTCAAGACCTTAAAAGATGCAGGGGTGACGATTATTGCAGGAACCGATGCACCCAACCTTGGAATTGCAACGGGGGGTTCCCTGCATGTGGAGCTCCAGCATCTCGTGAAGAGCGGGCTTACCCCTACAGAGGCATTGATGTCTGCAACCTCCACACCGGCAACCACACTTAAGCAGGTCTTTCACAGGAACGTGAATTTCGGAACAATCGAAAAAGGGAAAGCCGCTGATCTCCTCCTCGTACAGGGTGATCCCACGAAAAATATCCAGGACACACAAAACATCATTGAGGTTTTCTATCGGGGAAATCGGTTAGTGAGGCACAAATAACCGGGCATGTCTGATTAAGGTCGAGCATCCGGATCTTGATGAGAAGGATTGTGATGAAAGGATTAAACCTGTTGGACAAAGATTATCGCATGATCTATACATTAAGACGGTTAATACCTCGGGCCTTACCATGCGAGATGTCGGTGTCGGTGTTGAAAAATATTTGACTATGGGAGATTCCTATCTCATCGAACTGAAATTGCATATGTAACACAAGGGTGTCGGCTGCCATTTCGAGGGCTCAGCTGCCGCCCAAATCTTATTCGATACGTGTTTACTTCAAGATCCAGGCATTCATGAATAAACCCCTGTAATTCAAAAAAGGAATCATCAGATAAGACCGATACTAGAAAGCGAACATCCCCGCGGTTTGCTGTGGGCATGTTCGCTTGTGTCTTCTTCAAATGAAACAGGAGAATCCGGGTGCAGGCACTTGAGTTTTTATTCACAAGATACTATTAATGTTACAATTTTATTATACTCATGAAAAGGAGCGAGCGATGAAGCGATATCCTTATTACCTCTTTGCGGTTATATTGTTCTTTGCAATATCCCTCAATGCCTGCACGAAACCCAGCGCACCAACCACGAGCCCTGCAGCCCCGGGCTCAGGAGAGGCGAAGGTTACGCAGGTAACTCAGGCCCCTCCCTCGAAGTCTTTCATGAGCGAGAGAGATTTCCGCAATGCAATTATCAATGTGGCAAAGCAGAATATTCCGGCAGTGGTGCACATCGAGGTGACCCAGCGCCAGGAGATTGTGAATCCGTTTTCACCGTTTGAAAGCGACCCGTTCTTCCGCCGGTTCTTCGATTTTCCCCAGGACCCCAGAAAGTTCAAAAGAGAGCTTAAAGGGATCGGTACCGGCATGATCATAAACGAAGATGGATACATCCTGACGAATAACCATGTGGTGGCCGGTGCAACCCAGATACAGGTGATCCTCTCCGATGAAAGACAATTCGACGCCAAGGTCATCGGGACCGACCCGAAGACCGATCTGGCCGTGATAAAGGTCTCTGCAAAAGAAAAGCTCCCCTCTGTCACCTTCGGCGATTCGGACAAGGTCCAGGTGGGTGAATGGGTTGTTGCCATAGGTCACCCGCGTGGCCTCGATCAGACCGTTACACAGGGCATCATCAGCGCCAAGCACAGGCAGGGAATAACCGACCCGAACACATACCAGGATTTTCTCCAGACCGACGCTGCAATAAACCCCGGCAACAGCGGAGGACCGCTGCTCAACCTCGACAGCCAGGTCATCGGGGTTAATTCCATTATCGCATCACAATCGGGCGGTTCCGAAGGGCTTGGGTTCGCCATACCAAGCAACATGGCGCTGCACATAGCAAAGTCCTTGATGGGAACCGGCAAGGTTCAGCGGGGTTGGCTCGGGATATCGCTTCAGGATGTATCTTTTGATAAGATGAAGTCACTCAAGCTCAATACACCCAAAGGGGCTTACGTGATGGATGTGGTGAAGGATGGTCCTGCCTCCAAGGCCGGGATCAAGGCAGGGGACGTGATCATGAGCTTTGATGGGAAGGATATTGAGGATTCCGGTGCATTAAGGAACCTGGTTGCCGGCACACCCCTTGGGAAAGAGGTGAAGCTCGGCATCATGCGCGATGGGAAGAAGATCACTATTCCAGTGACGGTCGGAAACATAGAAGATGCAGCCAAGTTAATGGCCGCCTCCCTGAGGGATAAGTTGGGGGTGGATGTGAGGCCGATGAATGAAAATGAAAGGAGCAGATACGGCCTCGAGCAGGATCAGGGAGTTGCCGTCAAATGGCTCGATCCGAATGGCCCGCTGGCCAAGGCGGGCTTTGAGATCAACGACATTATCTTAAGGATAAACGACCAGACAATCGACAGCGTGGAGAACTTCGCATCCATTGTGAGTACCCTGAAGCAGTACCAGAAGATCACCATTTTTGTTGTCGATCATAGAACCGGTCAGACGGGTTATATTCAGGTAGAGATACGGTAGGGTTTTATCTGATAAAAAGAAGGGGACGTCTTTGCTCCGGCGTCCCTTTCTTCTTTCCCCTTGCCGCCTACTATCGACTCCTAGCTCTTAAACAATTATGTTGTCGGCTGGTTGGAAGACAATCCTGTGTCTCGGTTGAAAGGTCTTCAGCCCGGCACGGTTTCCCTGGCCTGTTTTAGTTGCCGGCAGGAGATGGCGGAGGAAGTATGTTCTAAAAAGGTGTAAATAAGCTATCTGCTCTTTTTCTTTTCAAGCTTTGCCTGCTTCTTCTCTTTTGCTGTTTTCAGCGGTTTCTTCTTCTCTTGTTTTCTGGTATCTTGTGATTTGGCCATATCATTTCCTTTCCTAAAAACCTCTTGATATCATTATTTTATCATCTGTCATCACTCAATAACAACCCCTTTTGATCATTTCTGATAAAGGCTTCAACGATAGACTATAAAACAGCCTCATCTCAGAGAGATCAAATTCCGATACGTTACTATGTATTCAAGAAAGAATTGGGTTTAGGAAATTCGGGGATGGGCTGATGCGATACTACAAACAGTTGCACAAATGGAAATATATTTATCTTATTGTGCTGGGTCTTGGTGCTGTGTGTCTTTATTCGGCATTTTTTGATTCAGGACTTGATTCAAGCATTATATTTCTCTCCAGTGGGTTGGTCTGCCTGATGAGCGGCTGGATAATACAAAAAGGTCATACACACTACCTTGAGATCAACGATGAAAAGATAATACACCGGGGATTTAGAAACTGGACAATCCGTAGATCCGATGTGACTCGCGTCGAACGCGGGAAAAAGGGATGGATTGATGATAATGAACTCTACCTCAAGATCGTTGCAGACAAGGAAGAGTTCGAGGTGGATGACGGCTTCCTTACTGATGAAGAACACGTGCAGGAACTAACGAAAGCTATAGGCTCACGATGATCGCAAGAATCTTAAAATTCAATTCAATCAGTCAATTACTTGCGGGCGTTCCTTCCTGCCTAGCAGGCACATCTCCTTCCTTGCCCTTGGACTCCCCATCCTTGGCTGGGGCGTTCACTTCCTTACTTGGAGTATTCACTTCCTTAGTTTGATTTTCTGCAGGATCGAATCTTACCATAAGGACCCGGAAATTTCCCAATGTATGGCTGGCTTCGATTTTAAGCACATCCTTAAGCTCATCGGCAGAAACATATATTTTCGTTCTCACCTGCTTCTTTTTTGAGGCTTGAGCCTGTTTGTCCGGGTCCAGGTTTGTCACTGTCGGAATAATCACATATGCATTGCGTTTCTCGCCGGCGATATCAATAGTCGCCATACTCTCACACTTCAGCCTCAACTCATATTGGTATTTCCCAGGATATACATCAAAGACTTTTTCCACTCCCACTTTCCACTCGAGTCCTCGCACCAGGTAGGTTGCAGAAAACGGATCCAACGTAAATCTTTCGGTCTGAATCCTTCGAACATCATAATTAACGGTAGCTCCATTCTTCGATTCTATCTCCGTAGTTTTTATTGTCCCATTATCTTGAAATTTTATGGTCGTGTCTTTTTCAGACGATCTGACCTCCTGCTGCATCTTTGTCTCTACCGATGATACAGGCTCGCTGTTCATAAGGGCTTCTCCCCTGTAGCGCAGCCTATACAAGCGTTCGACCATGCCGATTGTTTGGGCAAGAACCTGTATCTTATAAAGATCACCTTCGCGATCTATCACGATACTTGCAGTGCCAATACTCACGTTGTTAAAATCAACTCGGTAATAATACGTGCCTAATCGCGGCTTGAAATCAGGATCAACCGGTAGAGTGTTTATGGTGCCATCCCCATCTGAACCAAGTGCGATACCCTGTCTAAACAATGTTGCACAGGCGACAATCAGAATGCCTGTGATTAAAGCACTTGATATTTTTCTCATTTCTTTCCTCATCTGTGATTCATACTCCCTTTTGTTTACCTACCCCTATTTTTTGATCATGGCAAAAAGACAAAGATTCATCAAGCAAAGATCATACCACTGCCGGGATCAACCAGAGGGCGGGAGCATACGGCAACAGGGAAAGTCGGTTACCGCTATCTTTAAAAATGATCTTGACATTAAATAACGGTTGTTATATAACAACCGTTATTAGGGATGAACTTATGCCTGAAAAGAAATTCAGTACAACCGACATCATCGAGGCGGCCTTCAGCGTTATCCGCAAGCAAGGATGGGATAAGTGCTCTGCCCGCGCCATCGCCCAGGAGCTGGGGGCTTCCACCATGCCCATCTATTCCGGGCTCAAATCCATGAAGAACCTTGAAGACGAGATCGCCAAGAGGGCCAGCGATGTACTCATCCGTTACCAAACGAAAAAATGGTCGGGTCTCGGCTTCCTCGATATGGGGGTGGGCTATGTCATGTTCGCCCAGGAGGAGAAGAATCTCTTCAGAATGATGTACTATCATGAGACGGGCGAAGAGGATGATACTCAAAGACAGAAGAAATACCGTGGGTATGTGTTTGATATCCTCATGCAGAGGCTCGAGCATGAAGAGATTATGACAGGGTTGTCCACCGCTCAGCGCAAAGAGGTATTGAATAAGATGTGGGTCTTCTCCCATGGGCTGGCAGTGCTCCTCAACGATGGGGTCATAGAGCCGATGAATGAGAAAGAGATAACGCGTTTTCTTATGGATACCGGGTCGCTCATTATCACCGGTGAGAGGGCGCGGCCCAAAGGCGAACCGACCTGTGCCTTGTCCGGGAAGATAAAATGGCAGCCTGCGGAAAAAACGAACAAAAAGAGAGGCAAGAAGTAAGCGGATCCGTTCGTTATTCTTCAAAATATAAGGAGGAACCATCAATGAATACTCACAATGACGTCTATGGGCGATTGGCAAAGGTCCTGGATACGCTCCCTAATGGGTTCCCATCGACCGATAGTGGTGTGGAAATCAGGATGTTGAAAAAAATCTTCTCTCCTGACGAGGCCGATCTCTTTTGCGATATGAGGCTGACCTTTGAGACAGCCGAGCAGGTGGCCCAGCGCACCGGACGCCCCCTGGAAGGCCTTCTGGAGAAGCTGATGACCATGGGCCAGCATGGACAGCTCTGGGCTCTCCAGTTTGGCGACGCCTGGTATTTCAAGATGCTGCCATGGGTCTTCGGGATCTTTGAGTTCCAGCTCCCGCGCCTCGACAAGGAGATGGCCGAATTGGCCGATCAATATATGCATATCTACGGCATGCAGTTTTTTGCCAACAAACCCCAGCTCATGCAGGTTCTCCCCATAGAGGAAACAATCTCATCGGGGCAGGAGGCCCTTCCCTATGAACAGGTCTCGGCCCTTATTGAGAAGAGCAAGTCGTTTTTGGTGAATGAATGCATCTGCAAGAAAGAGCAAGCCTTGCTTGGCAAGCCGTGCGACAGACCGCTGGAGGTCTGCCTCGCCCTCGCCCCGGTTCCGGGGGTATTCGATAACTCTCCCATGGGCCGTGTTCTCACAAAGGATCAGGCCTATGAGCTGCTGAAAATGACTGAATCAGTAGGGCTCGTGCACCTGACCAACAACCTGCAGAACGGGCAGTTCTTCATCTGCAACTGCTGCAAGTGCTGCTGCGGGCCCTTAAGGGCCATCAATGATCTGGGCCTCCCGGCGTGGGATGTGGTCAATTCACATTACTATGCCACAATTGATCCGGATACATGCATCAGCTGCGGGCTTTGCGCAGAGGAGCGCTGCCAGGTGGGGGCCATCGAGGAAGGTGAACAGGCATACCATATCACCCCTGAAAAATGTATCGGCTGCGGGTTGTGCATCAGTACCTGCCCGGTGGAGGCCATCAGCCTCGTGCGGAAAGAAAAGGAAAAGATCGTTCCTCCGCCGATAACTGAGAATGCCTGGTTCGATGAGAGGGGAACTCTTCGCGGTGTCGATTTCAGCAAATATAAATAGATTCAAGGCGTAATCAGATATCACAGGAACGTACTGAAGCCGCGATGAAGGTCGTGCCCGGAAGGTGCTTTTACAAAGTGTACTGGGCCTCAATGTCCTTTCATTTCATCCCTGACTTTGCCGCTATGAGGAGCGGGTCCCATACGGGTGCGAAAGGCGGGGCATAAGCCATATCGAGGCTGTAGAGGTCATCCAGGGTCATATGTGCTGTGATGGCAGCCACCAGGGTGTCGAGCCTCATGGCCGACCCCCCTTTGCCGATAATCTGGCCGCCTACGATGACCTTTGAAGCATCATCAAAATATATCTTCACCCACAGATCGGATGAGCCCGGGTAGTATCCCGGAAGATTCTTTGCCTGTATCGCAACCGATCTGATGCCGGTCAGCTTATAGTGTTCGATGTCGGATTGGCCTATGCCGGTCTTGCCCACCTCCAGATTGAACACCTTGGTGACGGCCGTCCCAATGATGCCGGGAAACGGCTTCTGTTCGTTTCCTGTCAGTTCGGCCACCAGGTTTTCCCCGCACATCCTGCCCTGTCGGTTTGCAGTGAGACCCAAAGGGATGAACACATCCCGTTTGAGGATACGGTGGTATGCCGTGCTGCAATCTCCTGCGGAATAGATATCCGGGTCGCTGGTCGTAAGAAAGCGATCCGTCTTTATGGCCTTTCGCTCACCGAGTTCCAGGCCTGCATCGGCGGCAAGAGCACTGTTTGGAGCCACCCCGATGCTGAGCAGTACGACATCCGCCTCCAGCGCGCTTCCATCATCTAGGAGCACCTTTTGAACATTCTCAAGGCCTTCAAACCCTATAACCTTTTTCCCTGTGAGGATCTTTACGTTGTTTTTCAACATCTCTTCAACGACATGTCCGCTCATGTCATCATCCATTATGGTCATGACCCGGGGCAAGGCTTCCACTAATGTCACCTCAATGCCGAGCCTCCGGAAGGTTTCCGCAACCTCCACCCCGATATACCCTCCACCGACGATAACGGCCCGGTAAGGTTTGGTGCTTTCGACAAATTTCTTCAGATCAAGCCCGTCCTGAAATTGTTTCATGGTGAATATACCGGCAAGACCGATGCCCGGCAGGTCGGGGACGATAGCCCTTGCACCGGTGCCGATAACGAGCTTGCCGTATTCCTGATCAAAGGTCTTGCCGCTTGCAAGCTCCCTCACCGAGACCATCTTCCCGGCACGCTCGATACGGAGAACCTCGTGGAGTACCCTCAGATCGATACCCCTCTTATGAATGGCCTCCTCAGCCGTTATCGCCAGGAGCTTCTCTGGATTATGTATCAGCCCGGATACATAGTAGGGCATCCCTCAGGCGCTATACGATATATGCGGTTCCATTCCGAACACAATGACCTGCTGGTCTTTGATCTCGCGTTTGATCACGCTCGCCGCACTCATCCCAGCAGCAACTGCACCGATTATGACGATGGGCTTCATGTATCGGAGACCTCCTCGATGTGGATTCTACAAGTATATAAGATAATAAGGCATAAAAACGACCCTGCAAGTAGGAAAGCGCTGTAAAGATATTTGAGGGGTTGCGCTGAAGCTCCGTGCACCCTTCCGGCTACGGCAGGCATAAGGCCTGCCCCTATTATAATCATTTGTCGGGGTTCGCTAACGCTACCCCCGAGAACATGCAACATATTATTGAGATGTAGGAGCGCCTTCAGGCGCGACCCATTTTTAGATGTCGCGGCTAAAGCCGCTCCTACAATGACACCGGAATACACCGCCTCTGTAAAGTGCCCAGCCACACCAGTGTCGGGTAAGGCCGATCCGGCTGAGAAGATTGCAGCCGCTATCAGACGATGACCACCGGGCGGTTGGAATTGTATATTATATGCTGGGCCACCGAGCCGAGGAGGAACTTCTCGACCCTGGTCCGTTTCTCCGTCCCGATGATGATCTCATCCACGTTCTTCTCTGTTGCAAACTTCACAACGTCTTCCCCCGGCTCAAGGCCGCGGATCAAGAGGTGTGTCTCGCAAGGGATATTCTCTTTTTCGAAAACGGACTTTATGTATTCAAGTTCGTTCTCTCTCTGTTCTATCTCCCCGAGTCGCGATTCGTCACCCTTATGGAGTGAGGAAACAACGTCAACCTTTGCGTTGAAGGCCTTTCCATGCAGCTTTACAATGGGTATGGCCTCCTTTGATTCCTCAGAGCCGTCATAATACATCAGGATCCTCATGGTCACCTCCTGGTTTTTACATCTCTACCAACATCTCACTATAAAACTAATTCCGATATTTATGCTGTCAATGGATTCATCCCCACCTTTTGATGTTTCTCTTTCTCATTCCTCTGCGTTACTGCCTGTGATAGGCTTCGGATCATGCGGCTGATGATTCGACACCAGGTATGGCGCTGTGTGAATGAGGGCTGTAAATTGCGATTTCCCATGGTGGAAGGCCATGCAGGAGATCGGCGATGTCCCCGGTGCGGTTCTCCCACCATTACCGCCGGCGAACCTTATGAAGAACACAAGGCCCCGCTCATGGTCCATCTCTCGGCATTACCGCGGATGGAAGTTCTGCTGGACAACATCAGGAGCATCTACAATGTTGGTTCCATATTCAGGACGGCAGACGGCGCAGGTATCTCTTACCTGCATCTGTGCGATATCACGCCGACGCCTGATAACCCGAGACTGAAGAAAACGGCCCTTGGTGCCGATAAAGCCGTCGGCTGGACCCACTACGCCGACGGATACGCTGCCGCAGAAGCCCTCAAGACACAAGGCATGCGATTATGGGCGCTGGAGGGAGGAGAACGTTCTCTGCCCATTCACCGGAACATGCCGGAGATGGATGGCCGGCCTATCGTGTTGATAGTGGGCAACGAGGTCTGCGGGGTAGACCCCGGCATCCTGGATCAGTGCGAGAAGATCTTTTCAATCCCCATGCAGGGGGTCAAGACATCCCTGAATACGGCCGTGGCCTTCGGTATCGCTGTTTATAGCTTACGCCTTCATCTAGACATATCCGGAACGGAATAAGGAGGACCCCTATGGGAACTAAACTCTTGATAATAGGCGGCGTAGCTGGCGGCGCAACCGCAGCGGCCAGGGCCCGCAGGATCGACGAGAGTGCACAGATCATCCTCTTCGAGCGCGGGGAATACATATCCTTTGCCAACTGCGGCCTGCCTTACTACGTAGGCAATGTCATCAAAAGACGTGATTCCCTGCTCGTCACCTCACCGCAGGCCCTCATGAAGCGATATCGTATCGATATAAGGGTCTTCAATGAGGTCATTGCCATCGACAGAACCGATAAATCCCTGAAGGTCAAAGATCAATCCACAGGCCGTATCTATACCGAGCACTATGACAAGGTCATCCTTTCACCGGGGGCGGAACCCGTCAAACCCGGGATAGAGGGTACTGATATTGATGGCATCTTCAACCTTCGGAACATCCCCGACTCGGACAGGATCAAGGCCCTGGTTGATGAGAAAAAGCCGAAGCATGCCGTTGTCATAGGCGGCGGGTACATCGGCATCGAGATGGCAGAGAATTTGATGGAACGCGGGGTGAAGACAACCGTTCTTGAAATGCTTGACCAGGTGATGTCGCAGTTCGATTATGAGATGGCAGGGCTCATTCATGCCCATCTCAAGGAAGCGGGCCTTACGCTCATGCTCGGGGATGGGGTGAAGTCCTTCTCGCGCCGGGACGGCGGCATCATGGTCAATACCACAAAGGGCCTGAGCCTGCCATGCGATCTGGCTGTCCTGTCTGTCGGAATCAGACCGGAAAATGTCCTTGCAAGAGAAGCGGGGCTCGAGCTCAGCGAAAAAGGCCACATCATAGTGAATTCCTCCATGGCAACCTCCGACCCGGACATCTATGCCGTCGGTGATGCAGTGGCCGTGAGGGATTACCTCATGGGGATACCGGTTAATACGGCACTGGCAGGCCCGGCCAATAAACAGGCGCGAATTGCCGCAGACAATGCACTGGGCAGGAGGGCCCTTTTCCGCGGCACGCTTGGCACGTCAATCGTGAAGATATTCGGGCTCACCGCCGCTTCCACGGGTATGAACGAGAAGACCCTCAAGTCGCATGGTGTGCCCTACCATGTCAGCTACACCCATCCGGGCTCGCATGCATCCTACTACCCCGGCGCCGAGATCATGTCGATTAAGCTGATTTTTGCTCCTTCAACCGGCAAGCTTCTTGGCGCGCAGATAGTCGGGGGAGCGGGAGTGGACAAGCGCATCGACGTGCTGGCAACGGCGCTGCACGGCAACATGAGCGTGTTTGACCTTGAGGAGCTTGAGCTTGCATATGCCCCTCCCTACTCCTCAGCCAAGGACCCGGTGAACATGGCGGGCTTTGTCGCCGCCAACATGCTTAAAGGGGACCTCACGACCATCAACTGGGATGAGCTGGCCCGACTCGACAGGCAGGAAAATGTGCTCATCGACTTGAGAAATGCCGAAGAGCTTCATGAATCGGGCATCATCGAAGGGGCGCTGCACATACCGCTGAACGACCTGAGAGACCATCTGGATGAACTTGACAAGAACAAGACCTACATACCCTTTTGTGCAGCCGGACTGCGTGGATACATCGCCCACCGCATCCTGGTCCAGCATGGATTCAAATCTCGAAACTTAAGCGGAGGATACTGGACATATCTGGGAGTTATAGAGAAGATCATGATCGGGATTTCCGCTCAAGCCTGATGGTTACCAGATTATCGCTGTCCGGGCAGCTAAGCTCTATGACATCACCCTGCCACCACGGCAAGCTGCCGCCGAACTGGAAGCACTCCAGAGAAGGAAAGATGTCATGATAGAAGAAGCCGCATAGACCAGCAGGGTCATGACAGCTGATCTCGAATGTCTCTCCTACCCTGTGACCTGCACTGCATTCGCCCTTTACGGATAAAACCGTGGCCATCACCTTGTATCCGATGCCCGGGTCCTTTGCCATATCCTTGTCCTCCCAATTTATTAATACATAAACACCTGAAACCGGTCAATGAAAGCCAAAGTGCAAAAAGGGCTGTGTTGACCATCTCCCCAATTTTCATGTATTATTACGGATAGACCTCCGGCAAGATTTTTATAACGGGTCGATGAGTATGGAATGACTATGAAATTATCAGGCATTGATACCAAAGATTCGATCACAGAACGCTTCTCAAACCATGTCTCCAGCGGCAAGGTGGAGTTCTTTAAAGGTGCGGGCATAGACTTCGTTCTGGGCCGGCGCGAGGGCCCCTATATATGGGATGTAAGCGGGACCAAACGGCTCATCAACTGCAACAGCAACGGCGGTGTCTTCAACCTCGGACATAGAAACCCGAAGATCATGCAGGTCCTCAGGGAAAGCATGGAGGAGCTGGACATCGGCAACCACCACCTCATCAGCGAGCATCGCTCCCTGCTCGCCCAAAGGCTCGCCGAGCTCACGCCCGGCGACATTACCTACACCGTGTTCGGCGTCGGCGGGGGAGAGGCCGTGGACTGTGCCATCAAACTCGCACGGGGCTACACAAAAAGGCCCAAGATCATATCCGCTCTTGGGGGTTATCACGGCCACACGGGATATTCACTCGCCACCGGTGACGAGAAGTACCGCAGCCTCTTCGGACCCCAGCTTCCCGGCTTCATCCAGGTTCCCTTCAATGATAAGGATGCCATCAGTGCTGTTCTAGATGTCGACACGGCGGCGGTCATCTTCGAGACCATACCAGCTACGCTGGGCATGCCGATACCGGATGCGGATTATTATGCATATGTGAAAGGGTTATGTGAGAAAAACGGCACGCTTTTCATCATCGATGAGGTCCAGACCGGTCTCGGCCGCACCGGCAGGCTCTGGGGAATCGAGCATTACGGTGTGGAGCCCGACATCATGGTAATTGCCAAGGGTCTCTCCGGCGGCGTCTACCCCATCAGCGCCACATGCTTTACACCCGAGCTTCAATCCTTCTTCCACGAACACCCCTTCAGCCACCTCTCGACGTATGGAGGGGCCGAGCTGGGGTGCCGTGTGGCGCTTGCCGTTCTCGAGGAATCCTCCAGCCCCGCGTTTCTCGATCATGTCCGGAAGATCGCCGGCATCTTCACCCACGCGTTTGAGAAGCTCAAGGAGAAACACCCCGAGATCCTTGTGCGCTTTCGCCAGCTTGGTCTCATGATGGGCATGGAAATGGTGAATGAGGACTGCGGACCGATCTTGTCCAAGGCATGCTACGATAATGATGTCTTGTGCATATATGCCAACAACGATACCCGCATAGGCCAGCTCCTCCCCCCGCTCATAATCAGCGAGGGGCTTGCATATGAGATCATCGAGCGGGTCGATAAATCTCTCGATGAAGCCAAGAGGTTCCTCGGCCTTGCATGAGAGCGGTGCTGTGATCGAGCAGCGCATCGATTACGATCTCCTTGCCCGGTTCGAAAAGGGCTTGAATCCCAGATACCCCGAGAAGAGTGCGATCCCTGCACTCATTCTCGGATACGGAGAGATCAGCACCATATTCGAGATCCTCCATGAGAGCCAGAAAGGGCTGGCCTTCAAACGCATGCCCATATTCAAGACAGAGGATGAAATGGCACGGTATGAGCGCCTGTTCAAAGAGTACAACAGGGCATTGAGCGAAGATATCGGCATCAAGGTCCCTGACCATGCATCGGCAAGGATTTACCCGGAATCAGGGAATAAGGTGATATACAACATTCAGGAGAAGCTCCACTCCGGGTCATTCTGCCATCGGGTGATCCATAAGATCAATAAGGCCTCTTCGGAAAAGCTTTTACTCATCATCCTTGGAAAGATGCTTAGGGTGTGGGAGTTTAACACCGGCGGCGGTCCCGTTGCCATAGGACTTGACGGTCAGCTCTCCAACTGGGCTGTCAAGGATTTCGATCCTGAACACCCTTCCATTACCGACGAGACGGAGCTCCTGTACATCGATACAAGCACACCGCTTATGAGGGTCAAAGGGCAAGAACAGCTTGAGGCCGATCTCTTCCTGCGGAGCGCCCCATCTTTTTTACTTTTGCTCATCAAGGCCGTCTTCCTCCAGGATATCCTCGATAGGTACTATAACTTCCATCTGGTCGTAGTGGATCTCATCGGGAATCTTTATAAGGAGCAGCGACCCGATCTGATCCCTTCGTTCATCAGGTCTGCAAACACATTCTTCGAAACCGATGCAGAGCGCTTCAAGACAAAGCCCATCACGGGAAAGGAGGTGAAATCGTACTACCTGGAAGATGCATTCATATTCGAGCTTTTTCTTGTTGTCAGGAAGCTGGACCGCTTTATCAGCACGCGCATCCTCCACAAACCATACCCATACATACTCCCGGGGAAGATTAAACGTTAGTTTTTCATGAACCCCTGTTTTTGGGTTCTCTCTGTGAAGCATACTTTTATAGTTTGCATCCTTTTTACTGCCCATTGTTCTTACCACGAAGGACACGAAGAGCACGAAGATGATCATAGAAAATCAGAACGGACACTCGTGGATCTCTTGCCTCAGTCGGAGATTTCAAGAGGATTCTTTTCTTCGTGTCCTTCGTGCTCTTCGTGGTGCAGTCTTCCTCTGCGTACTCCTTAATCATCCAAGTATGCATTACTGTGATGAACCTGTTTTACCTTTGGTATAGATTCATTGAGGGATTGATGGAGCCGATGAGCACTTAAGAAACATGGAGCACGGGCTAGTTCAACCCGTATACACGCTTGGCCTTGAACCTGAAATAGCCGGCCTTCTCCTCGCCGGCCACTGTGGCTGCATCATTGCCGAAATATTTCCGCCTCAGTTCGTCGAGCAAGCTATCACGGGCCACACCTTGAACCGAATCAACGATCTTCTGCCGCTCTTTCATATACATGAGGCCCTTTTCCCAACGTTCGTCACGGACCTTTTCAAGGGCATCCCCTTGTGCAATGGTACCCTCATCCATCCCCAAGGACCGGCGGACGGTCTTCAGGCTCTGTCTCCGCTCCTGGGGCTGCATCTTCTTAAGATCGGCCTGGACGCTCTCCAGGTTTAAAAAGCGATTCAAGAGCTCCTGCTGATGGTTTTGTATAAAGGGATCTGCATCTGAAGCATATTCCTGCCGGATGGTGTCCTCGAAAAAAGCCAGCTTATCTTTCAGTGAGGAATTCTTTACCTTGTTTAACCCTGAAAGGACCTGATTGATTATTTTTGTCTTCTGGTCGTCCGCCCAAATTTTCTCCGCATCAATACCGAAGATCTCGCGGCGCTTGCTCCAGACAATACTTTCTTTCTCCTTCTTGCTCTTAGAAAACAGCGGATCCCACACCCCCTGGAGCCATGTCTCATAACGCTCAAGGTTATCAGACATCTTTAAAAGCCGCTCGGTGTTATCAGGGAACACCAATCCGATGGCCTCTGCAGTCTTCTCATGAAAGTTCTCAGGGTATTGGGGTTCCAGGATTCGCTGGATCTCTTCAATGGCCCGAACCTGAACCTTGGGGCTGCTCAGGTCTTTGCCGTATCTGCTGCGCAGGTGTGAGATCAGTTCCCTGTCGAGCTCCAATTTGCCGTCATGTTCAGTAACCCGTGCCCTATAGCCTGCAACGCCCTTGGAACCGCCACCCGAGAAAATAGAAACGACAGCATTTTTTATAGCTGAACCCGGATGAAACAAGGCGGACTCGGAATTGAAAGACATGATGGCAGCAAGCTGCATGGCTATCCCGGCAAATACACTCACCACCAGGATCGCCGTAAGGACCCTCCAGAGTTGGAACTTGTCGCTCTCTTTCACCTTGTCCATATCTGATCCCTTGATCGGCAAAATGTCAAGCAAAGGACAGAGGAAAAGATGTAAAGGAGAGATATGGAGCTCATCAAAAAAACTGTCAGAAGCACGGACGGTCTTTTATCATGCTAAAATGGAATCAACCTTTGCATTCCTTAATCTTGCAAGGAATTCACTCACATTTGGTGTGTCTTCTTCAGGCGACCACGCAGCAAACTCTGATGATCGAGCATCGTATGGGCCTTGCTTCGTCTCGAAAAATACCGATCCATCAGCCATGGGGACCCAGGAATGCCATATATTGGGCTGTATTTCAAACCCTATTATATCCTCACCGGGACCGATAGAGGCACGTTCGATTACCCGACCCGCATCATCAAACACTATGACATCAAAGAGACCTCGAATGACAAGGACAAACTCCCACTTCTCGGGATGCCGATGCGGACGGAAATATGATTCCAGAGCGGAGGCTATGAATAATCTCTGGACCGGATCAGACAGTGATTCATGTATATTGTAATTGATGCGCTGCCTGGCATTCGCGCCCGCCCGAACAATGAGCTCATCGATCAAATTGGATGTGATCTGTTTCATACCGGTCACTGCGTCTTCAGCATCTCCCAATACTTCTCGTATGTCACGATGGCGTCGCCCACGTCAGTCTGGAACTCACCAGATAACGATGCCTAAAACTTAAAACCTCAAACCCATTATTTCACGGTCTTCATCACCTCAAGAGCCTCCTTATAGTCCGGGATTCCCGCCCTGCCTCCATACTCCCTGCAGGAGAGGCTTGCCACGGTGACGGCAAAGCGCACTGCTTGGTGAAGGTCATACCCCCTGCTGACGGCCAGGGCAAATGCACCATGGAAGTTGTCACCCGCACCGGTAGTGTCTCTGACCTGGACCTTGGGAGGATGCACTTGAACCAGGCTCTCTCCATTAAGGTAATATGAGCCGTATTCGCCGTCCGTCACGATGAGGCGGCCTTTAAGCATGCCTGCCAGAGAAATTATCTTCTTATGTTTTGATGGCCTGTTTACGGAAGATCCTATTGAATCAAGAAAACCGTAATGCGGTACAAAATAATCAGCCAAGCCCATCATGTCCTCAAGACCCGGCCGGTTTCGCTCGCAGTCGTAGACCACGGGCGGCAGACCTTTCATCTTCATCAGGGGCCCAGCCAAGTTCGTGGCCTGGGGCCCAAACAGGATCACCCCTGCATGCGAAAGGAGATCGGACAGGACATGATTCAGCTCGATGACCGGGAGCGTACCGGACTCATAGACTATGGTCCTTCTGCCGCTTGAGCCGGTGATGAGGACATATGCATAGGGTGTGCGTCCCCCTGCAATGACATTCACGTGGGTGGTGTCCACACCGAAATCGTTGAGCCTCTTGAGGCAGAACAGGCCCTCCTCATCATCACCCAGACATCCCACATAGGCCGCCCTTCCCCCGAGCCGTGCCACGCAGCAGGCGGCAGTGGCGCCTTGGCCGCCGCCCTCCACGAGCCTCATGGACATGGGCACCTTGGCATCTTCATCCGGGTATTGATCAACTATGCACAGGTGGTCCATGCATGCCCTGCCCACAATAACGACCTCAAATTCATTCTTTCCCATGGAGACTGCTCCTGTCCTTCCCGGTCATGGCATCATACCACTATCTGCATCTCGTCACCAGTGGGGGGGAACATCCGGAACCCAATTTTATCAGCTATGAGATGCCCTCATCCTTGACTATTGGATGAAAAAAGACCGGCTCTCATAAAGACAATCGGTGCGAGGACACCCGGAGGGGTTGCTCCATCTCATCACTCCTGCCGGTATAAAACCACTTGGGGAAATTGAAAAATGATGTGATGGACTTGGGCAGCAAGAGCGCCGCCTGGAGGAAGGCCTCGAGGTCGGGTACGTTGTAGATATTAACATCATATCCCCAGTTCTGCAGCTGGATGATAATCCTTCTGCTTGAAGGTGTGTTCCAGTTCACGGAAAAGCGGTCGATTCCCCAATGTGCAAGCATACCAAGATATTTTCTTGCCTCCGGAGGAGATTCTTTCATCATCTGGGAAAGGCTATCCACCGGGCATTGCTTGATGGCCTTAGGGAATGTATCCAGGATGAGCTGTAAGCCCCCTCTGCGCATTTCTTCCATGTTGATGGTAAACCAGATCTTTTCATCAGTGAACCCGGACGCTTTCAGTAACTCGAGAACCCTGCCGGTCATTCCCGGGTCCTTAAGATCGAGCTTCACTCCCCTGCCGGCATCACCAAGGATATAGAGAAAATCGTCCAGCCGCGCAGGATTCTCATCCGGAGCCGGCGGCATTTCCGCATAGGGTTTTCTCCGCAAGATAAGATCCTGGCTGTTTATATGCTGACGGACATGGAGCTCGGCCCACTGCACGGATGAGATAAGAAACTGCCGCAGAATAGACTCGTCATCCACCCCGTGCCAGACAAACTCGATGTGCTCGGGTAGTTGCTGGCGGCTGATAAGATCCGTAAGATCAAAAAAATTTCTTCTCATTACATTATTCCCTGCACGAGCAGGGGAGGATTTGATAATGATGTCGGCATGGAGCAGGAGCATCTCACTTGCAGGATCACTTGTGGCTATTGCCTCAAGATTTTCCGGCTCGTTATCGATCACGGCAACAATGCGATAACCGAGATCCTTAAAGTGCCTGATACCGTCTAGTTTGCCTTGAGGTATGGGGAGTCCGTTGTTCATGGAGAGCAGCGCATCATCGAACTTTACATGATATTCCTCGCCCAGGGTGTTTAATATCCTCAACGTATCTGTACGGAGAGACTCTGAACGTGAAGAGTTCAATCCTACGAAGGTATTCGGCTGCAACTGGAACCACCTGATTACATCCAGCACCCCGTGAAAAGGTTTGTGTGAACTTAAGATTGCCGCACGGGACCAGTAATTTTCTTTGCACCATGCAGCGATTCCCTCACGGGAGGCTGCCGGGATGGCAAATTCCCTCAGTATCGTGCCTATATCATGAGCAGGCATTGTGATGTCATCGTAACCCAGATTTGTGAAAAACCGTGTTCCATGATCATGGTCATAGTCTTTCAGTACGGAAACGATTATATGGCGCACATCAAAGATCGTACCGTCAATATCGAAGACGATCATGAGCTTATCATCGGGGTGTGACGCCCTCATGGCCTCATAGTGGAATGCAAGATCGCGCATCCAGCCTATATTCTTTCTCGTATTCATCTGCATGCCCCCTCCATACGGAATAGGTCCGATGCTATCCTCTCATGAATGTATCAGTATGCATTGCCTTGTTTCTTCGAACCGTTATGAGTCTTCTCTTCTTGGTGAAAAGGTATCTGAAGATCCTCTCGATGACCGAGTTGTATCCATAAATCTTTCTCGTCCGAAGGATGAAGAAAATCCTTGATGCCCCCCTGGTAAATCCGCCCAGCACATTGTATGAGGATTTTACATTTTTCATACTACCTCCGCTGTTCTTTTCGGAAGAATACGCTATGATTATTAATCAGAAAATAAATTTCATGACCTTATGTGAATCGAATATATTCCGGCACAGGATAATTTCTAAAAACCATGATGATGCCCAGAGCTGTTCCGCAAACAGTCAACACAGCTAATTATCCGATATCTCATGCAATTTCTAATAAAGTCATATTGACAAGTCTCGAGAGAGGAACTTTACAGCTCGACAGACAGGGCAAGGAGGGAATACATTAAAAAATCCCTGGACGATAACGACGCCATCTACTGGCAGGCATGAGGCAGCGGTATAAAAGCCGCCTGCATTCCTTAAAAGATCTTCCTGTTTACCCCTTAAGAAGATTCCATACCTGTTACAAGTGCACTTTCAATGTTTTTTAGACCTCTCTTTATTTATCTCCCCTGTACATCTTCAACAGGTACCACGCGGATCTCAATGCGTTCGACCCTGCGAATGATGGTAAGAATAATCTCTTCACCAATGGGCCATTCCGAGAGGAACCGATGGAGGTCGTCCACGCTTGAGACCCCCGTGTCGTGCACCGCAACAATGAAATCGCCCATGTGGATGCCTGCCTTTGCCGCCGGGGAGTCCCTTTCTACCGAGAGAACCTCGATGGCAAAGTTGCTCTTAAGGTTATGATACCTCATGAGCCTGCGATTCAGGGGCCGCTGCCGTCCTGAGATACCCAGGAAGCCCCTTCGTACCCTGCCGTGGGTGAGCAGTTGTGAAACAACCCACCTGGCCATGTTTGCCGGCACGGCAAACCCGATTCCCTGGGCCATGAAGATGATAGCCGTATTAATGCCCATTACATTACCCGCCGAATCCACCAAAGGCCCGCCTGAATTTCCCGGGTTCAGGGGGGCTGTGTGCTGGATGATGTTCTCAATGAGCCTGCCGTCCCTGCTCCTGAGAGCCCTGCCAAGTGCGCTCACCACTCCGGTTGAGACCGTGGACTGGAATCCGAAGGGATTGCCTATGGCAATCACCAGCTGCCCGGGTTTGAGCTGACCAGAATCACCAAGCTCAGAGTATTCAAGGGAGGATGCATTGGCCCCGATAACCGCCAGGTCGGTGGCAGGGTCTGTACCTATAGTGGAGGCCGCCATGGTGCTCCCATCGGTAAACGTTACACGGAGCTGTTTTGCGCCGTGTACTACATGATCATTGGTGAGGATGTAGCCATCCGGGGTAAAGATTACACCGGAACCTGCAGCCGATTGCTCGGGGTCATCCTTATGCTGCTGATGATTTCCGCTATGGATGCTGACCACCGAAGGGCTCACCTTTTCAACAACCGAGATAACAGCCTTGGAATAAGCATCCAGGAGCTCCGCATCTCTAGTTTGTCCTGCAGCCGGGGTTATTGCCTGGGCATGTCCGGGGGCCTTATCGCTAATAAATTTCAACGCATTCTCAGATCTCGTTTTCATGGCCTTTACCCATCACTTGACACACTATTAACTCCAGTATGACAAACATATTGGTACAAATGCTTAATAACTATTCTTCTATAGGGTCTTATGCTGCGGATTCAATGGCAGGACTTATCTTGAGTTCAGTTCGATTGGCTGAACGAGAAGAAGCTCCCCGTCCATGGATGCGGGGAGCTTCTTCCTTACCGCATATTCTCTTAATCGTTCATTTACTTGGCAGGTTTTGCGATCTGGAGGATCTCCATGGGGAACTGGATATCTAAGGCTTTCATCCGTTCGGTATCCACCATGATCTTGAGGTCCTCCTGCTTGAGGATAGGCAGCATCTCAGGTTTCTTGCCTTCTTTAAGTATCTTCAGCGCGTTTTGCCCCCCAAGTTCACCCACCGTATCAAAGTCAGTGCCTACTGAGAGCACAGCTCCTTTTGTGTGCTGGAACACAAAACTGATGATCGGCATCTTGTTGGCCCTGCAGAATTCATCAAGGTCATTAACGTTCTGGTAATTCTTGATGCCATAGTAGGTATCGAGCGGGATTGCATAAGCCTCAGCACCCTGGTCTTTGAGTGCCTTTATGGCTGGTTTTATACTATCCTTTTTGCTCACTTGTTTTGATATGACGGTCATACCAAAGCCAGGGGCATTTTTCTTGGCATCCTGCACATGGGCGATGCCGTTTTCATCCTCACTGCTCACCATGCCGATGGTCTTGAGGTTGGGGAATGCAGCCTTGACTATTTTCAGAGCGCTCTTCATATCAAAATAGAGCGTAGCGCCGGTAACACCAGGGCCTCCATTGGCAAGAGAAGGACACCCCGCAGCTTGGGGAATCGCCACGGCTATGAAAACAAGGGGGATGCCTGCAGAGGTGATCTTGTCCCGGGCATACTTGGTTGCAGGTGTACCGATGGTGACGGCAAGATCGGGCTTTGCAGAGGCAATACGGGATGCCTCGGATTTGATCTTAAAAAGAACACCCATCTTGTCCAGAAAACCGCCGCCCTCAACGTTGTAGTCAATGATGACACGGTTGACCTTGAGGTTCTTTCCCTGGACAATACCGTCTTTTTTCAAGGTGTCGAGGAATCCATCATATGCTATCTGGAATGCTTCGATCTTGGCCACCTGGAGGACCTCAATCCTGTAAACCTTTTCTTCAGCGGAACAGGGAACAGAGAGTACAGCGAAGGTAAACAGCATGACGATAAAAGCACCGATCTTTTTCATTAAACATACCTCCTTATCTTATCTTTTTCAGTACATGTATCAAGGATACTACAAACCTGCTTATAAATATAATGTTAATGTATATTGATTTTTAAAATCCAGTACCATGCTTAATGTTTTTTCGATGTAATCACCTATTTGCATTTATTTCATATTTAGTTATCAGTTGCGAGATAAAATGAGAAAAGCCAATGGATCGTCCCTTGCGTCAAGTCCTGTTCTTGGTTATCCTCATGAGAAGAATGGGATGGAGGGGGTCATGGATACACGTACCATAGGCGCTTTTTTCGACTTCGATAAAACCCTCATCGACGTGGACAGTCCAAGCCTCGGGATCCGCTACCTGTGGGAGCACCGGCTGATCTCTTTTGCCTACATCCTTAAGGTCATGTCGTTCAATTTCTTCTATCAACGGCATCTCATCTCGGATGATTTCATGGCAAGGGTTCTTATCAGCTTCTATCGCGACAAGCCGTTTGCACAGTTTGAGGCCGGTTCTCAAGAATATTATGAAGAGGTCATCAGGCCTCACCTTGCCCCGAAAATCGTGTCACGTGCCATGGAGCACAAAGACAAGGGGCACATCCTCGTTCTCATCTCCGCAGGGCTCAGGTACCTCCTCAAGCCCGTGGCTTCAGACCTGGGGTTCGACCATCTCGTGTGCACCGATCTGGAGGTGAGGCCCGACGGCGTTCTCACAGGCAGGACCGTGGGGCCGGTCTGCACGGACAACCGCAAGAGGGAACTCGCAAAGAAGCTGGCGGATGAAGTCGGTATGGACCTCGCAATATCCTATGCCTACGGTAACCACCAGGCAGACATCCCTTTACTGGAGCTCGTAGGCCATGCCTTTGCCGTAGAGCCTACGGAGCAGCTCAGGAAGACGGCAATAGAGCGGGGATGGCCGGTCCTGAGTTTTCGGTAGTCGGTAGCCGGTAGTCGATAGCCCTTGATTTCATGGGGGACGGGGCTATTATTCATCAATACTGTTTTTCAATAGAGTGAACTATCCTGAACATCACGTTCATCAGCCGGTGAATCATTGATCCTGACTAGACAGTTGTCCTGTTACATTTTTTTTGAAAAGCCAGGAAGGGGGTTAAAAAATCATGCTGGAATCAACAAAAAATAATAGCAAGCTGTTCGGCAAGGATAAGGATACCTTGGGAAAAGTACTTGAAGGGTACATCTATGGGAGGTGGCCGACCCTTTGTATTTATCATACGCGTACCCTGGTGAACAAGTTCCTTCCGGATCCCGGAGTCATCCCCCGCTATCCCGAAGAGATGATCCCTCCTGAGATAGATGAGCTGGCCCAGCTGGTGGTTGAAAGGATGCTGCCCACCCTTCTGAGCACGGAAACGAGCGGTTACCACGGCAAGGCCATGAAACTGGATGAAGCAAAGGCCCTCTTGAGCATTGAGACGGACATATCCCTGACCAACCTGGAAAGGGTGATCCCCTACAAGCATGCCCGGGATATCATTTTGAAGAACCCGGACCGGATCGCGGTAATCGACTGTCCCTGCAGGTCATCCAAGGAAAACCCTTGTGAGCCCCTGGATGTCTGCCTGGCCGTTGGTGATCCTGGCGCAAGTTTCATGCTCGAGCACAAGACCAATAATGCCCGCAAGATCAGCCAGGATGAGGCGGTCGCCATTGTAAAGGCAGAGGACGATCGGGGTCATATCCACAGCGCATGGTTCAAAGACTCCTTCGGAGATAGATTATTTGCCGTCTGTAATTGCTGCAAGTGCTGCTGCAATGGCATGAAAGCACATTTCAACCACGTACCGTCAATCGCCCCTTCCGGGTATGTCTCTGAAATCAACGAGGAGTGCAACGGCTGCGGCGCCTGTGTCGGGTATTGTCAGTTCGGAGCCATCAGCATGACGGATGATCGGGCTCGGGTAAGCCTTGAAACATGCATGGGCTGCGGGGTATGTGAATCAAAGTGTCCCGCCCAGGCCATAAGCCTGAAGAGAGATCCTGCCAGGTGCGAGCCATTGGATATGAGGATGCTCATTGCACAGAATCACGCGGTCTGAAGGGCAATGTTCCGTGGGTTATCGCAACGACAGGCATCACCTATGGATGTAAGCCGTCCGCTGGAGCCGTTGGTTATACACTATACTATAGATAATCCTTTCTTGGCGGACTAAAGAAGTCTAATACTTCACCAGGTTCAATGATTTCCATGCGATGTTCTACATCACGAGGGATAGAATATGAATCACCCGGAACTATCATGTAGTCAATGTTACCAATTAATAGTCTATATTTTTCAGAGATCACATACCCACTCTGCTCATTTGGATGCTTATGAAATGGAACATTGTCCTCTATCTTGTAAAGCATTTTAGTTACCATTGATTCTGGTCCATGCGAGAGCAGAATAAAATCAACTCCTAGAAAGCTTCTTCTCTGACCCTCGTTCGATTTAACGATCATACTGTCTCCTTGTATGGTGTATTACGTGCGGATCACCGTCAGCTATAAGTCCCGGCCTATACAGATAAGAACAATTACAACTGGTACTAAGATTCCAGTTGTTTCAAATATTTTGGCAATGCCTGAAACAATAAGACCGATCAAAACAAGAAAGATAATAGCAGTGCTCTCAGCCTTTGTAATTCTACGTGGCATTAGCACCTCCCTTTAAGCATAACACACGGCTCAGCGGGAGTGGCCGCCTTTTGCCACGATCCGCTGCAGCCTATGGTTAAATGCTCCCTTTATCAGTCATTTTGGCGTGCTCCCAGATTTGCTCTAATGGCGATATGTCGTTCGGCAGATCATTTAGTGCTGCGGCTGTGAGGGATATCAAAAGGTCAAACACTCCCCGCCGACCTATCAGGTTGACGAGCCTCTCCGCAGCTTCTTTACGTTCAGCACTATCAAACACCATAGAGAGTTCCGGTACTTCGGATACTATATCCTCATGAATCGCCTCGAAAACCGTCTTGTTCAGTTTGAATAGCTCACGCAGTCGAGAACTTACCGATTGGCTCTCGAAGCTGCCTTCCATCGCCGAGTGCGCAAACTCGTTTCTGATTTTTCTGAGTAGATGGAGGCTCGACCGAACTGACAGTCGAATGAGACCGATGCGGTACGCAAAATCTATTTTTGCAGAAAAGGTGGATAGAGGCGCGTAGGGGCCTGAGAACAATTCATCATCTCGTTCAGGAGATGGAACAAGTCGTGCTGAGAGCATATGCTCAAGGGTGTCCTCCAGCAACGCGGCGGCCACGATGACAGCACCGCGGTCCGTCTCACTCCTGAGCTGTTTTTTGAGGGCGAGAAAACGGTCTGCCATAGCGTGGCTTCTTGCGGTTTCGTCCGAATCGGTTGCCATAATGTTTCCTAAGTGTTTAGGTTCTACGCGCTTAATGCTCGGCGTCAGGCGCTGCAAAGTGTCGCCTGCACGCCGTTGTTGGCCGCTTCATTTAGCGCTTTAGATTCACCTTCAAGAACCAGTAACCCTCATGGTGTTGCTCACCCGCTGGCTCGATCTCCACTATTGAGGAGAAAATCGGACCATCCGTCACAACAGTGTGATACTCACCCAATTCGCCCGACGGATCAATTCCATTTTCTTCCATATCCACAATTGTCTGAGCCTGTATGGTCTTTCCCAAGAAACTCTTGTCCATCTTCTGTTCATTGATGACGACAATCTTGGCTATAAACCCCAGACCAATCAATTCTTCCAGTAGTTCGCGCCGATCTCGTTTCCAGAGGGGATGAATCGGTACGATCCCCGCATCATCACACACACGTCTAACCCATTCACGATGGGAGTCCACGTCAATATCCCCGAATACACCAACTTCGATTCCGGATTTCTTGAACTCGTGAAGGGCAGAAACAAATTCCACTTCGTATTGCTGCCATGTGGCTGAACGGAAAGCGGACAGCAAACCTAAGCTTCTGGCCTGTTCCTCAATCAACGGTTTGGGCAGTGCATGGGAACGCGAAGTTACACCGTCTTCTGATAGGATAGTGAGAAGGGATTGGGGCTTACCGCCGTTCTGAATGGCGTGATACAGAGCGAGACATGAGTCTTTACCCCCACTCCATGAACAGAAGAACGGACGCCCAGCAATTGATTCCTCGGTGTTATCTGTCATTTTGTCTTCTCCGGCCAACAATTACTCTACTGCACCTTTGCTTCACCTATCTCGTTATCCGAAGCACAATTGCAGTATATCCGTATATTGAGTGCGCGGCAATATGCTGTTAAATTACTTAAACGCCATAATCCTTAAGATAATCATGAGAATCAGAAAACCTACAGCCCGGCGCCGGCTTCCATCCTCATCATTTTCTCTGCATGGCCGTCTCAAGCCTTCTGACTGCCAGGGAGCAGGTAAAAGTCAGGATGAAATACATGGCCGTAATGGTGATCCAGATCTCGAATGTGCGATAGGTGGACGACATGATCTCCATGCCCTGGAAGGTCAGATCCTGAATGGATATTACAGAGACGATGGCAGAGTCCTTAATGGTAGAGATCAGCTGGCCGGCCAGCGGCGGCAGGATTCTTATCGTTGCCTGCGGGAAGATGATATGCCGCATCTGCTGCCACTTGGTAAACCCCAGTGCGCTTGATGCCTCCCACTGCCCCCGCTCGATTGATGTTATGCCCGCACGTACGATCTCGGTGATGTATGCGCCTTCGTAAAGCGCCAGCATGGCAACTGCAGAGACAAACACGGGCAGTTGCGAAATCGGGGCACAGCAGCCTGCCAGGAATTCCTGCGCCCCCGGCCTGAGGGATTGGAGCAGTGTGTTGACCCCGAATGCGTTCAAGATCTGGTCGCTGACAAAATAATACACGATGAACACAAGGACCAGAGGCGGCATGTTCCGGATGAGCTCTACATATGTCCTGCCGACCATACGGCGGAAGAGCCTCTTACTGACCCTGAACAGGGCCATGATAACCCCGATGATCGTAGCAAGCAGGGTGGACCATATGCTGAGCTTGATGGTCGTCAGGAAACCCTGCATCAGGAGATTGGGAACCCATCTGCCCTTTCCCATATCAAAGCGGAAGAGATACTGGGGTATGACTTCCCAGTGCCAGTTATATCGCAGGTCCACCCTGATCTTGTGGACGACCCAGAAGGAGACGGCCGCAAGCACACTGAGAACTATTGCATCCACAATAGTGAGCCTGAGCCTCTTCTCCACGATCGCCTCATCCACGGTAATGCCGGTGCCGACATTTTTTCAAGCAGGACACATATTGTGCCGGCACCGGAAAAGGGTTTAACTTCTTCTATTCAATGGAATTCTTCCATTCCTTGGTCTCAAACCAGTAATGCTTGCGCTCCTTGAGCCATCCTTCGGCCTCCACCACAATGATCCAGTTATTCAGGAAGTTCAGGGTATCCACATCACCCTTGACGATGGCAAACCCGATGGGCTCACGCGTGAAATTTTCCTTCAGCGGCAGGAAGAGCTTGTCCGGGTATTCAAGGGCTTGGAAGGCAGGCAGAGGTGCCGATGCAATCAGGGCATGGACGCGTCCGTTCAGCAGCTCCTGTACGGCCTGGGATTCGTCATCGAAGAGCCTGAGATTGGCATTCGGTGTAAATCTCTTGGCCGCTGCTGCCGCTGTAGTCCCGATCCTGGCAGCAATCGTCACGGAGGGTTTGTTGAAGTCCGATAACGTCTTAAACCCCTTGGCGAGTTTCTTGCTGGCTACAATGGACATCCCTGTATAATCATACGGCTGGGAGAAATTCACCTTGAGGTTCCGTTCGGGTGTTATACCCATGCCGCCGATAATCATGTCGAATTTGCCTGTGAGCAGCGCCGGAAGGATTCCCGACCATTTGGTAGGCACAAACTCCACCTTGACGCCCATATCCTGTGCCAGCCTTTTGGCCACATCGATTTCGAAGCCCACTAGGTTGCCCTGTTTATCCTTCATGGCCCAAGGCACAAAGGTAGACATCCCTACCCTGAGCACACCCTTTTGGAGCACCTGCTCGATGGTGCTCTGGCTCAAAAGTTCATCCCTGACGCTCTTGGCTGCAATCAACAGCCCTGCACACAAAATGATGACAAGCACGAGAGCCGCCGTGATTGAAACTCTCTTCTTTTTCATACGAATAATCCCTCCTTTTTTAATTACCTGCCGCTTCATTATGATCGCACCGCTGTCATTCTCTTTTCCATCTCATGTGCAATTGTCGAGAGGCTCATGGTGATGACCAGATAAATTGCCGCCACGGTGAACCAGATTTCAAAGACCAGAAATGTCTCCGCCACGATGGCCTGACCCTGCATGGTCAAGTCATAGATGGCGATTGTGCTTACAAGGGCCGAGTCCTTGATAAGCGACACGGCCTGGCTTGTCAGGGGTGGTAGGATCCGGCGGACCGCCTGCGGGAGGATAACGAAGCGGTATGCCTCAAAAGTGGACAGCCCCGAGCTTAAGCCGGCTTCCCACTGTCCCCTGGGTATGGACTCGATCCCTGACCGAAAGATCTCGGAGATGTAGGCCCCCTCAAAAAGACTCAAGGCGAGTACCGCAGATGTGAAGGCCCCGATACCCACAATGGGTGAGATGACAAAGTAGAGCAAGAAGAGCTGGATGAGCAGCGGGGTATTTCTGATCAGCTCCAGATATGCCCTTGCAAGCGCCCTGGCGGAGAAAGAGCTGGAAAGCCTCATCAAAACCGTTACAAGCCCGATGGCAAATGCCATCACCAGGCTCACTCCTGTTATGCGAAACGTCACCATGAGCCCCTTCAGAAGAGGCCCAGCAATGAGACCGGCATCGGTTCTTGTGAAGAGATACCTGGGGACCCGGTACCATTGCCAGTTATATCCGAGTGTGGTGGTCCCCTTGATCATGAGGAGAACGACCAGGGTGACCAGGATGAGGTATTTCCCAAGGTCCATGAACATTCTGCTCGGGGCGATATGTCCAGGCAAAATCTGATTGCGAATAAGTTGTCTCGCCATCCGTTATTTATCCTTCATACCTTACGGATTAGGTCGACGAAGTTCCATGTCCCGGTGAATGAGCATACGGAAACCTCAGATCCCTGCATGGGTAAAAACCTGGGAGATGAGGCTACGTGCGCCTTCCTGAAGCTGCTTTAGATGCCCCTGCCCCTTGAAGCTTTCCGCATAGATCTTATACACATCCTCGGTACCCGAGGGCCGTGCTGCAAACCACCCAGCCTCTGTGGCCACCTTGATCCCGCCGATGGGAGAACGGTTGGCAGGGGCTTCGTTCAGGATCTCGACAATCGGGTCGCCGGCAAGATCCTTCTGGGTGATGATACCGGGAGAAAGCTTTCCCAGTACACTCTTCTGAGCCTGGGTCGCCTGGACATCGATACGCTCATAGACAAAAGCGCCGAACCTGGTCTCAAGATCCTTATAGAGCTCGTGGGGGTCCTTCCCCCGTATTGCCATCATCTCGGCAGCAAGAAGGTCCATGATGAAACCGTCCTTGTCCGTTGTCCATACCGTGCCGTCCATGCGCAGAAACGATGCACCGGCGCTCTCCTCCCCGCCAAAGCCTAAAGATCCGTCTATAAGACCCTTGACGAACCATTTGAACCCCACAGGCACCTCAACGAGCGATCTGCCCAATTGATGAGTGACGCGGTCGATCATAGAGCTGCTTACCAGGGTCTTGCCGACAGAGGCATCCTTCCTCCATTTTTCCCTGGTTGTAAAAAGGTATTCAATGGCAACCGAGAGGTAGTGGTTCGGATTCATGAGCCCGCCTGTCTTTGTAACAATGCCGTGCCGGTCAAAGTCGGGGTCGTTCCCGAAGGCGAGGTCGAAATTTTCTCTCAGACCGATGAGGCCTGCCATGGCATAGGGCGAAGAGCAGTCCATCCTGATCTTGCCGTCGTGGTCCACGGTCATGAAGCTGAAGGTCGGGTCGGCCTTGCCATGCATAAGCTCGATATCAAGCCCGTAACGCCCCGCTATGTGAGGCCAGAAGGCGAAACCCGAGCCGCCAAGTGCGTCTGCGCCAAGCCTAAGTCCGGCCGAAGATACGGCATCCATGTTGATGATACTGGAGAGCCCTTCCACATACGGGCCGATATAATCATACACAGTCGTGGTGGGCGCCTTGATGGCCCGCTCAAAGGGTATGCGCCTCACTTGGGCATTATGGCCTTCGAGAAGCTCATTGGCCCTTCGGGCAATCCATGCGGTGATATTCGTGTCCGCAGGTCCTCCCTCGGGCGGGTTGTACTTAAAACCCCCGTCTTCGGGCGGGTTGTGGGACGGAGTGACCACGATGCCGTCTGCAAAAGAACTTTTCCTGCCTCTATTATAATCAAGGATGGCATGTGATATCACAGGCGTAGGGGTGAACCCCCCGCCCTCGGCGATCATGACTGTTACGGCATTTGCTGCAAGGACCTCCAGTGCCGTCCGGAAGGCCGGCTCGGAGAGTGCATGGGTATCCTTGCCCAGGAAAAGCGGGCCGTCGATGGACAGCTCTTTCTTATAGTCGCAGAGGGCCTGGGTAATGGCGAGGATATGGTCCTCATTAAAACTGTACTGGAGGGAAGAGCCCCGGTGGCCGGAAGTGCCGAATGACACCCGGTGGCTGGAAACAGTCGGGTCAGGATGAAATGAATAGTAGGCATCATTGAGTGCCTCTACATTCACAAGCATCTCAGATGGTGCCGGCTTGCCCGCAAGATGATGCACTCCCATATGAGGATTTACCCCCTCGGTGATTTTTTCATGGCATGCATGGGCCGTTCTACCAACAATAAGTAGGGAACGGTCGCGACCGTTTCTTTTTATATTAACTCTCTTATATTAACTGATAATAGAGGCCGGGGGAAGTCTTAGATTGCACAAAAAGGGAACGATCGCGATTGTTCCCTACACATCGCATTCATACTTGACAACTACTAGACGACCGGTCTATTAAGTGAATTCTCAGAGGTTCCATCCATGGCAAAGGATACCACCAAGCTTTCCATTATCAAACATGGCGCTCGCCTGGTGCATGCTAAGGGATACAACAATACCGGCCTGTCCGACATCCTTCGCTCAGCAGGGGTCCCCAAGGGATCGTTCTACTTCTACTTCAAGAACAAGGATGACTTTGGTCTCGCCATCATTGACCACTACTGGGAATTTATTGCCGGCATGGGTGAAACATATCTTGGCGACACAAGCAAACCTCCCTTAGAAAGGCTTTCCAACTTTATAGATGCCTACCAGGATCTCTTCGAGAAGATGAGGCTGCGCTGCGGATGCCCCATCGGAAACCTTATGCAGGAGATGAGCGACTTGAGCGATGCCTTCAGGGAGAAGATCGATGCTATCTACTCAAACATGAAAGCCCTTTTGCAGCAATGTCTTGCTGAGGCGCAAGAGAGAGGGGATATCTCCGTGGACATCGATCCGGCACGGACCGCCCAGTTCATCCTCAACAGCTGGGAAGGTGCCATCATGCATATGAAGCTTGTGAAAGACAACGAGCCTTTGAAGGTTTTTAAGCAAATGATCTTTGAGCGCATCTTGAAAAAGGGAATTTAGGGAGGGAATAAAATGGGCGAATGGAAAAAGACGGGCTGTGTGCTCTGTGCACAGAACTGTGGGCTTGAAGTGCTGGTAGAGGACAACCGGATCACCAAGGTAAAGGGCGACAAGGACAACCCCCGCTCCAAAGGCTATGTCTGCCGCAAGGGCGCCAACATCGCCTTTCATCAGCATCACAAGGACAGGCTGACCCATCCCCTTAAGCGTGTGGGAGACAAATTCGAACGTATCACATGGGATACGGCAATCAGCGAGATCGCCGGCAGACTTAAGGAAATCGTCGGGACATACGGACCGAAAGCATATGCCTATATGGGCGGAGGCGGCCAGGGCTGCCATTTCGATGCAGCCTTCGGGGTAAGGCTCATGCGGGCGCTGGGTTCACGCTATCACTACAGCCCGCTTGCCCAGGAACTCACCGGCATATTCTGGGCCAGCGGCAGATTAACAGGCAGGCAGTACCTGTTCGGTATACCCGACGAGCACAGATCCGACATGCTGCTCGCCATCGGGTGGAACGGCATGCAGAGCCACCAGATGCCCAGGGCTCCCCTTGTACTCAAGGAGTTTTCCAAAGACCCGGACAAGCTGCTCGTTGTCATTGACCCGAGGCGCTCCGAGACGGCGGAGATCGCCGACATCCACCTGGCTATCCGGCCCGGTACGGACGCCCTGCTCGCCCGTGCCATGATAGCTATTATCATCCAGGAAGGCTGGTACAATAAAGAATACATTGATCAGCATGTGAGCGGTTTTGCAGAGATCGAGCCGTGGTTTAAGGGGTTCGATGCAAGGAAGGCCATTGAGATCTGCGAACTCGACTACGACCGGATTCGCGAGGTGTGCAGGCTGCTGGCCACCAGGAAATGGTGCATGCATCCCGACCTCGGGGTTTACATGAACCGCCACAGCACTGCCGCCACATATCTCTACCTCATCTTGAGCACCATCTGCGGCAGGTTCTGTGTGCCCGGCGGCAACGTAATCCCGGGCCACCTCATGCCTTTGGGGGCGCATACGGACGAGCGCAACCCAAAGACCTGGCGTACCGTAACGACCGGCTTCCCGGCACTCATGGGGGTATTCCCGCCGAATGTGCTTCCCGAAGAGATCATGGGCGACCATCCGGACAGGACCAGGGCCGTGCTCTGCTGCCAGTCGAATCCGCTGCGCTCCTATGCGGACACCACAGCCTACGAAGAGGCCTTCAGGAAGCTCGATCTGCTGGTCACCTGCGAGCTGGCCATGACCGAAACAGCGGCACTCTCACACTATGTCCTGCCCGCGATGTCGGGCTATGAATCCTGGGACGGCACCTTCTTCACCTGGACCTTCCCCGAAATCTACTTTCAGATGAGACGGCCTGTTGTGGAGCCTGTAGGAGAACCACTCCACCTGAGCGAGATCCTGGTACGGCTCGCAGATGCACTCGGCATTATCCCTGCTATCCCGCAGTCCCTGTCCGATGCAGCTTCGAAGGACCGCATGACCTATGGCATGGAGCTCATGAAGTTTGTCCAGGAAAACCCGGCCGCCCTCGGGGATATGCCCTACATCCTTGCCAAGACCCTGGGCAGGACCCTTGGATCGCCGAATCTTGCAGCGCTCTGGGGCCTGCTCCAGGCCGCCCCGAAGAGCTTCCGCAAGGCGGCGGCCCGCGCAGGGTTCACCCCCGGCATCACCCTGGGAGAGGAGGTCTTCCAGTCCATACTCGACCACCCGGAAGGGGTCATCATCGGGAAGGCCGATACGGATGATAATTTCGCCATGCTGGCCACCGATGACGGCCGCATCCACATCCACATCCCCGAAATGGAGGAATGGGTCAAAGGCATCGAACCTGCATCCGAAGAGGCATCGCTCCGGCCCGACCCGGCCTACCCGCTCATCCTCCAGGCAGGCCGCCACATGAGCATGAACGCCAACACCATCATGCGCGATCCTGCATGGAACCAGGGCAAACGGGCATGCACCCTGGCCATGCACCCTGAAGATGCAGCAATCTTGAGCCTGACAGACGGTCAGAGGGTACGCATCGTGACCGAGGCCAGCCGGGCCGAGATCGAACTGGAGCTGACACCTGCCACCCGCAAGGGCCAGGTGATCATCCCCCACGGGTTCGGACTGGTACACGACGGCAAGACCTACGGTGCGAATGTGAACCGCCTCACCAAGAACACCTACCGGGACAAGTTTGCAGGCACACCGCTGCACCGGTACGTGAGATGCCGGGTCGAGGCGGTATGAATTTTTATCCCCCCTCACCCCACTCTCTATGGGGGCGAGGAAAATCAATTGAGACACATTCCCCTCTCCCCATCCCATGGGGAGAGGGCCTTCGGTGAGGGGTCCATTATTAAGGAGAAGACATATGAACATAGGACCATACGGTTTTGATGAATTCATGGAAAAGGTGAAGGCGTTCCACGGCAGCATAGCACCGGGGATCGTGGCAGGAGGAATCATGGTGGATATTGCTAAGGCCAACCTACCCGATGGCGAGTTCTTCGACGTTATCTGTGAGAGCCAGCATTGTCTGCCCGATGCCGTGCAGCTCCTTACCCAGTGCACCATCGGCAACCGCTGGCTCAAGATTGTCGACACAAGCCGCTATGCGCTTACCTTCTACAACAAGTATACAGGCGAAGGCATCCGGGTATACCTCGATGCAAAAAAACTAAAGGACTGGCCTGCCATTAAAGCATGGTTCCTGAAGGAGAAACCGAAGAAAGACCAGGACCAGCAGCAGGTCCTCGATGAGTTCCACAGGGCGGGTACGGGCATCTACAGTACATTGAAAGTCATTGTGAAGCCCTCATACATAACCTCTCCAGGTAAAAAACGTTCCGGGATCGCATTGTGCACTTCCTGCGGCGAGGCCTATCGGACGAATCTTGGAGAGACTTGCCCGGCATGCCAGGGGAAAGGGCCCTTTGTGTAAAAGTATTATTGACAGAGAGCACCCACGGCGGTGCTACGTGTATAGGGCGACCCTCCGGGTCGCCCTATGTTTTCAATACATGATTAATCTTCTCCGGCGCAGTAATACTTTTGCGTGATTGGCTTCGTAGTGCATTACCAATCCTTCAGAAGAGTTAGAAGCGACGTCTGCCGCCGCCGCCTCCACCACCGCCACCGCCAGGCCTTCTGCCTCTGTCACCACCGCCTCCGCCGCGATTGTCGGCACGCGGACGGGCTTCATTGACATTGATTGCCCGTCCTTTCAATTCTTTGCCGTTCAATCCGGCGATGGCAGCCTGGGCAGCGGCCTTGGCTGGCATTTCCACAAAACCGAAGCCTCGTGAATCACCGCTGAATTTATCGCGAATCACATTGGCGGATGTTACCTCACCGAACGCCTGAAACGCCTGTTGCAGATCCTCATTGGTAACATCGCGTGACAGATTTCCTACAAAGATATTCATGTGACCTCCAATTTTTTTGTGTTGACCTCTTGATCTTCACCGGGAGTCTACTGAGGGTTCCTAAGATGTGCCGCCTTTAGGCCTCCGAAGAAGTCACCTATTATTATACTCTCAGCTTTCTGGTGATTCAATATAAACTCATCATCTTTTTTTAAATCTTTAATTTTATGGCATCACCTCCAGTTTTTGTTACTATATATACATAGATTTGTGACCCCTTATTACAATAACGCGAAGGCATTAAGATGGGCTATTACAAGCAACCGATTGTGAACGGTCATAAAGAGGCGGACTTGAACCTCATCATGGATGAAAATCATTTAAACACTCTATCCATCATCTTACAGCAGGGTTTTCTCCTGAAGGCTCAGGTAGGATGCTCCATGAAAAGGTTTCTCATCGAGGGTATCGGATTAAGTCCTGAATATATCGCTGAAAGGATACAGACGATCTTTCTTGATGGAAGTCCTGTTGATGATCTCGATTCGGCAATCATCAAGGATGGATCTCATCTGGCCCTTTCAGCGGCCATGCCGGGGCTGGTAGGGGCCGCCATGAGGCGTGGCGGGGTCTACTCTTCTCTGAGGAATTCCATTACCTATCAGGAAACAGGAGAGCAGGGTATTCTTAAGGAAGGATCTGTTACTATAAAACTCTTCAATCTCCTCATGAAAGACCTGGGGCCGTACTTTCTTAAAAAAGGAATCTTTATACCATCTCCGGATCTTGCAGCATACTTCTCCAAACAGACGGAAAGTTTCTGGAAAGGATGCAAGGGGATTTTTTTCAATGGGAAGCCGCTTGTCAAAGACGTGTTGCTCAAAGGAAAGATCTTATTACCATATGCACTGATACATATATCCGTCAGGACTGAGTCCTAAGAAACAGCAATATCCTGTAACCTTAACCCGTGAATAGATTTTTTACTTGATATGTCGGACTCCCTATAATTTAAGCGTTTCCATATCCATATCCAGTATATTGAAAAAGAGCATCCGCCGGGTAAGACATTTCCCCATGCCGAGCAGGACCTTGCAGACTTCAGCTGCCTGAAGGCTCGCTATGAGTGCAGGTGAAAAAGCAGGATTTCCCAGGTCCTTCTCTATGCCTTCCTCGCCTGAATAATCCTGATATATCTCCCGGATAGTATGCTCACCAGGCATCTGGGTTGTTACCTGCCCATACCAGCCGCCTATGGAACCATGGATAATCGGGATGCCCGTATTACTGCAGACCTCCCCTAACTGGATTCTCACGGGTATGCTGTCCAGACCATCCACCACGACCTGTACACCCTTGAGCATCTCCGGCCCCTTTTCCTTCGAGAATGCATCTCTCACTGGAACGACCTCAACCGCAGGATTTATCTCCCGGATTCTGGTCAGGGCGACATCGACCTTTGCCATGCCAAAGACATTGATCGTGCATAATATCTGACGGTTAAGATTATGTTCTTCAAAGCTGTCAGGGTCGATGACAGTCATCTTCCCGATACCAATCCTGGCCAACCCCTCAATGGCGCATCCCCCCAATCCCCCACATCCGATGACAGCCACATGACTCTTCAGTAATGTCGCCTGATCGGCAAGGGAGAGGGTGTTTCGATTTTTCTGGTAACGCCCCGGCATTATTCCTGCCGCCAGCGCTGTAAGCTCAACTTCCTGATAGGTAAGGGAGAACTCCTGTGCGGCCTGCTCTTCCACAACCCAGGTGAGTATACCGTCCTGGGTATGGGTTATGAGAAAATCATGGATCTTGTCCACATCACCCTCCCCCGATGGGTGGGAATAGGGCCAGGGTGTCGCCATCTGCAAGCAGATCTTCCAAGGAGGCATGCCGGCCGTTCACAAAGACAAGCCTTATCTCCTTTTCCGGTATGCCGATGTCCCGTACGATACTCCTGCCGGTTATTCCCGAGGCATATACCCGGGTATCTTCGTCAAACCGGCCTTTACGCAGACTGGCAAAGAGTTTTACCGTGATGGGCATTGCATATTTATATACACCTGCACGGAAGAGTCTTCAATGGCTCTTCCGTGCAGTTTATCAAGGCTTCTACCAGTTATAGACCTTGTCGAGATCTTCGTCCTTTACCTTGAAGGTCACGTTGTGGGGCGCGATGGGCTGGGTTTTGAAATAACCGGGCAGGCGGTCCTGCTGGCTGGTAAAACCGGCCCTCTTGTTGAAATCCCTTTCCATGCTCAGGACCTTCTTCCCATACTCCGCCACGTTATCAGCGGTAAAGCTAAGCCCTAAGCAGGAATTCAGGAGATCGAGGTAGGCCTGGAAGGTTTCGGGCTGGTCCAGGATCGCAAAGGCGATGAACAGGCACATGCCTGTCGAGTCGATAAATGCAGTTGCGATCTGGAGGTTACGGGAAAGCTCGACCTGGCCCTCGGGTTTCAAAGGATCGACAAACCCGCCCACCTTGAGGATGTTGGTGGCCACTGCATACCCTGCCGTGTGATCAGCCCCCATGGTGGTTGTGGCATAGGTAACCCCCATTCCTTCGACCGCTCGCGGGTCATATGCAGGCATGGCCTGGCCCTTTACGACCGGGACCCGCTCAACACCGAAGATCTTGCCTGTCACCGCCGCACCGCTCCCGATGATCCTTCCCAACGGCGTCCCTTGACCGATTTCCTTAACCAGTTTGACGGCTGCGTCTGCATCACCGAATTTCAACAGGCCGGCCTCCATTGCAACACCGATGGTGACACCGGTCTCAATGGTATCCAGGCCGATGTTGTCTTCGAGGAAATCCATCATGGCGATCTTGTCCATATCATCGATGCCGCAATGACCGCCGTGCGCCCATACCGTTTCATACTCGGGCTGCTTGGTAAGATAATGGCCGTCTTTATCGTGATAGGTACCGGAGCAGCGGATAACGCACCCCCGATGGCAGCCGTGGGTCGCAAGACCTCCCCGTTCGGTTTCCAAGGCTGCTTCCGTTTCACCGCTTATCTTTGAAGCACCCGCAAACCTGCCTTCCTTGAAATTATACGTGGGGTAACCGCCTGCCTCGTTCAGGATGTTGGTGAGGACATTGGTCCCATAGGCAGGAAGACCCTGGCCGGTAACGCTATGTTTCTTGAGACCATCCGTGAATTCCTTGTTGGCCTTTTTGAATTTGTCAGGGTCCTTGGGCTGGCGCATTGGCATTCCCGTATCATCGAGCACGATCACCTTGACGCCTTTGGAGCCCATGACCGCACCTACCCCGCCTCGTCCTGCATGGCGGGTCGGCCGCAGTTCCATGTCCGTACAGGCGACAGAGGATGCAGCAAGTTTCATCTCACCTGCAGGGCCGATGGATATACAGGCGATCTTGTCGCCGTATTCGGCCTTCATCTTTTCCACCAGGTCATAATTGAGCATCATCTTCAGGCTGTTGTCCGGGGTTATCGTGACCCCATCCTTATTGATAAATATCCTGTACAAGTCATTGGCTTTGGATGCGCCTTCCAGGATGATTGCTGCAAAACCGAGGCGAGCGAGAACCTGGGCAGGTTGACCTCCGGAATTCGCCTCCTTGATCCCGCCCGTAAGAGGGCTCTTGCAGCCAACCGATAACCTGCCGGACATGGCTGCCGCCGTCCCGCTCAGGAGGCCCGGCGCTATGACGAGCTTGTTGTCTGCGCTCAAGGGGTGGCATTCCGGCGGCACTTCTTTCGATATGACCGCTGATGTCAGAGCCCTTCCCCCTAATCCGGCATATTCCCCGATGGGTACCGCCTTCGCCTTTGGACCGCCTGCTGCACCCATATCTATCCTTAAGATCTTGTCCATACCTGAACCTCGCCTTTAGGAATTTGATAAGTTCTATATTAATTGCATAATATCCAAATGCAACGGTGAAATCGGGAATAATTATGATTTTTGATTATATTATGCTTGATAGAGCAGATTATAATCCGATTTTGTTATTTTTTGTTATTTTTTTCTTGCTTCTGAATCCTTAATCGATATTTTCTGGCTGGTATCAATTCATTAATCATCTTAAGATCGTGTATCCGAACGACAAAGGATTTTTCATGCAGGATCTCAGTACGTGGCCCCGCCCTCGTCGTAGATCCTTCTCAGGAGCTCCCGGTCTACCGTTGAACCGTCAACAAAATGGTTGGGCTCAGCACCGCAATAGGGACAGTTGGAATCAGGATCTGTAATTATCTCCCCGCAAATACCGCACACGATTTCTTTCATGACAGCATCCTCTCCTTTCATGACCTGTTTCCTTCCCTAAGAAAGCGGTCCCAGCCTCGATGTCAATGCTCATAAAAACCCATCCTTCCGCAGAGCTGGGTTTAAGTTGACATTATATTGGCTTGATATCATATTCAACGGGTGATACAAAAGCAACAAGGATGCAATGATCACCTTTAAGATCCATAACTCGTGAGAGAAGGAGTCCGACAGCCCTCATGATGCACCCCGGTGGATTATAAGAACGCAGGTGGAAAACCCACGGGCAGTAAACAGCCGAGTGGAAGAAGTAGCTTAAGAAGGAGGTTTCAAATGAACATAAATCAAGAGATTGAAAAAGTCGCTTATGAACTTTATGAGAAGGATGGCTGCATACCAGGCCGGGATCGGGAACACTGGCTTGAGGCCGAAAAGATAGTGCATGCCAGATATTCAGTATCCTTTGACGAGAAACAGGCTAAGACCAAAAAGTCTTCCACCTCTAAGCCATCAACAAAAAAAGTCACAGCAAAAGAAAGTAAGACGACCACCCGAAGCTAGACTGCAAAAAATGATGTATTAAGCATTCCACCATTTGCCCCTCTGGAGAAGCGCTCAGGCCTTCGATTCTCCAGAGGCTTTCGGCTGTTCTTGCCTTTTTAAGAGCTGCGCAATGTGTTAACGAATCGTAAATACCGATGAAAAGTCGTCCGTTGCTTGTTGCACCCCCATTGCATCAGAAGCGCGTTTGCGCATATATACTGGCAGGAGGGTAAGCCATGCCTGCCGAGATCGAGACAAAGCTTGTTGTCCTGGGGGATGAATCAGAGGCCATCTTGAAAGAGATTGCATCCTATGACGTTATCGGCATGTATAAACTCCTGCGTGGGAAAACGAAAATGCTTCAGGATACTTATTTTGATACACCCGCCAAGGCCCTCTTCGGAGAGGGTATCGCCCTGAGAACTCGAGAGCAGGAAGGCTCTGTCGTTATCTGCATCAAAAAGGATGAACATACTGATGAGCATGGGACAACACATAGAGATGAGACAGAACTTTCCTGGTCATCGGAGTCCTTGGCTTATATCTTGAAAACCCTGCCGGATATCCCCGTACCGGCCGGAGCAAGCGATATTAAAGCGAGTACACCCAGGAAGTACCTGGAAGGGCTTGGGCTTATATCAATCCATGAGCGGCAGACACGAAGACTTACAATGGATGTGGTGGCCCTTATTGAGCCTGAAAAAGGCATCATTGCGGAGATAGCCCTCGATAAGGTCAACTACCTCATCGGTGGCTCACGAATACTTCATTACGAGATCGAGGTTGAGGCAAAGGCACCCAGTGCTGTGGAACACATCATTCACCTGACCAATTTTTTTAGAAAGACCTATGGGAATAAAATCATTCCTTGGGATCACAACAAGCTGCTCACCGGATTCGCCATGGAGCAACTCTATTTCCAAGGGAAGCTCTCCATCCCTCCCGGAGAAACCTTATCCATGAGCCGAGATTCATACGATGCCGTCAATGTGTTTTTAAAACATGCTTCTTAATGTCCGGCATGAACCGTTAAGGCAGATTTGAATCTCCAAATTTGTGAGGAAATGATGAAGATTGTATGAATAATGTGTGAATTCATACATGTTCTCTTGCAACTGATCTGCACACGGGATATATGACCCATAAAACTTTCCAAGATACATTCCATGCCGATGTTAGGGTATTGCTTAAAGGATGGAATTGATGGGTAGCCGTATAGCTGTGGTAGATGATGAACCTGATATCATCCACCTGGTAAGTATACACCTCAAGAAGGCCGGGTTCTCTGTGGACAGCTTTCTCAATGGAAGCTCCTTGTTTAATTTTCTCTCTGCAAACATCCCCGACCTCGTCATCCTTGACCTCATGCTGCCCGATCTTGATGGGCTCACCGTGTGCAGGATGATGAAAAATGATTCAAGATACTCATCCATCCCCATCATCATGCTTACGGCAAAGGGACAAGAGATCGACAAGGTGTCCGGACTAGAGCTTGGGGCTGATGACTACGTGACCAAGCCTTTTTCACCCAAAGAGCTTATCGCACGCGTCAAGGCGATACTGAGGAGGACGGCGCACAAACTGGCAGAACCCATCTCCGTCGGGGACAAACTCTTCATCGACCCGGAAAGATTTGAGGCCAAGGTTGACGATGAACCCGTGATGCTGACGGCTGTCGAATTCAAAATACTCCTTCTGCTTGCTACAAACCGTGGCAAGGTCTTCAGCAGAGAGCGCATCCTCGACCATCTCTGGGGAAATGAGAAGGCCGTTTTAGACCGGACTGTGGACGTTCACATCAAGAACTTACGCGATAAACTCGGTCCTGCAGGTGACTTCATCAGAAACGTACGCGGCGTGGGCTATAAACTACAGGCATGAGAAGACCCATTTTTTTCAAGATCTTCGCAGGGTTTCTGGTAATGACGGTTACCCTTGCGATTCTCATCCTTATCCTATCGTATGAGATTATCCGGTCGCATTATATAAGGACCACTGCACAAAATCTTCAAAATATCGGCCTGCCCCTGAGGCAGGATATTATCCCTCTCCTTGAAAAAGGCGATACTGAAGCCCTGAATGAAACAGCCAGGCTCTACGGGCATGAGCTTGAGATCAGGGTGACCATTATCGATGCCTCGGGCAAGGTGCTTGCAGACTCGGAAAGGGACCCGGCAACCATGGAGAACCACCGGGACAGGCCCGAGGTAAAACAGGCCCTCGTTGGGGCTTTAGGCCAGAGCATAAGATACAGCACGACCCTCGAACAGGAGCTTCTCTACATTGCACTGCCGATAAAGGTGCATGACAAAATCGATGGCGTGCTCCGGCTGAGCATGACACTCAAGCACATAAGCGACCTCCTCGGTACCCTGCTAAACAGGCTTATATGGCTCACAGCGATCATCATCGTACTGTCTCTTATGTTCTCAGCCATCTTCTCCCACCTGCTCTCGACACCCATCCGGGCCTTGAGCAAGGCTGCCGGCAACGTCGCAAAAGGCGACTTCTCCGTGCGGGTAGCTCCGGGCGGCAATGATGAGATCAGGGACCTCAACGAGAGCTTCAACGAGATGGCGCAAAGGCTTGAAGCATTCTTTCATGAGTTAAATGCCCAAAAGGAAGAGCTCGAGAGTATAGTTGCATCCATCAGCGAGGTTCTGCTCGTGCTCGATGGTGAGGGTAAGGTAACTCTATTCAATGTAGCAGCCAGCAAAATCATCGATGCCGAGGTCATCATCGACAGGTATTACTGGGAGATACTCAGGTCAGCCAAGCTCAATACCCTTGTGGAAGAGGCTGCACAAAATCCGTCGACCGGAGAGGTGGATCTTGCAGGGAAGACATATCTCTGCAGCATAACACCCCTTGCGACAAAACAGGCAAAAGTGATGGTCCTCCACGATATCACTGAGATGAAGCAGATCGAACATATCAAAAAGGACCTGGCAGTAAACGTCTCACACGAGCTGAGGACACCACTTACTGCTATCAAGGGCTTTACCGAGACCCTGATGGATGAGGCAGGCTCATCATCACAGGAATACCTCAGGATCATCCACAGGCATACGGAGCGGCTCATTGCCATGGTGAACGATCTGCTCATACTCTCGGAGATGGAAGAGAAACCAAGTCTTGCCCTTGAGGATGTGAATATATACGACCTTATGAAGGGGCTGATATCCATCTATGAACCCAGGATAAAGGCAAAGGGTCTTGCATTAAACGTAAGGTGCCCTGCCATCATCATCAAGGCGGACCCCTTCAAGCTCGAACAGCTTCTCACAAACCTTATCGACAATGCCCTGAAGTACACGGAGAAAGGAGAGATCTCTGTTACCGTAGAGATCCAAGGTGATGCGGTCATTATCTCCGTGAAAGATACCGGGGTCGGGATACCCAGCGAGCACGTTTCACGAATATTCGAGCGATTTTACGTGGTAGACAAATCAAGGTCCAGGAGTATGGGCGGCACGGGGCTGGGCTTGGCAATTGCAAAACATATCGCAACGCTCCATGGTGGAAAAATCGAGGTGGAAAGCACACCATACATGGGAAGCGCCTTCACCGTTTCCATACCAGTGAAGCATTAAAATTATCGCCCATAACTCTATCCTGCATCAAACAGAAAAAATCCCCTGGAAATTGGCTACATCGGTGCTTGACTGATCAGGGTAATCCTTATAAGAAAATCCTGATACTATCGAAACAACATCTTGAGAGGGATTGAGGAGGAGGATATGGGGTTCAGCTTTCTCCCTAAGGATCAGAATTTCTTCGTCCTGTTCAACAAGCAGGTTCAGTATGCGGTAAATGCAGCGGTCCTGTTCGCAGAGATGACCGCAAAGGGCACCTTCGACACCGATATGGTACAGAAGATGCGCGATATCGAGCACGATGCCGATGAGGTCGCCCACGAGATCATGAGCCGCCTCAACAAGACCTTCATCACCCCCTTTGACCGTGAGGACATACACGCACTGGCATGTGAGCTCGACGACGTAATCGATATGATCTACACCATCGCCAACCGCATGAAGGTCTATAAGATCGTAACAATAGATGCAGACCTCATCGAATTCTCCACTGTCATGGAAAAATCGGTTCATGCCCTTGCCAAGGCCATCGAGGGATTAAGCAACCCCAAGCGGCCGCAGACAACGCTCGATGCCTGTATCGAGGTAAACCGGCTCGAGAATATCGGGGACACCATGAGGGATGCAATCCTGGCCAACCTATTCGAAACAGTGCAGGACCCAATCTTCCTGATCAAATGGAAGGAGATCTACCAGTTCGCCGAGACCGTGCTGGATATCTGTGAGGACGTTGCCCACATCGTGGAATCCATCATCGTTAAGCAAGCATAGGCAATGACCCTTTACATCATCTTCCTGATCCTCCTTGCGCTCACGTTCGACTTTTTAAATGGGTTTAACGACTCTGCAAACTCTATTGCAACCGTTGTGTCCACTCGTGTTCTCACGCCGCGGCGGGCAGTCATCTGGGCCGCCTTCTTCAACTTCATCGCCTTCCTTTTTCTGGGGCTGCACGTGGCCAATACTATCGGCAAGGGGATCGTTGATGTCGGTGTTATTGACCCGCACATTATCTTTGCGACATTAATCGGTGCATGCCTCTGGGATATCATCGCCTGGTACTTCGGCCTCCCGACGAGCTCATCGCACGCACTCATAGGCGGACTGGTGGGTTCGGCCCTTGTCAAGGCAGGGCCACATGCCCTTGTTTACAAGGGTATTTTTAAGACAATTTCATTCATCTTTATCTCACCCATGGTCGGACTTATGCTCGGCTTGGCCATCGGAATGGCTGTATACCGTTTCTTCAAGAAGTCCACCCCGCTGCATGTGGACCATGTCTTCAGGAAGGGCCAGCTCGTCTCTGCCGCCCTGTTCAGCCTGGGCCACGGCGGAAACGATGCCCAGAAGACCATGGGCATCATCGCAGGCCTCCTGTTCAGCGCAGGGCTCTTGGGTGACAAATTCTACATCCCGTTCTGGGTGGTCATCTCATGCCAGGCGGCCATTGCCTTGGGGACCATGTTCGGTGGCTGGCGCATCGTGAAGACCATGGGCCAGAAGATCGCCAAGCTCAAGCCGGTGGACGGCTTCTGTGCCGAATCCGGTGCAGCCATCTCCCTGTTCATTACTACGGCTATGGGTATCCCGGTGAGCACCACGCATACCATCACCGGCGCCATCATGGGCGTGGGGTCATTGCGCCGCATGAGTGCGGTGCGCTGGGGGGTGGCGGGTCGTATCATCTGGGCCTGGATCTTCACCATCCCCTGCTCCGCCACTGTCTCCGCTATTACCTACCTTATTGTCGGGTAGACCTCCACATCAGACAAACGATACATATGTGAGTTGCATTACTTCTGAGATTTTTCTCCAAAGCAATATCAGGATCAATATTCATTTCTTCATGAAAAATTAACCAAATATTCATTATTCATTAACAATGACTATTCTATACATACATAAAACCACCGGTATGATACAAAAACGACAGGGTACATTTTACACCACAGCCAAGACTCCGGTAGCTCGGTATTCATCCCGGGGGATGAACCGGATATGACCGCTTACATCTTTTTTCTGATCATGCTTGCACTTACGTTTGATTTTCTGAACGGGTTCCACGACTCTGCAAATTCAATAGCCACCATCGTCTCCACGCGAGTTCTTTCGCCGAGGTATGCCGTGATCTGGGCCGCCTTTTTCAACTTTGTCGCCTTTCTGTTCCTCGGGCTGCACGTGGCCAACACTATAGGGAAGGGGATCGTGGATGTGGGTATCATAGATCCCACTATCATCTTCGCTACACTGGTAAGTGCATGCCTCTGGGATATCACAACATGGTATTTCGGTCTGCCCACAAGTTCCTCCCATGCCCTTATCGGGGGGCTGGTGGGTGCAGCTCTCGTGAAGGCAGGCTCGGGGTCGCTTGTGATGAAAGGTATCGTGAAGACAATCCTTTTTATCTTTGTCTCCCCTACCGTCGGGCTTATCCTTGGGCTTCTCATCGGCATAGTCGTCTACCGGACCTTCAGAAAATCGACTCCACGCAATGTAGACCACATCTTCCGGAAAGGTCAGCTGGTATCGGCTGCACTCTACAGTCTCGGTCACGGCGGCAATGACGCCCAGAAGACCATGGGCATCATTGCCGGGCTCCTTTTCAGTGCAGGCCTCCTGGGTGACAAATTCTATATCCCGTTCTGGGTGGTCATTGCCTGTCAAACCGCCATTGCACTTGGAACCATGTTCGGTGGCTGGCGCATCGTGAAGACCATGGGCCAGAAGATCGCCAAGCTCAAGCCGGTAGACGGATTCTGTGCGGAGACGGGCGCGGCCTTAACCCTGTTCCTCTCAACGGCTATGGGGATCCCGGTAAGCACGACCCATACCATCACCGGCGCCATCATGGGGGTCGGGTCGCTGCGTCGCCTGAGCGCTGTGAAGTGGGGCGTTGCAGGCCGCATCGTTTGGGCGTGGATACTCACCATCCCTGCTGCTGCAATCATATCCGCCATCACTTACCTGCTTGCCAGGCAGGGTTTTTTAAAATAGAAAGCCTTTATAGCATTCTTAAACATCATTCCAATAAAGTACGAGGCTTAACGAAGAATTAACACACTCTTTATTCAACATTAACATTTAAGCTCTATCTGAAATAAAAACAGTGGAGGAATTTCATGAAAACGAGATTGTTCTCAAAGATAACATGGTACGTTATGGCGGCCCTGATCATTGCCATGCCAGCCGCAATAGTCCATGCTACCGGGAATACCATTACCATCAAGGGCTCTACAACCGTACTGCCCGTAGCACAAGCGGCATCCGAGGTCTTTATGGAAAAGAACCCCGAGGTGAAGATATCGGTGCAGGGCGGCGGCTCCGGTGTGGGCATAGCCTCGCTCCTGGACAAGACCACTGATATTGCCGACTCATCGCGCAAGATCAGTCCCGAGGAGATCGAGAAGGCAAAGGCTGCAGGGGTCAACCCCAATGAGATCCCCATTGCCCTTGACGGCATCGCTGTCATCGTGCACCCGACCAATGCCGTCAAGGCACTGACCAAGGCCCAGATCAAAGATATCTTCACAGGCAAGATAACAAACTGGTCCGAGGTCGGCGGCAAGAATGCAAAGATCGTGGCCGTGAACCGCGATACTTCAAGCGGCACCTTCGAGGCATTCGAGACACTTGCCCTGAACAAGGAGAAGGTCCGCCCCGATGCCCTGACCACGGCCTCCAATCAGGCTGTTGCCCAGACCGTTGCACAGACCCCGAACGCCATCGGCTATGTGGGGCATGGATTTTTAAGCCCGAAGGTAAAGGCGGTGACCGTTGACAAGATAGCATGCACCAAGCAGACCATCCAGTCTGAGAAATACCCCCTCTCCCGGTACTTGTACGTGTATACGAATGGCAAGCCGGCGGGGAACGTTCAGAAGTTCATCAACTTCCTCCTGAGTGCCGAAGGCCAGAAGCTCGTGGTGCAAGAGGGTTTCGTCGAGGTAAGGTAGTAATCCGATGCCTCCATACAGGAGGAAGGACTTCGTGCCCTTTCTCCCGTATGAAAGACTTCCTTAACCGATAATTCATCCAATCTTCATTTTGCCTTAACAATTCTTCCCTACGTATTAATATGAGACGAGGGAGTGAAAGTGGACAGGAAAACCTTGCGAATACTCAAAGAGGCTTTTTATAAGTGGCTCTTCGCCATCCTGGCCTTTGCCTCACTCGTATTTCTGATAGGCATCATCATTACGCTCCTCAAAGAGTCTTTGCCTGTATTTGCCAAGGTCAGGCTTACATCGTTCCTCTTCGGACAGAGCTGGTACCCGACAGCAACACCTCCTGAATTCGGCATATGGCCCCTCATCATAGCATCATTCACCGTCACCGCAGGTGCCATGATTGTCTGCGTCCCTATCGGGATCGGGACCGCGCTGTTCATCCATGAGCTAGCAAGCCGGTCTCAGCGGGCATTCCTCAAGCCTGTCATCGAGATCCTGGCAGGCATCCCTTCCATTGTGTACGGCTTCTTCGGCATGGTCATTGTGGCCCCGTTCCTGCAGAACCTTCTCGGAATACCCACTGGTTTATGTGCATTCACAGCCAGTCTTGTGCTCGGCATCATGGCAACGCCGACCGTAGCAAGCCTTGCGGAAGACGCCTTGAGCTTCGTGCCCAGGAGTTTCAGAGAGGCGTCTTTGGCCCTGGGTGCAAACCGGTGGCAGACACTCACAAAGGTTGTCATGCCCGCAGCGGGTTCCGGCATCTCCACGGCCATCATCCTAGGCATGGGCAGGGCCGTGGGCGAGACCATGACGGTGCTCATGGTGGCGGGCGGTGCGGCCATGGTGCCTAAGAGCATCTTTGATCCTGTCCGGCCCATGACCTCCACTATCGCCGCCGAAATGGGCGAGGCAGTGCTGGGAAGCCTCCATTATCATGTGCTCTTTGCCATCGGGCTGATCCTCTTTCTGATCACGCTCGGGGTAAATATCATCGCTGAGATCTTGAGCAGGAGATACAGACTCAAGCTGGGGCTCGGGAGATGACATCTCAAAACGGCATCACGGAAAATATCACCGGCACCTTGCCGGATAAGACCTTCGGACAGAAGAAGCTCATCAGGTTGAGTGATGTCACACAGGCCCTTGGGTTTCTCTTCCTGATTCTTTGCATCCTTTTCGCTCTCTTCTTTCTCGGATCCATCATCTACTTCATCACCTCTCGGGGGATAGCGGTCATATCCTGGGAGTTCCTCACCGATGTGCCCAGGAAGGCCATGACCAAAGGCGGCGTGGCCCCGGCCATCGTAGGTACATTTTATCTTACTATGGGCGCCATTGCATTCTCCCTGCCGCTCGGGCTTGCCAGTGCCATCTATCTGTGCGAGTACAGCCCAAGCAACGTTGCGGTGAACATAATCCGCCTCTCCATCAACAACCTGGCTGGCATCCCATCCGTGGTGTTCGGCCTTTTCGGGTTCGCGGTCTTTGTCAAGATATTCGGCTTCGGAGTCTGTATCCTCTCCGGCAGCCTTACACTTGGGATAATGGCCTTGCCGGGTATCATCTCCGCCTCACAGGAGGCGATCCTGGCGGTACCCCAGTCTTACAAAGAGGCCTCCCTTGCCCTGGGCGCCACACACTGGCAGACCATCAAGAAGGTGGTGCTGCCCACAGCCCTGCCGGGCATACTCACCGGCGTGATCCTGAATGTAGGCAGGGTGGCGGGTGAAACAGCTCCGATCCTGTTTACCGCAGCCACCTTTTATACCCGGGACTATCCGAAGTCGGTTTTCTCCGAGGTCATGGCCCTGCCCTATCACATCTACGCGCTCATGACCGAGGGCACGCACCCGGAGGTGCAGACAGCAATCGCATACGGCTGTTCGCTCATCCTCCTGGCCCTTGTGCTTGCCATATCGGCCTGCGCCATTATCCTGAGGCAGAGACAGAGGATAACCTATGGATCCTAAGGTGAAAATCAGCGCACAGAATATCAACTTCTTCTACGGCAAGACCAAGGCCCTGAAGAACATATCTCTCGATATCTACGAGAAACAGGTCACGGCCTTCATCGGTCCTTCTGGCTGCGGCAAGTCCACCTTCATCAGGCTTTTGAACCGCATGAATGACCTCATACCAGGCTCAAGGGTGGATGGCCGGATCATGATGGACGGTTTCGACATCAACAACCCGAAGACCGATGTAGTGGATTTAAGGCGCCGCGTGGGCATGGTCTTTCAGAAGCCGAACCCCTTCCCCAAGACCATCTTTGAAAACATGGCCTATGGGCTCAGCATAGGCGGCATCAGGGACAAGAACTTCATAGAACAAAGGGTGGTCACATCGCTCAAAAGGGCGGCGCTCTTTGAGGATGTAAAAGATCGTCTGAACGACAGTGCCCTGATGCTCTCGGGCGGACAGCAGCAGAGGCTCTGCATCGCCCGGTGCCTCGTGGTGGAGCCCGAGGTGATCTTGTTCGACGAACCCTGTGCCAGCCTTGACCCCATCTCCACACGCAAGATCGAGGAGCTTCTCCTGGAGCTCAAGAAAGACTACACCATCGTGATCGTAACCCATAACATGCAACAGGCCGCCCGCGTCTCGGACTACACCGCTTTTATGTACTTAGGCGAGCTCATCGAGTATGATCTCACAGAGAAGATCTTCACCGTGCCCAAGGAGCGTATGACCGAGGAATACCTAAGCGGCAAATTCGGATGAGGAGCATTCATGTTAGAAGAGACCAAACTGACAAACCTTAAGAAGACTCTCATGGAATTCGCTACCTTGGTGGAGTCCATGGTGGACCAGAGCATCACCGGCCTTAAAGTGAAGAAAGAGGATCAGCTCGCAGATGTCATACACCTTGACGAGCCGAGGGCGAACACCTATGAGATCGAACTCGATGAGAGGTGTGTGTCCATCATTGCCCAGCACCAGCCTACTGGCAAGGCCTTGCGCACCATCATCATGATCCTGCACATCAACAGCACCCTGGAGCGGATCGGAGACCATGCGGTCACCATAGCGGAGAGCGGCCTATTTCTCATCGAACGGCCCCCGGTCAAGTCTCTCATCGACATCCCGAGGATGGCCGATGTGGTGAAGTCCATGATATCGGACAGCATCACATCTTTTATCAATGAGGATGCCGAGCTCGCCCGCAGCGTGTGCGAGCGCGACAGCATCGTGGACGGCCTGCGGACCCAGATCATCAGAGAGCTCATCACCTTCATGACTTCCGACCCCACCACCATAGAGCGGGCACTGCAGATCATGAAGATCGCGAGCAACCTCGAGCGCATCGCAGACCTCACCACCAATATATGCGAGGATGTGATCTACATGGTCAAGGGTCAGGTGATAAAGCATCACAAAGATAGCTTATAAAATTAGTACTATATTATCAATATTAACATGGCATTATAAATACTAACCCACATTCTTGATCGTGCGATAATTAGGCTATAATTACATAACAGATTATCTTATTTATTTTTCCCGCTTCCGTATTTCTTTAATTGGGCTACTTCTTATTCACCTTTTGGCCCAACCGGGCACGGGTTTCAGAAACGGATCTTACAAAAGCGCTGCCACATAAAAGTCCAGCTCGGGCGCGGCCTTTCGAACAACAGAGAATTTTCTGCCGTACATTGTGTGTTCAAAGCATTCGCAGGCACGTATTTTTCGGGAAAGTTCCGCAAGGTCTTCCGGTTTGCCTTGCTCAAGATTTCGCTCTACATCAATATAGTGTTTGACCGCCTGGGATGCCTGCCACGACGGTTTCTGCTCAACAAACGGGTCCATTTGCATGGCCTGAAGGGCGTCCGCGCTGGCACCGACCAGTGTTGCGCCGCCGGAGATAATGATGATACGGTTTTTGCTCTTATCTACCGTGGAGGCGTTTACCCACCCCAGATTATAGTGCACTCCGCTAAACCCACACATTTCGGGATCATCTTCCCGCTTATAGACCGGGGCATGGATAGCCTGAATAAAACAGCCAAGCAGCTCGATAAACGGACTGGGCGCCCACCTCGGGATACGTTGTGGATTCTGCCCGGCATCCACCCAGCCATAATAGTCATAATAAGTAATCCCGCTTGCGCAAACCTTCACCGCATCGAAACCGGGTGGAAACGCATTGCCGAAATTCGTATTTGTCTGTCCCACAACCATGGATTTTTTATCGATATACAACACTTCGTCACAGTATCGATTTCTTGCATATGCATCACGGAGAAATGGGCGCATATACTCGTATAACCGCAATTCCTTCTTAATAGCGTTATCTACGGGCACCGCGCCGGTTGCGCCGACAACACCGTTTCCTGCCTTTCCTTCGTCCGGCGCCCAGATGCAGGATATATTTTCCTTCCATTGATATTGCGGGGCCATGCTGTCGATGTCCGTATCATAGGAAGACACATTGCGAAACAGCGCTTCCATCCGGGTCGCGATCTCCTGCGAAGTTTTTCTGGCCTCCACCGCCGAGGACTGGATCTCTTCAGCAACCCATTCAATTTCCTCGATGATATTTTTCATACTCATATCACCTTAACATGATCAGACCATGTTCATTGTAATCTCATACCTTAGTGTTGTTTCTTGTAATCCGGATTCACAGAACAGTGCATTTTACTCTCACCATGTAACCAGAAACAACACTTGTTGCATCGGATACATTTTCTTATCTCTCCTTCTTTGCCTTGTGCTGACTTCCTTACAAAATCCTGGTCTGCAACCTGACTTCTTCCGATTGCAATGAGATCCGCTTTCTTTTCGGTAAGTATGGATTCTGCTGTCTTAAGACTGGTAATCGAACCAACTGCTATGACAGGTAAATTCGTATATCCTTTTATTTGGGATATTATCTCGACATGGGGGGCTTCGCCGAGATCTTTGCCCGGCATGCATCTCTTAAATGATTCCGTCTGAGTCCCTACAGATACATGGAAGATATCAACTCCGGCTTTTTCAAGAATAGGGATAATCGTTTTATAGTCTTCCGGCTCAAGCCCGTCTTCCAAAAAATCTTTAGCACTTATTCTGACAGAAATAATGACATCATCACCTATTTTCTTTCTGCTCTGTTTAATGATCTCTTTTAAAAAGCGAGTCCTATTTTCAAGGCAGCCACCATACTTATCTTTCCGTTTGTTTGTGCGGGAAGATAAGAAGCCATGTAATAAATAGCCATGTGCTGCATGAAACTCGATCACCTGAGCTCCAGCCAGCGCACCTCGGTAAGATGCCTCCACAAATTGATTGCGTACCCGCTCAATGTCTTCTTTCGTCATTTCTCTTAATTTGTACCCTGAACTTAATTTTGAAAGAACAGGATCAGGTACATTACTCGCGGCAATAAGCGCGTCTACCCCGGGAGGCGGAGCTAATGCCTGCCTCCCATTGTGCGCAAGCTGGAGTGAAACACCGCATCCATACCCTTTCAGCATAGTAAAAAGTTTCTTCAAGCCGGGTATGAACTCATCTTTGTCGATCCTTATTGATCCTTCATAGCCGGGAGGTACTTCGCCCACGATTCCTGCTGCGCCAACGGTGATAAGGCCTGCTCCACCTTCAGCCATTTTCAGGTAAAAGCTCGTAAGTTCATCAGACACCTTGCCTTGATTTGCAAAGTTTACCACCCATGGAGGGACAACAATTCTATTTGGCAATGTAAGTTTTTTTATTGCCAGAGGTGAAAAAGTCTTCGGAAAATTTGATTGTGCATATTGCATGTTGTTGAGATCTACTGTCATCATTCATTTCCCTCGTTTTGCCATTTCCTCAGCACGCAGATCCTTCCTTAATATCTTGCCAACCGTGCTCTTCGGGAGAGACTTCCTGAACTCGACTTCATCAGGCCATTTGTATTTTGCCAGTTTATCCTTGCAGAAGGTTATGATTTCATCAGGAGTGGCAGTATCTCCATCCTTCAGAACAACAAAGACTTTTACTGACTCACCGCGACTTGGATGCGGCACACCAATGGAACAAGCTTCTGCCACTTTCGGGTGCTGGTAGAGCACCTCATCAATATCCCGCGGATACACATTTAATCCTCCGGATATGATCATATCTTTAAGTCTGTCCACGATATAGAAATATCCGTCATTATCCATCCTGGCGATGTCTCCGGTATGGAGCCAGCCGTCCCGGAGGGTCTCGTCGGTTTCTTCAGGCTTTCCCTTATAACCGCGCATAACCTGCGGACCTTGTATGATAAGCTCTCCTGATTCACCGACAGAAACATCAGTCTTCCGGTCATTGATATCCACCAGGCGGCACTGCGTATCCGGCATTGGGATGCCGATGCTGCCAAGCTTCGTCTTACCTTTCGCAAATGGGTTGCAATGGGTCGCTGGAGAGGATTCGGTCATACCGAACCCTTCGCAGATAACAACCCCGGACTTTTCCTCGAATTGCCTTATTACATCTACTGGGAGCGGAGCGCTGCCCGAGAAGCAGCCCGTAACATAAGAAAGATCGAGGTCATTTATTTTCGGATGATTGAGTATCCCGATATACATAGTAGGAACCAGGGGCAGGAATGTGGGTTTGAATTTTACAAGAGCCTCAAAGAGCTGTTCAGACTGAGGCCTTGGTACAAGGATATCACTCCAGGCCATGTAAACCGCGTAATTCATGGCGACCGTCAGCCCGAACACATGGAAAAATGGTAAAGCACCAAGCATGACCTCTTTCCCTTGTTTGAGTTTGGGAAACCACGCTGCAATCTGCTGGACGTTCTTGCTCAGATTTCCGTGCGTAAGCTCTACACCTTTAGAAACACCTGTTGTTCCTCCGGTATATTGGTATTGCGCAATGTCATCCAGCGCAAGCTTAACCTCAATATTTTCCGGTTTATATTGCGCGATCATATCCTTCCACCGATATACATTTTCTGCTGGTTTCACATCTGCGGTTAGCTTCTTCTTCTTTGCCACCAGGGGGAAGAGCAGGTTCTTAGGAAAGGGGAGGTAATCGCCGATAGATACAACCACTATCTGCTTGATAGAGGTCTTCGGCCTGAGATCGATCATCCTGTTGGTCACCAAATCGATGGTTATGAGGACCTTTGCGCCGGAATCATTGAATTGATGGAGAAGTTCTTTATCCGAATAAAGCGGATTGTTCATGACAACAATCCCACCCAACTTCAGGATGGCATAATACGCTATGACGCATTGGATGGTGTTAGGCAAAAGGATCGCGATGCTATCGCCCTTCTTAATGCCAAAGTCAGCAAGGCATGTTGAAAAGCTGTTCACCATGTCTTTCATCTTTTGATACGTTATTTTGTAACCCATGAAAGACAGCGCTACGTTCGTTGGATAATTTCTGGCAGCTCTTTCAAGAAATTCGGGGATACATAAATTTTCATATTGAATTTTTTCAGGAACACCTATCGGGTAAGATAACAGCCATGGCTTTTTTTCACTGTATCTCATTACAAGCTCCTTTCAACTGGAATCATTCATTAAAAAAATTCAAGACAATTTGATTAAACTCCTCCGGCTTCTCGAAGTTGGGCAAATGACCAGACTGATCAATGATGTGAAGTGCGGAGTTTGGTATATTCTCTTTGGCATAATAAGCATGACTTAGGGGAAAGCTTGCATCATACTTTCCCCATATGATTAAAGTCGGCGCTGATATCTGATATAAGCTGGACTTAATCTGATGAATCATGTCTTTATACGGTCCGAATATATTGCAGAAAGAACGTAATATACAAAGGAGTGATTTCTGTGCACCCGGGAGTGCAGATAATTCATAATAAAAGTCGATGATCTCCTCATCCAATATCTTTGGGTCAAAGACGAGGGGCTTTAAAAACTGATATGTCATCTTTCTGCTCGACCGGGTCAACAATTCGCCTATGATTGGCAAAGATACAACACACATTGAAAAAGGCAGATCTGTCCCCAGCCCGCCACTGTCGACCAAAATGAGCTTATCGATTTTATTGGGGTATTGAACCGCAAACTTAAGAGATATGGCACCACCGAGAGATATCCCCATGAGGCTTGCTTTTTCGATGTTCAGTGCATCCATGAAATCAGAGACAAATCGTGGTATAAATGTGAAGAAATCAGGATGTTGAATCTTATCTGAACGGCCGAATCCGGGTATATCAAATGCAACCACCTTATAATCTTTTGAAAGAACGCCGATATTGCGCTGCCAGATCTCTACGGATGTTCCGAACCCGTGTATAAGGACGATGGTCTTTCCTTTTTCACCCGCCGACCAATAGCGAGTATTAATATCTCCAACCTTGATATATTGATCCTTATAGAGCATCATGGTCATATTCCTCTCGCAATAGCAATTTGTTGTACTCTTTAAAAAACCTTTCCTATTGATTCATGGTAGAACCATGATCGGCTAACGGATTCCGCAAACAGAAAACACAAAATCATAAACCTCCAAGTCGCCTGTTATAGCAATACTTCGGAACAAGGCCAACAATTATAAGATCATTAAGTATACTGTTAGTATACTATTAATATATTTGCCTGTCAAGGCTTGTATTGCTCATTACATTTACTGTCAACCCTTGCTAAACATGACATATTTTTAATTAAGTATACTATTAGTTTTTTTATTACAAAGAGCAGCTATTGGATTGACATGGTTATTATTTCTGCGTTAGCAAAATAACATGACTACGAAATATAAGGTAGTTCTGGCGGAAGATCATGTAGTTCTCAGACAGGGGCTTCGCTCCCTCCTTGAAAAAAGCGATGAATTCGGTGTGGTGGCCGAGGCTTCCGACGGTCTCGAGGCTATCCGCTGTGTGCAACAGACTATGCCCGACATCCTTATCATAGACCTCACCATGCCTCGTCTCACGGGAATGGATGCCATCAGGGACATTAAAAAGATACATCCCGGCATCAAAATTATTGTACTTACCGTTCATACCGCAGAGGAGTATGTCTTCGAGAGTCTCAAGTCCGGAGCTGACGGATATGTGCTGAAAGCGGCCGACTTCAGTGAGTTGGTCATGGCAATCCATTGTGTACTCCAGGGAAAGACCTACATAAGCCCTGATATCTCTGATACGGTGGTCATGGGGTATCTCAAAGGCGGTACGGAAAAAATCCCCACAACAGGCAAAGAAGGCCTCACTCCGCGTGAACGTGAGGTCCTTAAACTGGTTGCCGAAGGATATAAAAACCGAGAAATAGGGGAAATGCTGTGTGTAAGCATCAAGACAGTGGAGAAACACCGTGAGAACATAAAACGCAAGCTCGATCTATCCAGTACTTCGGCAATGATTGCTTATGCTATAGAGCACGGCCTAGTCAGCCATTGAGAGGCCATACAAACTTTACAATAGTGCCCCTTCCTTCATCTGATTCTATTGAAAACCTGCCCTGAGAAAATGCAACCCTTTCGCGCATGCTGGCTATTCCAAGGCCACATCTGTTTTTCTGCATCTTGGGAACATCGAAACCCATCCCGTTATCTTTGATGATGAATTCCAAGGCATCCACAGTTTTGTGCATAAAGATTTGAACATGATCGGCATTGCTGTGCTTGACGATGTTATTCATTGCCTCTTGGAGAACCCGGAAAATCACGATCTTAATATTTTGAGGTATTTCGGAATCTTCAAGGGATACATTCTTTTCTATCATGATATTTTTGTACACCTTGCCGAACTCACGCAGAAACCAGTTGATGGTTGCAATGAGCCCCAAATCATCCAGAATGGAAGGCCTGAGGTCCATCGACACCTTGGAAACATCCATGATCGCTTCCTTGAGCAGGGCGATATTTGCACGCAGCTGCTCTTCCATGCTTTGCCGGTCCATTTTTTCAACATTACTCAAGAGAAGATTTTCCGTACTCACTTTAATGGTGGACAGATATTGGCCGATGCCGTCATGCAGTTCCTGCGAAATTCTCTGGCGTTCATGCTCCAGAACATTCAGATGTTTCTCATAGAGATTACTCAGCTCCTGCTGGTAACGGAGAAGCTCATCTTCCGCCCTCTTCTGATCCGTAATGTCATGGATGTGCGTAAGAACAAGGTTGTTCGGAACATAGGCATGGGTAATGGACAAGTGCCTTTCATCTCCGGAAAACACCACCATTGTCTGCCGTTGAACGATCTTATGTTCATTGAAACAAATTTGAATATCTTCGCAGATCTCGGGATTAGCACTGAATAGCTGCTTGGCGCCGGCGCCTAAAAGATCGGAGATCTTTCCGCTCGTGAATTTATTCATGGCAAGGTTATATTCATCAAGAATAAATTCACCGTTGGTGTATCTCCATGTCATAACAGGGACCGGGCTGCCGAGGAACAACGCCCTGAAACGTTCTTCGCTCTCCTTCAGCGCAGCAAGGGCTTTCCGTTGCTCAGTGACGTCTTCGATATACTGCACGAGAATATTGGGAGTGACAAAGAATGAGACCGTGTCGACAAATCGTTCGTTGCCGGGAATGAGAAAATCACAGAACGTCTCAATCCTGAGCATGCCCTTCTTCCGGTATGTTTCATAGATCAGGTCTACGACATCATTCCTGCCTCTTGTTGCATAGAGATCATGTACCGTACATCCGGTATAATCTTTTATCTTGCCTTCCGTATACCCTTCCAAAGTCGGGTTGAAGCCTATCAGGCGTAACTCGCCGTTGATCTCCTGCCATGTCTGTACGCAAAATGGCGTATTAACCGTGAGGGCTTTGGAAAGCTCCTTGGACATGAATGATTTTTGCTCAGACACTCCAAGGGTTTCGAACTGCCGATAGCATGTCAGGCAGAATTCCTTTCCGCCTGATACTATTAACTTACTGCTCTGCTCGCATTGGAATATGGTCCCATCTTTCCGACGTCTGCTGACCCAGATGAATTCACCATTCGTAATGTTTTCTTGGATAAAGGGATCAGGCACGATCCTGAGGAATATTTTTGGGAGCAACTCGGTTTGCCGTAACTTCTGCATCTCTTCCCGGCTATAACCGAACATACGGCAAGCCAGATTATTACAATCGTAAATCATGCCATCATCTTGGTAAAGCACGACAGCTACCGGTAATTCACGCAGCAGATCGGACAGCATCCTTGAGGTGAATTTTTCTAATCTTGATTCTTTCGCAAGGGTAGACTTAACATCGCCCTTAGGCGGGTTCTCTTTGTTTTTATGCAGCTTGGATTTTGAAGCCTGTTTATGTGAAATCATGCACCACCCGCTTTTTTATGTTAATCCAAGGGAGAACATCTCTCAAGGTAATTTACAATTCTTACCGCAGACACATAAAGCCTACCCCTTGGCCTTTTCGTTCCTTTTTAACTTAGTTTTAATAAAGAGCACCGGCAGTGATAAAATAAAGCGAATGACCTTCCAATTAAGCATGAGCTCGACCATCTCGAATATGTCTTCTACCGTGAAATAAATCGTGGAATCCCAGGCTCCGAGTTTTCCCACGGTGATAAGCCTTCCCTTTTCAGCGGTAACTTTGCTGATGGTAATTTCCATGTCTCCGGCCGGTGATTTCATCAATGGCATAATGTTTTCTCCGTTTTTTAGGGGAGGCAGAGACGCGGAGGCAAAGCGTCTCCGCCTCCTCGTGCAAGGTATTATTCCTTTCCGTGCCAAACCTTCATATGGTCCTTGATCGTGTCGGTCACCATCTCTTCAGGATAGTACTTCTCATAGAAATCCAGATCGGGATGATGAGCGGCATAGGCGACCGGCAGGAATATCGGATCGACAAAAGCCGGGCACCTGCCATAGGTATCATACACGTAACTCATGAACACCTTGGCCATTTCCTTGCTCTGTGCGTCCGGAATTTCGATTTTTTTGGGCATCTCCTTGTCCTTCCATGGAGACATGCCTACATAGTCCTTGCCAAAATGGCCTTTGGAGCCGAATTTCATGTCGTAAAACTTGTCCACGGCCTCACTCATATCCTTCACATACGGCGGGCAAAGCGATTCGATGAACCCATCCTTACCGACCGGAGTGGGCATCTTGTCCTTGCCGGTTATGAACCTGAATCCCAGACCGTTGGTGAGTGGTGTGCCCCCAAGGAGAATCAGGGTCACATAACCGCCGTAATGCCATCCACCAAGCCCCATGGCTGTGGCGGCCAGGGATATGTTCATCACCATGTAGTGTGCGGTGGACATGCATGCATTGAACGCTGCCATCTCTAGCCAGCTCAAGGGGACCGTAGGACCGTTCAGATACCCGTTGTCGACCCACTTCTTCAGACCACACATCTCACCATTCCGGTCATCGACGATCTGCCATCGCTCAAATGCACATGATCCCAAAACAACGTTCATATACTCATAGGAGACATCTACTATGGGCATGAAAGCGGTAGTCCCGGGCTTGTTCGTGTTGAAGTAATTGCTTTTCATGAGTGCAATCTCGGGTATCTGAGGTCTGCCGTCTATCATCTTGACCTTGGCATCCTTGAATGAGGTTATGATTTTTTCCCGGTCTTCAGGGGTCTGGAACTCAACATTCCGGGTCGGTTCCTTTGGCCTGTACAGGTATGCGCCCGTATCATCGATATACATCAGTTCCTGATGCTGATCGTTACAGGGGTTCGGGTGCGTCCTTCCAATGAAGGAATTCATGAAGTGTGTGGTGTGATCGAGATCGGCCGTGATGGTTCCGGTTACACCATGGCCGGTCCAGCAGAGGATGGCGGTTTCAAGTTCACTTAATGGTATCGGTTCCTTGTCGGATATATAACCGAAAGGAGCCTTTGTGATCTTGCACCCTCGTGGAAGTCGGAATCCTCTCCTTCGTGCAAGAGCTTCAAACAGGGAGTAGTTCCATAAGCTATCAAGCTTTTGTTTTTCGCTGCTCATATTGAAATCCTCCATCCGATATATTTTGGTCTATGATATGAAAAAAAGATCTCATTGTATATTCGTGGAACTACGGATTTTTTCAATGGGACTGTCAGTAGAAACCCTACCCCGGCAAGGGTTGCCTGTCAGTAGCCATTCCGGAGCATTCTGCCGGGAGGGTTTTTTGATATTTTCTGTAAGCTATCTCTTTTCCTTCTCCGCTTTTTTGAACAGACCGCAGTTCAGCAGGTAGACAAAAACCTCATAGAGCTCATCCGGGTCGATGTTGGCAATGCTGAACTTGTTTTCCTTATTGGTATGGATAAAGATACCCTTGTTCATGGCTGACAACAGATGGATAATCACGCCAGGATCGTACTCCGATATCAGGTAACCGTTTTCCTTTGCCTTGTTAAGTACATTGAGACTCTCATCGATTATGGCCTTGGTCCAGACTTTGACCCGTTCCATCAATTCTTCCGGAATCAGTCCGTCAAACTCTTCGGAATCCAGGGTCCAGTAAAGGCGCATGAACTTCTCGTTCTTCTTGGTGAACTCGTAGAGGATGTTGAACAGGGACACGATCAATTCGTTTCTGGGAAGGTCCTGCTTCCCCCCTTTGACCAACTGCTGATAAAGGGACTGGAGGTACTCGTCAAACACATGTATGTACAAGGCCAGCTTCGAGGGAAAATAAACATAGAGGGTTCTCTTTGTTATTTTCGCACGTGCAGCAATCGCATCCATTGTAATGGTACTATATCTTTTTTCTATGAATAATTCTTTTGCCGCTTGCAGTATGGTGAGGCGTTTAACTTCCTGGTTGAACTTTTTCTTGCTTATCATAACCATAGTTTTCACCTGGGTTCGTATTTTTAAGATCCTCTGAATCGGTAATTATAGAGAGATATCGATGACTGTACGTGATCTCTCATTCATTCCGATTCCTTTTGTATTTATATAAACTTATTAAATCGTATACTGAGAGTATATACTATTTTTATTTCTATAAGGCGATCGTTTTTTTCATAACTCAAGCATCAAGTTACATCGGGGTATGATATCAAAACTGTTCATTTGAGGCGCAAGGCAGCAGTGGGATATCTTCCTTCTGCTGCCTTGCGTGAGGGTATTGCTGGTCTTACATGCAGCCCTTAAAGAGATCGATGCACTGATCCAGGCTCGGCAAGATCGGGTTGAACATGGTTGGGAACTCGGAGAGGGTAACGACCGATAACTCTGGTATTGCATCCTCGGGAACTCCCAGCTCGCTTATCGTCAGGGGGTGATTGATATCCTTCATCAGGTTGACCACACACTCCACGGAGGCCGCAGCAGCCTTCTTCCTGGACATCTTCGCGGTATTCACCCCGAAGGCCTCCGCAATATCTATGAACAGGTCTTCACAGGCCCCCAGGCTGAAATTCATGATGTGCGGAAGGAATATCCCGCACAGGGCGCCATGATGCGCATGGAACTTGGCGCCCACTGCATGTGCCATGCCATGCCCCAGGCACGTCATGCTCATATTGATGGCGATGCCGGCATTGGCCGAGGCCATGAGCATGTTGAACCGTGCATCTACATCATCACCCTTCTCCACGGCTGTCCGGAGGTTCTTGGAGATGAGCCGGATGGCCTCGAGAGCGAATTGCTTGCTCATCATATTGCGCCTCGTGCAGACTATGGTTTCAATGGCATGGCTTAAAGCATCCATACCGGTGGCCGCGGTGATCTTCGGCGGCAGCCCCAGGGTAAGCAACGGGTCCAGGATCGCCACATTGGGCGTTGCAGGGTATTCTGCGAGGTTTATCTTGCGGTTGATGGTGCGGTTCATGACCACCGCGATATTTGTCATCTCACTGCCGGTCCCTGCTGTGGTGGGGATCGCAATGTGCGGGATCACGGGGTTGTTGAGCGCGAACATCGTGATATTGTCGATGGCCTTGCCCCCCTGGGTAAGGGTGACGGCAGTAACCTTGGCGGTATCGATGGAACTCCCGCCCCCCAGGCTCACGATACACTCCGCACGGGCTTGCTTACAGAATTCCACTGCCTCGTCGATCGTTTCATAGCCGGAGTTCTCCACCACGTCATCGAACACGCCCACGCAGTAGCTCCCCATGGCCTTAACCACGCGATCCACCAGTCCGGCCGCCCTGAGCCCCTTGTCGGTAATGATGACCGCCCTCTTAGTGTTCATCAGATTCAACTCATGCGGAAGGCTCGATATGTAGCCCGGACCTGCATTGACCTTGACCGGGTTATTGTAATGGAAGGACTTGGCCGGTGGATACTGGTGTATGATGCTGAACAGCAAGCAGCGTTCCTTCTCAGCCTCCGGGTTCATCTCGATCCGTTTGATCTGGGTATACTCCTCCAGGCCCGCGGCGCCCCATTCGCGGCCAAAACCGCTCTGCTTGTAGCCGCCGAAGGGGTTCATGTCGCCATAGTTGTGCCAGTCATTGATCCAGATGGTTCCTGCCTTGATCTTGGATGCGAGGTCTTCGGCCAGATTCATATCCTTTGAGAATACGCCGCCACCAAGCCCGAACGGAGTATCATTGGCGATCTCGATGGCCTCGTCGTAGTCTTTGAACGGTATAACGCAGGCCACCGGCCCGAATATTTCCTCCTGGGCGATCCTCATGGAGTTCTTCACATCGGCGAATATGGTGGGCTCACAGTAGAAGCCTCCCTTGAGCTTGGGATCATCCGGTTTCTTGCCGCCGCAGACCAGATTGGCACCTTCCTTTTTGCCGATCTCTATATAGCTCAGGATCGTATCGAGCTGCTTCTTGCTCACAATGGGGCCAAACTGTGTGGCATTATCCATCTGGTACCCGATCCTTAAAGCCTTGGTGCGGGCAACCAGCTTTTCGACGAACTGATCGTAGATCTTTTCATGGACGATGATCCGCGTACCCGATTCGCATACCTGACCGGAATGGAGGAACGTGCCGCACATCGCGCCGTCCACCGCAAAATCCAGGTCCGCATCCTCACAGATGATGTTTGGCGATTTGCCGCCGAGCTCGAGGGTGACCTTCTTGATGTTCTTGGCTGCCATGCTCATGATGTCCACTCCCACCTCGGTGGAGCCGGTGAAGGCGATCTTGTCGATCTTCGGATTGGTGCACAAGGCCTTTCCCAGAGTCGAGCCGGGACCGGTGACGATGTTCATAACGCCCTTGGGGATACGGGTCTTCATGAGTGCCTCTGTGAAGACCAGCATGGACAGGCTCGTGTCGGATGCCGGCTTGACCACCACGGTATTTCCCATGGCAAGTGCGTGGATGCACTTGTACATGGCCGACAGGAAGGGGAAGTTCCATGGCACGATACCCACGCAGACACCCAACGGCTCCCTCCTGATGTAGTTCAACCCTGCGACAAACCCGTTGCGGGACTTGGGCAGGTCTTCCTTCCACTTGAAATCATAGGCCGCATACCTTGCAAGGTTTCTCAACCCACCGATGACCGTGATCACGTCGAATGAGGTCCTCGTGATGAGGCCCCCTGAATCCAGCGCCTCCCACCTGGCTAAGAGCGGTATATACTCATACAGGAGGTCGGAAAGCTCAATGAGTATCCGTGAACGTTCTGCCGGCTGCATATTGCTCCAGACACCTGAATCAAAGGCCTTCCGGGCCGCATCCACTGCCGCGTTCGCATCCTCGGGTCCGCCATAAGCGAAGGTGGCAATCACCTTTCCGGTACCCGGATCAATGGCCTCGGCCTTGGTGCCGCCTATGGCATCGACCGTTTCACCATTTATGAACATCTTGAAATAATCCATCTGGTCCTCCTTATCTCACTTACCTGGGTTGTTTTTTATTTTAATGTCCTGATTCTTTTGCCTTCACGGGTTTGTCTCATGATACGTTTTTATAGCGATGACGTCATAGGCCCTCCCTGCCTGATTATGACTATTTGAACTGGGAGAAGTACTTGTCCGCAACGTCTTTGGGAGGCGTCTTGTACATGCTCTTGCGGCTGATCCAAGGGATACCCGCTTTCTTGAGGCCACCGAAGAGTTCCGCATACTTTACGCTTGCAATGCAGGGATCTACGAGAGGTATTCCATCGACGTCGTGAATACCATTGGCAGTAAGCACGGGGATCCATGCCCAGCACCCGAGGACGATGACTTCAGCCCCGTCATCGGCGCAGCTTCTTACGGTGTCCTTGAAGCTGTCTATTATCTTGCTCGGATCTACGGCGCTCCAATCCATCCTGGTGATTGCACGGATGGGGCGGTTATCGATCATTCTGTCCCTAAGGCCATAGGTGAGGGCATTTCTCAGCTGAATGTGCTGACATTCATAGTTCGGAACCACTATTGCAAATTTTTCGCCCATGGAACAGGCCAGATGCATGGATGCCTCGCCGCCCCCGATGACCGGAATCTTTACGATACCGCGTGAAGCCAGTAACGATGGGTCATAGAAACATCCCATTATCAATGCATCAGCGCCCTTTTCCTGCTCCTCGTACATCCCCATCAGCATGGTTGTTTCGCAGAAAAGGTGAAAACTGTAATAGTCTCCATCGTCCACATGGGTCAGTCCTTTTCCCAAGTTCTTGTAGTCGATCTCCGTATCCGGATTCTGTACTTTCTTCGCGACGTTGAGAATCACTTTCTCCGCTCCAAAACTTTCAATAAGACCGTCTGTAAATGCTCCTAAAATGGTTATTTTCATTAATGTATCCCCCCTGCATTTTTTATAGTAATATTCTACTCGTATACCTCTGTCTCCAGCACCTTCATATCGTGTCCCGGTATGATTGATGCGCCGAGCTTCGAGACTTTAACCTGTGTTTCATAATACTCTCTCAGGTTTACGAAGAGCCCGTTTGGCCAGGGAGGGTTGTGATTGATCGATTCATAGAGGGGAACACAGTCACCTGCCAGGAAATACCGTTTTCCCTGAGCTTCGACCAGTACACCCTGAAGTCCTTCGGTGTGACCGGGGGCAAAAATGACTGATACACCCTTTACGATCTCCTGATCCCCGTCCACCAAGGTGTAATGGATCTCTTCCACGTATTTCCGGATATACGCCACCGCAAGGAGCGGCACAGGATTCAGGGCCGATTCAAGTTCTTTTTTCTGTACGATGATCTCGGCATTGGGAAACAGGTCATTCCCTGCACAATGGTCCCAATGGAGGTGGTTGTTGATCACGATGTCTATCTCTTCAGGGCTCACTCCCACCTTGTTCTTGAGGGCAATTACGATCTCCTGGTCCTTTTCCCTCACATAGGGGGCTCGTAACTTTGACTCCACCGGATCATTCGGATCAGACCCTCCGGTATCAACGAGGATCTTTTTTCCAGCCCCTTCAATGTAGAACGCCAGGAGAGGGAACTCCATCTTGACGCCATAGCCGATCTTGAACATGAGACTATCCTTGTGCCTGGTAATGGTACCCAGATGTAATGGATGAATCCTGATCAAAGACATCTTTTATCCCCCCTTAGAACTCTTTGGGCTCACTCCTCATCGTTATGAAAACCCCATCCGAAATCTGAGTCGACACCTGCCGGACAGTAGCTCTCTCTTACAGATTAAGCTTCTTGGTTTCTTCCATCGCCATTTTCCCGATTTTCTTCAGGATCCCGTCAATACCTCCGGCATCGATGATCTCACGCATCTTCTCCGGGAGCGGAGTCGCCTGAAACTGCAATCCCGATTTCTTGACATGTATGTGGCCACTGTCCAGCGATATGCTCAGTTCTTCGAATCTCTCTATCTTACCGGCGATACCTTTCACCGCCATGGTCGGCAGACCGATGGCTATGGCGTTTCGAAAAAAGATCCTCGCAAAATCCTCTGCCAGGATGCATCCGACTCCCAGGTGCTTAAGTACCTGAGGTGCCATCTCACGGCTTGATCCGCATCCGAAATTCTTGCCCCCTACAATAATGTCTCCCGGCTTCACATCATTTATGAAGGAGGGTTCTATTGCTTCAAAGACATGCTTGGCCTGCTCCTCAATGGATGCCATCAGATACTGCCCAGGTACGATCAGATCAGTATCTATGTTGTCTCCAAAAACCCATGCCCTACCCTGAATAAGCATTTATAACCCCTCCCTCGGATCGGTGATTCGTCCGTTTAAGGCTGACATCGCTACTGTTGCTGGTGAAGCTAGATATACTTTCGCATCTGAGCTGCCCATTCTTCCCTTGAAATTCCTATTGGTGGATGAGATGCACGTCTCCCCTGAGGCAAGCAGTCCGCCCTGGCTCCCGAAACATGGTCCGCACGAAGGGGCACATATGATGGCTCCTGCTGCAGAAAGAGTCTGAATAATACCTTCATCCATGGCGCGCCTGAATGTTTGTCTGGATGCAGGGTATACATACATCCGTACCGAAGGACTTACCTGTTTTTCTTTCAATATCTCCGCCGCTGTCCTGAGGTCTTCCAGCCTGCCGTTGGTGCATGACCCCAGCAGGGCCTGGTCGATAGGCTCTCCTGCTATTTCCCGGACCGGCTTTACGTTTTCCACCGAGTGCGGGAGAGCCACCATCGGCTCAAGATCGGTCGCGTCGAGCTCATATTCATGAGTGAAACTGGCATCCGCATCCGATTCGAATGCCTCCGGGCATTCGGTCCCGATGGACTGCAGATAGCTCCGCGTTACATTATCCACGGGGAATAATCCGAATTTCGCGCCAAACTCGACAGACATGTTGCTCAACACGAGACGGGAATCAATGGAAAGGTCTTTGAGCAGGTCGCCTACGAATTCTATCGCCAGGTACTGGCCGAACTCCGCTCCGAACCTCCCTGCAAGGGCGAGGCTCACATCCTTGGAACCGACCCTTTCCTGCAACGTGCCGTTCAGGTTGACCCGGATCGAATGGGGCACCTGAAACCACAGATCACCGGTAGCGAGCACATATGCCATCTCGGATGTGCCTATACCCGCCGCTGCAGCTGCCAGGCCACCGTATGTGCAGGTGTGGGAATCTGTTCCCACAATCAGATCCCCTGGCTTTACAAGCCCCATTTCCACCATCACCTGGTGGCAGATCCCTTCCCGCTCACCATAGTAATGCTTAATCCCGTATTGCTTCACCATCTTACGGATCTTGGCATGACCCTCCGCCATACCTACATTCGGAGATGGGACGTAATGATCCATGATGACCACTACCTTCTCGGGGTCCCATACTTTGGTGATCCCTGAAGCAATCAGCTTGCCGCATGAAAGGAGGAACCCCTCGTGACACATTGCCATGTCAACGGGCAGTACGACATATTCGCCAGCTTGTACTGGCTTTCCTGCCTTTGAGGAAAACAACTTCTCTGTCATTGTCTGTCCCATGAAAACCCCTCTTTCCCTATCTTGGCGTCAGGTTCTTCGAAAAAACATTGTATCGAGGAACTTGTTCATGATGTCTGTCCCAATGAGCCTCATTCGTATTCGTGTGCAGGGGCATAATGCTAAAATTTGATTAATGCATTCAGACAGTCTCTTTCTTTACCAGGGCGTATCCTTCCATCAGCCGTCTTGCCGTACGGTAGACAATGATCTTTTTGACCTCGATGCCAACAGGCGTCTCGCTTATCTCAATACCTTCGAGCTCTGCGCTTCCTGACGGGTGGCCCATTCTCACCATCCCTCTACCCGCAAGACCAGGTGAAGCCACCTCGTTCACCACGGTCCCCGGGACCATGGCTGCAGTACCGCAACAGTTGATCATGGAGGCGGCGAACGTCTTGTGCAGCTTACCCATAAAGATCATCCTCACGAGGAAATCCACCTGATCCGCCGTTACGGTCTGGCCGGTTACATAGCTTGTATAATTCAACGAAGGTGCCACATAAGTAAGCAGGGCAATGTTATTTATCTTGGCCATGGCCGCCTTGGTAATGGCATCGCTCTTCTTGAGAAGCTCGGCATTGGAGTCAATTTCATCCGGCGATTCAGTACCTTTCAAGCCTAGATCCGCTGCTTTTACAAAAACACCGGGATTGGCCACATCCACAATGGATACCGTTATCTTTCCCACTCCCTCGACTTCGAGGATGTCTTTCACATTACCCGTAGGAAGAAGACGCCCGGTATTCGCCCCCACCATGTCCGACCAGTTGAGCTCGATCTTTGCAGCCGTACCGGGAACGCCGTCTATGGCAAAATCACCGCCGATTTTCACCCGGTTGCCGATAACCGGAACTTTGGCCTCGATGATGCGGCCGTTATTCGTACAATGAATACGGACTGTTGTTTCAGGTTCCTTTGGCCTCACAAATCCTTCATCTATGGCATAGGGACCGACTGCGGCCGAGACATTCCCGCATACTCCACCATAAAAGATCGCAGGAGAATCAATGGAGACCTGGCCGAATGTATAATCAATGTCCGCATCCGGCCTGGAAGACGGTCCGACTATCGCTAGCTTGGAGGTCAGGGGATCAGCTCCGCCAAGTCCGTCAATCTGGCGTTTATCAGGGCTACCGAAAATGGCACATATGATCTTATCGCGCTGCGCAGCGTCTCGCGGAAGATCATTCTCTTTGAGGAAAACAGCCTTGCTTGTCCCTCCCCGATAGATGACTGTCGGTATACGTATCATTTCATCCATTGCGCTTCCTCCCAATTGAACTATGATGCCTACCTTATGAGATCAGCGATAACCGAGATGTCACCAACCTGCTCAAGATTCTTGACCGTCTCAATGAACTTTTTTCTCTTGTCTGAATCGATGTATCTTTCTGTCAGCTGATTGAATTTCACCTCTATCTCATCGAATGAGACCGGGTTCTCCGGGTCACCCTTGGGATAGTCGACATGCGAGGTAAGCACCCGTCCATCCTTCAAGGTGGCGACCATAGTGGCAGGATAGTATTTGGGATAGACCTTCTCGGCCTCGGGATCCACCTCTGCGGAGACCAGACTAGCCACCCTCAGGATCTCCGGGTTGGTGAAGGTCTCCTTCTTGAATTCATCAATGCCGGTCCGGTTGCGGCAGATGGCAACCGCAGTAGTATAGGGGAGACTGAACTGCGCATCGACATGTGTCTCTGGCTGATATTTCTTGTCATGCGGTTGAGTCAAAGCCTGCACGGTAAAATTACATGTCTTGACCACGATCTTTTCGACATTGTCGGCCCTGACACCCTGCTTGTACAAGTCGATGGCACAATCTGCTATCGGTCCATTGAACCTGCAGCAAGCATGCACCTTTATGCTGGTGTCCTTCATCTCCCATTTCTTGCCCAGATTGTCTGTCATACGGGCATAATCGTACGTATCTTTATAGGAATGCGCTCTGATAAATCCCATGGTGCCCTCGAAGATTGTTCTGGCACCGGTAAAGTTCTGTTGTGCCAGCTCGGCGCATATTATACCCGACATGGCCGGCTGACCCGCCTGAAGGGGCTTCTGCATGGAGCCCTCTGTCCCCCATTCCAATGTACCTGACGCAAAGCTCCCCCCAAGACCGAGCGCCCAAGAGATCTGCTGCGGGGTCAGGTTCAGGATCAGAGAAGAGCCCATGGCCGCTCCGAACACTCCGCAGGTTCCGGTGGGATGGAACCCCTGGTAGTAGCTCTTTCCTAAAAAGGCTTCACCTGCCCTGATCATCACTTCCAGACCGCTTACCAATGCGCGGATATAACGTTTCCCATCGATCTTGTATTTTTCTCCCAGAGCAAAGACCGCAGGCATGACCGCCACTGAAGGATGCATGGTTCCCTCGCGATGATCATCGTCATAATCATAGATGTGGCCCTTGGTACCATTGATGAAGGCCGCATGCATGGCCGATGTCTTGAAACCGCCGGCAATGACCGAACAATCGGGATTGCCTCCCTGTGCCTTCATGACCTCGATAACAGCCTTTACCTGATGCTCTTCCTTGGAACGAACGGCACAGCCGAACATGTCGATCATATAGATCTTGGTCATTCTGATGACTTCATCCGGAAGATCCTCAAATTTCAAACCTGTAAAGAACTCTGCATAAGTCTCTGCAATCGGCTTGCTGAGCTTTTTCTCGAAATCAATCTTCTCTGTTCCCATATCACTTCCCTCCCATAGTGAGTTGTCCATGGATTTTTTTTATTCAATTTCTCGGCCTCGCAATTCACGTTCCTGGAAACACCCATTAAGTATACTAAGAGTATACACATTGAATCATATGCTGTCAACCTTATTTTAATTAGCATCCGTTGTATTCTTCAACCATTTGTCAATCATGATCCTTTCCTGTTCCATTGCTTCATATATTCTACATAAGTATACTAATGGTATTGTTTCATCGTGCCTGTTGATACTCTTCAAATAAACGGCATTCGCTCTTGAGCTTCGATAATATACGCACCCCTTGCCTTACAAGTGCCTCAAGTATTTCTCTCCGCTCCAAATTCAGCTTAATAATGCGAGCTTGTTCTCTTAAAGCATTATCCATGGGATCTCTCTCTTTACTTTCATTTACAAAAACCCCGGTGACTCGAGGGCAAGTCACCGGGCGGAGGAGGGTATTGTTGCTGGCCTATTCCCCTACTTGCACAACGCGGTAAAACCACCTAAAGAAAATTGATTGCTGTCGATGTTGGTGCCACACTTATAATCCATATGGCTTAATTGCACAGTTGCGTGTTTGGAACGCTCATCAACAATTATCTGTAACGGCATAGAAATCCAGTTGACAGTTTTTGTCTCGTCTTGACCCATTCCCCATCCAAACCAGAGTGTTTTCCAGTATTTCCCAGTTCTGTCATAAATGATCTTCCAATATGCGACATTGGTCTCCTTATCAACATATATAATCTGCCTGCCATAATTATAGTACGTATCTTTTGGGATGCCTTCGATTATCCACACAGGCCGCTTTGTCCAAATCAGGCTGTCAACATGCCATGGCGCAGCCGAATATCCCGGTTGCCCTTTCTTCTCATAGCTCCATACCAGGAGGTCTTTATTCTTATAATCAAATACCCATTCGCCGTTTTTATTCTGATTTACCCGAACGGGTTGTGACCCTATAAACCCCCCGATGACCTCTCCTTCACCGATGAACTTCCATTTGAAATTATCTATAGCGCCGTCATATCCGCCATAGGCTCCATCATCCCTCGCAAAGTCCGACCCGAACAATGCATCAGAACGGCCTGCCGGGGTCATTTGTCTTACTCTTCGGATTGCTGGAACATATCCGAAAAGCATATCATTCTTTTCCGTTCGATAACGCCAGGTCATCATTGCTGTGCCGGCCATGTCATAAGGACTCGTAACGACTATCTGATTTTCTGCTTCCAGATTGTCAGGATTGGACCATGCCTTTGCCGGCTCATACCCATCAAAAGGTTTGCTGTACCAGTCAGCATAAATTGACCTTTCATAACCGGTTTTCCGTCCTATAAACTTAACATCCATTTTGGTCTTCAGCGGTCCATTTACATCTCTTATATAGAGGGTATTCCACATAATTTTATCAGGACCATCCGGATCAGTAATTTTTACCCCAGGGAAAGGTATTCCTTTAATGAACTTGGGGGATTTTCCCGTTGATGCTTCAACAATGGCTTTCTTTGAAGTCAATTTATATTTCCCGATATTCTCCTTCATAGATTCCAGGACCCATGAAGGCTGCACTTTCCCGGGATCATAATCGAGTTTGCCGTATTTGACGACCATCTCACCCGTCTCTACCCATTTCAGGGCACTATCAGGCATAATACCTTTCAGTACTTGCCAATTATCTTTATTGACGCTCTGGGTTTCGGCAGCCGGAGCACTCGATGCATAGATGATCAACATCAATATTATCATGAAAATTGTTTTAAAATGTCTGTAATTTTTCATAATGCGTTCTCCCGTATGAATTTTCTATCTAGTCTTAAAAAACAAGACTGGCCTGTAAAGTAACCTGTTGCCGATCCTTCAAAATACCCACACTGACATCTCTATCCCCGGTCATTAAATAATATGACAGCTTGAAAATCCATGGCTGGAATGTCTTCTCAATTGAAGGGATGTACAAAAAGGCACCCCGCGGATCCCATATTATTGCCAGTTGTGGTGTAAGGGTACCTGACATATATGTTGTCGATGTGACCAAAGTAAACTTCTGATCATACCGGGGCTGTTCGATGAATGCTCCTGATGGGTAGCTATTCACCGGAATCTTCATCCTACTGTCATAGTCTTGGTATGATTCTGCAAAATACTGTAAATATAAATTAATCATAGAGGTATCATTGATAAGTCTGAACCAGAAATTCTTATCCAGGCCGACCATGTAGCGGAATACATCCTTTTCCGGGACAGACCCTGTTACAAATTTGCCGTACAATGCAGGTGCATTTATTTGGGGAATGAAGACTGGCTCATCCCAGAAATAGGCAGCCTCTGTCCGGATAATGGCCTCTATATGCGGTTCAAAGAAGCTCATGCTGGCACCGGATACCTGTTCGGTCTTATAAGTGAGATCCTCAGCCACATTACCCGTGACCGTAGGATCGATCGTCACGACTGGAGCAGGAGTGTCCACGATAGTCTGAAAATGTGCAAGTGATATATTAAATGTATCATTGACTACGCCTGTTACCCGGGCACCCATACGGCTGTTCTGGAATGTTGCATCGGGATCATGCAGCCTCAACGGGACGCTTGAAGGCGGTGATGGATAGGCATAAGGTGTCCCGAGGGGCGCAAAGGGTGCTACTTCTTGACCGTTCCAACCGGGATTTAAGAAACCCTCCATGGTAAGCGAAGAAACAGGACCTACTTTGCCGAAATTATAATTCCCCCGGATCATCCAGATAGGTATCCGGCGGTCATCCAGATCTTCAAAAGTCCCGCCGAAAGTGTTATCAAGAGGGTTGATCCTGTCCAATACCTGAAAAATGTCTGTCTCACCAAATGAAAGGTTCTGTTTTCCGATGCGGAAAAACCAAGGTCCTTGGCCATAATCAAGATAGCACTCCCAGAGTTTATCTGACTTCGACATATCGTCAATCGCCACTTTATTCGTTTCCCTTAACTGCTGTAATGCCTCCGGACCATAATCATAAACGCCATCATATAAGAAACGACCTACAATATGAAACTTCAGATCTGGAGTGGTTTCAGATGGTCTTGAAAGCACATCATTCAATTCAATCAGGGCAAGGTTCCGCTGTTGAACAAGATTGCCCTTGGCAATTTCAGGAGAAGTATATCCCTCGGAATCGGATGTACGGACAGATACCCTTGCTTGGATTTCTCCTTTCAGCTCAAGATCATCATTAATGGAATAAGCGTAAACTCTTGCATAGATTATTACAGATGCAATCGAAAAAATTACCAACAGACAATATCTTAATACCTTCATATAGCCCCCCTTTTCCTCTTGTAAGTTCCTCTGTATTTTTAATCCTGCAACTTTTGAATCCCTGATGAATCATTCAAGGGGTATCATTCCCCTATTAGCTTTCGGTTTGAAGATTGTTACCAAGACTGGTATCAATATGAGGGCATTGATCATGTTGAGGAGCATTAAAATCGTGAGGAGTAGCCCCATCTCTGATTGGAATTTCATATTTACGAATATCATGAAGAAAACTCCTGCCAGCATGGTAGATTCCGTGAAAACAATGGTTTTTCCTGTCGTATCCATAGCTCTCCTGTTCGCAACTGTATAATCTCCCGTGCCGGCGTACTCTTTATTAATTCTGGCAAGCAGGTAGATACCGTAATTGATGCCGATGCCCACAGCAATCGCAGCCACAGGAAGTGAATTAATATTCACATCAATGCCGTAAATAAGCATGAACACCTCTGTGATGATCTGGGACACGGCAAGGGGAATAATAAGAATAAGCCCGCTTTTAAAGGACTTGAATGTTATGGTGCAAAGCAGAAAACATGCGAGGAAAACAACGATGAGAGATACCCAGTACGAATATTCCACTTCTGCATTCACAGCATAGAGGATGCCCAGAAGACCGCCAGCAAGCCGGTATCTCACCTTATCAGATTTGTGGTTTCTAATGTATTCGCTGGCCTTTGCAATGCATTTCTTGATAAGATCGCTGTTATAGGACTTATAAAAGCAGGTGATGGTCGCATTCGTCCAACTGTAATCCACATAGGCATCCATCTCACCGGGAGATGCATTGTTCCTGATTATGTAGCCTATCTGGGCGAGGTCTCTATCTTTTTTAGGGATCATCTCCCACTTGGGATTTCCTTCATGAAATGTTCGGTAGACCCGTTTTATCATGTTATTGAAGGTTAACGTTCCTCCTGCCCCACCCTCAGTCTCCATGTAATTTTGAAAGTCTTCCATTGACTTCAATGTGTTGTAATTCTTGATCGCACCAGGCTCTTTCCCTTCGGCGATAATAATGAGCTGGGTGGCACCCACGAAGTTCTTGTTAAAGAAACGGAAAGACTCATTATACGTATGCTGAGGAAACAGGATCGCAGAGCCGGCTTCGGTATCGCCGATCTTAAGACTTCGCGTATAAATACCGCCAGCAACCAAGATAATTGCCACGATGCCTACTATGACCCAACGGCTCTTGCCTTCAGATGGCTTCACCAGAATCTGGGAAACCTTGCTGTAAATCTGGCCGCGCGTTTGTCGCTCTATTTTCGCTGCCGCCGGGGGTTTTAAGAAAGAAAGGAGGATCGGATTCAATGTCGGTACGGTGATCAAGATGGTCATTACCCAAAAGGAGGAGAAGAACCCCAAATGACGCATGATCGGTATCGTCGCAACGGATATCAGCAGAAGACCTATCGCATCGGTTAAGGTGGACAAAGCAGCCGGAGGAATCATTTCTCCGTATCCACGGATAAGAGCTTCCTTTCTGTCTCCAATTCTTAAGTACTCTTCGTAGTATCTGGACATGCACTGAACCGAGTGGCTCATGAGACGTGCAGATATGATGAGAGGAACCACCAGGATGAGCGGATCCAGCGAATAGCCCAACATCTTTGCAAAACCCAGTCCCCATATCGCACTTATAAATGCAGAAAAGAAGGGAATGAATATCCCCTGAAGGGTGCGGAAATAATAGAAGAGGAGAATAAGGAGAACACACAATGTCACAACCAGCATTTTCTCAATTTGAGGAGCCAGGCTGTAGATGTACGCGTAAAGGGCGGGATACCCAGTTATATATATGTTGTGATCTTTATCAGTCTCTTCCTTTTTTATCTTCTCAATCTGTTTGTACACCTTAGCCGGATCCCAGCCTTCTTCCCAGAATCCTGCATAGATCGCTGCGGACTTGTCATCGGGAGAGACATAAAAACCCCTTATTCCTTCATTGCTGTAAATTGAGCGTTTGAATTCTTGTAGACCGGATTCGCTTCTTTCGATTCCAGGATGCAGTAGTGGTTTTAAAATTATTCCCATCCCGGTCACTTCAACATTTTTAATCTTAGGATGGGTGATGGAGGCCAGCTGTGCCGGATTACACCCCTCTACCTCCAGCATGCCCTGCGTAATCCGGTTAATCTTATCGATTGTCTTCCAGTTATAAATATCCCCCTTCTTGACCTCCACAGCAAGAACCATGACATTGGCGCTGCCGAACATGCTCCGGTATTGGTTATAGAGTTTTATATAGGGGTGGCGGGGAGGGTAAAATGATATGAAATCAGTAGCAACTTTCAAGTGCCAGGCGTAATAACCGAACACCGCAGTACAAGCAAAGATCAAGATGAGCGCCGGGCCTCTGAATCTTAGAATGAATGCCACATAGCGTTCTTGCAATGTCATTTTCTTATCATTGTTGAGAAAATCATTGTTCATCTGAATACTCCATCACCAAGATATTTCTTGACCTTTCAGCTTGAATGTGAGTCCGTGTGCCCCTGAAACAAAGCCGCTTGTCGAGCCGGTTGTGGGAGATATTTTAACGTTGCATAACCAGAACAGCTGGATCTGCAGAGGGACGTTCAATACTTTCCAGGTTTTCCCGGCATCACTAGTCATCAGAACAGTACCGCGGTCTCCTACGGCATATCCCCTATCACCTTGCAGGTCGATCCCATATATGGATTGCTTTGAAGGACTATCCGAACGGGTCCAGGTTTTGCCGTCATCACGTGAATAGACGATACCCCCCTCCAGACCCCCTGCGATGAATTTTCCATCATGCTCGCTCAGACAGAACAGACTTTGCTCAGCTATTGAAGGAACCTTTATCCAGGTTTGGCCCTGGTCGGTTGATCTGAATATGCGACCATATTCCCCAACTATGACTCCACATGTTTTCGTCATCCTGACCGAATAAAGCACCACATCTTCTGAAAGGTGCACATCTTTCCAATTCTGCCCGCCATCATCGGTGACAACGATTGCTCCCCAATCACCAACTGCACAGCCATGGATAGGATCAGAAAAATATATGCTGAAGAGATCTTTATCCGTACCGCTCTTTTGCTTTACCCAAGTATTTCCGCCATCTTTTGTGTGGAGGATGATTCCTGACCTGCTGGAAATCCATCCATTTTTACTGTCAGGGAAGCTTACAGAAAACAACCGCTCTGATGTTCCACTCGGGATCTTCATCCAAGTTTGGCTATCATCCTTGGATAAGAATATTTGTCCTCTGTCGCCAACAAGAATGTTTTGTTTTTCAGCTATAAAAGCAGAATCAAATATGTTGTCTCGGATTTCTTTCGATTCCAGATATTTCTGCTTTTCTCCTGCATGAATCTGTCCGCATATGAGTATCATAAAAATTGATATCAGAGATAACTTCTCAATAAATCTGATCTTTCTCATGGTACATCTACTCCATAGAGTTTTTCCAGATTCGAATAATATGAAACACCCAGGAAGTTATTGAGTTCAATGAAGGTTGTGATCATATCCTTGAAGTCTCTTTGTTTACCGGTCTCTTTGAGTCTCTTTAACTCCTCAATACATCCCGCGAGCGCCCCGACGAGACATACGCCGGGGTAGAGCGCAACGGAATACCCCATCTCTTTCATTTCCTGCGCAGAAAAATTTGGTGTCTTCGGGGCTAGATTGAGAATGAGAGGTCTTGACTTAAGCATCCCCGGTATTCTTGCAACCTGTTCCCGGTCAACAGGTGCTTCAATGAAAAGGATATCAGCCCCTGCCTCTGCAAATCTGTGTCCCCGCTCGACAGCCTGATCAAACCCCTCGATCGCCAGTACATCCGTCCTTGCTATGATGAGAAATTTTTCATCCTGACGGGCATCAACCGCTGCCTTGATTTTTCCAACCATCTCGGCCGCATCGATTACTCTCTTCCCCTCCATGTGACCGCATTTCTTCGGCCACACCTGATCCTCAATGTGGATAGCAGCCACACCGGCCTTTTCATATTCCTTCACGGTCCTGACTACATTGATGGGGTTCCCATATCCGGTATCTGCATCGGCAATGAGAGGAATCTTAACCGCAGCAGCAATTCTTGTTGCATTCTCAACCATTTCAGTCATGGTCAGAAGGCCGACATCGGGATAAGCAAAGTGAGAAGCCGAAGTTCCGTATCCGGTCATGTAGACTGCATTGAACGTGTAACTTTCAACAATCCTTGCACCCAAGGCATCGTAAACACCCGGGGCCTGGACAAATTCACCCCGTTCTATCATTTCTTTCAACTTCCCTCTCACCATATTTTATCCCTTTCCCAAAAAGTTTGACACCACCCTTCAAGTATACCGTTGGTATACTTTAAAGCCTTTTATCTGTCAACAACAATTTATCAAGGTATCATATATTCTTTTATCATATTGTATTAACTATATTATTGTTGTTTATTACCGTCTTGAATATACTTTTCAAGTATACTTTGGGTGTTAATTAATTGCTGGGAAGGCCTCCCCCCATTGATAATCAGCTCGATTTGAAATAAGGATCAGTATGTTTTACCTTGCACTGAATAAAGGGAATATTGATCCAGCCTGCCATCAGGAAGAATCCGGAGAGAGATCTTTTTTCATAGTGGGTACTGAAACGGAAGTTGACCTGTTGTGATTAACTCTCTTCGCTCAGCTTCAAGATCCTCTCATAATCGTGGCTGACCTTGGCCTGTATCTGCTCGATCTCCTTGTCGGTGAGGTGTCTGAACCTGCCCTGTCCGTTTAAGTATTCCGAGACCGGTATAAGCTTC
>Ga0187849_1000194_pt1 | contig 88071 bp, 113 predicted proteins | sample June2016WEW_4_10_2_FD_132412 | JGI IMG/M metagenome (GOLD analysis project Ga0187849, IMG submission 132412) | Peatland microbial communities from SPRUCE experiment site at the Marcell Experimental Forest, Minnesota, USA - June2016WEW_4_100 | ecosystem: Environmental > Terrestrial > Soil >... | reverse complement strand
ATTTATATATTTTGTATGGAATGGAGTGGCTTCTGATTACGCTACTGATTATTCTATCATTTTGTGGCTTGCTGTCTTTGGAGCCTTTGGACTTGCCGCTTTCAAGGTAAAAAGAAAAGTAACTCCAACACCTAAGGCGTCTCATACCTTAGACTGAACAGGAAGGCGCAATTTAACTTTATATCTTGGGTTTGGGTTTGGGGTTAAAATTTAATCCCACACATACGAAAACACGCATTAAACAGGACCACGAGTAATCTTTGTGTGTTCAGGCAGTATGTCCCATACCTTTATTTCTATATCGTAAGCGGAACAACCAGGGCATGTTCTCACGCCTGCGATGATTGGTCCGTTCACATACGCCTCTGCTGATGCTTCGTCTTTAAACAGGTAGATTCCACCTGCTGTTTTTTCAGCCTCATTCATAAGCCAAATCTTCCATAGAAGTCCCTTGACCTCGCCATTGGGACCGAATCTTGGGGCACCCTCCAGCCAGTGTTTCTCAAGATCGGGTTTCGGATTCCTGAATTTTAAATTTAATTGAACAATCTTCGTCATTGTCTCATTACCACCTCAGAGTAATAATTGGACAAAGGCACTTGTAACGTTTTAGATTTTGTCTTCAATCGTTTGGGGTTTGGGTTTGGGGTTAAAATTTAATTCGATAGTCAACTATACGCCAAAGGTCTTTGGGGCCATGTCTTTGCCCGAGGTTAATTGTTCAGCATATGTGAGTCAATGTTGTCATTGAGTAAGTATCAAAAGAAGAAAAGTTTTATGAAGGTTCAATGGTTGAAAGTTCTGCTCTCAGTTTGTCATCAATCAAAATGAATTCTGAGTCTAAACATATTATGTTCCAATTGGATGTCAACCCTGGGCTGAATTCTATCTGCGCTATGTCTTTGGATGAGAATATACCTGTTTTAGCCTTTACACGAAAACCGGTAAATATTGAACCATTGTAAGTTACTTCCAATTTGTATTTGTCACCAAGAATTGTGTAGAGGCGCTTTTGGATAGACGGAATATCTGGGTATATCGCTTTAGCTTCATCTTCAAATGGTTTTTCTGAATAAGCATTATTTGTTTGGTCAGCAATTATTGTGTTGCTTTCCTGTTCTGGAAATGCGCTCGCTTGCTTTCTGGACTCCATCAGCTTCCTTAATCTCGCTGATGGGGAATAATCGGGCTCCTCATTAATTGTCTTTACATTTCTAGCAGAAAGCCATTCGAATAGATACGCCTTACCAGCTTCATCAAGGGGGTTTGACAGGGTAAACGCTTGATTCTCTCCTTTGATCTTAAAAATCAGAGACTCAGTTGCTAGTGGAGGACCACGCCCCTTTAATTGTACATTGAGATTGAGCTCTACGGTTTCTATATCAGTCAATGGGGTGTCGAGGGGTGTTCCACCTAACCTGGTTTTTGTGAAATGATCCCAATAGAAATGATAAGTCCACAAACCCTCATCACAGTGTATTGTATATATTGGAATGCTAGGGTCATCAGGTTCTTGAACCTCAACAGGTGGAGTTGGTTTCCCAATTTCTGAGACTAAATCGTCCTCAATAGTGTATAATCTATCAGGCGCAAATATCAATAGAGACATTACTAACACTTTGGCCTCTTCATCAGTCAAACCTGGATGCTTTGTAAGGATTTTCTTTAAAATCAGTTGAACCTCTTTATCCTTGGTTGTAAAGGTCAGAGTCCCATCCATGCCATCTTCACTTGGGACATTAATTACAATCTTTAGAATGGAGTCTTTGTATAACTCAAAACATTTCTTGCCTTCAATATCTTTCACGATTTCGTCAGCGTTCTGATATTTGCTCACTTCAACCGTTGAATTTGGATCGAGAAATACTGCGTATGGCTGTTCGGAAGAACTTGCTTCAGCGCCAATGATCTTCGTAGACATGATTGCTAGTGAAAAGCCAAAATCAGATTCATATTTCAGATTCCCAGATTTGATAACACCGATTATGTCCTGTGATAACAAATTAACCACCACAAATTGTGAGTCGAAACTATTGTGAGTATATCGATTTTATACAAAATAAGTGTTAGTTAGGAAACATGATTTACTAGGTCAAACTTCGCATCCAATTCCCGAAAAAGGGTATCAATCATATTGACGCGAGTAGTCAACTATCCGAAAGGTCTTGGGCTATGTCTTTGCCCTTTTGAAGAACAACTCATTGACCAGAGTGGGAGTGTATTAATCTTTGCAGCACGAAAGAGGAAGATGTGAAGCTGAAGCTTGACACCAATATAGGCACAACAGCACTTCTGCTCGCAATTTTTTCATCAATTTTCTATATCCTTTTCTGGCTATACCTGGCAACGCCATTTTCCAAACCACCCCTTTTTTGGCTGTCCTTTTTACTATGGTTTTTACTTGGATTCTTAGGCTTCCTTTTAGCTGATGACAATGAGCATTGGCGAAATTTAGTAGTTTTCGCCTTTTGCTTGTTGCTCATGCCGTTTGCTGCAGGGGCGACATATTCTGATTTCATGTTTACAGTTACAATAGCCAATGAGGGTTGGGCAGCAGGCTATGGAACTGTCTTGCTTATTTATTTAACAAAACGGTTGCTCGATCGTAAACGAGGTTTGCCTGCTCAACCAACTCGACCTTTATCAGAGAGAGAGAAAGACGCTTACAAACTATGTGCATACAGCGCAATATCAGTAGTTTATCTTTTTATTGCATATCGCTTTAACGTGCTCGGGTATGGCTCATTTTGGTATTGGGTCCTTGTAATTCTCTATGTTCTTTGGTGGATTACGCTAGGTTGGTTTGCCTACAAGTATAGGTCGAGATTTATAATTCGCCTAGTGACAAAATATTCGTATAAGCAGAGAATTGTCGTAACTTTGTTCATGATTGGCATAATTCTCATCGGGACAATTATTGGCTACATGGCTGTTACTGGACAAAATATACAATTGACTACGGCTGTTGATTGGGTCTATTGGGGTCTGGTTATTGTTATTAATGTGATGATAGGTTATGTGTTCTTTCGGGCAATAGGTAATCTGCAAAATAACAGAATGAAATTGTTTGGCATTCTTGTTATATTATTGGATATATCCCTAATGTTCCTCATTTTCCCCGTTTTCTTTTTACCCTTTCTTACAGGTTTGATCCCATGGTAACGTCAGTTAATATTACCTCAGCATGATTTTGGAAGCAAAGACTGACCTATAGCCCGTGTCAACTATACGATAAAGGTCTTCTGGGCCATGTCTTTGCCCGTGATTAGCCTAAGACTGCGCTTCAGATTCCAGTATGCGCTTTACGTTGTAGACGGTGTCTACAACCGATTTATTCAACGTGCGGGTAACAAATGGCGCGAGCAGTTTGTAGAAGCCATTATACTTTAGGTCATTGCTCGAGGTGAATCGGGTCTTTCCTTCAATGGTCTCCATGCTGAAGGTGACTATGCTTCCCTTTGCAGGCCCAGAGGTGAACTCGAGAGAGAACTTTCGGTTGGGCTCGTATTCGATGACTCGTTGCGAAACCGTCATTTTTCCCATTACTTGAACAGTTAAGTCGCATGTCGCACCCACCCCGATTGGCCCTGCAGAAGTCCACTTCGCTTCGGAAACAGATGTATCCCACTTAGTGAGTTTCGATAGGTCGGTTATGAGCTTCCAGGCCGCCTCCGCAGGACGGTCAATCAAAACGCTCGCCACAATCTTCACCATATTGACGCCTCCTAAAGGAAAATTTTGGGTATTTTTGCCGCGCTCTCCTCGGTGCTCATTGCTAAAGCATTAGATTGCAGGAAATAATTAACAATGATCACAAAACGTTACAATGTTTTATCTCCAAGAATTTTTCCATGGGCAAAATGACTGACCTGTGGCTGTAAGAAGAAGGAAACAAATCCATGAATAACCACACATGGGCCTGATTTATCGATTACTTTGAGCTTTTTGCGTTTACTTTTTTCGTTTGGTCTGTTTCAGAATAGTATTTCCTTTCCGATCTTTAAATTCAATTGATTCTTTCGGGGTCGTAAAATATTTCCTCTCCTCCTCCGGAAGCCTATCTAAAAACTCCTTACTATATTTACCAGCTAATGTAGCCGCATCACTTTTCCAATATCTGTATTTGACTCTATATTCTTCCTTATTCCTTTCTGCTAACTCAGATTTACGAGAATCATCCTTGTAATATACACATAAAACATATTCCGTTTGGCCTTCTTGAAGTTCATTATTAACTTTAGCTTCATGAAATCCATGGTTTTGTAATTCATTAATTCCTATGCGAATTAGCTTATCCTTATCCTCAGAAAAAAATAGATATTTACCTGTTATTCTGTAGGTCGGTTTCTCATTTCTTAATAACCAAATCCAATAACCATCAAAAATGATTTTTACTTCTTGAGATATTTTCCATACGCCCCAAAATCTTGTACCCATTTATGTTGAGAGCGTTCTTGCCATGTTTTAAAGGCATTATCCACATGCTCTGCAAATTCTTTTTCGGAACAACCATTGACCTTGCAAAAATGTCTCTCAACTTCAGTATAATCAAGCTTTCCTTCATCAGCTAGTATCTTGGCCATACCAATATGCTTAACATGATGACACATTGCGCATAGAAGAATAAAACCATCGAGTCTCTGAATGTGGTGCTTATCATCATAATTCCATATCTCATGGAGCTTCATTTTTCCTTCAGTTTCACTACAAATCTGACATTTCCTTCCGTTCTCTCTGATGATCTCCTCTCGCAACTTATTCCATACTTCGGTTGGTAATAGCCTATATAATGATGAATACCAGACTGTTGAAGGAACGAGCTCGGCAGTTAATTTCATGGGATCCTCAACTATTATTAGTCGTATAAAGTCATAATCTTTACGAGTCGAACAGAATGTATCTTGTAATTGACATCGAAACTGAAAATTTAGGCACAGATGTCATGAAAGACAATAAACGAATTCTGTCCGTCCAAATAGGTGACAATGTTAGTCAAATCTTATACTGGGCTGATTCTAAGGATCCTAAAAGAAATTTACAAAGCGCAAAAAAAGATATATTGTCATTATTATCTGAAGGTGTCATTTTTACTGGATATAATATAAAGGGATTTGATACGATTTTTCTAGCTAAGTTTTTAGGCATTGTATTACCTGAATCAAATCTTCTTGACCTTAATCACCCACAAAAACTGGCTGAGCTCACTAGCATACGTAAGCCTCGCCTTGAAGAAATTTGCTTAGCTTGTGGTATTGATGTGCGCCATAAGCAACGTATGAACGAGAGGGCACAAAAGTATGCGGTAAAAGAAGAATTCAAAAAGGCAGCATCTGCCAAAGCTAACGAATTAGTGAAAGAAAAAGGCTGGTCCTTAGATTTTGCCTATAGATATTCTTTGGACAAAATATGCCTTGGCAATGCAATTTATTATGCTTATATAGAATTTATTGATAGTGATGAGCCAAAAAATACACTCTTCTACGAGTATGCGATTGGCGATGTTATTGTTGAATACGCTCTTCTTAAGAAGATGAGATATTAAAACATGTAACATTAAGTTTCATTGAGATCACCATCAGCCCCATGTTCCACCATTATTTAGTCTGGCTTCGAATAGTGATTTGAAAATTTCTTATTTTAAGAATAAATAAGAAAAAAGCAAAGGAAAAAAATCAATAAATATTTTTTCGCATGAAGACATTTGCCTGAGTAGTCGTCACTACATTCCATCCTTCAGTAAGCATCTTGCAGATCTCATCGACCTTCTCAATAGCAATAGCCTTAGCTTCAAAGCGATTGCTATCAAAATTGATAATATGCGTGTAGATCTCCGTGTTCTTGATATTTCGATGACCAAGCTGAGTCTTCACAAGCACGAGATCCTTGGTCTCCCGGTAGAGCCTTGAAGCATAGAAGTGCCTGAACGTATGAAGATGAACCTTATTCGCCTCAGAAAGATTATACTTCTCAACAACCTTCTTCCGATATTTGACGATAGCTTTTCGAAGCCTATTTGCCTTCAATGGCTGATCATTCCGCATGAATAGAGGTCCAGTTGTTCTGCCTTTGACGATTATTCTATTTACCTTCTCCAGAAGCTTATCAGAGATCTTCACTTGCCGGGTTGAGAGCCCTCCTGCCTTCGCGGTCTTTATGGTAACGACATTGTTCTTCAAATCCTCGACATTCAGTTCAATCAGTTCAATCGTCCTGCACCCAGTATCCCGAAAGAACTCAAAGATGACCGCATAGAAGACATTGGCATTGTCAATTATCTTGTTTATAACATCCTCAGACGGTATCTCCGGGACTTTCTCGTACCTCTTCTTCAACCCACCATGAAGCTTCTGTTTAGGTCTCTGAATGTTCTGTATCTTACAATAAATTGAATACGCATTTTGAAGAGTCATCTTACGAAGATCGCCGGTGTTCTTCGTTCTGATAAAATCACAGACCAGATTCGCATTATCTAGATCTATATAATTATTAATATACAACAGGTTCTTCACATACGCATCAATGGTATACTTGCTGTATGGTGGATCTGCTCTAAGCATTTCGTCTTTTACATGCAGTATCTGTGGTAGTCTTGATATTCTAGCTGGTTGGGTACCAATTATTAGGCGCCGGGGAAGGGATTCGAACCCTTGCACCCCCGAAGAGGCACCGGCTTGCCTGTCCCTTTTCGAAGATCTCGAGGCCGGCGCTTTAACCGCTCAGCCACCCCGGCTCAACTGATACTAAGTATCGGTTTTAATAATGTTTTTCCCTAGAAAGCAACAATAACCCGGGCATGCAATATCCCTATCGGGATAGCCTTGGTTTATTCATACCTGGATCATATCTCGGACGTCTACATACACATACATAACGACACGCTGGAGGGCGTATTCGAAGAGGCTGCGATCGCGTCTTTCGATGTAATTATCGAGACTTCCAAAGTGCGTATCAAGACTATAATTAATGTTGAGCTCGACGCAGATGACCTAGAGCAGCTTCTCTACAAATGGATAGACCACTTGCTCTACATCTTCGATGCAAAGAGTTTTGCAATCTCCAGAACCGAAGTCATAGTCTCTGAAAAAAAGACCAACCCCTCCCTCGTTGCGAAGATCTACGGCGAGAGCTATGATCCAAAGAAACATGGCCAGAAAGTGGCAGTAAAAGCAATGACATATTCCCTAATGCGCATATACAAGAAAGGAGACCATTGGGAAGCGTACTTTGTGCTCGACATCTAATTTTTACCAGAGAATTGGCTTCTGGCGCAACTGACTACGCTTAAATATGCCTCAAGATTTCATTACTGTGTGGCGCAATGCGAAGTGCCCAATCCTTTGGGCAGCAATAGTGCGCTTTGTTAGAACGGGTGAATATTATGAGCTCAAGCCGTAACTCGAACATCCCCCTCAAGAGGATTGATGAGTATATTTGGGAGATTCCCCAATCTTTTAGGCAAGGCATGAACGTCCCTGGCAGGGTTTACGCTGATGAAATCCTTGTCCAGAAGATGGCCGAGGACCTAACGCTCCCTCAATGTGTAAACGTCGCGCAACTGCCTGGCATTATCAAGCACTCAATAACCATGCCCGATGGCCATCAGGGTTACGGATTCCCCATTGGAGGTGTAGCTGCCTTCGATATGGATTCTGGTGTTATCTCCCCAGGGGGGGTGGGGTATGACATAAACTGCGGCGTAAGGTTGCTTCTTACAAGTTTAGATGCAAAAGATGTCAAACCAAAACTTTCAGAATTGGTGAACACACTCTTCGATCTCGTTCCGTCTGGGCTCGGCTCTAAGGGAGGGATCCGCCTCAATCAATCACAGCTCGATGAGGTTCTCGAGCACGGTGTACAATGGGCGATAGAGAAGGGCTACGGGTGGGACGAAGACGCAAGGAGGTGCGAGGAGGGTGGCAGGATGAAGACTACTGATCCCTCCAAAGTTTCTTCCAAGGCAAAGGAGCGTGGCGGCAGCCAGCTGGGGACCCTTGGTAGCGGCAACCACTTTCTCGAAGTAGAAATGGTTGAAAAAATTTTCAATACAACAACCGCAAAAACCTTTGGTGTGGAGCACGAGGGCCAGGTCGTAGTAATGGTTCACTCCGGTAGCAGGGGTTTGGGTCACCAAGTCTGCAGCGATTACCTCTTGACTATGGAACGCGCGGTATCCAAGTATGGCATCAAGATTCCTGACAGGGAGCTTGCGTGCGCGCCTGCGTCCAGCCCCGAAGCGAATGACTACTTTGGTGCAATGAGTGCGGCCTGCAACTATGCCTGGGTAAACAGGCAGTGTATGGCACATTGGGCGAGGGAGGCTTTCAGGAAGACCTTCAAGTCCGACCCGGAGAAGCTAGGTATGCGTCTCGTTTACGATGTGGCACACAACCTAGCCAAGCGCGAGGAGCACGACTGCGAGGGCAAGAGAAAGGTCCTCTACGTCCACAGGAAGGGCGCCACAAGATCATTCCCAGCTGGCAGGCCTGAAGTCCCTCAGGACTACAAGAACGTCGGCCAGCCCGTGATCATCCCTGGTAGCATGGGCACAGCGTCGTACCTCCTTGTGGGGGGGCCAAAATCAATGGAGCTGAGCTGGGGATCCACAGCCCACGGCGCAGGCAGGTTCCTCAGCCGCGAGGCTGCCATAAGGAAGTACTGGGGCAGCGACGTGAAGCGCGACTTGGAGAGCAAGGGCATACTAGTCAGGGCAGCTGACATGAGGGTTATAGCAGAAGAAGCACCCGGCGCATACAAGGACGTCGACAGGGTTGCAGAGGTCTCCCACAATCTGGGCATTGCTACCCTCGTCGCTAGGATGGTCCCGCTTGGGGTGACCAAAGGCTGATGAATCCCAGTCCAATAACCTCAAGGGCAGGCAGGTTCCTCGTCATCAGTGAGGAATCCTTCTCAAGCGTAGGCATTTCCTCGAACGTTTACGTTGCCGAGCTGGCTGGCAAGCACTACCTCTTTGACACAAGTGGGCACCCCGACCTTGTGTCCTTTCTAAAAGCCGCGAACATAGCCACGGAATCGCTTTCCGCCGCCTTCCTTACGCATGGTCACTATGATCATACAATGGGGCTCATATCCCTCTCCAAAATTGGTGTTCCAGCTTACCTGTCGATGGAGGACGCCGATCTGCTCGAGAGCATCATCGACAAGGCGGGCGTGAGGGACATAAACAATGGCAAGAAGATCCTTCGAGAGCTGGGTCTCGAGGTCATCGTCACCCCTGGGCATTCATGCGGAAGTGTCTGCTACTATTCGGCAGATGAGAAGCTGCTCATAAGCGGCGATACAGTTTTTTCGAATGGCTTCTTTGGAAGGACCGACTTGAGTGGTGGAAGCAACTTGGAGATGAAAGCAAGCCTGAAGCTGCTTTCAGGGCTTGATGTCGAGGCAATGCTCCCTGGCCACGGTTTCTGCATTATGAGGGGTGGGAGAGACTCCATCTCTTTAGCTCTGGCAAATGCGGATTACCTCTTGGGGTAAATCCGCTCAACCCAATGTCACTGCATGCAGGAGCCATGCCATTATTATCGAGAAGATCGGGGTCCCTGCCCATAACAGGATCAGCTTAACCGCTGTCTCCCTGCTTAGCGCCCTTGTACCCTTGCCAAGCCCCGCTCCATAAACCCCCCCGACTATCGACTGGCTTATGGACACCGGAACCGCCAGCTGCGTGAAGATGTGAACCGTCGACGCACCCCCCACCTGGGATGAGAAGGCTGTGGCAGGACCAAGGCTGGCAACGCCTTCCCCGACAGTCCTCGAAACCCTCTGACCCACTATTATGGCTCCAGCGCTCGCGGCGATGATAGCTACTCCCAGAGCAAGCGTCACACCCAAGTCGCCTCTCACGACCCCTACAATTGTACCCAGCGTATTAGCCCCGAAAACATATGCAGTGTAGAAGCTTGCTGCAAGGGTCATTATGCCATAAACCACAACGGTCCCTTCCAAGCTCTTGATCTTGTACTTGCGAAGCACCTTCGACAGCACCATGGAAACTCCCGCAGCCACGAAAGGAGCCAATGCCCACGATGCAGCTACCAGGAGCAGTCCGCTTGAATTCAACGGCATCCCCAGGTAGAGGGCACTCCCTATCGACGCGCCTACAACCGCTTGGGTTATGGGCAGGGGCAGCCTCGCTGCAGTAGCTATCAATATCATGGCAAAGGTGACGCCGAGTATCACGCTTAACGAGTAGTCGCTGAAGATCCCCTCGACAATGTTGCCCTGTATGGCATTCGAAAGCTTGCTTCCCTCCAAGATCACCCCCACCGCCAGGCCTGCCACGAATACCAAAATGCCATTCCTGTAGGAGAGGATCTTCGATCCGGCTATTGTTCCAGCTGAATTACTAGCGTTGTTCGCCCCACACATGCCTAAAGTCAACAATGTCAAGGCGATGAGCAATGCTGCCATTAACACTATGCCCCTGACTTGACTATCATGGCCGTGATAACGTCAGAGGCAGCCTCTGCAGCGTCCGCCACCATGTCCAACAGGAAAATAAAGTCCCTTATTTGCAAGTACGATAGGGGGGACATCTTCTTCTCGTTCCTGGTCAGGTTTTTGAGAATGTCCAACTTGATGTCGTCGAGCATCTCCTCCGTCTTCTCCACATCATGGGCGAGCTGAAGTGCTTCCTTCATATTTTTGTCCAGAAGTTCGACTGAAGTCATCAGGATCTTTACTATCTCAACTGTTCCCTTAATCATCTTCATAATGTTGTCCTCCCCTTCGAAGAGAACAGCAACCTCTTCCCTGTCTGGCTGGCGCGAGGCAATCGCCCTGGAGGCATCCTTGGACTTGTCCGCTATATCATCTAGTGCTTCTGCCAGCTTGTAGAAGTCTTCTTTGAGCCCAACGAAGACTGTGCCGCTAAAAAGACCCAGCTCCACTTGTCTCTTGACGTCGTCCGCCTCCCTCTCCAAACGGGCTATCCTCTCCGCGACAGAGCCGACCGCTTCCCAATTATAGTCCTCACAAGCTTCAATCAGGTTCTCCAGGAGCTCCGCCGACATGAGCACGAGGTTCATGTGAACCCTTAACTGCTCAGCGACCCCCCTCAAGGGAAAGGAGAAAATTTTTCTCCACATGACTACTCTTCCTTGATCTCTGCCTTAAACTCACCCTCTACGTATTCAAGCTCCTTTATGTGCAAGACTTCCTTTATGATCCACTCGTTCTCCCGACAGATCCTTATGGTTTCCGCCTCTGCGTGCACCGATGCCTCCGCGATTTCTGCCGAGAGCGCCATTTTTGCCTCTACCTTCTTGGTCCTGAGTTCTGATATAACCTTGACAATCGTGCAACCTGCCGTCCCGTCAACCTCAGGGAGATCGCCGACTTTGGGATAGGGGGTTGCATGGATGGATGCGATCCCCTCCCTGCCCTTGATGACGTTCTGGTATACCTCCTCAGCTATGTGGGGGCAGAACGGTGCAAGGAGCCTCATAAAGTTCCAGATGACCACATATAGCGTGGTCTTTGCAGCCCTCTGGCTCTCCGGAGTCTTTGGGCTGTAGAGCCGAGGCTTCACAGATTCAACGTACTGATCGCACAGATCGTGCCAGTAGAACTTTTGGAGAAGATCCACGGCTATGTGAAACTGGTAACTTTCCATGGCTTCTGTCGTCTTCAGGACAGTCTCTCTTAACCTTGAGATTATCCACCTATCAACCTCCTCCAACTCCTCTGCGTTGAGGACATATGAAGGCTCAGCAAAGAACCCTTCTGCGAACCTTACAGAGGACCATACTTTCTGCAGGAAAGACTTGCCGTATTTCACTGGCTCCCACTTGAACGGGAAATCAGACCCGATCGTCAGCGACATTACGGCCTGCCTGATGGCGTCTGCGCCATACTCGTTGACCCCTTGGTCTGGCATTATCACGTTGCCTCTGGACTTTGACATCCTCGAGCCATCGGGACCGAGAATGTGCCCGTTTACCAGGACCCCCCTGAACGGTGCCTTGCCAGTCAGGATTAGGCACCTGAAGGTGCTATAGTAGAACCATGTCCTTATGATGTCGTGGCCCTGCTGGCGGAAATCAACGGGATATGCCCTTTCAAACCTACTTTTGTCGTTGAAAAAGCCGGTCACGATCAGAGGGCTTATGCTCGAGTCCACCCAGACGTCGCACACGTCTGTTGTTCCTGCCAACTCTGCCTCTCCGCACTTGGGACACTTTTCCATAGGGGGCATGTTGATCATCGTGTCCACAGGCAGTTCCTCCCTCCGCGGGGGGATTATGTTGTTGCACTTTTTGCAATACCAGAAGGGTATGGGGGTTCCGAAGACCCTCTGCCTTGATATGAGCCAGTCCCACTCAATGCTATTCACCCAATCCACCAAGCGCTGGCTCATGAATTTAGGGATCCACTTCATATTTGCGGACTCTTCGAGGATCCTTTCCTTGTAATCTTTTGTTCTTATGAACCACTGATCCTTTACAATAAACTCGATCGGGGTCATGCAGTCGGCTCTCTCCGTGTGGGTAAGCACGTTGTGGGTCATCTGATCCACTTTGGCCATGCGTCCTGCTGCCTCGAGGTCTTTTACTACCTCGTCCCTCGCGATCGCGGCCTTCATGCCGTTATACTTCCCGGAATTGATCATTTTGCCATACTCGTCAATCGCCTTCAGTATGGGCAGGCAGTACTTCTGCTGCCATTTAATGTCCTGCTCGTCGCCATATGTGCAAACCATCACAATTCCAGTGCCGAAGTTGGGGTCGACTGCCCCATCGGATAGGATCTTCACCTTCTGCCCGAAAATGGGCACCTCTGCCTCCCTGCCATTGAGATCCAAATACCTCTCATCGCCCGGGCTTACGGCGAGGGCAACGCATGCAGGCAGAAGCTCTGGTCTCGTGGTGGCAACCTCTAGGTCCTTCTCCTCTGACCTGAACTTCAAGTAGTAGAGCCTCCCTGCCTTCTGAACGTAACCGAGCTCCGCTTGGGCAAGCGCAGTTCCACACCTTGAGCACCAGTGCACCGGGAACTCTTTGCGGTAGATGAGTCCCTTCTCGAGCATCAAGAGCAGGGACTCCTGGACAGCCTTCCAGTAACTCTTGTCCATGGTCCTGTACTCGAACTGCTCCCAGTCGGGTCTGTAACCGAGCCTGATCATGGAGTGCTTCATGCTCTTGATCATGCTGCCAGTCCACTCCATGCACTTCTCCCTGAAGAACTTCCTATCCTCCCTCGAGACCTTCCACTTGTACTGCACCTTAAGCTCGGTTGGAAGGCCTTGGCAGTCCCATCCTTGGGGGAGAAGGACGTCAAAGCCACACATCCTCTTGTACCTGGCAATCACGTCGTTAAGGATGTTCCAATAGGCATGTCCCATGTGGAGCTCGCCCGAGGTGAACGGGGGCGGCGTGTCAATGACGAAGACGGGCTTGCCATCGTTCTTGAATTTGTAAACCTGATAGTACTCCTCGCTGAGCCAGCTGTTCTGCCACTTCTCCTCTACCCTCTGCGGAGAGTAGTTCTTGTCCATCTTTCTCAAAGAATCGCCTGACTCTGCCAAAACCATTCCGCCCTACCACGCTACCTTTTGAACAGTTGATAAACCCTAACTCTTTAATTTTACCTTGAAGTAACCTTTTCATTCAATCAAGTAACTAAAGGTAAAGCTACTTCGGACTCTGTTTGCTTGCTGCGCTCTTCTCGCCAAGCGCCTTTATCGCCTTTATCGCGAACTCCACTTCCATCTTTTCAATGTTATCCTCCAGCGTCTTTACTCCGCGTGAGTTGTACTCCGCAAGAACCGCCTTGATTGGTCTACCGTGCTTCTTCTCTACCTCCTTGACTTTGGCGACGAAGTATGCCTTGGTAAACCCCTTCGTATCCTCAAAACACAATGGTGGGTCCTCGCCTAGCATCTCGCACAGATCAATCAATGCGATGCATGCTGTAGGGTCCCTATCAGCTGGACACCTGTCTTCGCAGTGGGACTTTGCGTATTTCACAATATTCGCAAGATCCTTCTCATTTGTCATAAAACCACCAGATTTTTGGCCTCTGCAAAGTTGTTTCTACATCGCTTTTGGCTCTGCGAACTCGGCAAATTCATCATTGGCCATGATCCAATATGCTTTGAGGTGAAATAAGCTTTAGGTTCGGCTCCGGACTTTCACCCCTCTTTTTGGGAACTATCCCTCAGATAAGAAAGGGATAACCTTTATAGTGTCATGGCATTTTATCTTCTGTGAGGTGGAGATAATGGGTGGTCGCCAGAAGACAACACTGCTTAACCCTGTTAACAAAGAAGAGAAGAAGAAACAGGCACAGCAGTCGAAGGAATAAAATCATGCCTGAGAAACGGAAGTGCAGGATCACAATTTTCATTCCTATTTCTATATTATCCGATGTCCCGAGCCTCATCGAAAAAACATTCAAGGTCGGACAGCTAGCCAGATCCGCCTCCATATTCAGGGTCGACAGAATAGTGGTCTACAAAGACTCGCCCTCTGCGAGCAGGGAAGATGCCTTTCTAATTAGGGATCTCCTCTCCTATGCGGAGACACCCCAGTATCTGAGGCGGAGGATCTTCCCGATAATGGACAATCTGAAATACGCTGGCTTGATCCCGCCACTCCGAACGCCACATCACCCTCTGGAGAGCACTGAAGCCTCCTTCAGGGAGGGCTTGGTACTGAGTTCTGACTCCAAAGGATCAAGGGTCGACGTGGGTCTCAAGAAGCCTGTCGACTGCTCCTCGCCATTGACCGTCAATAAGAGGGTGACGATGAAGCTTGTGAACGGGGCTTGGCTTCCAGCTTCAAAGGAGGAGGTGCCACTCTACTGGGGCTATAGCTTTAGCCTTGAGTTCAAGGGAATCACCCAGCTCATTGCAGCAGGTCAGTACGATTCTGTGATTGCAACCTCTAGGATTGGGTCGCCTCTCGCTACCATCGCCAAAGACATGAAGAGGGCATTTTCTGACTGCAAAAATCTAGCAATTCTCTTTGGGTCTCCAGGGGAAGGGCTCCACGAGATACTAAAGAGGGAGGGCACCCGTATAGAGGACGTTGCCGATTTGATCGTGAATGCAGTTCACGATCAAGGCACTGCCACAATAAGGACCGAGGAGGCAGTGGCAATCTCGCTAGCCGCCTTCACCTCAATTGAAGATTTACAGCCTTGCTGATTTTTTCACAGGCAACCGATAAATTAAAAAATGCATTTCGATTTGAAGGGATAGAAATATATCTGAGCAATACGGCTAATCACAAGCCAATCTAGGTTGGAGGGCTAACGATGGGACATAAAAGCAAGAGCGCCCCGCGAAGAGGCTCGCTAATGTATTATCCTAGGATACGCGCTCGTCGCATCTCCGGAAGGGTTAAGACATGGCCGAAGGTAAGTGGCGCTCCAAAGCTGTTAGGTTTTGCTGGTTACAAGGTGGGAACTACTCACCTTATCATGATCGAAAACAAGCCGAAAAGCCCCCTGTTCGGCAGGGAGGTAGTAAGAGAAGTGACAGTGGTTGAGGTTCCCCCAATCCTCGTCTACGGATTCAGGGCTTACAAGAAGTCGCCAAAGGGACTAAGGGTTATTGGCCAAGCCATGGTAAAACCGTTGCCTAAGTACGCAGAGCGGACTATGACCATATCCAAGGACTACGATCCTGCACCAGCTCAGGCAGCGATCGAGGCAAAGCTCGACGACATTACAGAGCTGAGGGCACTTGCACTCACCCAACCCCACAAGACTGGTATGAACAAAAAGACTCCTGAGGTTCTCGAAATCAAGGTTAGCGGCGAGGACATAAAGTCCGCTTACGAATACATCAAGGGAATAATGGGCAAGGAGATAAAGGCCAAGGACCTTTTCGCAGAGGGCAGCTTTGTTGACGTGACCGCCGTGACCAAGGGGAAGGGGTTCGCGGGCGCGGTCAAGAGGTTCGGCGTCAAGATCATGCCGAACTGGCACAAGCACAGAAAGGGTCACAGGGTCGTCGGCGCCATAAGCCCATCCAAGCCTCACATGATGTTCACCATTCCTAGACCAGGAAAGATGGGCTTCCACCAGAGGACTGAGTACAACAAACTTATTCTAAAGACAGGCGAGAACCCCATCGATATCAATGTGGCGGGTGGTTTTCTGCATTACGGTCTAGTCCAGGGTGACTATGTGCTGGTAAATGGAACGCTCCCAGGACCGACCAAGAGGCTTGTTAGGTTCAGGTATCCTGTAAGAGCCAAGGTTGCAAAGATCGAACCGCCCAAAGTTGTGTCAGTGAACTTGGCATCGAAACAGGGGGTCTAGTATATGTCACAGCAGGTAACAAAAACGAGGACCGTCCGCGTCTATTCCTTGGATGGCAGCGTGAAGGAAGAGCTCAAGCTTCCTTTGGTGTTCGCCAACGAGGTCAGACCGGATCTCATCCAGAGGGCAGTAAATTCATCGCTCACAGCCAGGATTCAACCCAAGACTAGGGACCCGATGGCAGGCAAGAGAACTAGCGCCATAAGCCTCGGCGTGGGACTTGACCTTGCAAGGGTGCCCCGCGTCAAGGGAGGCGGACCAGCAGCCCTCGTTCCGAACGTCATTGGAGGAAGGAGAGCCTTCCCGGAGCGGCTCGAGAAGATATACCACGAGCGGATAAACGACAAGGAGCGGCTGCTCGCGCTCAAGTCCGCCATTGCAGCCACAGGAATCAAGGACACCGTTTCAAAGAGAGGCCACGCCGTGAAGGGAGACATGGAGATGCCATTTGTTGTCTCTGACGATCTCAAAGCCATAAGCAAGGCCGCAGAGTTCCGCGAGGTTCTCAAAAAACTTTCCCTATGGGATGACGCCGTGCGCGCCAAGGATGGGATAAAAGAAAGAGCGGGAAGGGGCAAGACGCGCGGTAGGCGCTGGATCAGGCCAAGGTCAATCTTACTCGTCACAGATGAGCTCAATCCACCAGTCAGGCTCGCTTCAAGGAACTTCCCAGGCTTCGATTACTCTGAGATCAAATCACTGAACGCTGAGAAGCTTGCGCCAGGAGGTCACCCGGGAAGGCTGACTGTATGGACTGAATCGGCGTTCAAGAAGCTGGACGAGATATTTGGATAGTGGTGAAAGAAAATGGAACCCAGCGATCTGATATTGAGACCAGTATCCTCCGAGTCCGCGCTGGAGCGGCTTGAGAAGGACAACAAGCTAACATTCATAGTGGATCTCAAGGCAAACAAGAACGAGATCAAGAATGCTGTTGAGAAGCTCTACAGCGTCAAGGTGAGATCTGTCAATACCATGATTACTACTGCAGGCGAGAAGAAGGCATTCGTCGGGCTTGAGAAGGAGTTCAGCGCCGCCGAGCTTGCAACAAGGATAGGCTTAATGTAGGTGTGACACATGGGAAAGCGACAAGTTCTTCAGAGAAGAGGCCGTGGAGGATCAGTCTTCCTTTCACCGTCGTGGAACAGGGTCGGGAAGGTAAAGTACCACCATACCCTGGCCAAGGAGTCTTCCTCCATAGCGTTCGTGATCAAGGATATAGTTCATGATTCTGGCAGAGGCGCCCCTGTAGCCATAGTCAAGGGTGAGGGCATTACATCTTTGATGATCGCCCCAGAGGGCACATACGTAGGCCAGAAGATATTCTTCGGCAACGAAGCCTTCGTAGACGTTGGCAACGTCCTGCCGCTTGCAAAGATCCCAGAAGGCACCCTGATATGCAATATCGAGGGCATGCCGAGCGATGGTGGCAAATTTGTCAGGGCAGCCGGCGGTTACGCGACCTTAGTCTCACACTCCACCGATAGCGTTCTGGTGCAGTTCCCTTCAGGGCAGGTGAAGTCACTTGATCCGAAGTGCAGGGCGACCGTTGGCATAGTCGCCTCAGGAGGCATGACGGAGAAGCCAATGCTCAAGGCTGGAGCAAACTACCACAAGTTCCAGGCAAGGTCTATTAAGTTCCCGAGGGTCCGCGGGAAGGCCATGAGTCCATATGCCCATCCACACGGAGGCGGAAACCATCCGACCGGAGGCAGACCCGTCTCAAGGAACGCTCCTCCTGGCCAGAAGGTAGGTATAATAGCCTCAAGGCGAACTGGAAGGAGAAAGAAGTGACCCGCACACCGGAGTAATGAAAATGTCTAGAGAGTTCACATACCGCGGATACACGACAGCGCAGCTGATGGGTATGCCGATGGATGAGTTCATCAGACTCCTTCCAAGCAGGCAGAGGAGATCCCTACTTAGGGGACTCACCCCAGAGCAGAGGTCGCTCTTTGAAAGGATCAGGAAGGCAAAGACATCCCAGGCAAAGGGCAAGAAGCTCGTTGTTAGGACCCACTGCAGAGACATGATAATCCTCCCCGAGATGATCGGCCTCACAATATCGGTTCACAACGGCAAGGAGTTCATACCGACCGAGATTCTCCCCGAGATGATAGGCAGGTACCTAGGCGAGTTCGCTATCACCTGCGGCAAGGTCCAGCACGGCGCTCCGGGCTTAAAAGCCACGAGGAGTTCAATGTTCATTCCATTGAAGTAAACCTTTTTTTTGTTTCTCTCCTTTTAACGTGAAAAGATTTTTATAGCCCTCCCAAGTTTTAAACTTGCGATTCAATAGGTCATTGAAAGTTGGAAGTGCACTAAATGCCTGAGTGGGGATATTCGACGGCACATATGGACCCTGAAAGGATGGCTAGGGCAAGTGGCAGAGACCTTCACATCTCGCCCAAGGAAGCCAGGGAGATATGCGAAGCAATAAGGGACATGCAGCTCGACACTGCGATGAAATACCTCGAGCGAGTGACCCAGAAGAAGGAGGGTGTTCCATACAGAAGGTTCAAGAAGAATGTCCCCCACCACCCCGAGATCGCCGACAGGTTCGGAATTCCCTCGGGCAGGTATCCGGTAAAAGCATCCTCTGAAATCCTCAATGTGCTCAAGAATGCCAAGGCTAACGCCGAGAACAAGGGTCTTGACACGGAGCGCCTGAAGATAAGCCACGCATGCGCCCAAGCTGCTATGCGCATGAAAAACTATGTCCAGAGGGCATTTGGTAGATCCACGCCATACAATCACCCGCTTACACATGTAGAGATTATTGTTGAGGAGATCGGAGCATGAGCGTTCAGAAATTCTTCATTAATAAAGCAACAAAGAATATGATTATCGACAATTACCTGAGGAACGAGTTGAAGAGGGCCGGCTACGCCGGTGTGGAATTCCAGAAGACCCCACTTGGGAACAGGGTTGTGATCTACGCCGAGCGGCCTGGTCTGGTCATCGGTAGACAGGGCGCAACAATAAGGGATCTAGCCCATGTCATGGAAACCAAGTACAACCTCGAAAACCCGCAGATAGCTGTTATCCCGGTCCAGACCCCAGAGCTGAACGCGAGGATCATGGCTGGAAGGGTCGCATCTGCTCTGGAAAGGGGCATACACTTCAGAAGGGCCGCGTTCATTGCACTCAGGCAGATCAATGAGGCTGGCGCAAGGGGTGCGGAGATAGTGATCAGGGGGAAGCTATCCACCGAGAGATCTCGCTACGAAAAGTTCAAGTCAGGAGCGATCCTGAAAGCTGGTCAGCCGAGGAGATATGCCGTGGATACGGCGGTTACCTATGTGCTGATGAAACCCGGTTCATTCGGAATCAAGGTCAACATTTACCTCCCAGTCAAGACCATTGACGACATCAGCATTGTCGAGTCTGCGCCGAAGGCAGCGGAGTGATGAGCGATGGCAATCCTAAGAGTCGATGAAATAAGAAAGATGAGAAAAGAGGAACGGGGCAAAAAGATCACAGAGCTCAAAGCGGAGCTTTCTAAGCTAATGTCCACTAGAGCCATGGGCGGATCCATGGAGAACCCTGCAAGGATCGGGCTCATCAAGAGGACGATCGCACAGTTCTACACAATACAGCGCGAGGAAGAGCTCGGCATAAGGAAAGTTGAGGCTCCAAAGGAAGAAAAGCCCAAAACGAAGGGGCGGAAGGAGAAGGAAGCGGAGCCTGCCGAGAAAGAAGCGAAGCCGAGAGCAACTAGGAAGAGGGCCAAGAAGGAGACAGTTGACGAGGAAGAAACAGAAGAAAAAGTCACGGAGGAATGAATAGAATGATGCTTACAGCTTCTAACTTGATCTACCACAACCTTGTCGGCTTATATGTCAAGATCGCCCACTCCACCGACCCGACTCAGACGGGCCTGGAGGGGAGGGTAATTGACGAGACCTCCCGGACCCTCACTCTGTCAACCAGCGTGGGCAACAAGATAGTGCCTAAGATCCATTCGCGGTTCGCCTTCTACCTGCCCAGCGAGGTCGTGGTGGAGGGCAGTGACATCATGCTCAGTCCAGAGGAGAGATTGAAAAAACTTCAGAGGAGGAGACGCTAAATGGCTCAAGCAACTAAAGAGGCAAAACCAAGCTCATGCGACGACGTGAATTGTCCATTCCACGGCTCCCTTTCAACGAGGGGCAATGTTATCACGGGAAAAGTTGTAAGCGACAAGATGCACAAGACTGTTGTGGTCCAGATAGACTTCCTTGAACACTTCCCGAAGTACAAGAGATTTGGCAAAAAACGATCGAAGATCCACGCTCACAACCCGTCCTGCGTTAGCGCTGTAAAGGGGAACATTGTGAAGATTGCAGAGTGCAGGCACCTGAGCAAGACCGTCTCATTCGTAGTCATTGAGAAGACCGGTGGTGCCTAGGCATGGCGAAGAGAGGGAAGGGTCTAGGTGGAGGCATTACCTACCGCCCGGGCTTGAGTTCAGGCCTGCATCACGAGTCGCTTCTAAAGTGCGCTGACAACAGTGGCGCAAAGGTAGTCATGATCATTGGAGTACCCATGATAAAAACAAGGATCAGAAGGATTGCAAGCGCAGCGGTGGGCGATAAGGTGATTGTCTCAGTAAAGAAGGGAACGCCCGAGGTGAGGCGGCAGATATTCCACGCAGTAGTGGTTCGGCAGAGGAAGCCCTTCAGAAGGATGGACGGCACCTGGATCCAGTTCGAGGATAATGCCTGCGTGATCGTCACAGAAGATGGAGACTGCAAGGGTACCGAGATCAGAGGACCTGTAGCAAAGGAGGCCGCCGAGAGGTGGCCCAAGGTGGCAGGTCTCTCGTCCATGATTATGTGAGGTGTTATGATTGACTAGCACAAAACCAAGAGTCCAGCGCCTAATAGGCTCATCTAGGGAGAAGGGGGCAAGCCTCATGCGCTCACCACTCTCTAAAGACCTAAGCTCTGAGTACGGCTTTGGCACGATATCGGTAAGGAAGGGCGACACCGTTATCGTAACTAGGGGCGATTACGAGGGCCATGAGGGCAAGATAAGCTCGGTAGTGCCCTCTCGGCTGAAGATCACAATCGAGGGAATCAGCACGAAGAAGCAGGATGGCACGACCAAGCCCGTCTTCATCTCGACGTCAAAAGTAAAGGTAACCAAGCTGGAACTCTCAGACAAAAGGCGGAAGAACTTCTTGGAAGAGAGCTCAAGGTCAAAAAAATCCAAATAGGAGATTGATTCTTTGAAGAGACATCTAAAGACATATCCGGCGCCAAGATTCTGGCCTGTAATGATTAAGGAACACGAGTTTACCATACGCCCGGCGTCTGGGCCACATCCCATTGCCTCCTGCATGCCCTTGGGGATAATACTCAGGGACGTATTGCGGTATGCCAAGACTGTGAGCGAGGCAAAGAGAATGCTGATAGAGGATAAGGTCCTGATCGACGGTGTGGTAAGGCACGACTACAAATTCCCAGTCGGCTTGATGGATGTCATCGGCCTCAAGTCTGCGGATACATATTACAGGGTATTGCCTGATAAGACAAACAAGTTATGCTTGCTCAAGATCACCCCAGAGGAAGCTGCGTTCAAGCTGGTCCAGCTGACCGGGAAGCGCCTCCTCAAGGACAAGAAGATGCAGCTCAATACCCACGACGGAAGGTCATTTGCCATAAAGGTCGACGATCCATTCAACGTAGACGTTGGCTACAAGATATTTGATGCCCTCAAGATCTCTCTGCCGGACGGCGAGGTGACTGAGCACATACCGCTGGAGTCCGAAGCCTTCGTCTCAATTATAGGCGGTAGCAATATAGGCAAATACGGTACCTTGAAAGAGACACCCGCGAAGAGAGGCGCGAATGACCTCGCCAAGGTCACGATCGGCGAGCGCGAGAACACCGTTACGCTTAAGTATCTATTCCCAATAGGTAAGGGGAGTCCAATCATAAGCATAAATGGAGAAGTGGCATAGGTTGTCCGAGGGTGCTAAAGCCGCCACAAGCGGCCAATCGAACCCCATGCGCGACATAAGGATAGGCAAAGTCGTCGTAAACATGGGCGTTGGCGAGGGCGGAGAAAAACTGGAAAAAGCAATGGCCGTACTCAAGTCTTTGACTGGAGCAAAGCCATGCCCAAGAAAGGCGAAAAAGTCCATTAGGGATTTTGGGTTGAGAAAGGGAGAGAATATCGGGTGCGTTGTCACCCTCAGGGGATCTTCTATAGACGAATTCTTGAAGCGCGCCTTTGATTCCAACAAGAACAAGATCAAGCAGAGTTGCTTCGATGAATACGGTAATGTCTCCTTTGGCATCACGGAGCACATCAACATCCCAGGCACAAAATACGACCCGTCTCTTGGTATCTTTGGCATGAACGTCTGCATAGTCCTCGAGAGACCCGGCTACAGGGTAGCCAGAAGGATGGAGCGACCTGGCAAGATAGGACACGACCACAGGGTCGGAAAGGATGAAGCAGTTGCTTTCATCACACAGCACTACGGACTTACACTAAAGAAGGAGAAGGAGAGTTAGAAAAATGGGAAAGTATCGAAAGCCAAAGGATAGAAAATTTGGTAAAGGCAGCAGGCGCTGCAAGCGCTGCGGATCAAAGGGTAGCTCGATCATCAGGAGATACGGCCTTAACCTCTGCAGGCAGTGCTTCCGCGAGTCGGCAGAGAACCTTGGCTTCAGGAAGTACATGTAGGAGGAACAACATGTGTGGGTTCAAGATCCGCTTGCAAACGCGCTCATCAACATTATGAACAGCGAGGAGAGGGGGAGGAGCGAGTGCATAGTTACGCCCGCCCCCAAACTTATAGCTAATGTGCTGAGGGTCCTCCAAAAGTCCGGGTATGTAGGTGAATTTGAGTTCATCGACGATGGCAGACTCGGGAAGCTTAGAATTCAGCTGCTTGGCAGGATAAACAAGTGCGGCGTCATCAAGCCATACTTCTCGGTCTCCTACAAGGAACTCGAGGACTGGACGCACCAGTACCTCCCTGCTAAAGACCTCGGCATGTTGATACTGACCACGCCAAAGGGTATAATCACCCACAAGGAAGCCATCGCCAATAAGGTTGGCGGAAGGCTCATGGCGTACGTCTACTAAGGAGAATGCAAGAATGCCAGCTAATGCTTCTCAGTTAATAAAGGTCCCCGAAGGGGTTCAGGTGACCATCGATGGCATGTTGGTCTCCGTAACTGGGCCGAAGGGGAAGATCTCGAGGGACTTCGCCCACACCATGCTCAAGCTCTCAATGAACAACGGCGAGATCCTCATAGAGGCTCCTAGAAAGGGCAAGAGGTTTAACGCCATGGTTGGGACGCTCGCTGCTCACTTGAAGAATATGTTCAAGGGAGTCTCAGATGGCCATGTCTATAACATGAAGGTCATCTATGCCCATTTCCCAATAACTGTCAAAGTAGCGGGTAAAAATGTGCTTATAGAGAACTTCATGGGCGAAAGGTCAAAAAGGGTCGCCAACATCGTGGGAAACTCCAAAGTCACAGTGCAAGGCGAAGAACTCACGATTGTGGGAATAGACAAGGAGGAAGTGGGTCAGACAGCAGCCAATATACACAGGGCAGCTCATGTGAAGAAGATGGATCCGAGAGTCTTCCAGGACGGGGTCTATCTGTCCGAGAGGAGGTAAAACTATGAGAAAGACAGAGAAGGTCGCAAAGGCAGTCAGACTCAGGGACAAGATCTCATCGGAGAGGCCCGACTTCAACAGGTCTGAGACTCACAGGTTCCCGCGCCTAGGCGAGAAATGGCGGAGCAGCAAAGGCATAAGGTCCAAGATGCGCCTCAAGAAGAGGAGCAGGGCAGCGATCGTCGAGACCGGTTACAGAGGTCCGACCGCGGCCAGAGGACTACGATCGGACGGCAAATCCGAGATCCTGGTGAGCAACGTTAAGGATCTCACCAAGGTTAATTTGGAATCACAGGTCGCGAGGATTGATGCCGCCGTCGGAAAGAGAAAGCGCCTTGAGATCATTGACAGGGCAAAGGAGCTCAAGATTAAAATAGTGAATATCCACAGGTCTGAGAAGCCTACTTCCTTTGCTGAGAAGCCAGCGGAGGCGTCGAAGAAAGCTGAGAAAAAGGTGGAACAGGCACCTGAAGAAGAGAAGGAAGAGGCTAAGACTATCGAGGAGGAAGAAGAGTGAGTCTCAGGATCCAGAAAAGGCTTGCTGCAGACGTTCTGAATGTCGGCCAGAGCAGGGTATGGATAGATCCTGAACGGTTCGAGGACGTCAGCATGGCAATAACAAGGGGCGACGTGCGTGCCCTCGTCAATGACGGAGCTATAAAGGCGCGTCCGGAAGTCGGGGTCAGCAGGGGGAGGTGCAGGAGAAACCGCCTTCAGAAGAAGAAGGGTTTGAGGAAGGGTCCCGGCACCCGAAAGGGTCCAGTGATCGGCGACAAGTGGGAGGATAGGATACGCTCCATGAGGGAGTTTCTACGGCTCATGCGCAGAAGGAAGATCATCACACCTTCGGTCTACAGGGTACTTTACCTGAAAGCAAAGGGTGGAGCCTTCCACGACAAGAGGCAACTCAAGGTTTACATAGAGGAGCACGAGTTGGCAAGGAGGTAAAAAAATGGCGAGAGGCACAATCTACAAGGTTACTTTCCGCAGAAGGCGAGAAGGCAGAACTGATTATCACCTCAGAAAGCGGCTGATCTCCAGTCGGAAGTTTAGGCTAGTGGTAAGAAAAACAAACTCCCACGTTAGCCTGCAGCTGGTGGAATCCAAGATCGAAGGAGATAGGGCCCTGTCCCATGCAAGCACAAATGAATTGAAGAAGTATGGTTGGAAGGCCGGAACAGGAAACCTCCCAGCATCCTACCTAGCAGGATTCCTGCTCGGCAAGAGGGCAGTAGCCAAGGGCTACAAATACGCCATACTCGATCTCAACCGCTACAAGATCACCAAGGAGAACAGGCTCTTGGCAGCTATGAAAGGTGCCATTGATGCAGGTCTTGAGGTACCCCACGACGAGAAGGTTCTTCCAAAGGACGAGCGCGTGACAGGGGCTCATATAGTTAAGCATGCTGAAAAGCTCTCCAGAGAGGATCCAAACAAGTATCAGGCTTACTTCTCCAGGTATGTATCCGCTGGCATCGCTCCAGAGAGGCTGCAGGAACACTTCAAGGCTGTTAAGGGCCAGATAGAGAAAGAGGTAATGTAGAGTGGCATACAAAGAAACCCAATGGATACCGAGGACAACTCTAGGGAAGCAAGTCCTAGAGGGGAAGATTACGAGCATCAGGGATGTGTTCGAACAGAATGTCCCCATCAAGGAGCCGGAGATAGTGGATGCTCTAATCCCGGAGATCAAGAATGAGGTTCTTGACGTCAACATCGTACAGAAGCAGACAGACGCCGGCGAAATCACAAAGTTCAAGATCGGCGTCGTTGTCGGCAATGGCGACGGCTTCATAGGTATCGGAATAGGCAAGTCAAAGCAGATGCGCTTTGCAATAGACAAGGCTGTAGCTGACGGAAAGCTCAACCTCACACCGGTTAAGAGGGGGTGCGGCAACTGGGGATGCCAGTGCGGCAACCCACACAGCCTGCCATACACTGTCACGGGCAAGAGCGGCAGCGTCACCGTAACACTGATACCTGCTCCCAAGGGAATCGGCTTGGTGGGGGCAGCAGTTGCCAAAACAATATTGACTTTCGCAGGGATAAAAGACGCCTGGGTGGTTTCGAGAGGCGAGACCCGCACCACAATCAACTTCGCGGGGGCAGTCTACGAAGCCCTGAAAAACACATACAGGTACAAACGATGAGGTTCAAAAAATGAAGACATTCATTGTAGTCAGGTTGAGGGGGAACATCGGATTAGCTCCCGAGGTGTTGGACACCTTGAACAGGATGAACATGCCGACCAAGCACAGCGCGACTCTAATAATCGACACGCCATCATACAAGGGCATGCTAAACAAGGTGACTGACTATGTCACTTGGGGCGAAATAGATCAACCAACGCTTGAAGCCCTGATCGCCAAGAGGGGAAGGCTCGCTGGAGACAAGAGGATCACCACAGAGGCTCTCAGGAAGGAGAGCTTGGGTTCAATCAAGGAGATCGCTGAACATGCGCTTGCAAATGGCGAGATGCCGGAAAAGATCAAAAAAACCTTCAGGCTCACGCCTCCGAGTGGCGGATACAAGAGATCCATCAAGAGGCACGTGGGATCTGGAGGGGAGCTTGGCTACCGTGGGGCTGTCATCAACGAGCTCATCCTCAAGATGATCTGAACCCCTTTTTCCAATAACCAGAGGGTTCTTCCTCCTCCTCAAGTTCTAGCGACTAAACAATACACCCAGGAGAAAGCCACGGTGCGACCGGGGAAGCTGTTCACGTCGAATGAGAGGGAGCAATAGGTAAAAATATATTAGATACCCGCCTTTTTCTATCGCTAATCATAGTGGTGTTAGACATGGTTGTCAGGCGTGAGCGCAAGGTTCGCAGGCAGCGCGGCTCAAGGTTGTACGGCTGGGGTACTGTGGGCCAGCACAGGAAATCTGGTATGAGAGGCGGCTTTGGTGCGGCTGGTCTTCACAAGCATAAGTGGAGCTGGACCGTGAAGTACGGCAAAGATCACTTCGGAAAGGATGGCTTTGTGAGACCCGATGCAGTCACACACGACGTTAAGGCAATCAATGTAGGAGCACTTTCATCCTTGATTCAGGGGAAGGTCTTAGAGCAGGACGACAAAGGCAGGACTATCTTGGATCTATCGACCCTTGGGTTCGATAAGCTGCTCGGCGGCGGGAAGATTGACTTCCCGATTACTATTAAGGCAAGTCACGCTACTGAATCTGCAAAGAAGAAGATCTCGGAAGCAGGCGGAGAGACGATAGCAGCAGAGTGAGATGCTAAATGTCCCGCTTCCTGGATCTAATGGAACCCATAACGAAGTATCTGCCCGAGATACCAAAACCGATACGGAAGCTGAGCCTCAGGGAGAAGGTTCTATGGACAGGCATCGTTCTCGCCATCTACTTGGTGATGGCCCAGATACCTCTGTTCGGAGTCCCTTTCACTTCGTCGGGCATTGGTGAAACATATTATGTGTACCGAGTCATCTTCGCATCTAAGAAAGGGACCCTCATGGACCTGGGCATCGGGCCCATAGTCACCGCAGGACTGATAATGCAGATCCTCGCAGGCTCGAAGTTACTTAACGTGGATATGTCCAAACCAGGTGACAGAGGCCTATTCACTGGAACCCAGAAAATCATGGCGATAGTCATGACCCTCTTTGAGGGCATGGCCTTCCTGCTCGGGGGTTCTTACGGGAGTCCGAGTTTAATAGTCTCGGTCTTGATTATTGCCCAGCTGCTAGTTGTAGGCCTACTTGTACTTCTTATGGATGAACTTGTGCAAAAGGGATGGGGTCTCGGAAGCGGCGTGAGCCTCTTCATTCTCGCCGGCGTGGCACAGACGATCATGTGGAGTATCTTCTCGCCGATCGGGCCAATGCCTGACGGCAATTCCCTGGGTGCGATAATCGCCTTCTTCCAGACACTTTTCAGCGGTAAACCGATACTCACCGCCTTCAGCAGGTATCCATATCCGGACATGACCGGCCTCATAGCCATGATAGCTGTATTCCTTGTCGCAGTCTACATGGAGGGCATGAAGATCGAGATCCCCGTCGCTTATGCAAAGTACGGAGGCATGAGGGCGAAGATCCCTCTTAAACTAATGTACGTATCAAACATACCTATCATTCTGGCTTCAGCATTGTTTGCAAACTTCGACTTCTTGGGTCAGTTCCTATGGAAATCCTTCAATTCCCTTAATACCAACGCCTGGATGAACTGGTTCGTCATGTACAACTCCAACTCCACTTTGGAGCCCGGGTGCGCATTGTACTACCTTCAGGCTCCAAATAGCATCTCTACTACGCTGAAAGATCCATTACATGCTGTGGTGTACGTTCTCATATTGGTAGGCTTCTCAGTAGTATTTGCAAAGCTATGGGTCGAAGTCGCTGGCATGAGTGCCAAGGCTCAAGCTGATCAGCTGGTCAACGCGGGCATGCAGATACCTGGCTTCAGGAGATCGCCAGCAATAATCGAACAGATCCTCAACAGGTACATCCCCGCTCTCACACTGATAAGCGGAATCTTGATAGGTCTCCTTGCAGGCATTGCAGATATGCTGGGGGCAATAGGCACCGGCATAGGAATATTGTTGTCCGTTGGTATAATCTACCAGTATTACCAGATCCTAGCCAAGGAGCAACTTGCCGAGCAATATCCAGGTCTGGGCAGGTTCCTGGGGCAGGAGTAATCCTTAGGAGTGAGGTCTTTGGCAAAAAAGGCAGAGCGAAAGGGAAAACTGGTCATAGTCACAGGAGTACCGGGCGTTGGCAAGACTACTGTGCTCACCGCCGTAATTGCTGAGTGCAAGAACCGCGGCTTAAGAGTGAGCTACGTGAACTACGGCGATGTCATGTTCAAGAGTGCAAAAGCAAAAGGACTAGTAAAAGAAAGGGACCAGATGAGGAGGCTTCCAATCACATTGCAATTAGAACTTCAGCTAGCTGCTGCCAAGAAGATCAGATCAATGGCAGAGGATGGCAACGTGATCCTCGATACCCACATGTTCATCAGAACCCCTGGCGGTTACATGCCCGGTATACCCTCATGGGTTGCCAAGTCACTCGCTCCAGACTCAATTGTCCTCCTAGAGGCCAACACCGCGGAGATCTCCCTAAGGAGACAGAAGGACGCTGCCTTAAGGTTAAGGGAGGCAGATTCCGCAACAAAGGTCGCAGAGCACCAACTGATGGGCAGAGCAGGCGCTGCTGCGCTGGCAGTGATGATAGGATGCACGGTCGCCATTGCCGAGAACCGTGAGGGTGACCACTTAGCCGCAGCTGTTGCAATCGTTGACCTGTTCAGCAAGGGGTCCTAGCCTTGGTAGACATCATTACCATGCTCGCACAGATGTGGGGCAGCATGATAACTTCAATAGCAAACGCTATGGGGCCTTGGAATCACTATCCGCTGTCCGCTGTAACTGTCCTCCTGATAACCATGGGCATGGCATCGCTTTCCTCTTTGGCGACAAGGGCTCTTGTTGATGTTGAATTGATGCGCAGAAGGTCGGCCGAGATAAAGGAGTGGCAAAGCGCATACACCAAGGCTGTCAGGGCAAAAGACCAGAAGCAGATAGACAAACTGAAGAAGAAGCAGCAATCCATAACCGGCCTGCAGACTGCGATGTCCAAGGACCAGATGAAGCCAACTTTACTTACCCTTGTTCCGTTCGCGATCTTTTATTACATATTCTTCGGTGTGTTTGGCCCCGGAATCGTCGTATATACACCCATCGCCCTTCCATTCTTGGGCAGCAAGCTGAGCTTCTGGTGGTGGTACCTCATCAGCTCATTCAGCGTCTCTGCCCTAATCCAGAGAATATTCAGGATGCCAATGGTTTCAGATTAGCGTTGCAAAACCTTTTTCTTTCTTCTCATGACAGATACCTAGAATGAGGCGACTTGATTGGCTCCAGATATACTCGCGAAGCAACTTCTCATCACCATTAGTGGACCTGCGGGCTCGGGCAAGTCCCATTGCGCTGCAGCCTTGGCAAAGCACTTCGGCATCCCGCACTATTCCGCGGGTTCAATCTTTAGGGACTATGCTACAGAGAAGGGCCTGTCCATAGAGGCGCTTGCAAAACTGGCCAAGAACGATCCTGAGATAGACAGGACAATAGACAGTCGAACTGGAGAACTGGCAAAGGCTGGCGGGGCCATCCTTGAGGGCAGACTGGTTGCATTCTTCTCGGCTACCTCATCGCCAAAGATCAGCTTTTACCTTACCGCCCCATTTGAGGAGCGGGTCAAGAGGATTGCAGAAAGAGAGGAGATCGCGATCAAAGAAGCCACGGCCAAGACTGTGTTGAGGGAGGGCAGCGAGCGCCGTCGATACAAGAGCATATACGGGTTGAACCTCAACGATCTTTCCAAGTACGATTTCGTGATCAACACCCAGATCTGGGATAAGGATGGCATAGTCACTCTCCTGACGGGCATCGTTCAGATGTACTTGTCCTTGGGCATAAAGACATAACGTTCCCTTTTTAAGAAAGGAATTGAACTAAGACATAATAAAGCAAAGTCACTGGGTATGGTGCATACTTTTGTCGGAGAAGCCACTTGTTAGGGACGAGGAGCAAACCAGTCCTAGGCACGGCTGGGCTCCTGCGGCGAGACCCCTCAAGGAGTATCTTGAAACCGGCGTAATCAACTTGGATAAGCCGCCGGGTCCAAGCAGCCATGAGGTCGTTGCATGGGTCAAGAGGTTGCTTGCTATTGAGAGGGCTGGCCACGGTGGAACCCTTGACCCGAAAGTCAGCGGGGTCCTACCCGTAACACTTGGCAGGTCCACAAGGATCATCTCGTTCATAATGAAGTCTGGCAAGGAGTACGTGTGCCTGATGGAGCTTCACGACGATGTCCGCAGGGAGGATCTCGATAAAACCATCAAGGAATTCGTGGGCCCTGTCTACCAACTCCCCCCAGTGAGGTCCGCTGTCAAAAGAGCCCTGAGAGTGCGCACTATTTACTCGATAAGAATACTGGAGGTGAGCAAGAGGTTCGTCCTGATGAGAGTTGATTGCGAGGCGGGCACTTACATAAGGAAACTCTGCCATGACATCGGCGAGGTACTGGGTTGCGGGGCTCATATGAGGGAACTGCGGAGGATTAGAGCGGGACCCTTCAAAGAGGATTCATGCGTCACCCTGCACGACCTGCTCGACTCTATTACCTACATGAAGGGAACAGGAGACGAGTCAATGCTAAGGCAAATAGTAGTCCCGATAGAAGACGCCCTAAAAGGCTACCCCAAAATCCAGGTTAGGGACTCTGCGGTCGATGCCCTATGCCATGGGGCGAGCCTCGCCTCCCCCGGCGTACTCAAAATTGACAGGGGCATAAAGTCCGGCGACACTGTCTCCATGATGACGCTTAAAGGCGAACTCGTTGGCTTCGGTAGGGCAATGCTTTCGAGCGAGGAGATGCTAAAGTCTGACCATGGCATCGTTGCAAAGACGGAACGCACTGTAATGGATCCCGGAACATATCCAAAGGGCTGGAAGGCAAATGACTCCCGGGGATAGGAAAGAACGCGCCTCGCACTATTACTCGAAGAACCCCCCGCGGGACCAGCGAAGGTTCTCGCTTAGGCTGGATATAAAAGGAAAACGCATCGAACTGGCTAGCTCTGGCGGAATATTCTCAAAATCGAAAGTCGACCGTGGCACTATCGTCCTTCTCGAGAGCATGATCCTCCCCGAGGAGGGTGAGGTTCTCGACATGGGCTGCGGCTGCGGCGTTATAGGGATCGCAGTCTCAAAGTTCAGGCCCAAGCTGAAGGTTACCATGGTCGATGTGAACCCCTTGGCCGTAAGGCTTTCGAAGGAGAACGCTGAGAGCAACAACATCTCTAATTCCACCGTTATGCAGAGCGATCTCTACGCCAGCTTGGAAGGGAGACAGTTCGACCTGATACTCTCCAACCCCCCCTTGGCAGCAGGCTACAAGGTTATATTCCCGCTGATAGAGGGGGCAAAGTCGCGCCTGAAAGAAGGGTGTTCCCTCCAGATCGTTCTCCGGAAGGGCGTGAACGCGATCCCAAAGAAGATGGCCAATGTATTTGGCAACGTGGACCTCATATCCAAGAAGAGTGGCTATAGGGTCTTCAGATCCATTAGGCAAGCATAACATATGTGCAGCTGCAGCCGCGAGGCAACAAACGAAACGAGCACGGAAAACCATAACACAAAATAACTAGTACTAAAAAGCTAGATGATAGGCTTCAGCCGAGGTATCCTAGCCTGGTAAGGAGCAAACAAAGAGGCTCATGCCTGGAAAACAGGTTAGGTCCTGAGAGCTTGTGACTCTTAGGGGTCTCGGGGGTTCAAATCCCCCCCTCGGCGCCATTATCTTTGTAAACCAGTACAGTTCGGGCAAACCGTTAACATTACCCCATCCTGACATCCACCAGACGCCCCACGAAAGAAATTCTTAAATACTATCATATGTTTCTTAATTTGCCTCAAAGTAGGGGTGCGTTTAGTGAGTTCATCATATAGGCATATAGTCAGAATAGTCGACGCTGATCTGAAGGGAGAGGACAAGGTAGTGTACGCCTTAACCAAAATCCGGGGGATCGGCATCAATATGTCCTACGCCATTCTAAGGAACTGTGGCGTGGACCCAGAGGGTCGCGTCGGTACGCTTCAGGACAGCGACATAAAGAGGATAGAAGAGGCTTTAACGACTATCCCTGACAAGTTCCCAAGTTACATGCTAAACCGAAGGAAGGATCCGTTCACAGGCAAGGATTCGCATTTAATTGGTTCCGACCTTGTGGTCGGCATGAAGTCGGACATCGACCTAATGCGTAAGATGAAATGCTGGAGGGGCGTAAGGCACTCCCTGGGTCTGAAGGTCCGCGGTCAATGCACGAGGACTACTGGCAGGTTTGGAGCAGCCGTGGGTGTCGCGAGGAAGGCAGTGTTGCAGCAGCAACAGGCTGCAGCCCAGCAGGCACCGGCAGCTGCGGAGAAGAAATGAGGTGTTGATCAATGGGGGATCCAAAGAAAAGCAGGAAGCGTTGGCAAGGCCCTCGCCATCCTTGGAAGAAAGACAATCTGATTAAGGAACTTTCACTTGTTGGTAAGTTCGGCCTAAGGAACAAAAGGGAGCTGTGGTGCTCCAACTCGGTCCTCAAGTCATACAGGAAGCAGGCGGGAGCAATCCTGGCTCTGGAGGAGAGCGAGAGGGCTATCAAGGAAAAGGACCTCATAAACAAGCTCTCAAAGCTTGGCTTGCTAAACGAAGACGCCGTTCTCGACAGCATTCTGGGACTCAGTGTCGAGGACATACTGGAGAGGCGACTGCAGACCATCCTTATCAAGAACAACAAGGCAACGACTCCCTATCAGGCGAGGCAGATGATCGTCCACGGGCACGTCCGTATAGCAAACAGGCGCGTGTCGTCCCCCGGTTACCTGGTGAGCAGGGCAGAGGAGTCGCAGATCAGTTGCGCCCTCGATTTCGGGTTAAAGCCAGAGCAAACTACAGCGAAGGAGGCATAGCCGAATGTCAAAGATGGACAAGGGCATGAAGTGGGGCGTAGCCAACATCTACAGCTCCTACAACAATACAATAGTCCATATTACAGACCTCACGGGCGCGGAGACGGTCGCCTTCCAGTCAGGAGGAAGAATAGTCAAATCCGATCGCGAAAAACCCTCCCCCTATGCTGCCATGGTCTCAGCAACAAGAGCAGCGCAGGCAGCGTTGGAGAAGGGGATTACTGGGATCCACATCAGGGTCCGGGCTCCAGGCGGCCACAAGAGTAAGACTCCAGGTCCAGGGGCTCAGGCGGCAATCAGAGCTCTGGCCAGAGCCGGAATGTTGATCGGAAGGATCGAGGACGTCACGCCCATTCCGCATGATACCACTAGAAGGCCTGGTGGCAGGAGGGGAAGAAGGGTCTAACCGAAGGCTTTAATACCCTTCTTCAAGTTTCAATGACAACTTTTGGGGGTCAAATTTCATGGACGTCAAGGTTCTCAGCAATTCTGACGGGCAGCTCAAGTTCGTTGCAAAGGACGCGGATCCTACTTTTATGAACGCCATCAGGCGGATCATAATGGCTGAAGTCGCTATACCTGCCATCGAAAAGGTTTACATTGCTGAAAATACAAGCGTCCTCTACGATGATATTATCGCCCACAGACTGGGTCTGATCCCACTGAAGGGCGGAGAGATCTTAACTCTTACTGAGAAGTGCGATTGCGACAAGAAGGGCTGTCCCAAGTGCGAGTCAATACTCACGCTCGAGGTTGAGGCGGCTGAAGACAACTTCCTAGTTTACTCGGGCCGCATGAAGGCCGAGGGCTCTGTCTTCCCGGCCAACAACAACATCCCGATCGCCGAGATGAACGCTGGCCAGAAGCTGACTCTCGAAGCCCACGCGCGTCTCGGTCTCGGGAAGAACCACGCCAAGTGGCAGCCCGTTTCTGCTTGCGCAGTCAAGTATGAGCCGATAATCGAAATAGACTCAAAGAAGTGCGACCTATGTGGCGCTTGTATCGAGGAGTGCCCAAAGAAGATCCTTAAGGAGAAGGACAACGCAATCGTCGTTACTTCACTGTGGGACTGCACTCTCTGCAAGCTTTGTGAGGAGGCATGCCCTCCAGCGGCCATCAAGATCTCCTACGACGACAGGAACTCAGTGCTAATTGTAGAGACAACGGGCTCCCTTACCAACGACGAGCTTGTCCTAGCAGCTTGCGACGTGATGCTTCAGAAATGCGAGGAATTGAAAAGTTCAATTAAAAGTCTGCCAGAGGCCTTCTAAATGGTCAAAAGAACACTGCCTACCAATCCAAGGACTAGACGACTGATAAAATTGCTGAGAAAGGCATCAAGATCGAACAACTCCGATATCTGGAGGAGCTTATCCGACTCTCTCTGTGCACCGGCAAGGCAGAGCGTATCAATAAATTTAGGAAAGATTGACAAACTTACCGAAGAGGGGGAGTTCGTTGCTGTGCCGGGGAAGGTCCTCGGGTTTGGCTCTCTCTCTAAGAAGGTCGATGTTGCGGCACTGTCTTTCAGCCAAGCCGCGAGGGAGAAGATCGTTCAATCAGGAGGAAGGGCGGTTCCGCTCGATGTCCTCGTGAACCTTAACCCGCGAGGCCGCGGAGTAAAGATATTGAGGTAATTGCGATGTCTGAGACGTTATATATCGATGGAACAAGAATGCGGCTTGGGCGCCTATGTACAAGCGTCGCAAAGCAGCTGATCAACGGGAACAGCGTTGTAATAGTAAATGTCGAGAACATTGTAGTCTCTGGAAGCAGGGCATCCGTGATGAGCAAATACAAGAGATGGATGGGGCTGAGAACATTCAAGAACCCCGAGGAAGTAGGGCCTAAGCATCACCGCACGCCTGACCGGCTTACCCATTACGCAGTTAGGAATATGCTTCCGAAGTCCCCGACAGGCAAGGACGCCCTAAAGAGGCTCAAGGTCTACATCAGCGTTCCTGACGAGCTTAAATCAAAATCATTCCAGAAGATTGATGATGCTGACGTCAAGTACCTCCGAGGCAAATACTTGAGCCTCGGCGAGGTATCCAAAAGCTTAGGGTGGGCAGGACAATGAGTGGTAAGATAGTTGTTGCAACAGGAAAGAGAAAGACCGCCGTCGCAAGGGCCGTTGGCTACGGCGGAAACGGTAAAGTTTTCGTAAATGACATTCCCGCCGAACTCATGACGCCAGAAGTGGTGAAGCTGAAGGTAATGGAACCCATTGCAATCGTCGGCACCGACGTTGCTGACAAGGTCGACATCCATATCAGAGTGCAGGGCGGTGGCATAATGGGCCAGGCTGAAGCTACAAGAGTCGTGATCTCGAATGTCCTCTCGGAATTCGGCGGAGAAGGGGCGCACAAGCGGCTCCTGGCGTACGACAGGAGGATGTTGGTAAGCGACGCTAGGCGCACCGAGCCCAAGAAGTTCGGTGGGCACAGCGCAAGGAGAAGGAAGCAAAAGTCCTACAGGTGATATTATGATAATCCCAGTACGTTGTTTCACGTGCGGCAAGGTCATCGCAGACAAGTGGGATGAGTTCAAAAAAGAAGTGGCGAAGGGGGAGAACCCCTCCAAGGTCTTGGACTCGCTCGGGATCAAGAGATACTGTTGCAGAAGGATGTTCCTCTCCAACGTAGAGCTGATCGAGGAATCGCTCAAGTTCTACGTGCGTCCAAAGGAAGAGGGAAAAACATAAAAGGTATTGTTAGGTTCAACAAAGTTACCATTTACAAGGTGGAAACTCGATGGCTACGCTCGAAACTGCCGACCTTCTGATTCCGCTGGAGGTATACCTAGCAGCAGGCATACACATCGGGACACATGTGAAGACCAATGACATGCGCCCTTTCATATATAGGGTCAGACCCGACGGTCTGTACGTCCTTGACGTAAGGAAGACGGACGAAAGGATCAGGACTGCATCGAAGTTCGTTGCCCGCTTCAAGAGTGAGAAGGTTTTCTCCTCCTCAGCAAGGCAGTACGGCTTCAAGCCCGTCGAGAAATTCTCCTCAATCATAGGTGGGAAGCCGCTCACAGGCAGATTCATACCTGGTACTTTCACTAACCCCAAGCTCCCCAACTTTGCCGAGCCCGAGTTGCTGATCGTCACCGATCCGCGCGCAGATTGGCAGGCCATAGTCGAGGCTGCTGAAGTAGGAATCCCGACGATTGGTTTCTGCGACACTGACAACAGGTCTCAGCTCATCGATCTCGTGATACCGATCAACAACAAGGGTAGAAAATCTCTCGCTTTGGCTTACTGGCTGATGGCAAGGCAGGTCCTCAGGGAGAGGGGCGAACTAGCCCCGACGGCAGAGCTGCCGGCTTCTCTCGACGACTTCGAATCGAAGGTTCTGGTCGCTGAGGAGGAGTATGGAGGATATGATCTTGAGGGATAGATCCCCCTCCGTTGCAGGAACTTTCTACGAATCAACACCTTCCACCATTAAAGAAAGGCTGAACTGGTGCTTCCTTCACAAAGTCGGGCCGGGGAAGCTTCCCGAGAAGCCGATCTCAAGTAGCAGGACCATACTCGCTGCAATATCACCACATGCCGGATATGCCTATTCCGGACCTGTGGCAGCGCATGGCTACTACCAGCTTTCCACAGAGCCGCAGCCCGAGATTGTGGTGATCATTGGACCGAATCATACTGGGCTAGGCGCTGGCGTATCGGCATGGGACGGCGGGGACTGGTCCACACCCCTAGGCAAGGTTCCAGTGGATCACGAGCTGGCGAAGGCGGTGTCCCAGAGCGGGATAGCAGAGCTGGACAGCGAGGCGCACCTCCACGAGCACTCGATAGAAGTGCAGCTTCCATTCCTCCAGTATGTCTACACCGAAGGTTTCAAGATCCTCCCCATATGCATGATGCTCCAAGACTATGTGACTGCAAAAGAACTAGGAGGCGCACTAGCTAAAGCTCTCAATGGCAGATCAAGCCTGATCATCGCTAGCACTGACTTCTCCCATTATGAGCCTTATGCGATCGCTTACCGAAAAGACGCAAAAGTCTCAGATGCCATCATTGCCATGGACTCCTTTATGGTGGGCAAGATTGTCGAGAAGGAGGACGTCAGCATGTGCGGCCCGGGTCCTGTGATGACAGCGATAATTGCTTCCAAGGAACTCGGCGCACTGACTTGCACTAAGCTCTGCTACGCAACCTCTGGTGACACCTCAGGGCCGAAGAACGAGGTAGTAGGATACGGCTCCTTCATCATGAGGTCATGAGGGCATAAGGTTTATTCGATCAACAACCAGATAGATGATCTGTATGGTGGATGTTCAACTTGGGATACCATTCACGATCCCAATTTTCGGCGAGGCGTTCATAAGCCTCAACAACCCCGTGGCTTTCGCCACCTTGGATTTTTGCACGCAAGTCAGGGTAAAAAACGAGAGGGCTAATCATCTGGAGCTGGTATTGAAATCACCCGCCCTGACGCGCGTCTTGATAAATCTACTCAGAAAAGAAGGGCTCAGCGGCAAGTTCAGCATCGCCTCTCAGGTCATGGACCAGCGTGAGTCGGATTTCCTTGCAACGGCCGCCCTGCTCTACATTGTAGACCCCGACAGGATTGAACCAGAGGTCCCGACTATCATGAGCAAGTTGCAGGACAGGGACTTCATCACCTTTGCGAGGGCTCTGACGTCCCTTTCTGGGGGATTCGTTGTCTGCAGAAAAGGGGAGGGCTTGGTATCACTCGAAGGCAAGATGGACGCCTTTGTACACGTCAGGCTGAGCGGCAAGCACAGGGGAGTAAAGGAGGCTCTGGCGCGGTTCTCCAAGGCTTTCCCGGAGCTGATCGGTTCGTTCTGGCATCTTATGGGTCATTTGGTACTTGATGGCGGGTCGGCGATCAGGGAGGGGAATTCTGAAAAGATGGGCAAGCTCTTGACCCTCGAGTCGGATCTGCTGTACTCTTTGGGACTTGCAGATCTGAATGATCTCCGAAGGCTGTCGCAATTGAATCCAAACTATGGTGGAAAGATCATCTGCTCGGAGGCGATGAGTGGAGCAGTTATCCTGACGCCAAAGGAAACGCTTTCCCCGCCTCATTATAACAGGTTCAAATTCTCTGCGGATGGTGTAAAGGAAATTGGATAGAATCGATTACGTGATAAAACTGGGTGGCAGCGCTATCACCAACAAGGATACCCCGCTATCCCCCAACACTGAGGTCATTGAGAGCATTGCAAAAGAGCTGGCAAGTCTCCAATGCCGCAAAAGGATCGCTCTTGTGTATGGAGGAGGTTCATACGGGCACTTCATAGCTAGAAGGTACTTGGAAAACGGGAAAATCTCGAGTCCCCAGGGGATAGCTGAGACTAGGTCTGCCATGCTCTCCCTTACGAAGAAGCTCACTGATGTCTTTCTTTCACAAGGGATACCTATCTTCTGCATCAACCCTTCGAGCTGTTTCATCCTTAAATATGGCGAGCCTGAACCGAAGGCTTTCTTTCTGAAGCTGATTTTGAAGGCTCTTGGGGCCGGTCTAGTTCCGGCGATTGGAGGCGACATCGTCCTCAACAAAGAATGCACTGCCCGGGTACTCTCTGGCGATACCATAGCCCGCATGCTGGCTACCGAGCTGAATGCCAAAGCTCTTCTCTTCGGGAGCGATGTTGACGGTATCCTCTACAATAATAAGGTCATCAAGGAGATCAGCAAGGAAGAAATGAAGCGGATGCAAAGCAAAGTCAGCGGTCGCAACGGAGACGTGACCGGTGGCATGGCAGGAAAACTTAAGGAAGTTGACAAATACCTCTCGCAGGGAGGCGAACTTTCAGTGATATTCAATCTGACCAAGCTTGGGGTGCTTACAAAGATCCTCAAAGGGCAGGAAGTCGAAGCCACATATATTCGGTCGCACCATAAGGGAGTTGGATGAAAATTGACCTCAGAAAGGAAACTCGCTCACCTTGCAATATGCAGAGACAAAGACGTGACCTGCAAGTTCAAGCCAACCCATTTCAACGATGTTGAACTCGTTCACGTGGCAATCCCCGAGATGGACCTTAGGGACGTTGATCTCTCTGTAAAAGCATTCGGGAAGACGCTCTCTGTACCGTTGCTGATATCTGCTATGACCGGTGGCCATCCCGAGGCGAAGAAGATCAACGAGAACCTCGCCATAGCTGCAAAGGACTTAGGCATAGGCATGTGCGTGGGCAGCCAGAGAGCTGCTCTTGAGGACCCATCCCTCGAGGACACCTTCGCCATAGTCAGGGCAGTGTCAAAAGAAATCTTGGTAGTTGGTAACATCGGAGCGCCCCAGCTCCTCTTACCCAAAGGCTCTGAACTTGCCAAGAGAGCTGTGAATATGATCGATGCAGATGCCCTCGCGTTGCACCTTAACCCGCTACAAGAGCTTGTGCAGCCAGGTGGCGATACCAACTACAAGGGGGTGCTCAAGGCAATACGCGAACTGTCGCGGTCATTGGGGGTGCCGGTAATAGTTAAGGAGACTGGATGCGGCATATCCAAAGAAGTCGCAAAGGAACTCGTTGATACCGGAGCATACGCCATCGACGTATCTGGAGCGGGCGGAACAAGCTGGGCAGCTGTCGAATATTATAACGCGATAATGCAGGGCAACAACTTTAATGCCGACGTAGCAGAGTCCCTTTGGGACTGGGGTATTCCTACAGCAATGAGCATCTGCGAAGTAGTCTCCCTACCCACCCCGCCCCGCGCCATTATCGCCTCGGGCGGTATTAGTGATGGTCTGGATATGGCCAAAGCCATAGCCTTAGGGGCGGACCTAGTTGGCATCGCTCGCCCCCTCCTCGTTCCAGCTTTTGCTGGCCCAGAAGAGGTGAAGGCATTGCTTCAGAGGATGATATATGAACTTAAGGCCATCTCGATGCTCACGGGTTCTAAGAAACTTGGCGACTTAAAGCGCGCCAAGTTTGTGATCAAGGGGGAGCTTCTCAACTGGGTTGTTCAGAGAGACATTGGGGTGAAGAACGACGCTCAAAGACGAAATAAATGAGATCGCCCAGCTCGTCGGCGAGAACATCAGAACCACCTTGAAGGGTAATGGTAGCCCGCTCTATAAAGCGGCCGCGCACCTGCCAATTCAGGGTGGCAAGAGGATGCGCCCCTTTCTGGTTATCAAGGCATGCCAAGCAGTCGGTGGGAAAGTTGAGGACGCGGTTCCAGCTGCCAGTGCGATAGAGCTTCTACACAGCTTCACGCTTATCCACGACGACATAATGGACAACGATCTCCTCAGGAGGGGGGTTCCAACTGTTCATACCCTTTGGGGGGTGCCAATGGCAATTCTAGCGGGCGATCTCCTCTTCGCAGAGTCCCTCCATGTGCTGTTATCAGGCAATGGCTATCCAGAGCGGCTTAGGAGATCCGCCGAAATCCTAACAAGATCCACAATAGTGCTCTCTGAAGGTCAGTACATGGACATGTCCTTCGAATTCAGGGCCGACGTCTCGGAGGAAGAGTACCTCGATATGGTTTATAGAAAGACGGGCGCCCTATTCCAGGCAGCTGGCGAGATGGGCGGTATCATGGGTGGGGGAGATGAGCGCTCCGTAGAGCTTCTGGGCACATACGGCAGAAACATGGGGATCGGCTTCCAAATATTCGACGATTATTTGGGCATGACATCATCTGAGAATATCTTGGGCAAGTCCGTCGGCAATGACATCAGGGAAGGCAAGAAAACTCTGATAGTCATAAGGGCGATGCAGACACCCGCGAGGGACCATCTTTTAGATATTCTGGGCAAGAGGGATGCCCCCGACTTAGAGATTGCATCCCTGCTCGAATTGATGAAGGAGCATGGCGTGCTAGACTATGTTTTCAGCAAAGCCAAGAATTATGTTGACAAAGCCCGAACCGCAATTGCAGAGCTCCCGCAGTCTCCTACGAGAGCGACCCTCTTGGAATTAGCGGATTACGCAATCTCCAGAGAGAAATAATATTTCCTCACTTTTTCGAAGACCCTCTTTCCCGACGGGATCAATAATCATAAGAACCAGAATTATGATACTCTCACCAGTCCTGCTAATCTCTTTCAATGAGGTGTAGCTTATGGGAGATAAAGATCTGGCCCAAATTAGAGCGTTGCTCAAGAGGCACGCCCTGCTCAACGCAGTGAAATTCGGCGGAAAAGCAAACCCGAGGGCAGTGGCTGGAAAGGCCTTCTCCGAGGACCAATCGCTCAAGGCGCTTACTGCGGAAGTATTCCACCTTGCCAACGAGGTGGTCTCCGAGGTAAACTCGATGAGCGCGGACGCGCAGAAGTCAATGGCAGAATCCCTAGGTCTCTCTCTGGTAAAAGAGAAGGTAAAGCAGCCAGAGCGCACACTCCCTCCACTGCCAAACCTAGAGAAGCACGGCAGGGTCCACGTGAGGTTTGCTCCCAATCCCGACTCTGTGATCCACCTCGGCAACACCCGTGCAGCCATACTCAGCGACGAGTACGCCAAGATGTACAAGGGACTCTTCACCCTGCGGTTCGAGGACACATCCCCCTCCATAAAGCCCCCAGTGCCGGAGGCATACGAGATCATCAGGCAGGACCTTAGGTGGCTGGGGATACACTGGGACGAAGAGTTCATCCAGTCCGACAGGCTACCCATCTACTACGAGTACGCCGTCAAACTCATCACGCTTGGGGGAGCGTACATCTGCAAGTGCACGTCAGAGTCATTCCGGAAGCGCGTCACCAAGAAGAAGCCCTGCCCATGCAGGGACTTGGCCGTGGAGGAACACCTCCACAGGTGGGAAAATATGCTGAATGGCAAGACGCGGATGGGCGGTGCGGTAATGCGAGTCAAGACCGACTTAGCGCATCCGAACCCCGCCCTCAGGGACTGGCCCGCCATGCGCATCGACACGAAAGCACACCCGCGGATTGGGAAGAAGTACCGGGTCTGGCCACTCTACAACTTCGCCTCCGCCATCGACGATCACCTTATGGGAATAACCCACATCCTCCGCGGCAAGGAGCATGAGGTGAATATGCTTAGGCAAATCTACATGTACAAGTACTTCGGATGGTCATACCCGGACGCCATCCACTACGGTAGACTCAAGATCGAGGGGACCGTCCTGAGCAAGTCCAAAATCCGCCAGGGCATTGAGGACGGCGTGTACAAGGACTGGAGCGATCCTCGCCTCGGGACGATTGCGGCTCTGAGGAAGAGGGGTTTCCTTCCTGAGACCATCAGGCGCCTCATACTTGAGGTAGGTGTGAAGCCCTCTGAGGCTATGATCAGCTGGGACAACCTTGAGTCAATCAACAGGAAGATACTTGACCCCATCGTTAAGAGGTTTATCTTCATAAAAGATCCGATGGAGTTCGAGATAAGTGGTCTGGATAAGAAGTATGTGGCGAAGATCCCCTTCCACCCCGATCACTGCGATTGGGGGAGCAGGGACTTAACCATCGATCCAAAGAACAATAAGATCCTGATCCAGTCTGCAGACAATGCCAACTTCAACGAGTGCTCACACTTCCGCCTCATGAACCTATTCAACGTCAAGGTTGACTGTGCCGGTAAGGGGCACCTTGTCAGCAATAGCGTTGCCGACGCGAAGGCGCTTCGTGCTCCGATCATCCAGTGGCTTCCAACTGGGCTAAGCATGCCTCTGCGCATAATAATGCCTGACGCAAAAATGGCTCTTGGGGCAGTAGACCCTATGACATCCAAGGAAGAACTTCCAAGTACATTCCAGTTCTACCGATTCGGTTTTGTTCGGGTTTACCGGGAGAAGAGAAGGCTGATAGGCTACTACGCGCACGCGTGACCAAAAAGCTCATAAATCACTTCCACTTCCCATTATCCAAATGAACGATGAAGCAATCTGAGGGATTGTAAAATGTCAAAGAAAGCAATGTTTGTAAGGTTTGAAGTGACTCCAGAGATAATGGAGAGAGCCTACGAGACCGTAAAGCTCGCAAAGGAAGACGGCAAGCTCAGGAAAGGTGCAAACGAAGCCACGAAAGCCGTTGAAAGGGGCATCGCGAAGCTTCTCGTAATCGCAGTAGACGTTGATCCGCCAGAGATCGTCGCGCACCTGCCTCTACTCTCCGAGGACAAGAAAATAACATATGTCTATGTCGACTCGAAGAAGAAGCTAGGCGAAGCTGCTGGGATTGATGTGCCGACTTCTGCAGTTGCGGTGGTCGACGCCGGGAAGGGCAAGCCGTTGCTGGAGGAGGTACTTACCAAGGTTGCAGCCTTGAGATTGAAGGGTGCACCAGAGACCGTAAAAGAAGAGTCAAAGGTAAAAGAACCTCCAAAGGAAGAGACTCCAAAGAAAGTTGAAGAACCTCCAAAGGAGAAGCCTAAGAAGGAGAAGAAGGCTCCAAAGAAAGTTGAAGAATCTCCAAAGGAGAAGCCTAAGAAGGAGAAGAAGGCTGAATAAGCCTTATCCCTACCTTTTTTTTGGTGGTATACAAAATGAGCCGTGATCAAAGCGATGCCTCACCAGCAGAAGTAATTCAGATAGTCGGCCGCACAGGTGTTACTGGAGAGGTAATACAAGTCAGGGTGCGCATCATTGAGGGGAATGATAAGGGCCGCATTCTGACGAGGAACGTCAAGGGTCCAATAAGGGTGGGGGACGTTTTGATGCTTAGGGAGACAGAGCGCGAAGCAAAGAAGCTCATCCCCAGATAAGTAGTAATAAAAGTTTATTAAATCCCCAAACTTTTACCTCAATGGATTGGAGCTGTTGATATGCCAAGGACCTTTAAGTGTTCTTTTTGCGGGACCGAGATTGGCGCAGGAACTGGACTCATGCACGTGAAGAACGATGGTACGATCCTGCGATTCTGCTCAAGCAAATGCCGGAAGAATATGCTCAAGCTGAAGAGGGTCTCACGCCACATCAAGTGGTCGTCGTCCAAGGTGACATGAGATGATCGAGAGAACCTTCGTCATGATTAAGCCCGACTCCGTCGTAAGGGGTTTGATTGGCGAGGTGCTCTCCAGGCTAGAGCGGAAAGGGTTGAAAATTGTGGGGCTCAGACTAATCCACATGTCCGCGGACGAGGCGAACTCACTCTACGCCGTCCACAAGGGCAAACCCTTCTTCAATGACCTTACCGCTTTCATAAGATCCGCCCCCGTTGTGGTAATGGCTGTCGAGGGCGAGAGCGCTGTTGCAGTGGTAAGGAGGCTCATAGGCTCCACAGACGCGAAGGAAGCCACGCCAGGCACAGTGAGAGGTGACTTATCTTGCTCCAAGAGCATGAACGTTATCCATGCCTCGGACTCGGTGGACAATGCCAAGATGGAACTGTCTCTCTTCTTCCGAGACTCTGACATAATTAAGTACAAGCGGCTTGACGAGTCCCACGTCTGCTAGACAGCCTACAAGTCATTCCATCTCTCTATTCTTGCAGAACCGCAGCATGCAATTATCCCCCAGAAGATTAAAAGGGGGGTGCTTGACTACGATTCTCAAGTGATGGACCATGCCCGTCCGCCAGCCGATCGTTACTATTCTTGGTCATGTTGATGTGGGCAAGACGCTTCTTCTAGACAAGATTCGTGGATCGGCGGTCATGTCCCGCGAGGTTGGTGCAATGACCCAACATATCGGCGCCAGCTTTCTGCCGCTGAACACCATTGAGACTTATTGTAGCTCAGTCCTAAAGGGTTTCCAGACAAAGATATCAATCCCCGGCATCTTGGTGATAGACACGCCAGGTCACGAGGTATTCTCCAACCTCAGAGTCAGGGGAGGCTCTGTCTCGGACATCTCCATTCTCGTAATCGACATTTTGGAGGGGGTGGAGAAGCAGACAGAGGAGTGCATCGAGATACTGAAGAACAGGAAGACGCCATTTATTGTTGCAGCGAACAAGGTTGACAAGATCACCGGGTGGAAGTCCAACCCCAATAAGTCCTTTGCCGAATCCTTCAACCTCCAATCCCCCGCCATTCAGAAGAAGGTCGAAGAAAAACTGTACACCATAGTAGGGGAGCTGGCTAGGTTTGGTTTCTCGTCAGACAGGTTCGACCGCATCCATGACTACACCAAGTCTGTGGCTATAGTCCCCACAAGCGCTACGACCGGCGAAGGCATTCCCGAACTGCTGGCGCTAATATGCGGGCTGGTTCAACAGTACCTCATGAAGAGACTCTCAATCACCGATGGCCCTGGCAAGGGCGTTGTGCTTGAGTCCAAAGAGGAACCAGGCCTCGGAACTACTATCGATGTAATACTTTATGACGGCATCCTGAACAAGGGCGACAGGGTGGTCGTTGGTGGTTACGACGCCCCTCTGGTAACTAGAGTGAGGGCAATACTGCTTCCGAAGCCCCTCAACGAGATAAGGGACCCTGAAGACAAGTTCCTGTCTGTCGATTCTGTTGTTGCTGCTGCAGGCCTCAAGATCGTGGCGTCGGATCTCGGGGGTGCAGTCGCTGGTTCGCCTGTAATGGTCGCAAATGACGACCAGAACCTGGAAGAAGTCACCAAGAAGATAAAGGACGAGCTATCGGAGTTCAGGTTCACAAGCGAAACTGAGGGCGTTGTAGTCAAGGCTGACACCTTGGGTTCCCTGGAGGCACTCGTGAAGTTCCTGCAGGGCATGAAAATTCCTGTCAGGGTCTCCGATATTGGCCCAATCGGCAGGCGCGAGATCATCGAAGCTACGATTGTGAAGAGGAGCAAGCCCGAACTGGCTGCAATTGTGGGTTTCAACATCAAGATCACCCCCGAAGCTGAGGCGGACGCAAAGGAACATGACATTCCAGTATTCACGAGCAACGTAATCTACCATATCGTCGATGAATTCAAGGCATGGTCTGCAAAGACCGTGGAAGATATCCGTAGCAAGGAGTTCGGCCAGCTTGTCCTCCCGGGCGAGGTTCGCATAATCCCCGGGTGCGTCTTCAGGAAGAACTCGCCTGCGATAGTCGGGGTAGAGGTCCTTGCGGGCACGATAAAGCCTGGTAACCAGTTGATGCGCAAGGATGGCGAAATCCTCGGGAGCATCATGCAGATCCAAGACGCTGGCAAGAACCTTGACAGCGCCAAGAGGGGCGATAAGATAGCGATCTCGATTAAAGGTGACATCACTGTAGGCAGGCAGGTGCAGGAGGGTGACATCCTTACCGTTTACATGCCTGACGATGATATATTCCTACTGAAGGGGAAATTCCAGTCCGAGATGAGCGAGGAAGAGCTCAAAGTGATCGACAAGGTCATCCGGCTTCGCTACAAAGATGGCCAACTCATCTAGCCAGACTATCATGCGCTGCCTGATTAGGCTGCCGTCATGGCTCGGCGAAAGGAATATAAACGTTCTTTGCCTTCGACCTATCAACAACATCAGTATCGGTGATTAAGATTGGTCGAGTTTAAGGTTGTTATATCTAACCCTGTTGATGGAAAGTCAAAGACCGTCACCGTGCCGGAAGCCCAGGCACAGTCCCTAGTAGGCATGAAGGTAGGGGATACCCTAAATGGGGAGGCATTCGGCTTCCCAGGCCAGGAGGTAGTGATCACTGGAGGAAGCGATAAGAGCGGCATTCCGCTGAGAACTGACATTGCGGGTGGAGGAAAAAGAAGGATACTCCTCTCTGGCCCGCCTGGTTATCACCCGAAGAAGCCTGGCCAGAGGAAGAGGAAGCTGGTAAGAGGAAACATGATCACAGAGGACATGGTCCAGATTAATGCCATACTCAAGAACCCTGAGGAGGCAGATAAGAAGAAGTGAGTGAGGCGAAGAAGCAGCCCGAGTGCAACATCGGCTTGACCGGCCACGTAGATCATGGCAAGACGACGGTTGTCGCCGCTTTGAGCGGCGTATGGGCTGCTCACCACAGCGAGGAACTGAAGAGAGGCATCACAATAAAATTAGGATATGCTGATGCTGCTTTCCGGAAGTGCCGGAAGGAGCCCGAGCCCGACTGCTACATGACTGCGAAGGTCTGTCCCAAGGACGGCACAGAGACCGAGTTCCTTAGGAAAGTCTCGTTTGTAGACGCCCCTGGACACGAAAGCCTAATGGCAACCATGCTCTCCGGGGCTGCCCTCATGGACGGTGCAATGCTGGTTATTTCTGCTGTTGAGGAATGCCCCCAACCGCAAACCCGGGAGCACCTTGTTGCCCTCGAGATCATCGGCGTCAAGAACATTGTTGTCGTGCAGAATAAGATTGATGCGGTCGATAGGGAGAAGGTTGTTGAGAACTATAAACAGATCCTAGCCTTCACTAAGGGAACAATCGCCGAGGGCGCACCGATAGTGCCAATATCCGCCCTTCACGGCTCAAATATCGATTACCTGATCCAGACCTTGGAGGAGAGGATTAAGACCCCCCCAAGGGATTCCACCAAGCCTGCCAGGATGAATGTCGCCCGATCTTTTGATGTGAACAAGCCTGGCACTACCCCCGAGAAACTTAATGGTGGCGTATTGGGAGGCTCCCTGATCCAGGGCAAATTCAAGGTCGGCGACGAGATAGAGATCCGCCCCGGCACGAAGATCGAACAGGGCGGCAAAGTAAGCTACGAGCCAGTTTTCACTTATATCTCGAGCCTCATGGCCGGGAGTGCCTCAACCGAGGAGGTAAGTCCAGGTGGCCTCGTTGGGGTCGGTACCCTGTTGGATCCATCGCTGACCAAAGCTGACAACTTGGTTGGAAGCATTGTTGGGAAGCCGAAGACACTACCACCCACGAAAACGGAGCTGAGGCTGAAGGTCACCCTGCTTGATAGGGTCGTGGGCACCAAGGAAATGCAGAAGGTGGAGCATCTGAAGGCGAGGGAGAGCCTCATGCTCGTTGCAGGCTCATCAGTGACAGTCGGTGCTGTCTCCGCTGCCTACAGGGACGATGCCCAGCTGGCTCTCAAGCGCCCTGTCTGTGTGGACAATGGGGCAAGGATAGCCATAAGCAGGATGCTAGCTGGAAGGTGGCGTCTGATAGGTTATGGCTTCGTTCAGTAAAGACCTGACGACAACGGTTCTTCTTGACACAAACGTCTTGATCTATTCTGCTAAAAAGCCCTTCGACATAGCCCACCAGCTCCGCCGATTTGGGTTTACTAACATCAGCGTACCAAACGAAGTCTTAGCCGAGCTGAGGTGGCTCTCATCAAAAGGGGGGAGCAAATCCAAAAGGTTCGCTACCCTTGCGACGCAGATCGCGTTAGGTTTTGGAACGATCGCACTTGGATACTCCACACGTTCTGTCGACGATCAGCTCCTCATGGCGGCAAAGGAGAAGGGGTACATCGTAGCTACGACCGATTCTGCCCTTAGGCGCCAGTTGAGGGATGAGGGGCTTTCCGTGATCTACCTCAAGCGCGGTCGCCTCATTCCGGAGACCGACCTTCTCACAAAAAGCGATTACTGAAACCGTCAATACCAATCCTGCTCTAAAAGAGCGACGGATATTTCGAAGTTTATAAGCAAGTTTTTATATCCCTTTGAGTAGCTTATCAAGAAATCTTAGGTGAGATTCATGTATAAGCTTCTCCACATGAATGACGTTGTAAGGATTCCACCGGAGAAGTTTGGATCACCGCTCGAGCAGGTGGCAGCAGAAGTTCTTAGGTCCACCTTCGAGGGCGTGGTGATGCGCGAGTTTGGTGCAGTTCTCGCAGTCTTTAATGTCCAAGTTTCAAACGTCGGCAAGATCTTAGCTGGCGATGGCGGGATATTCCACAGGACTTCCTTCTCCCTCTTGGTCTATACGCCTATGATTCAGGAAGTAGTGGACGGCGAGGTTGTCGAGGTGACCGATTTCGGGGTATTCGTGAGGATCGGTCCAATGGACGGGCTCGTCCACGTCTCCCAGATAATCGACGACTTCATAACTTACGACGCCAAGAGGGGGGCTCTCATCGGAAAGGAGTCGCAGAGGGTGCTCGAGAAGGGCGTGTCTGTAAGGGCAAGGATAATTACTGTCAGCCTCAGCGGCGGTGCATCCCGCGGCAGCAAGATAGGCATGACGATGAGGCAACCGTATTTGGGTGCTCTCTCATGGATAGATGACGACGTGAAGAAGTCAAGGGGCGAGAAGGTCGGGCCGCAGCCTCGGAAAGATGATAAGAAGGCAGAAAAATGAGCAGGGAGATCAAAGATTCCTCATCCTCGATAAAGTTCGCCTGCAGAAAGTGCAAATACATACTAGGTGAGGACGAGACGAAGTGCCCACATTGCGGCGGGAGCGAATTCTCTGATGAATGGAGCGGCATTGTCATAATCCTCGATACCACATCTGAACTTGCGCAGATCATCGGTGCCAAGAAAGCAGGGAGATACGCAATTAAGGTGCGGTAAAAATTGGCTCCGCTGAGGATGCCCGAGCGCCTCAGAATCGAGCTCTCCTCAAAGTCCTTTGGGACAATTTTTTCGGGCGATCCCAAGGCCAACGCAGAGCACGTTCTCAAGCTGATAAAGAGTCGACATCCCCCAAAGGTAATAATTGTGGGGGACTTCACACTGAAGGTCTTTTCCGACTCTGGGTTCCACCCTGACCTCGGCATTTTCGACAAAAGGACCAAGAGATCAGCATTTGTAGGGCCAAATGACTTCAATGAAAAGATATCAAATCCTGCTGGTCAGATAACCGATGAGGCGGTTGCGGCAATCAGAAGGCTTCTCTCTGCGCCTCTCCCTTCAACCCTCTTCGTCGAGGGGGAAGAGGATCTCCTTGCGCTTCCAGCCATTGTGCAAGCGCCTAAGGGGTCGTTCATAATATACGGCCTCCCTGGCGAAGGGATCGTTGTCGTCACGGCTGACAAAAAGACCAAAGAAAAAATAAATGATTTGATCAGCCAGTTTGAGCGAACCAGCTGATCTTTCGTTCTTTCAGCGCCATCCTCTTAGTTTCATAGCCTCGGTCACGCGGTTGATGGCGCAGATGTAGGCCGCCATCCTCATGTCGACCTTATATTTCAGGTATGTATCGTAGACGTTGTTGAACGCCTTCACCAGCAGCCTGTCCAACTTGTCGTTGACCTCCTCCTTTGTCCAGTAGTAGTTCTGCAGGTTCTGCACCCACTCGAAGTAGGACACGCTTACTCCGCCCGCGTTGGCCAAGATGTCCGGCACAACCATTATACCGCTGTGGTGGAGGATCTCGTCGGCTTCAGGCGTTGTCGGACCATTCGCGCCCTCTAGGACAAGCCTTGCTTTTATCCTGTGCGCGTTCTTTGCGGTTATCTGGTTCTCCAGCGCCGACGGTATGAGCACATCGCACTTTAGCTCCAGCAGTTCTTCATTAGTTATCTGCTTGGTGTCAGGGAAACCAGCGACCGAACCAGTCTTCTCCTTAAACTGGACTACGTGGTCGATGTTCAGGCCGTTGGGGTTGTAGATGCCACCTTTCGAATCGCTCATTGCAGTGATCTTGCAGCCATACTCGGACATGCACTTCGCTGACCAGTAGCCAACGTTACCTGCGCCTTGTACAACAATGTCTGCCTTCCTCAACTCTATGCCGAGCTTCTTTGCCGCCTCCCTTCCAGAAATCGAAACGCCCTTTCCAGTCGCCTCTATCCTCCCCTCCGAGCCACCTATCGCCACTGGCTTACCTGTCACCGTGCCTGGGACATTGAACCCCTTGAGCTTGCTGTACTCGTCCATAAACCAAGCCATCTCCCTGCCCGAAGTGTTGACATCGCCAGCCGGTATGTCCCTTTCCGGCCCTATGATTCCAGATATAGCGGCGAAGTAGCCCCTTGAAAGCCTCTCGATCTCACCAATGCTCATCTCCTTTGGGTTGCAGATCACTCCGCCCTTCGCTCCTCCGTAGGGCAGGTTTGCGACCGAGCATTTCCACGTCATCCAGATTGAGAGCGCCATGACCTCCTCAATGGATACATTGGGGTGGTACCTTATCCCTCCCTTGAATGGTCCCAGCGCGTCGTTGTGCTGGGATCTGAAACCCTTGAAAACCTTCACAGAGCCATCATCCATCCTGACTGGAACAAAAACACTCAGGACTCTCTTCGGATACTTCAGCATCTCGTGAAGGTTTGGATCCAAATTCAATATTCTTGCACTTTTATTCAGCTGTTCTAGAGCCATCTCATATGGATTCTCTGCCAATGTTTTCCCCTCCTTAGGGTATTTGAGAGTAATTTGGCATCCCCTAATATTCTTTTTAGTCCATGTAGGACTGCTAACAGGAAAGCTAAAAAAGGAGTGCTTCTTTCTTCTACCCGAAATGGATGTGGCACGATGTCAGCCCAAGAGGTAGAATATCAGATATCGATCATCGAAGATAGGGTTAACCCGCTTATGGAACGGAGGGAGCTAAAGTTCGAGGTAGCCTCCAAATCCACACCGAAGAGGGATCAGCTCAGGAAGGCAGTGGCCTCCTCGCTGAAGGTCCCGATTGAAAGGGTCTTCGTGAGGAACACGCTGTCTTCATACGGCACGAACACTTCAATATGCAAGGTCCACGTTTACAATGACGACAAGCGCGGGAAGAACGTCGAGCCGCAGTACATCCAGATGAGGAATCTCTCGAGGGACGATAGGAAAAATGCTCTAAGCGCTGCATCAAGCGCCAAGGCTGCAGCCTCGAAGACGGAGGAGAAGGCTCAGACTGGCACGAAAGTCACGTAGGCGATAAACCATGGTAAAGTCCTCCACTCTCTATGAAATAGATTACAACCAGGGGACAATAAAGGCGAAGAACAAGAAGTGCTCGCGATGCGGAAGGATGATGGCTAAGCACATGAAGCCCAGTCCCCGCTGGGCTTGCGGATACTGCGGGTACACTGAATTTATCCGGTCATAAAGGCCGTAGCGGCAATGAGCTCAGTGCGTTACGTGCTGGGCATAGAGAGCACAGCCCACACCTTCGGGTGTGGCGTGGTCTCCTCAGAGGGGGTAGTGCTCTCAAACTCCAAATCCGAGTACGTTCCCAAGGCGGGGGGAATACACCCTAGGGAGGCCAGCCAGTTCCACGCAGCAAACGCCTCTGCAACCATAAGGGACTCTCTCAGCGTAGCGAAGATGGATCTCTCCCAGATCGACGCCGTAGCCTTCTCTGCCGGCCCCGGGCTGGGTCCGTGCCTGAGGACTGGAGCAACGGCCGCGCGGATGCTCTCTCTTATGGCGGGTGTGCCCCTTATACCCGTCAACCACTGCATCGCCCACATCGAGATCGGGCGCGTTGCGTGCAAGGAGGACGATCCCCTCATAGTATATGTATCGGGCGGGAACACTATAGTCTCCGCCTTCTCTGACGGCAGGTACAGGATCTTCGGGGAGACTCTCGACATAGCGCTGGGCAACTGCCTGGACACCTTCGCAAGGGCCCTAGGCTTGGGACACCCAGGCGTTCCCAAGATCGAGTCCTTGGCTGACGAGGGCAAGGTGTTCATCCCCCTCCCTTATGTTGTGAAGGGGCAGGACGTATCGTACTCTGGGCTGTTGACAATGGCCATCAGGAAGTCCAAAGAATCCGATCCTAATGACCTGAGCCTAAGCCTGCTGGAGGTCGCATACGGCATGCTAGCCGAGGTCACTGAGAGGGCTCTGGCACACACCGAGAAACCTTCACTCCTCCTCACAGGCGGTGTCGCTAGGAGCCAGCGCCTGCAGAGGATGCTGGAGTCGGTATGCAGGGAGCACGCTGCGAGGTTCCACGTCGTGGCGCCTGAGGTTGCCGGCGACAACGGCGCAATGATCGCATGGGCAGGCTACCTCGGCCTTCTGAAGGGGCAGGAGATCCAAGTCGAGAAGAGCTTCATCAAACCAAAGTGGAGATTGGACCAGGTGGAAGTGCCGTGGCGGACCTGAAGCTAATCAAGAGAGGGGCTGAAGCCGAGCTCTATAGAGGCGAGTGGCTTGGTTTCGATGCGATCTTCAAGAGGAGGGTGAGAAAGGCTTACAGGAATGCCGACCTGGACCGCTTGATCAGAAGCACCAGGACATCACTTGAGGCGAAGCTGCTCAGTGGGGCCAAACGCATCGGCGTGCCGACGCCTGTGATCTACTCTGTCGATCTGCACAAGACAGAGATAGTGATGAGCTACATCGATGGGACGACACTAAAGAAGCTTCTCCCAGACATGGGTGACGCTGAAATAAATGTTATCTTTTCGGTAGTGGGTGACTGCGTGGCTAAGCTCCATCGTGGAGGGATCGTGCATGGTGACCTCACCACCTCGAACATCCTAGTAATAAATGGAAAGATCTTCTTCATTGATTTTGGACTGGGGGAGTACACCGAATCGCTGGAGGCGCGTGGAGTGGACATACACCTTATGAGGAGAGCGCTAGAAAGCTCTCACTACCAGTCCTCGAGGCTCGCCTACCAGAGTTTCGCGGAGGCGTACTCGAAGACGCTAGGCGATGGCGCGGAGGAGGTCCTCCGACGCGTGGGCGAGATCCGAAGGAGAGGTCGCTACGTAGATGGTGGAAGATGCATGGTGGATTAAAATGGCTGAAATAATATTTGTGACGGGAAACAGGCACAAGGTGGAGGAGGCCAGCCTGACCCTCTCTAAGTATGGGATCAGAGTGAAGATGACCGAATTCAAAAAAGTTGAGATTCAGTCTGAATCGCTGGAGGAGATAGCTGGCAACGCCGCCCAAACGGCCGCGAATGCGCTCAGCGCGTCCGTCATCTCGGAAGACTCTGGACTCTTCATTAGCGCATTGGCTGGTTTCCCAGGTCCATATTCATCATACGTATTCATGACCATCGGCTGCATGGGAATCCTACGGCTAATGTCCTCCCAACCTGACAAGAGAGCTCAATTCAGGTGCGTGGTAGCATACTGCGCGCCGGGCGCCAAACCCATACTGTTTGCCGGAACATCTTTGGGCACAGTATCAAACTCGATGAGAGGACACTGGGGATTCGGCTTCGATCCCATCTTTGTGCCCTCAGGGAAAGACGCAAGGACTTTTGCTGAAATGACCACATCTGAGAAGGAGTTCCTCTCTCACAGGGGCGCTGCCTTCAGAAGCTTCGGACAATGGTACGAAAAGACCAATCCCTCGTCAGGCGTTTAGAACGAATAGCGGTTCTGGTCAACCTCGGGGTGGTCAATCAGGATTGGTCAAATAGGGTTGGTAAAGCTGGGCTCTACGGCAATAGCTCAATTTTATTGTTAGTCTCTATGGCTTTTTCTAGGGTCTCAATAGCTTCTACGATTAACCCCTTTGATTTTGCTCTAGCTTCATAACAATGATTAACAAGAGGCACAAACTCTTTCAAAACATCATCTGGAGGAATTGGGATTTGCACTCTCTCAACGTCCACATCATCTATTGTCGGATAAGATGTTCCCGTTGTTGGTTTCTTCATCTGAAGTTTTCCGACAACAGACCTCATCACAACATAGATATATTCTTTCCATGGTGATGATGCTTCAAACACAGAGAATGCAGAACTACATATTGCGTCTTTGTTGAATTCTTTCGGGATTATTCCTATAGCACCACGAGTCGGCCTAACTTTAGAAATAATTAGCTCCCCCCCTCTTATGGGTACACGAGCATTGGGGGGCAATTCTTTCCCTAATCTTTCGGTGTAATGAACCTCCCCCACATCGGTTGAGACATCACCTATTTCTATGTACTTGTAGGTTTTTTCTGGGTCTGGTTTGATCTTGGTAATTCTTCTTTGAGCTAATCTTTCCAAACTTCTCAATTCAGACTTTGAGGACAACGTTTTTAGAAGCTTCTCGTAAAATGGTTGGAAATACTCAGCATCCATCCTGTTCGCTTTTCTTAGTTCGGATAGTGACTTTTGATAGGATAAGCTCTGAGTGAATTTTGCATTTTCTATCCCGCTTTTTTCAAGAAATAGGTTTTCTGCTTTTTGCAAAATCTGAACCGAGTCTATTCTTTGAATATAAGCATCATGTACTAACTTTCTGATTGCTTCAACAGTCTTCCTATCTGCACTAATCACGAATACTTTCTTCAAATCAGGAAGAATGAGTCCTTTTTGAACTGTCCCTCTGATATTTCGCCTTATCTGAGCTTGACCATACTTGGAAGCCAGATATATGAAGAGATATTCTGGTTCAATGGTTTTTGACCGAATTATTGCCAATTTGCAATTAGCAGTAAGCCGTTCTTCTCTATCTGTAGCTAACGCAATATTGCCGATAGTTCCCACAATGGATAGCAAGATGTCATTGTTTTTGACATGTGAACGTTTCAGTTTCAAATAAACGCTTTCTGGAATAAAAATGGGGTTGCTATCATCTATGAAAAATTCTATTACATCTTGACCTCTCAGGTATCTAACTCCTTTTTCAACAAATTCTTCAGCAATTGAGAGATGATTTCCATCGGTTACATCTGCGACTTTGCATAGTTGTTCACTATTTATTCTTAATAGATTAGAATACAGTGCAATATACTCTGGGCTGAAGTATTCAGAATCGCAGCGAGCGTTTTTAACTATTTCCTCTTTATTAACGATCGACACTTTAGGCATTTTTACGTCTTCCAGAAACTTAATTCTTCTTTCTTGGCAAACTCAATGAAATTTTCTGCTATTTTATCGAGATCATGCTCAACGATCAGATGACCGTGTTTATCAATTTCAGGTTCACCTAATTCATTCTTTTTAAAGACATATTCGCCTGAACTGGCTTTTCCTGACTTCTCGGAAATCGCTAAAAAGATTGGATAGTCTTCTTTCTTTGGGCATAGCTTGTCATCCCATTTTTGTAAGAATAAAACAGATGTTTTGGTTCCTGCGTGCGGTCTAAATGTGTTGTCGCCTAGACTTACGACGGCGAGTATTCTCGCTTTTTCCATAATGTATTCTCTAACGTATTCATCCATTATATTGTTGAAGCGTCCTTGAGGCAAGACTATAGCCATTCGTCCTCCACTTTTTAGAAAGTCAATGCATCTTTCTATAAATAATACATCCCTGCTCATTCTTTGACTTTGTTTTCCATTCTTTTGAGCCAAATCATAATTCTTCAAGATTTGTTTTTCTCTAATATCCCCTGCAAAAGGGGGATTTGTCATCAGAATGTCGAAGCCAAAGTAGCGAAAATTCTCTTGGTTATCTTTATCTAATTCTTGATCATCTGGAAATCTTGTCAAGAAAGTTCTCAGTGCAGCTTTGCCTTCTTCGTTCCAAGATTTTGGGTCAAGGGAGTTAAGTTTGTAAACATTTTGTTTTCCATCCCCCGCAATAAGGTTAAGAGCCTTGGCAATCTTGACGGCTCTATCGTCGAAATCAATTCCGTAAACCATTGTCGATGCGTATTCTGCCTGTTCTCTAGTAGGTGCGCTTATGGAGTCTTCGCCCCATATCCAGAAGAAGGTATGAACAGTGAAGCCACAAGAACCTGCAGCCGGATCTATTACATATTCAGGTTCTTTGGGGTTGAACATTTTTACGCACATGTCTATGACATAGCGAGGCGTAAAGTATTGCCCTTTAGACCCTTTTGCGACTTGAGTGACCAGATATTCGAATGCTTCATCAATAATCTGTAGGTTAGCATTGAAAAGCTTGATGTCTTGCAGAAAAGAAATGCAGGTGTACAAATGAGATGGGCTTAACTCAATCTTATCAAGTGGCCTGAAAACTCCCCGCCATTTTTCGTTAGCTTGGTTAAATAACCCATTTATCTTTTGATAGAGTTCTAATGGGGATTCACCATAGATTCTGAAATAAATTCGCCTGTTTCGATCTCGTAAATTCTTAGCTGCCCATTCATCAAATAATTTAGCATAGATTAATTTGAAGACCTCATCAAAAGCATCAACTCCAGCATTTGCCAAAACCAAGTTTTCCAAATCAAGGATGACACTTTTTAAGGAAAGCCTCTCTTTAGCAAGTTTATTCTCTTGAGCAAGTTTGTCGATAGTCCAAGGTTCTTTTATGACATCTATGAGGGATTGATCAACTGATGGAATGCTGGAAAGCTGTGAAAAAATGTTTGGTTCCTCTCTATGTAAAATAACCAAAGCTTCGCCATTAGTCCAAACGCCGATTGGGGAGCCTTCCGCATTGCAATACGATTTCAACTGTTGAATGCCATCAGCTCTGTTAGGTTTTTTGGCTTCAACTATGATATAGGGATGTTCCATATCTTTTTGATAAACAATGATGTCTGCTGCTTTTTCGTGAACCCCAGAACCAAACCAAACTTCTTTTTCAACACCTATTCTTTCTTTTGGATAACCGTATTCCGTCATCAATTTCTTTATGAAAAGTTGCCGCACAATCTCTTCTGGTTTTGCTGGCCTTTCAATATCAGAAGCAAAACATTTCAAATATGGCTTACCATTTTTTTCGAAAAGCATCATTGACTCAATATCGCTTTGTTTGAATAGCCTTAATTTATGTTTGACATTAGGGTCTTTGAAGATCAAGTCAACCGTAACTTTGCTCATGTTTTCCCACCCCTTGTCGCTCGTGGCGTATCCCAATAGGGGCTTTTGCACTTGGGGCAGACCTTGGGTGCATTGATTTTATTTCTTGGCAACCATTCATGCCCACAACGTTCACAGCGATAACCCCATAATTGCACTTTACTCATATATAAATTGTATATTACGAATTGTATATAAGACTTGCTATTATACCAATAATTATATATATTACCTCCTAGTATATTACTATTAGGTAATTAAAATGATGAGTATGACAGAAATGATGGAAACAAGGGCTTTAAGAGCTTATTCAATCGTTGATAGCTCATCAATAACCCCGCTTGACAAAGACTCATTTTTAGTTCCTTCCCAATCGAAGAATGGCAACAAATACCGAGTAGAGAGAATTAATGATAACGCATGGTCATGCGAATGCGCCGACCATCAATTTAGAAGGATGATCTGCAAGCATATTCTTAGTGTCCAACTCTGGCTTAACCTAACCAAGAATCTCAAGCCAAAAGCGATCAAGCCAGAGTACTCAGAAGTTCATGAGTGTAAGTTCTGCGGCTCGACCGAGCTGATGAAGTATGGCAAGAAAACCAAGCAGTTCAAGCAACGCTACTATTGCAAGTCATGCCAGAGAACCTTTGTGCCAGATTCCATCACAAGAAAGATGTGGTTCAGACCTGAAGTCGTGACGAGTGTTTTAGACCTCTATTACAAGGGTGTTAGTCTAAGGAACATTCAGGATCACCTAAGCCAAATATGCGGAGTACAACTTAACAGCCATGCCACGATTTTAAACTGGATTAAGAAGTACGAGTCACTGATAGGCGATTACGTCAAGACCCTCAAGCCAGAGATAGGAAAACAGTGGCACGTCGATGAGATGAAAGTAAAATTTGGCGGTTCTTGGAAGTGGCTCTGGAATGTCATGGACAAGGACACCCGATTCCTTCTGGCATCCAACATAACTGAAAGCAGGGATGTTGATGATGCAAGGGAAGTATTCGCTCTGGCTAAGGAAATAGCCAAGGGCCAGAAGCCAGAGAGGATAATCTCGGATGGACTGCCAGCCTATAAGAAAGCTGTAATCAAGGAGTTCTTCACCATTAGGAAACCGAGGACTGAGCATGTCAGCCACATCCACCTGACGGGTGACATTAACAACAACCTCATAGAGAGGCTTCACGGAACTAAGAGGGATAGGGAAAAGGTCTTCAGGGGATTGAAGAAAGAAGAAACACCTATCATACCGATGCAAGACATCTATTACAACTTTGTAAAGCCACACCAAGCATTACAAGGCAAGACCCCTGCCGAGAAGTCTGGCATAGGCATAGAAGATAGAAACAAGTGGCAAGGGTTAATTGAGAAATCCACTGCCTTAAAATCTTAATTTTTTATTGATTCCCAATTAGTATTTAAGCAAATTTAATAAACTAATAAGCTAAGAGAAACAAGAGGAGCATATTTTTAAGGTGGGCATTATTGTTGAGCCTAATAAAAGGTGAATTGCGTGCCGATTACTGAGATTTTTCCTAATCCCACCGTGAAACAAGTGATATTTGAAATAAGGTATCCTAATTTGTTTTTCTTGGAAAATAAAATCGGTGATTTGCAACAAAAGATAATGGGGGAATTTCCTAAATCTGCTCTTCTTTTTAGAAGACAAATTGTTTTAGCTGATGTTGGTCCACAGGGCAAATTAGAGGAAATCTCTGGTAAATTTGATGAAATGGGGAGCAAGAAGATTTGGCAATTTCAATCGAATAAGGGCTACAAATTGAACATTTCTACCAACTCCCTAGATATAACATCAGAATACCACAAGACCTACAATTTAGGTAGTGGCGATAGATTCAGAGAAGTAATTAAAAATGCGTTAGATAATTTTTTTGAATTAACTATGATACCGACAGTTACACGAATTGGCCTAAGATATGTTGATGAGTGCCCAATTCCAAACAAGACTAATAGAACATTTAAGAGATATTATAAGTCAGTTTTCCCTATTGAAAGATTTAACTTGGCGCAATCTGAGGAAATGTTCTTTAGAACTGTAACAACCAAAGATAACCTTGGATTAATATACATGGAAACCTTGGCAAAAGTGCAGGATAAATATAAATTGGTTTTAGATTTTGATGGTTTTGCAACTAATGTTTCTTCCCCAGAATGTTTAGCGACTACTGATAAGTTACATGATTTAATAGTAAAGGAATATGAAAACACGATAAAGGAACCAGTTTATGAATATATGCGACAACGAAGGGATTGATAATGGACAATGATCTGAAAGAAGTTGGTTATGAACCACCTGAAAATGATTACAAATCGTTTAAATCGCAAGGTACTGGAGGACACTCAATATCACAAGAGTATAAGACAATTGTTTTTCCTTTTGACAAATATGAGATTACAGTCAAATTGACATTAAATAATGAATTTGTCAACATTGAAGGAGTGAAAATAAATAAAGATTTCACGTCTTACAAACAAAAGATAACGTCTAACGGCTTCCATGATGTAGAAAAATTCTACAAAGAGTAACAGGTATATGTTCTATACCGAAAAGGTAGACACCGATCTCAGATTTGGTGATGTTGTTAGAGGTTTTTTTGCAGTTACGCCAAATATCAACGAGCCATTTGTTAATGGTGCCAATAAAAATTATAATATCGATGTTGTTTTTCCAGTATATTCGGTTATCATAGATCCATGTTGCCAGATAGGATCTAAACAAATCTCATTAACGCCATTAATTGAGATCTGGCGATCTTTTTTTGATAATCCTTACTTGGTTGAAGACTTAACACGTATTAACAAACAAATGAAAGCTCAACAAGCAACCCCTCCAAATGATTGGAACAACTATCCTGAAGAAAAGAAGGCAACAGAACTAAGAGAAGGACTACGTTATGCCTTCATTAGCCTTTTTGTTTATGAAAAACACTCGCCACTCCCTGAGTATACTATTGATATGAAAGGATGTAAAAAAACAACAGGGTATTATATGATCGATTTTAGAAATATCCATAAAGTTTCATGTGATAAAATTCGAAAACCATCTGATGCAATAGAAACTAAAGTGCTGGAATTGTCTATTGTAACAAGAAATCAACTAAGGGATAAGATCGCAAGTTATTATGGGACTCGTATAAAAGAAGATTTAACTGCTGAGGATTGAATTTTTTTGATAGCTTCCAACCCTATTTGACCAATCCTGATTGACCACCCCGAGGTTGACCAGAACCCGAATAGCTAAGGCTTAAATAATGGTTTTTTATTTTATGCTTTGCTTAGGGTGGCATCATTGAGGAAGAGCAAGATCAAAGGAAGTTCACATTCGATCAGACCGATTGAGAGCGGCGCCCCAAAATGGGTTAAGTTATCCAACGATGAAGTGGAGTCCACCATATTGGACTTAGCCAAGAAGGGCGTCCCGCAGTCACAGATCGGCGTCCTGCTAAGGGACCAATACGGCGTCCCGCTGGCGAAGCAGGTGACCAGCAAGAAGGTAGGCAAAGTGCTTTCCGAGAGGGGCGAGGCATCCAAGATACCCGAGGACATGTTCAACCTTATCAAGCACGCAGGCGCCATACGTGGTCATCTGGAGGAGCACCCAAAGGACATGAGCTCCAAGCATGGGCTCCAGCTTCTCGAGTCCAAGATAAACCGCCTTGCGAAATATTATAGATCCATGGGAAAAATCCCTAGGGACTGGAAGTACTCCCCAGAGAAGGCATCCATTCTAGTACGATAGAGGAGTAAAAACTTGTCCCTTCCCGGGGGATCCCTGCAGTCTTTCTACGAGAGAGCGGAAAGCATTGCAAAATCCCTGTCGTCAATCTCAGAAGAGGACGGCGTTCTGGTCATATCCCATTTGGACGCCGACGGTCTCTCTGCCGGCAGCATCATGCTCCAAGCCCTTTTGAACAGGGGCATTTCGCCGATGATGAGGATCGTGAAGCAGCTGGACGGGGACGTCGTCGAAGAGATCTTGAAATGCAGCCACAGATTCATAATATTCACCGATCTCGGTAGCGGCCAGAAGTCCCTCCTAAAGAGGATCGAGGGCAAGGAGCTTATCGTGGTTGACCACCACCAGCCGGAGCAGGTCGAGCTGAAGATGCTGGAGCTCAACCCGCACCTCTTCGGTTTTGACGGATCGTCTGAGCTCTCGGCGGCAGGTACCGCCTACATACTCGCCGTGAAAATGGACGAGCGGAATAAATATCTGGCAAACCTAGCGATAGTGGGTGCCCTCGGGGATATCCAAGACAAGGGCGAACGTAGCACGCTTGTAGGCATCAACGCGAAGATAGCCGAAGACGCTGAGAAAGCCGGCATCCTAACGGTCAAGAAGGGGCTGAAGCTCTACGGCTTTGAATCTAGGCCCTTGGTGCAGTGCATGGAATACACGCTCGAACCATTCCTGCCAGGGCTCAGCGGCGACGAGGGCGCGTGCTACAAGTTCATAAAAGACCTCGGAATCGATCCCAGGAGACCGGACGGGAGCTGGAAGTCAATTGCCGACCTTACAAGGGAAGACCAGAGGACGGTCATCAATGGAGTGATAAAGTACCTCATATCCCACGGGCTTACCAGTAGAGAGGCCGAGAGTATAGTCGGCGCAATATACATCTTCCCCAGCGAGAGCCCTGACGGACCCCTAAGAGACGCCAGGGAGTTCTCTTCGTCGATCAACGCGTGCGGGAGACTGGGCCGTTACGGCTTGGGAATATCCATATGCTTGGGGGATAGGGAACGGGCACTCGCCGAACTTAAAGAGGTGGCCCAGGAGTACAAACGCGCCATATCCGGCTGCCTCAAATGGATCGGAGACAACAAGGGTGCGATAAGGATACTCCCACATGTTCAGGCAATATACGGCGGGACTCAGATAGACGACAAGATGATCGGGACAATCGTTTCGATAGCATTCAACACGAAGCCATTCACTACTGACAGGCCCATCGTCGGCTTTGCAAGCACGGCAGGCGTCGTAAAGGTATCGGCCAGGGGGACCCCGGACCTCGTGAAGAGGGGCCTGAACCTCGGAAAAGTGATGAAGGAAGCCTCGGAGAAACTCGGAGGCACAGGTGGCGGGCATAACATCGCCGCCGGGGCCCAAATACCGGCTGGAAAGGAGGACGAGTTCCTCGATAGCGCGGACGAGATCTTTGCAAAAACCATTCTGGGCGTCAAGCTATGAGATCCAGCATAACGATAAAGCGGGATTATGGCAATAATGCCCTCGCAAAGAAGGTCCTGAAAGCCCTCCAGCCTGATAACAGAGAGGTCCCTGCAAACACGACCATCAGCATGAACGTTACAGGTGGCTCCCTCCTCATCGATGTAAAGTCCACGGGCAATCTGCCGTCGTTCCTCAGGACGATCGACGATCTCCTCCTCTGCCTTCAGACAGCTGAAGGGGCGGCAAAGGGCGCTGGCTGAGAGCCACTCTCGGTGTCTGCCGCAAGCGATGGTTGCACCTGCAAAGAGGTGTGAAAATACGACAGTGCGAAGGCTTCCCAGGAAAAGCCAAACCAAAGTTTATATTGCTGTTTCCCTTTTTGCTCTTACGTTACTGCGGTGAGATCAATGTCCGAACAAAAGACACCGACTAAACTGAAGGATAAATGGCGCCAAAAGAAATGGTACGTCGTTATAGCGCCAGCTGCCTTCGGGAATGTTGAGCTCGGCAAGACCCTATCTGAGGACCCGCAGAAGCTCGTTGGACGGGTTCTGGAATCGACGCTTTATAATATCACTGAGGACTTTTCGCAACTCCACGTCAAGCTGTTCTTCAGGATTACAAAAGTTGAGGGGGACAAGGCCCATACAATGTTCAAGGGCCACGACCTCGCAAGAGACTATCTGAGAAGCTTGGTAAGGAGGGGAAGCTCAAGGATCGATGGGATATATCCAATAACCACCAAGGATGGTTACAGGATGAGAGTGGGCGTGATCGCCCTCTCCGCGGTCAGGACCAAGAGCTCGCAGAAGCACTCTATCAGGCACTTGATGGAAGACACTATCAGCAAGAAGAATGGGCTGCTCATGTACGACGAACTCATCCAGCAGCTTGTGCTGGGCAAGATTGCCTCGGAGATATACAACGCTGCGAAGTCAGTCTACCCGCTGAGGAAGATCGAGGTAAGGAAGAGCGAGCTTGTCGTTATTGGCGGCACCAAGCCTGAAGTGGCTGAGCCAGCGCCCTCCCAATAAAAGCTTTTTTTATATCTCCCTCTCTATTCTCGTATTGGTGAAGATCATAAATGCAGGGGCTTGTGAGTAGCTCTGGTTTTAGGGGCCATGCTATCAGGGAGATCTCCCCAGAATTCTGCATGAAGGTCGGCCTGGCACTCTCGAATGTTCTCAAGGGCAAGTACGCCGTGGGGCACGACGTTAGACTCACTTCCCCCCTACTGACCCAATCCTTGATAAACGGCCTCAACGCCGGTGGATCGGACGTAATCGACTTGGGCATGGCGCCGACTCCAGCGGTTGCCTTCTACGCCGAAGGGAAAGCCGGGGGCGCAATGGTCACGGCGAGCCACAACCCTCCCGAATACAACGGAATAAAGCTTTTCGACGAAAGGGGTGCCAGCAAGACCCAGTCGTTCTACCTGAGCCTGCTCCCAAGGCTAGATACGGCCACATATTCAGCATGGGATTCTGTGGGATCGACGAGGAGCAGCGAGGGCCTTTACAGGTATCTCGATCATGTGACTTCAGCGGCCGCGTTCAAGAAGATGTGGAAAGTGGGGCTGGATCCCGGCAACGGGTCGACCGCCATAACCGCCCCGATTGCCCTGGCACAGAGCGGCGCCTCCGTTTCAACGATAAATTTGGCTCCGGACGGGACCTTCCCCGCCAGGGGATCTGAGCCAGATGAGCCTCACCTGTCTGGGCTCTCGGAGCTCGTGAGGGGGAAAGGGCTTGACATCGGTTTTGGATACGACGGTGACGGCGACAGGATGGCGGTGGTCGACGAGCACGGGAAGTTTGTCCCACAGGATAGCGCCCTTGCGTTCGCGGCCTCTAGTGCGGTCCGCGGCAGGCGTGGGAGCACGGTCGTGGTCAACGTAGACACATCCGCAGTTGTCGACATCATGGTTGAGAAAGAGGGCGGAAGAGTGCTCAGGTCCAAGGTGGGCGACACCTACATCCTTGAGGAGATGACTATGAACGGCAGCGTCTTCGGGGGCGAGACCTGTGGCGCCTGGATTTACCCTGGATATGCAATGTGTCCCGATGGAGTCCTCTCATCAGTCATTCTCATGAACCTCCTCGATGAGTCAGGCCTCAAACCGTCTGAGATCGGAGATGGTCTGCCCGCGCTGTATCTCAACAGGCGCAAGGTTGCGTGCCCCGACTACATGAAGGTCCCGCTTATGCGCATTCTTAACGACAGAGTTCTCGAGATGTACCCTGGCTCGGAGGTCACGAACGTCGATGGCGTAAGGGTGGGCATGACTGACAGGTCTTGGATCCTCGTGAGGCCTTCGGGGACCGAGCCAATACTCAGGATAACCTCTGAGGCGTCGTCAGAATCTAGATCAAGAGAATTGGCCGACAGCCTGTTCAAGGTCGTGGAAGAGATTAAGGAGGAATTGACACGAAAGCAATAGTGTTTGCCGCTGGCAAAGGCGTGAGGCTCGAGCCACTTACATCGAGGAGACCAAAGCACCTCCTCCCAGTCGCAGGGGCGCCGCTCATAGAGCATACGCTCCGCTCTCTCAAGTCAGCCGGGGTCATTGACGTGCTTATAGTGGTCCACCACATGAAAGAGCAGATCCAATCTTGCCTCGGCAATGGATCTCGGCTCGGACTCAGATTGGAGTACGCTGACCAGGGAGGGGTATTTGGCACAGCTGATGCGCTGAGCCTAGGCAGGGGTTTCGTAGGGAACGACCCATTCCTCGTCGTTTACGGCGATCTCGCCCTCCACCCCAGCGTTGCAAAAGAGGTGGTCGGAGCGTTCAAGCCAAAACTCGACGGGGTCATCGCGGGCGTGGATCTGCCAGATTCGAGCGAATATGGCGTGATGGAAGTAGAACGAGGGCGCCTCAAGCGCGTAGTCGAGAAGCCGAGAAGGGGCAGTGCCGGAACAATAAACGGCGGGATATATGTCTTCAAACCCGAGATATTCGAATTTGCAGCAAAGACTCCGAAGTCAGAGAGGGGTGAGCGCGAACTTACAACAACGGTGAATATGGCTGTGGGAGAAGGGTTTCGGATGGGGGTCCTCAACGTCAAGGGCGAGATGTGGGTCGATGTGGGAAGGCCTTGGAACGTCCTCGACGCCAACAAGATGCTCATGGACGCGAACCTCACCGAGAGCTCGCTTGAAGGTTCAATAGACAAAAGCGCGCGCATCCATGGCAAGGCTGTCGTGGAGAAGGGCGCGAAGGTCCTCTCAGGGGTCTTCATCGAGGGTCCTGTATGGATTTCCGCTGGGTGCACTGTTGGGCCCAACTGCTACCTAAGGCCGTATACATACCTCTGCGAGGGGGTGCGGGTCGGCAATGCCTGCGAGATAAAGGGAAGCATACTCATGGAAGGTTCGCACGTTGGGCATCTCTCATACATTGGGGATAGTGTCCTCGGGGTCAAAACCAACTTAGGAGCAGGGACAATTACTGCTAACCTTAGGTTCGACGATCAGCCCGTCTTGATGCGGGTCAAGGACGAGACGGTCAGCAGCGGCAGAAGGAAGCTGGGGGCATTCCTCGGCGACGAGGTAAAAACCGGCATCAACGTCAGCCTGTTCCCAGGTGTCAAGGTCGGCTCCGAGAGCTGGATAGGACCGCATGTCGCTCTGCACACCGACGTTCCACCAAGGATGCTCGTCACCGCAAAGTTCGAGCTCGAGATGAGGCAGAGGCGGTAATCGCCATTGCAGGGAGAGCGGAACGTAATAGTAAAGGATCGCAGGAAGGTCCGTCTCCGCTTCGCGCTGGCATACCCAAGCCCGTACCAGGTCGGAATGAGCAACCTTGGCATTAGGCTCCTTTACGAGCTCATCAACAACCGCGAGGACGCGCTCTGCGAGAGGTTCTTCTTCGCTGAATACGGGCAGCCACCGCGAAGCGTTGAGTCGGGGATACCCATGAAGGATTTCGACATTGTTGGCTTCTCACTGCAGCACGAGATGGATTACCTGAGGGCTCTTGACATGATCTCGTCCTCGGGCATGCCGCTAGAGGCAAAATCTCGGGCCAGCCCTTTGATTATCGCAGGCGGCCCGTCCGTCACATCCAACCCGATGCCACTCGCACCCTTCATCGACCTCTTTGTAATCGGGGAGGTCGAGCCGATATTTGATGCGTTACTGGACCTGATGTCCGACGGGAACGTGGAAGCTGCAAGTTCCCTGCCTGGCGTGTTCAGACTGGGCTCGCGGACCGAGAGACTCCTTGTTAAGGATCTCGACAGCGCATATCATGCGGTCAAGCAGGTCCACTCCGTGTCTAGCGGCGACTTCGCATCAACCTTCCTCCTTGAGGTATCCAGGGGCTGCGGTAGGGGCTGCAGGTTCTGCACGGAATGCTACCTCTACCAGCCCAAGCGCGAGAGGTCACTGTCCGCAATAAACCGTATACTGGACGAAGGGATCCCCATGACTGGGCTCTCCAAGGTGACCTGCATAAGCTCAGCTCTCTTTGATTACTCCACGCTTAGTGAATTATTGGGTTCGCTCAAGGACCGCGGGCTGAGGTTCTCCCTCCCCTCGATAAGAATATCTGCCATGAATGAGGGGCTCATGGAGCTGCTCGCCGCCGGCGGCCAGAAGAGCATAACCCTCGCACCAGAGACTCCGTCTGAAAGGCTGAGGCAGGTCATAAACAAGCGCCTCAATGAGGATCAGCTATTCAGCACGCTTTCCGATGCCAAACAGGCTGGGATAAGCTTCCTCAAGCTGTACTTTATGATCGGCATACCTGGCGAGACCGAATCCGACATCGGCCAGCTGTCGGACATGCTTTCCGGAGTGATTGCCACCGGGTTCAAGCCAGGGTCGATACACATCAGCATCAACCCCATGATCCCCAAGAGCAACACTCCCTTCCAATGGGCCCCCCTTGTGCGCGAGAAGGACTTCAAGGAAAGGCTTCACCAGTTCGAGAGGATTTGCCGGGACCTTGGCATCAGGCGTGTCGAGTCAATGGACTACCGCTGGGGAGCCATTCAGGCTTACCTCTCCACAGCTGGTGTTGAGGGTTCCAAACCCCTCACGATGCTTGTGGAGGACTTGAAAAGGGGCGGCAGTGGGGATCTTGGCGCCTGGAGGCGCGTGCTCAAGTCCATGGGCAAATCCTTCGAGACTCTCTACGCCCCTAAGGAGATCGATGCTCCCCTTCCTTGGGAACCGATAAAAGGAACCATTTCAAGATCTATTCTTAGGCAAGAGTTCGAGCGGGCCACATCCTATGTCAGGCAAGGGACTCTCTGAGGACGAGCTTAGAAAGAGATATCCACACCTAGCTAAGGAGATAGAGTCAGAGCCTGAAGAGGGGAAGAGCATTGGCGTTCGAGTCGACAGCTCCCAGGGATACATGCCCGACGTTATTGACTTTTTGACGCGCTGCGACACGGAAAATCAGGCCATGGAGATCATCGATTACATGGAGCGGCGCGGTGAAGTATCGAAGGACTACGCTGTTTCGCTCAAAGAGAGGTTAAAAAAGAAGGGATTGAGATCCTTCGGAAAGAAGAGGGCGCCTGGCCACTACTTCAAGCAGTTTGACACCAAAACTAGCCCTTGAGCCCCTTGGCCGAGACTATCTTGATTATGTCTCTCTCCCTGAGGGCGTACTCCTCGCCGATCTTCTGCCCAGTTCTGGCGTTGACAGCATAGAGGAACCCCTCGCCGAGATCCGAGTGGATCTTGTACGCGAGACCGCGTGCTGTGGTACCCTCTTGGACCAAGAACACGTCGGGGAGAACCCTCCCTTGGTGATCTGTGAGCTTGTTGGCGTCCTCTACCGGGAACACAGGGATCATCTTCAGCTCCTTCTTGTACATTGCCTCGATGGCGTCCTGCACCCCAGTGCTTCCCCACTTCCCGAGAAGCGATTCTATCTTCCTCAGCGCTTCCCTCTGCTTGTCGCTCAGCGCATCACCCCTGAGGATCCTGAACTCCTTGTCCCCAGGCATGTAGCTGATGAGCCCCTTCTTGTCGGCCAGCCTCAGCGCGAGCTCCGACTCCGCAGAGCACGGGATCACAGATGTACCCTTGAACTCTGCCTTGAGCCTGTCAATGTTCTTTTCCGCCGATGGAAGATCGGTCTTGTTGGCTGCAATCACCATTGGCTTCGACGCCTTCCTCAACTCTTCAACGAAGAGCTTCACGTCACCTTCGGACCACTGGTCTATTCTCTTGCTAAGCTCCTCCCGTGACTTTATGACGGTCAGGATGTGCTTTCTCGTGATCATCAGCCCGGCTAGCCTCTCGGAGAGCAGCGCAACGGGATCCTGCTTCAGCTGGAGCACGCCCTTCATGATCTTGTCCCAGTCCTTCTTCAGGATCTGGAGCATCCACATGGTTATCTCGTAATCAAGGAACTTCACGTCATCGACTGGGTCCCTCGACCCGGCCTCACAGGGGTTGCCGTTGGCGTCGGTGCAGCCCGCAGCATCAATAACTTGGATGAACCCGTCCGCCTGGCGCAGATCGTCGAGGAACTTGTTCCCAAGACCCCGCCCCTTGTGCGCGTCAGGGACCAACCCCGCGACGTCCACAAGCTCCACTGGGACCCACCTCGTGCCGCTGACACATGTAGAGTTCTTGGGCTCATCCTTGACGTTCAGCTCCGTGCAGACGCACTTGATCCTTATGCTGGCGATTCCTCTGTTCGGCTCGATGGTGGTAAATGGCACCTGGCCGATCTTTGCAGGAGCCAGCGTTGCAGCGGAGAAGAAGGTCGATTTGCCAACATGGGTCTTGCCGACAAGTCCTGCTATCAGATGCATTCCTCCAGTAATGAGATAAGGCTGATCTTGATTTCCGGAACTCCAAGAAGAGATAAGACTTGATGGGCTATAACTTTTGCCTCCTCAAAATTGCCGCTTAGAAGAAAGGGGATGAATTTATTTCGAACATGGCCTGCCTCAACACCTCTCAGCTTTGGGGCTAGTTCACCTAGGCGCATAGAGAACGCATGCTGGCGCAATGAGAGGGACGAAAAGGATTAATCAGACAACAAGAGATCTCTTTCAGCGCTAAGGTGATTATGTTGCGAGTGCTTATTGCCGACGAAGTTGACAAGGAATGCCCTACCCGCCTGCGGGCTGCCGGCTTCGACGTCAGCGAGAGGTTCGAGATCTCCGCCGAGGAGCTTATCAAAGTTGTGGGGGATTACGAGATCCTTGTTGTCAGGAGCAGGACCAAAGTCACCCGCGAAGTGATCGCGAGCGGGAAGAATCTTAGACTCATTGGGAGGGTCGGGGTCGGTCTCGACACGATCGACACAAAGGCGGCAGAGCAAAAGGGGATTAAGGTAATCAACACACCCCAGATGTCTACTATTGCGGTCGCCGAGCTAGTCATGACAATGATGCTCGATCTGGTCAGGGGTGTCCACCTTGCTAATGAGTCTATGAAGAAGGGTCTGTGGGAGAAGAAGCGCTTCCACGGCACTGAGCTGAACGGCAAGACGCTGGGCGTAGTTGGTCTGGGAAGGATCGGGAAGGCCGTTGCCGAGCGCGCAAAGTCGTTTGGCATGAAGCTCCTTGTGTATGACGTGATCGTTGACGAGGAGACTCTGAAGAGGTTCGGGGCCGAGCGATCCGCGACAATGGAGAACCTGCTGAAGAGGTCCGATATAGTGACAATCCACGTGCCGTTGCTGCCAGAGACCCGCAAGATGATCAACGCAAAGACCCTCGCGCAGTTCAAGACAGGGGCATATCTTATCAACGCCTCAAGGGGGGAGGTGGTCGATTGTAAGGACCTGCTGGATGCACTTAAAAGCAAGAAGCTGGCCGGCGCTGCGCTGGACGTCTATGAGAATGAGCCACCCAAGGAGCCCTGGGAGAAAGAGCTCGTTGCAATGCCAAACGTCATCGCTACCCCACACATAGGGGCCCAGACAGTAGAGGCTCAGATAGCCGGTGCCGTCATGATCGCCGAAAACATTATAAATGCCTTTAAGCCGCTTTAGGTTCACACGGTTGGTGCAGTTAATGTCATATAAGTATCTTGCAGAAGCATGGAGAAAGCCCGACGAGGGCATAGTCCGTGCTATGCGGACCACCAGGCTGGTCAAGTGGCGGAAGGGTCCTTCTGTCGTCAGGGTTGACAATCCTACGAGGCTCGACAGAGCCCGCTCCCTCGGTTACAAAGCTAAGCAGGGAGTAATCGTTGCGCGTATAAGAATAATCCGAGGCCCGATGAACGTTTCGAGACCCCGTTCAGGCAGGCGCCCGAAGCGCATGGGTGTCTATGGTCTTACCTCCTCCAAGAGCACTAGGTGGATTGCCGAGGAGAGGGTTGCAAAGAGGTACCCAAATATGAACGTGCTTGGGAGTTACTGGACATACTCCGACGGCAGATACTCCTGGTTCGAGGTCATCCTTGTCGATCCGTCCCATCCCGCGGTCAAGTCCGACAGGGACCTATCGTGGATGGCTAACCCAGCCCAGCGGGGTAGGGTAAACAAGGGGCTGACCGCTGCAGGAAGGAGGAGCCGAGGTCTCTACACAAGCGGCAAAGGCTCTGAGAAGGCCGGACCAAAACGGTACTCCTGATCTAAAAAAGCATTTATCCAAACCCGCCCCTATTTTATGGGGTGTCCTTTTTCTTGATATGATAACCGCAATATCCTTCAGCACAATAGCACACTCTACGGAAGACATCTCCAAGGTTGAAACAGCAATCCTCAACCTTCTGCCAGATTCGATGAGAAGAAGCCAAACTGTCTCAGCGCAAGAGGTTGTGGGGCATCACGGCAACCCCATCTGGCTAGTCGCCCTCGGCGTGAGAGAAAAGGCATCTGCGGGCGAGATCTCGGAGTATATCATGCGCTTAATCCCCGTTGCGGACAGGCTACGCATAAGGGACCAGCTAGACCTCTTCTACGACGGTAGGTCCACGCTCTTCCTGCGGCTTGACAAGCAGAACGCCTTCCTGAGGGAGGCGAGACTCTCAAGCGGCGACGACGTGATAAGGGTGAAGATCAGTTTTATTGGCAAGCGGGGGGACCGGGGGGAAGTCCTGAAGGTTTTCGGCCTCTACTGAACCTAGTTACTTTTTAAGGTTCCATCGGCTATCTTTCGATAGAGTCGATCTGACATGAAGTGCAGGCCTCTGCGCAGGCGCTACGTCACCTTCAGATGCAGTGCCTATACTGATGACAAGGCTATCCTTGACTCCATCAACTCCTACATCTCACCCGGAATCACCCCCAAAGTGGTCCATCGGGACGGACCTTTCGTAGTGGTCAGGGTGGACAACCGTTCGCTCGAGGCCGCGAGGATGAAAGGGGGTATTCAGTTTTCCATCAATTGCTCCTCCTCGCAGCCTAGCTCAGTCTCGACATCTGGCACTATAAGGGGGGCAAAGGAAAAGATAAAAAAGTTACAAGCGAAGTTAAGGGTTGGGGATGAGGAAGCCGTCCCAGTCATTCAGAAAAGCAAAGATGTTGATAAAAAGACGGACTGAGGGCCAAAAGCCCCGCAGGGCAAAACCCTGCGCCCACTTTACAAATGTAAAGCTTTTTTTGGACAATAAAACCAGTTAAAATTGTCATTTTTATATATGTGCACCATCAGACTAGTGCATGATTTTAAATTAATGTTCATTAATAATGAACATAACTAAAATCGGTTCAGCAAAAGTATGGTCAAGATTGACCCAAACGTCAGTAAAATCCGAAAAATTTAAAAGGAATTAGCGAGTAATACGTTTTTCTGTTAAATCCGGAGGTAACATTAGTTTGGAAGATGCTAAGGAGGTTCTTCTGAGGACCCTTCGCGGGGAATCAATTGACGATCCAGATTATGAGATAGTGGACTCTCCAGAACCCATGTTATTCAAGGAATTGTTCCCATTCGACGCTCCACCGAAGATGGTATGGGACGGAGTCGAGATCCCCCAAGAGGTTCCAGAGAACCTCTGGCTCACAGATACCTCTTTCAGGGACGGGCAGCAGTCGCGTGACCCATACAGCGTGGAACAGATCGTTGAGCTCTACAAATACCTCAGTAAGATAGGGGGCCACAAGGGAAAGATCCTCATGACTGAGTGTTTCCTCTACACAAAGCGCGACCGCGAAGCTGTAGAGCAGGCGAGGTCGCTCGATCTAGGCTTTCCTAAGATTACGGGCTGGATAAGGGCAAGCATGGACGACCTTGCCATTGCGAAGGCTGCCAAGGTGGAAGAGGTAGGCATGCTATCTTCCATATCCGACTACCACATATTCTACAAATTCAAGGGCTTGAGTCGCAGCCAGGTCTTATCCAAGTACCTTGAGGTGATTGAGGAAGGTCTCAAAGCCGGCATAACGATGCGGGCACACGTGGAAGACTGCACCCGCGCTGACATCCTCGGCGTGGTTGTACCCTTCGCAAGGAAGTTGATGAGGTTATCTGACAAGTATGGCCTCCCAGTCAAAATTCGCATCCCGGACACACTCGGTCTTGGCCTGCCATGGTGCCAAGCTGCGCTCCCAAGGAGCATCCCCAAAATAATATGGGTCCTCAGGCATATCGCGGGCGTTCCTTCCGACTGGCTGGAGTTCCACGGGCACAACGATTTCCATATGGCCATAGCGAACGCCACTTCAGCTTGGCTATACGGCGCCTCTCTAAATAACACAACTCTCTTGGGGATAGGCGAGAGGGCTGGCAATGTGCCATTGGAGGCGATGGTCTTCGAGTACGCCGGAATTAAGGGTTCCCTCGACGGGATGGACACCGTAGCCTTGACTGACGCATCGCAGTATTACAAGAGAACCGTTGGCTATCACATACCTGCATATTATCCGCTTGTCGGCAAGAACTTCAACATCACCCGTGCCGGCATCCATGCAGACGGCGCGCTGAAGAACATCGAGATGTACCTGCCGTTCGACACGGAGAAGCTACTTGGTGTCCCGCCGGGTGTCTCGATAACCCCATACTCCGGCAACGCCGGCGTTGCCTTCTGGATAAACTACTATTTCCGGCTCAGGAACGGCGAGAAGGTCGACAAGGACGGCCCAGGCGTCATGAAGATCTACGGCGTAGTCTGCAAGAAGTTCGACCAAGGCGAGGCGCTGTCCATCAGTGACAGGGAGATGCTCTCCTTGGTGAGGCAGAACATGCTCGACTTCTACGACAAATTCAAGCAGCGGATCAACCCCATTTAACCAGCTGATGGCAACCCAGACAGGTTAATAACCCCGCCATTCGTATTTTTATTTGGTTTTTCTATGTCCAAAAAAGTCGTCAGAGGCTTCCTCAGGAGCGACGGAAAGCCCAATTTCTCCACTGCCGTATTCAACAAGCCCGGCGAGCTGGAGTACCTGATACATAAGCCTGTCCACTCCTCGACCTCTAGATCCCCGATCATCAAAGGGATCGACATCATGATAACCAACGGCGTAAGGCGGCTCCCCATAACCGACTCAAAGAACCAGCTAGTTGGGATTGTGACCGCTACGGACATCGTCGACTTCCTTGGGGGAGGCGATCGCCATAACATCGTAAAGTCGAAGCACAAAGGCAGGTTCTTCTCTGCCATAAATGAGCCACTAGAGTCCATAATGACGCGCGACGTGATCTATGCTGAGACCTGCGAGAGCTTTGCCGGCGTGCTCGAGAAGATGATCAAGGGCAACAAGGGGACAGTGCCCATTGTGAAGAAGCCCATGGAGCTCGTAGGGATAGTCACAGAGATGGACGTTGTTAGGTACCTCTCGGGAAGGTCGCTGAACCAGAAGGTGAGCGAGTTTATGACAAGGAATGTCGTATTCGCCTCCCCGGATCTCTCCATAAGCTCAGCTGCCAAGCTGATGGTCTCCAACGGCTTCCGAAGGATCCCGCTCAAGTCCGGCGATGCGGTCGTTGGAATAGTGACCACGATGGACATTGTGCGCTACATCGGCGGGGGTTCAGCCTTCAGAAAGATCCTCTTGGACGAGATGAATCAGGTCTTATCCACCCCTGTAAGGGAGATCATGAGGACCGGCGTCGTCTCAGTCGATATTGCCCTCCCGCTTGGAGAGGCGGCACCGCTGATAAGGAGCAGCGGGGTCGGTGCGGTCCTAGTGAGGGATTGTGGTGAGCCGGCAGGCATTCTTACGGAAAGGGATCTCCTAACAGCGCTTGTAACTTCATAAAAAAAGGGAAAAGAATATAATATATACTATTTCTTTTAGACTGATTACAGTATTTAATATTACGATGTTTGATGGTGATAGAAGATGTTTAGCCCTCAGGGAATGGGATACGACCGGGCGATCACTGTTTTTTCGCCCGATGGTCGCCTATTCCAGGTCGAGTATGCCTTGGAGGCAGTGAGGCGGGGTTGGACGGCACTCGGCATAAGGTGCATGGATGGTGTCGTCTTGGCGGTTGAGAAGAAGAAAATTAGCCCCCTCATAGACCCGTCCTCCATGGAGAAGATCCTGAAAATAGACGACCATGTTGGCGCGACCTTTGCCGGGCTCTCGTCCGACGCCAGGATTCTTGTGGACAAGGCGCGGCAGGAGTCCCAGATAAACAGGCTCCTCTACGACGAGGTGATAGACGTAGAGGTCTTAGTAAAGAAGGTCAGCGAAGTCAAGCAGCTGTACACACAGCACGCGGGCGTTAGACCCTTTGGCGTCGCCCTGCTGATCGCTGGCGTAGACAAGTTCGGCGCGAGGTTGTTCATGACCGAGCCTAGCGGTGCATACGCGGGCTACTTCGCCGTTGCGATCGGCGCCGGAGGGCAGAGCGCCACCGAGTTCTTCGAGAAGAACTACACAAAGGATGTTAAGATCGACTCAGCTATCACCCTGTCCCTCATGGCCCTCTCCTCGGTTGTCGAAGGGGGTTTGGAGCCATCGAAGGTAGAGATAGCGATCATACGCAGCGACACTGCCAAATTCGAGCTCCTTCCAAACGATGATTTGTGTAAGCACATAGAGCGACTGAAGGCGGCTGGAAATGCCTAGAGAAGATAAATCGGTCATCGCCCGTATCTCAGTAAAGGGCGAGCACTTTGAAGTCATGGTCGATCCAGATCTTGCTTGGGATCTCAAAAACGGCAAGCAAGTCGATTTCAAGGCACTGCTGATAAGCGAGACCGTCTATAAGGAAGCCAGGAAGGGGACCAAAGCCACCGACGAGTCCCTGCAGAAGAACTTCGGAACCACGGACTTGAAGGCCATCGTAGAGGCAATACTCAGGAAGGGCGAGCTTCAGCTAACCACAGAGCAGAGGCGCGAGATGGTGGAGAATAAACGGAAGCAGATAGTCGCCTTCATAGCCAGGAACTGCATCGACCCGAAGACGAGCACTCCCCATCCTCCGCAGAGGATCGAGAACGCAATGGAGAACATCAGGATCAACATAGATCCGTTCAGGTCAACGGAGGAGCAGGCGCAGGAGATAATCAAGGAGCTCCGCGTCTCTCTGCCGCTAAAGATATCGCAGGTGAGCATCACCGTGAAGTCGCCGAAGGAGCACGCCTCCAGTGTGAGCAGCTACGTGACCAAGTCAGGCAACATAATAAAATCAAACTGGCTTGCCGATGGGTCCTGGCTGGGCGAGTCTGTGATACCAGCGGGCATGCAGCAGAGCTTCATAGACAGGCTGAATGACATGACCCGTGGAAACGTCGAGATCAATGTTAAGAAATTGTGAGGTGTTTAGTATTCCAACAAAAATTGAACCAAGACAGCTAGTGGTACCCGGCACCCTATTGGCCGAGGGAAAGTACAACGTCGGTTTTAACGCATACCGAGAGGGAGAGATGGTATACTCTTCTGTCGTCGGCCTCGCAGATTTGAGGAATGACACAGTCTCGGTAATCCCGCTCAGGGGATGCTACATCCCCTACGTCGAGGACGTAGTGATCGGGGAGGTGAAAGAGGTAAACCCAACAATGTGGGCACTGGACATACTGTCCCCCTACGAGGGCATCCTCTTCGCCAAGGAGTTCCTCTCGAAGCCGCTCAACACGTTGAAGGAGGACGCCAGGAGCTACCTTGACATAGGTGAGATGGTGATTGCAAAGGTGCTGTCATTTGACAGGACCCGGAACCCATCCCTGACGACCCGCGGCGACGGCCTGGGTAAGATACAGAGGGGCACTGTGATCACCGTGGATTTCACCAGAGTGCCAAGGATAATAGGGAAGAAGGGTTCCATGATTAACATCCTCAAGAAGGAGTCCAACTGCCAGATATTCGTCGGACAGAACGGCAGGATCTGGATCTCAGGGAAGACCCGGGACGAGGAGGCCGTTGTGGCGGATGCCATCCGGAAGATAGAGGCCGAGGCACACACATCGGGACTGACTGACAGGATTCAAGAGTATTTTGCAAAAAGGAGAGCGTGATCTTATGAAAAATGAGAAACTGATATCTGACGATGGCATCAGGTTTGACGGAAGAAAGATCGAAGAACTGCGGCCCATAAAATTTTCTTTGGGCATGCTGAAAAACGCGGACGGGTCTGCCTTCGTGGAGTGGGGCAAGAACAAGATTCTTGTGGGCGTCATGGGCCCAAGGGAAGCACACCCGAAGCACCTGGCCTTAGCAGACAGGTGCAGGATAGAGGTGCTATACAGGATGGCGACCTTCTCGGTGGGTGAGAGAAAATCCCCAGCCCCCGCGAGGCGTGAGCACGAGCTTTCCAAGGTAATCAAGGAAGCCTTGGAGCCGGCGATCTTTGTTGAGATGTACCCGAGGACGACCATTGACATCTACGTCGAAGTGTTGCAGGCGGACGGTAGCACAAGGTGCGCCGGCATATCCGCCGCTGCCCTCGCGCTGGCTGATGCGGGGATACCGATGCGCGACCTTGTATCGAGCATCGCAATCGGCAAGGTTGAAGGTCAGCTAGTCGTCGACGTCAAGGACGAGGAGGACAAGCAGGGCGACTCGGACATGCCATTAGCAATCATGCCATCCAAGAACGCGGTCACCTTGCTTCAGATGGACGGGCTGCTAACCCACGAAGAGTTCATCAGATCCCTCGAAATGGCAAAGAAGGGATGCATGGAAGTCTACCAGAGGCAGAAGGAAGCTCTCCAGGAGCACTTCCAGAAATCAGCTAACAATGATGAGGAGACTTGAAAATGAAGGACAATTATGTACCATCCGTTAAGAAAAGGCAAATAATGGAGCTTGCAGAGAGCGGCAAGAGGATAGATGGCAGAAGTCTCATGGATTACCGTCCATTGGATATTAAACCGGGCTTTATCGAGAAGGCCGAGGGTTCCGCCGCTGTGCATCTGGGAGGGACTTATGTCGTCGCTGGCGTCAAGATCCAACCAGAGAAACCTTTCTCAGACACTCCTGATAAAGGCGTGATGACGGTGAATTCGGAATTTGTTTCCATGGCGTCGCCAGAATTCGAACCGGGGCCACCCGACATAAAGTCCATAGAGCTGGCCAGAGTGGTAGATCGTGGACTGAGGGAATCAGAAACCATCGACACCAAAAAAATGTGCATCTACAAGGGCAAGCTGGTCTGGACCGTATTCATCGACATATTCGTATTGGACCACTGCGGAAACCTGATCGATGCCGCTGCATTGGCAGCGCTCACCGCTCTCTTCAACGCGAGGATGCCTGAACTGGAATTCAAGGACGTCAAGCAAGATGTGACCAACACGCTCATCGAAGACATGACTCCTCAAGATGGATGGAAAGAGAAAGTCCACTCCGTCACCGAGGAGCGCACAGTCTTCCCTGATAGGAAGAAGAGCCCTCTACCACTCCGCGCGATACCCGTTAACGTGACCATGGCAAAGATCGGTGACAAGTTCTTCGTCGACCCATCGAAGGATGAGGAGGAGGTCATGGACTGCAGGCTGAGCGTCACCTTCACCGAGGATGGCAACATCTGCGCCATGCAGAAGGGCGAGCCAGGAACCCTGACGCCAGAGGAGGTGCTCAGGGCCGTGGACATTGCTAAAATAAAGAGCCAGGAGCTGAGGAACCGCCTGCCCATTCCAGAGGATATTCTGAAGAGCATCGAGAAGGCAAAGGCAAAGAAAAAAGAAAAGGATTAAAAGTCTGTTTGCTCTGGGTTCAACTCCTAATGGTGATAACAGATGCCAAAGACAAAGTCGGTGAAGTCATCGGGCCGGTACCAGCAGAAGTACGGCGCTACGCTCAGGAAGAGAGTGCTAGTCATCGAGACCAAGGCTGCCAAGGGTCAGCGCTGCCTAAGATGCAAATCCATCAACACGCTGAAAAGATCAGCTACCGGGATCTGGCACTGCACATCCTGCGGCATCAAGTTTGCAGGTGGCGCTTTTATCGCCCAGACGACTTTGGGTAGAACAATGACGCCTGAAGAATTCAAGAATATAAAGGTAACCTCAAAAAGGCAGTAGAAGCGGTCATCAGCATGGCCATTCTGCTATGCACGTCACTAAGACCAAGTCCAAGGACGAGGACCTTCTGCAATGACCTCGTGGGTGCCTCATCTGTTTTTACTTACCACCAGAGGGGAAAAACCAGCTTTCTGCTCCTATCGGCTTACGCCCATAGTTCAGGAGCGGACCGCCTTTGGGTCGTGAACAGCCGGTTTGGCCAGCCAAAACTGATAGAATGTTATGACTGCAAAGAGATTAGGGCAAAGAAGATCGCATCATTTCTCATCGAAAGGGCGATGCTCAGGAGGGAACTGCAAAGCGAGGCCAGGTCCAAGCGCAGGAACCTCAAGATAGTCTACCCTGAGGACTACCTGCAGAAGAAGCTCTATGCGACCCTCGTTGAGGCAGTGGGAAGGATGCCCGCCGATGGCCCCTTTGCAGAACTCCACATCGCGCCATATGAGAACGGACCAGCAGAGCTCACGTTCATCGACGCCGAGACCCAGGTTCCATGCGGTCCCAAGATCCTCCTCAGGGACTACAGGTGATGACGCGTGACTATCCGATCCACGCTGAGGATCAATCTGGAAGAATACGACTTGGCGGAGAAGCTTTACCGCGCCCTCCTTCCAGAAGCCGAGACTACCAAATCGAGAGGCGCCAAGATCGCTCTTAAAGTTGAGGGGGGTGCATTGGTCATGGAGATCGAGGCGGTGGCTATAGCGCCGTTGAGGGCCCTACTCAATTCTTATATAAGATGGGTTTGTATTTCTTTAGATATTATTACTCTAAATGGTGATTAAAGATGGCAGAATCAATACCTCCACAGGTACAGAACCAGCTTGTACGATTTCAGGAGATGCAGGAACAGTACAAGGCAATAGTAATGCGCAAGCAGCAGTTCGATCTCGAGGCTAAAGAGGTCGACAGGGCTCTAACCGAGGCGAAGGTCCTAGCGGACGACGCGGTCGTATACAAGTCCGTCGGCATGCTGCTCTTCAAGACAGAGAAAGCTAAGATCGTGACCGAGCTGACCGAGAAGAAAGAGGAGCTCGACCTAAGGGTCAAGACAATCGAGAGGCAGGAGCAGAGGATCAAGACCCAGCTAGAAGAGCTGAGGGCGTCTATAATGCAGCAGGTATCCGGGAAGCTACCCACCTCCGGATCGTGATCTTCTTGAAGACCCGGTCCCCCGAACAGATCAAAGAGATATGCGAAGCTGGGGAGACCGCGGCCCTACAATTTATTCTTTCGAAGCTTGACAAGAAGCTGATAAAGTCGATGGATATCCGCGTATGCTCCGAGAAGAAGGCTAGCACCACATTCAAGGTTGATGTGGCGCTGGAGTTGGAGGCAGGCGTAGAAGTCGATGCAGACAAGCTTGCTGAGATGGCAGCAGAAGAAGCTCTCTCTGCCATAGACAGGAAGATGAGGGAACGGTAGATTGGTCAAGCTGACGCCCTTCCTTGCAAAATATGCAAGGATCACCATAGTATGTCACCCTAACGCAGACCCCGACTGCATAGGCTCGGCATATGCCCTCCAGACGTCTATGAAGAGCTCTTATCCGAAAAAAACTGTCACAGTATTCGCCCCTGACGGGGTCAATGCTGCCTCCGTCAGGCTTAACGAGTATCTGGACTTCAAACCAGAGAATGTTCTCCCCGTGAAAACTGATATTTACGTCCTCGTGGACACCTCTTCACTCGATCAGGTACCCTCGGTTAAGGAGTCCATAAAGAAAGAAAGAGTCCCGTATGCAATTGTGGATCACCACGTAGCTGACAAGGAGACCGTGAGCGGCGCGGCCTTCTCAGTGTTGCAACAGAAGTCCTCTGCATGCGAGGTACTGTTCGAAGCGTTGGATAAGAAGGCTCTCAGCAAGAAGGCAGCCTTGGCCCTTTTGGCTGGCTTGATCTACGATTCCAGGCGTTTCCTCACAATACCAGACTCGTCAATCATGGCCGCTGCTAAGATGATCGGCCTAGGGGCCGATGCAGCTCTGGCTATCCGTCTACTCACCTCTGAGGAGGATCCTTCCGAAAAGATGGCTAAACTGAAGGGCATAGCCAGGCTCCGCCTGTTTCAGGCCGGCGAGTGGCTGATCGCAGCCACGAATGTGGGTGCCTACGAGGCCTCAGTCGCAAGATCCATGACTAATCTTGGTGCTGACCTCGCGATTGTGATAAACGAGGGCGGGGAGGGCGTGCGCCTTTCCGGCAGATCCACCGAGAAGTTCTTCAAGGAGAGCGGTCTCAACCTCGCCAAGGACGTAATGCAATTCTTGGCGGGCTCTTTCAACGGGCAGGGCGGTGGGCACCCTACGGCTGCTTCTGTCAATCTCAAAGGTAGGGCTGAAGCAGTGGAGTCTGCTGCCATGGAGCTGATCGCATTGAAGCTAGGGATCAGACCAGGCGACATCAAGGAGATTAATACCAAAAAATGAGTAGCTACTTTTATTAGATAACTGGCTTTCTGACAATACTGCCTTGGTGGTAGGTTTGGCGATCATAGAAGTCAAGGGACTATCCTACAGCTACCCAGAATCTGCGGTCCCTACCCTCATCAATGTCGACCTCAAGGTCGAGCAATGCGAGTTCGTTCTTATGAGCGGACCAAGCGGATGCGGCAAGACGACCTTCTGCAGGTGCCTCAACGGGCTCATCCCAGCTTCCTATGGCGGAACCTTCGATGGAACGGTAACTGTCGATGGGCTCTCCACCACCGAGCATCCTGTTTACGAAATCTCACAGAGAGTGGGCTTAGTCTTCCAGAACCCTGAGAACGAACTCTTCTGCACATCAGTCGAGCGCGAGGTCGCCTTTGGTCTCGAAAACCTCGCCCTCCCTAGGCAGGAGATCAGGTCTAGGGTCGAAGAAGCCCTTTCGTTAGTTGGCATATCGCAGCTCAAGGAGAAGTCGCCCGAGGAGCTCTCTGGCGGCGAGCAGCAAAAGGTCGCCATTGCAGCCCTATTGGCAATGAAACCCAAGGTCCTGGTCCTTGACGAGCCGACAGCCAACCTCGATCCAATGAGTGCAAACTCGATACTCAAAATACTCGTTAGGCTGCACAGGGAATCCGGAGTAACAATCGTGCTGGTGGAGCACAGGCTAGAGATGTCTGCCCCCTATGCAGATAGGTGCGTCATTTTCGAGGAGGGCAGAGTTGTTCTAAACGGATCGCCACAGGAGGTCCTTTACTCTGAGAAGGCGAACAGCTTGGGAATAGGCATACCCCAGGTGGTCCAAGTTGCCAAGAGCCTGTCAGCGAGGTGCGGCTTCGAAGGGAGGCCGCTCTCATCAAAGGCCCTCGCCGAGATGATACTGGGGGCAAAGGGTTGATCACATTCAAGGACGTCTCCTATTCATACACCCCAGGAGCATACGCTCTCCAAAATATTAGCCTAATCATCGGTGACGGCGAGCTGGTCGCGGTGCTGGGCGAGAACGGAGCCGGCAAGACGACCCTCGTGAAGCACATCAACGGTCTCCTCAAGCCGCAGAGCGGTAGTGTCATTGTTGGCGACACCGACACTAAAAAATCCACCGTGGCAAATCTGGCGCGCAGGGTGGGGCTTGTCTTCCAGAACCCCGACCACCAGCTCTTCGCCGAGACTGTCGAGAAGGAACTATCTTTTGCAATGGTCAACTTCGGCATGCCCCCAGAGGAAGTGACAAAGAGGGTCAATTGGGCGCTGGAAGAATTCGAACTCGCCAAGTATAAGGAAAAGCCGCCGTTCCTTCTGAGCGGTGGAGAACGGAAGAGGCTTGCTTTGGCGTCTGTTTTGTCCTATGATCCCCAGACCATTATCCTGGACGAGCCGACGACTGGGCAGGACGACCGGCAGAAGACGCGCATGGCAAACCTCTTCAAGCAGCTGAACAGCGATGGCAAGACAATCATCGTTGTCACACATGACATGGAATTTGTAGCCAACTTCATCCCCCGCGTCATACTCATCTCGAAGGGGAAGGTCCTTGCTGAAGGGCCAACCGAGGAGATACTAACGCAGAAGGAATACCTAGAACGCGCATCCCTGCTACCGCCGCAGCTAGTCGACTTGTCTTGGAAGCTGTCATTAAGCAAACCTTCAATCTCGTTCGAGAAGGTGACATCTGAGGCATTGCGCATGCTGGAGGAGTCCCGAAGATGAGCAAGATGCTTAGTGGGTTCGAGTTCAGGCGCGGGACCACAATCTTCCACAAGATGGACCCAAGGGCAAAGCTCGTCTACATCGTGCTCTTTACGGCGCTTAGCGTGATCTTCCTGAATATATTTGTACTAATCGCCATCTTCTTCTCAACGATACCCATCGTGCTGATCGCCCGGATAAATAGCAAATGGTGGCAGTCAATTTGGGGGTCGAAATTTTTCATCGCCATGATATTCCTCTTCAACTTCGTCATCTTCGTCTTCTCCCCGAACTTGAACCTGATGTCAGCCCTGCTCACAGCCACATCCATGTCGATAAGGTTCCTCGCGTTGATCTCCATCTTCTCGGTCTTCTTCCTCACCACGTCGCCCGAGGACCTCACACAGTCCATGGTTCAGCTGAAGGTACCCTACGACTACGCATTGACCTTCAATATGGCTATGCGGTTCGTCCCAACGCTCAGCCGAGAGACCCAGATCATAATGGACGCACAGAAGTCGCGGGGGTTGGAGATGGAGAAGGGCAACCTGATTCAACGGATAAGAAACTACATTCCAGTGCTCATACCCCTCATAATCAGCTCGTTCCGAAGAGCCGAGCTCGTAGCGGACGCGATGGAGTCGAGAGCGTTCGGCGCGAGCAAGAAGCGTGTGTCCATGTTCATCCTAACGCTGGGTTGGATCGATGCTGCTTTCATAATTATATCCGCACTCGGGTTCATCGGCATTCTCTCCCTCAGGTTATTCTTGGGCATTGCATAAGAGTTAAATCCTACAAAATTAACCTCAAATTGACAGCTATGTCCTCAAAAGATTGCCTTGTTAAGCGTTTCATGCAGGAGATGGCTTACTATGTCCTCTACGCAGCGAAGATCATCGTAGATGATGACGTGGAGAAGGCCATCAGCATGCTCCTCGACAACCTGAACTGCGGAAGAAAGATCCTCATTGTAGGCGCCGGCAGATCCGGCCTGGCTGCCAAGGCCTTCGCGATGAGGCTCATGCATCTCGGCTTCAACGTCTACGTCTTCGGTGAGACCATCACACCTGCAATGGGTGACGGAGACCTTGTAATCTCGATGTCCGGATCCGGTTCAACCAAGCTTGTCGTCACTGTATCCAATGCCGCCAAGGACGTCAAAGCGAAGGTGCTTGCAATAACTTCGCACTCGGATTCGCCATTGGCGAAGATAGCCGACCATTTCGTGATCATACCTGGGAGGACCAAGCTTGCCGCTGAAGAGGACTATACGATCAGGCAGATCCTAGGCGAGCACGAGCCCCTTGCCCCCCTCGGAACATTGTTCGAGATCACGCTCAACATATTCCTAGACAGCCTAGTCGCTGAACTGATGCAGAGGCTTGGCAAGACCGAGCAGGACCTGAAGAAGCGCCACGCCACCATAGAATAGCCCGGCGCCTTTGGGAAACTTATAAAAGGCGAGGTGTATTTTCGCCTTAGTGATTAGTGAGGCGTAAGAATTTGCCGAAGTACAAACAGACTGAAGAAATCATTAAACTCATGAGCAATAAGGTTAACATAAGGAACTGCGGTACACTCGCGCACGTGGACCATGGTAAGACAACCCTCTCGGACAGCCTTCTGGCAGGGGCTGGTCTGATCTCCCCAAAGATCGCGGCGCTAGCGTTGGCGCTGGACTATGTGGAGATAGAGCAACTGAGGCAGATGACAGTGAAGGCTGCGAACGTCAGCCTACTCCACGAGAGGAACGGCCAGAGCTACGTCATCAACCTGGTGGACACACCAGGGCACGTTGATTTTACTGGACACGTCACCCGATCATTAAGGGTCATGGACGGAGGAATATGCGTCGTCGATAGCGTCGAGGGTCTCATGACCCAGACCGAGACCGTCCTGAGGCAGGGGATGGAGGAGAAGGTAAGGCCACTCCTCTACATCAACAAGATCGACCGCCTGATCAAGGAGTTGAGGCTCTCCCCTCAGGAGGTCGAGAACAGGCTCCTCAAGATCATCCAAGATTTCAATGCGATGATCGAAACCTACGCGGACCCGGAGTTCAAGGAGAAATGGAAGGTCAACCCGAACAAAGGGCAGGTAGCCTTCGGCTCAGCCCTCCACAAGTGGGGTTTCACCCTGCCAATCATCGCGGCAAAGAAGATGAAGTTTGCAGACATTATTAACGCATACACCAAAGGAGAAATCGAGGGGCTGCAGAAGGAGTTCCCCCTGGACACAGCGATCCTTGACATGGTTGTGGACCACATCCCCAACCCAGTCGACGCCCAAAAGTACAGGATCCCAAAGATCTGGAAGGGTGACATCAACTCCCCCATCGGGCAGGCGATGAACAACTGCGACGAGAAGGGCCCCCTCGTGATCTGCGTCAACAAGGTCATCGTCGACGCGCACGCTGGGCCAGTCGTTACCGGGAGAGTGTTCTCCGGCACCATCCACGAGGGAGAGACGGTCTACGGCCTTATGTGCAAAACCGAGGGCAGGGTCCAGCAGGTCAGCCTATACATGGGCCCATACCGCGAGATCACGCCAGAGATGGCGGCAGGCAATATCGTCGCCATTTTGGGCTTGGAAAACGTAAGGTCTGGAGAAACGTTGGTGAGGCCAGCAGATAAGGAGATGATGTCACCATTCGAGAAGATGAAGTACATCTCTGACCCAGTTGTCACGATGGCTATCGAGCCCAAGTTCAGCAGGGACCTGCCTAAGCTCATCGACTCGCTCCATAAGATGGCCATAGAGGACCCGACCCTGACGGTGAAGATCAACCAGGAGACGGGTGAATACCTAATAGCAGGCATGGGCAGCCTCCACCTCGAGATAGCGCTCTGGGACCTCAAGCAAAGGACTGGTGGAATCGAGATTACGACAACGCCGCCGATCGTTGTCTACCGCGAAAGCCTGACGAAGGCACTGGGCCCGTTCGAAGGAAAGTCACCGAACAAGCATAACCGACTCTACGCGTCGGTGGCGCCGCTCAGCGAGCAGACCGTCAAACTCATCCAGGACGGAACTATCTACGAGGACATGGACACCAAGGAGCGCGCGCGGATCCTGCGCGAGCAGGCCAGCTGGGAAACCGACGAGGCAAGGGGCATCTGGGCAATTGACTCCTTTGTAAACATGTTCGTCGATGCTACCAAGGGTCTGCAGTACATACGCGAGATCAAAGATACGCTAGTGCAGGCTTTCAGGCTGGACGTAGCAGAAGGGCCACTTGCGAGGGAGCCAATCAGAGGCATGAAGGTCACAATGAACGACGCTACCGTCCACGAGGATCCGGCCCACAGGGGACCCGCGCAGATAATGCCCGCCATAAGGGACGCCATATTCTGCGGCTTCCTTTCGGCGAACCCCGTACTGCTCGAGCCAATCATGAAGCTCGACATGAAGGTCCCGCAGGACTACCTGGGCGGAGTCACGAGGATAGTCGCTGGAAAGCGTGGCAGGATTATATCCTTGGATCAAGCGGGGGACGTGATGCACCTGATCTCGGAGATCCCGGTCTCAGAGACATTCGACATGTCCGACGAGCTCAGGAGCGCCACCGCGGGAAAGGCCTTCTGGGGAACAGAGTTCGCTAGGTGGTCTCCGGTGCCGCAGAGCTTGACGGCTGAGACCATCCGAAAGATCCGTGAGCGCAAGGGTCTCTCGCCTGAGCCACCGAAGCCCGAAGAATTCATGTCAATGTAGGGGATACATTCTCCCTTTCATTTCATTTTTCTTGCTTAATGCCCGTTTATGAAAATCGTAATAGATATAGGCACGGAAAATTGTTTTATCAAGCGGTGCGGTCGTGGTCTAGTCCGGTCTAGGATAAAAGCTTCCCAAGCTTTGGATCCCGGGTTCGAATCCCGGCGGCCGCACCATTGAATTGGGATATAGTTTGAGCCTAAATTTTACACCAGAAAGCATCAACATCACAGCATTGGGCGGGTAATAAGATGCCAGTCCATGCGACGACTTGCACCCATGGAGTTGATAGGAGCTGATATACGTTGCACTCCTCCATAATCTCCTCAACAGCCTTGTCAGGTTTGCGAGGGCATTTCCTGGGCGGCAGCATCGAATTGTTTGAGGATATTCTCTATGCCATGTGGGTCTGTGCCTCCATTTGTTGCTGGCGCAAGTCCGGCCTCGGGCACTAACCCAGAACTATTACGCCTTCACCATTGACTTATTTCTTTTACTGCGGGCTTTTAACATGTGTCTTGTTGTAGGAGTAGGCGAAGGCGTGGCTGACCGCAGGGACTGAGGTGAAGAGCGTGGCCACTGCTATTGGAGTCATGCCCAACAGCGGCAATACCACCAAACCTACAAGCATCGGAAACAGTTCAATGAAGATATAGAAGATGATAACCGCCTCTTCCAACGTTCTCGTCTTTTTCATTAAAGCGTCAAAAATCTTGTTCCTCTCTTCAAACCCAAGCGCTAAAAAAGCTTTGGTGGAATGGTAATCTAGTGCTAGGAACAGAATCTGCAGAGTGAATGTCACGAGGGGTACATAAACTGGTATCACGGAGGAAAAAAACAGGCATACACTCACCACGATCACAACGATGGGCACGACTATCAAAATCTGCCCTTTTCTAAGGTTCTTGGGGATAATGCTTTTCCTTTGGTCGTTTGACATTTGAATCAGACTGACTGAGTTTATCAATAT
>Ga0187849_1000187_pt1 | contig 90590 bp, 73 predicted proteins | sample June2016WEW_4_10_2_FD_132412 | JGI IMG/M metagenome (GOLD analysis project Ga0187849, IMG submission 132412) | Peatland microbial communities from SPRUCE experiment site at the Marcell Experimental Forest, Minnesota, USA - June2016WEW_4_100 | ecosystem: Environmental > Terrestrial > Soil >... | reverse complement strand
CTGCTGGCAGCGCGGACACGCGGTCACCGGTGGCCGGTGGAAGGTCGTGGGTGTGCCACAGTTTGGGCAGACAAGACCTACGGGCATATGCCCCCGCGGTTCCCTTGTCGGTGCACGCCTAACAATCATTGGATTGCACGGGCGGGAGGGGGAGGGGAGCGGAAACGCTGGTCTGCGTTTGCCCCGCATACGGCGCCAAGGTGAGGCGCCAAGCCCCTGGCCACGCCACGTGTACTTGCACTGCAATAGAACGCTCCGTACAAACGCTGCAAGGCCCGCAGTCTAGCACGCTGCCGTGAGGCGGCCGTTAGCCGACGCCGTCTGCAGCGTTTCCACGACCGTCGGCAGCCTCGCCACCCCCTGGAACGGCTCCGCCAACTGCCGCCGGATCCCGCGCTCCTATCAGGAGCAGGACGCTCAGGTATGCGCAGGCTTCCCGATCTGGTGGAGGTGATCCAGCAAGACATCTCCGGCTACGGCCTGCCCACGCCCCTGGGGAGGATGTCCTCCGGTAGTCCCAGCAGGTCGGCAGGACTGCGCACACCCAGGGCACCCCGGTTCAACACGTGAGTGTAAATCATGGTCGTCCGCACGTCCTTGTGCCCCAGCAGCTCCTGGACCGTCCGGATGTCGGCCCCGCGCTCCAGAAGCAGCGTGGCGAAGGAATGCCGCAGGGAATGACAGGTCGCCCGCTTCGGCACGCCGCTCGCGCGCAGCGCCGCGTGAAACGCGCGCTGCACGACCGTCGGGTGCAGGTGATGCCGCTGCGCCTCACGACCCTCCGCATCCCAATAGCGGCGCGTCGCCGGGAACACCCACTGCCACGCCCACTCCTTCGCCGCCCCCGGTAGCTTCCGATCCAACGCGCCGGGCAGCACGACGCTCCCGCCGCCCGCCGCGAGGTCGCGCTCGTGCAGTCTCCGCACGGAGTCGAGATGGACCTCCAACGCCCGGCGGACGACCGCGGGCAACGGAGCCACCCGATCCTTGCCCCCCTTGCCGCCCCGCACCCGGATCTCGCCCCGCTCGAAATCCACGTCCTTCACCCGCAACCGCAACGCCTCCAGTAGCCGCAACCCCGCGCCATACAGGAGCACCGCCACAAGCCATGGGTCGCCCTGCAGATGCCCGACGATTGCGCCCACCTCTCCCGGCGTCAGCACGACCGGCAGCCGACCGCCGCGCTTGGCGTGCACCATCTCGTCCAGCCACGCCACCCGCCGCTTCAGAACCTCGCGGTAGAGAAAGAGCAGCGCGCCCAGCGCCTGGTTCTGCGTCGAGGCGCTCACCCGCCCGCGTACGGCGAGGTCCGTCAGGAACGCGGAGACTTCGGCATCGCCAAGGTCAGCCGGATGACGCATCCGGTGGAAGACGACGAAGCGGCGGACCCAGTGGGCGTACGCTTGCTCCGTCCGGGGACTGTAGTGACGCAGCCGCAGGGCACGCCGGAGCTGGACGAGGAGCCTGGGACGGCTCGCTGTCGGGCTGCTCGGCGAGGGCAGGGGAGCGCGGGGGGCCGCCGCCTGCGATCCGGCCGGCGCCCGGGCCGGCAATGCGGCCGCAATTCGCCGCCCCGCGTCCGAAGTCGGGGGCGCGGCATCCTCCCCGGGGAGCGTCCGGCCGAGATGCTTCAGGACGCGCGCCGAGAGGAGCGGCGTCGGGGCAGGAGCGCCACGGGTAAGATCCGCCACGCGTTCACACTGCACCCGGCCCAGGAGGACGCGTCACCCGAGCATTGCGGTGACCATCCCGTCTCCGCGCCGCCGGGCGGCCCGGGCATTGACGGGCGTGGCGAGGGCGACGCATTCGTTCGAGCGTGAAACGCCGGGATTTCCTCAAGGCCGGGCTGGCCGGCGCGGCGCTGGCGCGCGGGCGGCTCGGCGTCGCGAGCCTTCGCGGTCAGCCGAGCGTGTCGCTGGTAGCCGACCCCGGCGACGCCGTCGCCGCGGCCGCGCCGGCGCGCCGGGCGCTGGAGGAGCTGAGCCGCAGCCTCGCCGACGCCGGAGCCGGCGTGCGCACGCTCGAGCGCGTCGAGGAGGCGGGCCCGGACGATCTCTGTGTCGTCGCCGCCGGCCCCGCGGCGCCGGCCGCCGCGGCTGCGCTGGCCGGGATGGGGCTCCGAGCGCCGGCCGCGCCGGAGAGCCTGGCCCTGCTCGAGACCCGCGTTTCCGGGCGCCGGGCCGTGCTCGCCTGCGGCGCCGACGCGCGCGGCCTGGCCTACGCCCTCCTGGAACTGGCCGACCGCGTGCGGGCCGGCACGCCTCCCGCGCAGGCGCTCGCCATCCCGGCCCCCATCGCGGAGGCGCCCGCCAACCCGGTGCGCAGCGTGATGCGCCAGTTCACCAGCGAGACGCTGGACAAGCCCTGGTACCACGATCGCGACGGCTGGACGCGCTACCTGGCGATGCTCGCCACGCACCGCTTCAACCGGCTCCACCTGGCCTTCGGCTTCGGCTACGACAGCCTCCAGCACGTCACGGACTCGTACCTCCTCTTCGCCTACCCGTTCCTCGTCGGCGTCCCAGGATACGACGTGCGCGTGACGGCTCTCCCCGACGCCGAGCGGGACCGCAACCTCGACCAGCTCCGGTTCATCAGCGACGAGACCGCGGCGCGCGGCCTCGACTTCGAGCTGGGCATCTGGATGCACGGCTACCAGCTGACCGACAGCCCGAGCGCGCGGTACGTCGTCGAGGGGCTCACGCCGGAGACGCACGCCGCCTACTGCCGAGACGCGCTCACCGCCGTCCTCGAGGCATGCCCGGCGATCTCGGCGGTCGGTCTGCGCATCCACGGCGAGAGCGGGATCGCCGAGGGCAGCTACGACTTCTGGGCCACGGTGTTCGAGGGCGCCGCGCGCAGCGGGCGCAGCGTCGAGCTGGACCTGCACGCCAAGGGCCTGGATCAGACGATGATCGCGCGCGCGCTCGCGACGGGGCTGCCGGTGAACGTGTCCCCGAAGTACGCTGCGGAGCACCTCAGCCTGCCGTACCACCAAGCGGCGATCCGCGACCTGGAGATGCCGGTGAGCGGCAGGAGCGGCGCCGGCCTGATGACGTTGAGCGAAGGCGCGCGCGTCTTCACGCGCTACGGCTACGCCGACTTCCTGCGCGAGGACCGGCGCTACACCGTCCGGCCGCGCGTCTTCTCAGGGACGCAGCGCATTCTGGCGTCTGGCGATGCCGCCTTCGCCGCGGCGGCGGCGCGCTCGTTCGGATTTTGCGGGATGACGGGCGCCGACCTGATGGAGCCGCTCACCTGCCGGGGTCGCCGCGGCACCGGCGCGGGCCGGCGCGACGGCTACGCGGACTTGGCGCTCGCGCCACGCTGGGATTGGGAGAAGTACGGCGCCTGGTACCGTTCGTGGGGCCGGATGACGTACGACCCCGCGACCGACGCGGATGTGTTCCATCGGACGCTGGGCGGCGACCCGCGCGCGCTGGCCTTGGAGTCGGCTCTCGCCCGCACCAGCCGCATCCTCCCCATCGTGACGACGGCCTACCTCCCCTCGGCGGCGTGCGACGCCTACTGGCCGGAGATCTACTGGAACCAGCCGATGGTGGAGGAGCCGTCCCGGAATCCCTACCTCGATACGCCGGTGCCGCGGACGTTCCAGCACGCCAGCCCGCTGGACCCGCAGCTCTTCCTCTCGCCGAGCGAATGCGCCGACGAGCTGTTGGGGGGACGGCGCAGCGGGAGGTACTCGCCGCTCGAGGTGGCCCGCTGGCTCACGGACCTGGCCGAGGGCGCGCTGGGCGACCTCGCGCGGGCCGGCGCGCAGGTGCCGCCCGAGCGCCTCCGGGCCGCGATCGACGTCGCGATCCTCGCAGGACTGGGCCGGTTCTTCGCCGCGAAGCTCCAAGGCGCGGTGCTGTACGAGATCCACCAGCGCACGGGCGACCGCCGGGCGCTGAGCGAGGCCTTGAATGCGTGCCGGGGCGCCCGGGCCGCGTGGGCCGAGCTGGTCGAGCGCGCGAAGGGCGTCTACCAGGCGGACCTTTCGGCGAGCGACCGCTTCTCCGAGCGCGGCCAGTGGGCCGACCGGCTGTCAGGGATCGAGGACGACATCCGCGGCCTCGTGCTTCGCCTGGGGGCTGCGACCCCGAGCCCGGACCCGCGCGTCGCGGCCGCGGTGGACGACGCGCTGCGCGATTCGCGGCGGGGCCCCGCGCCCTGCACGCACACGCCGCCGGCGGGCTTCCGGCCATCGGCCGATGTCCCGCTCGCGCTCGCGATCACCGGCGGACGGCAGCCCACATCGGCGCGCCTGTGGTATCGCCGCGTCAATCAGGCCGAGCCCTGGAGGTCGGTGGAGATGGCGGTGCAGGGGGACGCGTGGGGCGCGAGCATCCCCGGGGCGTACGCCGAAGCGGTGTATCCACTGCAGTACTACTTCGAGGTAACGATCGGCGGCGAGGCTGTGCTCCATCCCGGCTTCGCCCCCGACGTCCTCAACCAGCCCTACTTCGTGCTGCGGCGGCTCTGACTCGGCGCACCGGCTCGTAGCTCAGCACGACGTTCCCGTTCTTGAAGGCCCTGCTGCTCTTGAGCCGCAGCGGGACCTGCTGCGTCATCCCGTCGAACATCGTCCGGCCGCTGCCAAGGACCACCGGGATCAGCACGATCTGGAACTCGTCGATCAGCCCCGCGGGCGCGAGCTGGGCGACGAGGCTGCCGCTGCCCAGGATGGCGATGCCATCGCCCGGCGCGCTCTTGAGCTTGCGCACCTCGGCCAGCAGATCGCCCTTGAGCAAGGTCGTGTTCCGCCACGACACCTTTTCGAGCGTCCGGGAGACGACGTACTTCCGGAGCCGGTTCATCCCCGCGGCCACCTCGGGCATCGCCTTCGCCGCCGCGGGCGTGGGCCAATAGGTCTCCATCAGTTGATAGGTCTTCCGGCCGAACAGGAGCGCGCCGCCACCGCCGGCGTTCCTCGAGGTGAACGCGTTGAACTCCGCGTCCTGCTCCGGGTTGTGCGCGAAGCGCATGTCGCCCTTCGCGTCGGCGAAGTAGCCGTCCAGCGACGTCGAGTTGAACACCAGGAGTTTCTGCACGTGCCCCCCGAGATGAGAAGCGGGGCGCCGTCGCCGGCGCCCCGCTTCGGATTCAGATCCAGCGGCCGGTCGCCTAGTGCGCCGCTCCGGCCAGCGCCCGCCCGAAGCTCATCGCCAGCACTTCCTTGATCTTCGGCAGCGCCCACTCCAGGTCGGCCTTGGATACCGTCAGCGCGGGGGCGAACCGCACGACCTGGTCGTGCGTCTCCTTGCAGAGGATGCCCCGCTCGGCCAGCGCCTCGCAGTACGGACGCGCCGTGCCGGCCTCGACCCGGATCTCGACGCCGATCAGCAGCCCCTTGCCGCGCACCTCGACCACCTGCGGCGAGTGCATCTTCCGCAGCTCGTCCATGAACCACGTGCCCAGCTCGTGCGCGCGGTCGGCCAGCTTCTCGTCGACCAGCACGCTCAAGGCGGCGCGGCCGATCGCGGCCCCGAAGGGGTTGCCCCCGAAGGTGGAGCCGTGATCGCCGGGCTTGAAGACCCCCATCAGGTTCTCGTCCGCCAGGAGCGCCGAGACCGGGTACATCCCGCCGGCCACGGCCTTCCCGACGATCAGCGCGTCGGGCCGCGCATTCTCCCACTGCCACATGAACATCTTCCCGGTGCGGCCGAGGCCCGTCTGGATCTCGTCGTCCACCCAGAGGACGTTGTGCTTCTTCGTGATCTCGCGGATCTGCTTCAGCCACCCGTCCTTCGCCACGATGACCCCGGCCTCGCCCTGCAGCGGCTCGGTCAGGAAGGCGCAGGTGTTCGGCGTGATCGCCTGCTCCAGCGCCGCGGCGTCGCCGAACGGGATGATCTTGAAGCCCGGCGTGAACGGCCCGAAGCCGTCCTTGTACTGGGGCTCGGTGGAGAAGCCGATGATCGTCGTGGTGCGGCCGTGGAAGTTGCCGGCCGAGACGATGATCTCCGCCTTCCCCTCGGGGATCTTCTTGACCTTGTAGCCCCACTTCCGGATCGCCTTGATCGCCGTCTCGACGGCCTCGGCCCCGGAGTTCATCGGCAGCGCCTTCGCGAAGCCGGCCAGCTCGCACAGCTGATGGAGGAACGGCCCCATCTGATCGTTGTGGAAGGCCCGCGACGTGAGCGTGATGCGCGCGGCCTGCTCCTGCGCGGCCTTCACGATCCGGGGATGGCAGTGGCCCTGGTTGACGGCCGAGTAGGCGCTGAGACAGTCGAGGTACTTCTTCCCGTCCACGTCCCAGACCCACGGGCCCTGGCCGCGCTCCAGCACCACGTCCAGCGGCTTGTAGTTATTCGCGCTGTACTTGACGACTTCCTTGAGGAATTGCTCTGACCGGCTCATCTCGCTCTGACCTCAGGACGGCGGAAGGATCTTGAACATGCCGGTGCCGCACACGGGGCAGGTGCCCTTCAGCGCGGGCCGGCCGTTGGCCATCTTCACTTGCTTCACGTTCGCCATCTCGCGCTTCGCCTTGCACTTCACGCAGTAGCCCTCATTGGCGGCCATCGGCTTCTTGGCGGCGGCCTTCTTCGCAGGCTTGGCGGCCTTCTTCGGCATTGGCGTCCTCTCCAGGTTGAGGGTTCGCTGTCGAACTCGTCGCGGAATATAGCCGCCGCGGCCCGGTTGTGTAGCGATGGCGCCACTGGCGCTCCGGCGGCCTACCGCCGACCCAGAGCGGACCCCTAACTACCCTTGCGGCGTGCGATTGTCTATAATACGAACAAATCACTCCAGATACGAGTTGCCGATGTTCGCCGTACGTCTTCTGATCGCCGCCGCCGTCGCCGGTCTGGCCGGCGCCACGACCACCTCGCGGCCCGCAAACCCCGCGCCGCGGCGGATCGACGTCGTCATCGAGGGCCACTTCGGGCACTTCACGCCGACGGAGATCCGGGCCAACTACGGGGACACCATCCACGTCACGCTGAAGGCGATGGACAGCGCCCACGGCTTCAGGGTCGAGGGGGAGAACTTCGACATCACGGCCTATCCGGGTCTGCCGGCGGAAGTGACGTTCGTGGCGGACTGGGTCGGCGGCCGGGAGTGGTTCTGCACCTTCGATTGCGGGCCGCAGCACGGGACGATGAGCGGGATGGTCGTGGTGGAGAAGAGGGGGTAGGGTGTAGGGTCTAGGGTGTAGAAAGACAGAAGGCGTCCGCCACCCGGGCGCCTTCTTCGTTCGCTACACCCTACACCCCACACCCTATACCCAGCATCTACCCTTCCCCCAGCTTCCTCAAATGCCCCGGCTTGAGGTGGAATAGCAGCGTCCCTTTTCCGGCCTCCGCCGGGCCGTCGAATTCGATCCCCACCACGCCGCTCTTCTTCACCGCGATGTTGACGTCACAGCTCTTCGAGATCAGCGCGCCCGTCAGGTCCGACAGGTCCGGCTCGTGGCCGACCAGGGCCACCGTGGAGTCGGGCGGGAACTTGGCCAGGAACTTCACAACCGCGCCGACCGAGTACTCGTGCCCCAGCTCCTCGGCGACCTGCGGCGCCTCGCTCCAGCGATAGCCCTTCGCGACGAGGTCCGCGGTCTCCCGGGCCCGGAGCAGCGGGCTCGTCACGAGGAAATCGAACTTGATCCCCATCTTCTTCATCGCCCGCGCCGCGGCGCGCTGCTCGGCGCGCCCCTCGGCCGTGAGCGGCCGCTGGTCGTCGTCCGGCCAGGTGTTGGCGTCGCGAGTCTCGGCTTTGGCGTGGCGGATCAGGATGACTTCCATGGCCAGATATGTTGCAGCACGGTGGGCGCCGTGTCGAGGAGCGAGTTTCAGGCGAGGATACCGCCCCCCAGCATCCGGTCGCCGCGGTACAGGACCCCGCTCTGGCCCGGCGCCACGGCCCGGACGGGCTCGAGGAGGGCCAGCTCGAGGGTATCCGGAGAAGCGGCGCGCACTTCGGCAGCCGCCGGGCGGGCCCGGTAGCGGATCTGCACCTCGCAGCGGTCCCCGGGATGCAGCGGCTCGGCCAGCCAGTTCACCTCCTCGAGCGAGACGGCCCGGGCCTCCAGCTCCTCGGCGGGCCCGACGACCACCTCGCGCGACTCGGGGCGGATCTGGAGGACGAAGAGCGCCCGGCCGGACCTGGCGGGGAGGCCGCGCCGCTGGCCGACGGTGTAGCGGGCGAAGCCGGCGTGCTCGCCCAGATGCTCGCCGTCGGTCGTCACGATCGGCCCGGGCTGCAGGGCGGGCGCTTCGGCCGGCAGCCGCCGCTCGAGCACGTCCACGTAGTCGCCGCTGGGGACGAAGCAGATCTCCTGGCTCTCGACCTTGTCCGCGGTCACGAGGCCGAGGCGCCGAGCCACGCAGCGCGTCTCGGTCTTGGCCAGATGGCCCACCGGCGTGAGCATCCGCGGGACGACGTCCGCGCGGATCCCCCAGAGGAAATAGGACTGGTCCTTGCTCCGGTCGGCGCCGCGGAAGAGCGCGCCGCCCTCGGCACGCGCGTAGTGGCCGGTGGCGATCGCGTCGCAGCCCAGCGCCTCAGCGTGCGCGAGGAGATCACTGAACTTGGTGAAGGAGTTGCAGCGCACGCAGGGAATCGGCGTGCGGCCGCGCGCGTACTCGTCCACGAAGTTCCGGATGACGTCGCGGCCGAACCGGTCCTCGAGGTTCAAGACGTAGTGGGGAATGCCGAGCCGGTCGGCGACGGCGCGCGCGTCCTGGATCGAGTCGAGCGAGCAGCAGGGGCGGTCGGCGACGCCCTCCTCGCCGTAGCAGAAGAGCTTCATCGTCGCGCCGATGACGTCGTAGCCCTGCTCGACCAGGAGCGCCGCGGCGACGGACGAGTCCACGCCGCCTGACATGGCGACCAGGACGCGGCTCATGCGCGGGCGAGCGCCTGGCGGAGCTGGCGCACTTTGGTGACGACGCGGCCGTAGGCGTCGGCGACCTGGGGCACCTGCTCCGGCGTGGACAGCGCGCCGAAAGAGAAGCGCACCGCTGCGGCCGCCAGGTCGTGCGGCACACCCATCGCAGTGAGCACGTGCGACGGCTCCACGGCGCCCGTGAGGCAGGCGGAGCCGGAGGAGGCCGCGACGCCCGCGAGGTCCAGGTGCATCAGCATCGTCTCGGAGTCGGTCCCCGGCGCGCTGACGCTCAGGATGTTGGGCCCGCGTGTCGCGCCGGTCCCGTGCACCACGGCGTCGCTCACGCGCTCGAGGATGGCGCGCTGGAGCGCATCGCGCATCACCGCCCACGCGGCGGCCTGCGCGGCCTGCTCCTCAGCCGCCAGCTCGGCCGCTTCGCCGAACCCGACGATCCCCGGCACGTTCTCCGTCCCCGGCCGCAGGCCCGACTGCTGTGACCCGCCGTGGATGAGACCGTGGAAGAGCGCCGGGTCTTTCACCACCAGCGCCCCGACGCCCTTGGGGCCGCCGATCTTGTGAGCTGACACGGTTACTGCCGCCCACGGGAACGCGGCGAGGTCCACCGGCACCTTCCCGAACGCCTGGACAGCGTCGGTATGGAAGGGGACGCTGGCGGCGGCGCAGCGCCGCGCGATTTCCGCCACGGGCTGGATGGTGCCCACCTCGTTGTTCACCCACATCACGGAGACCAGCGAGGGCTGGTGGTGCTCCTGCAGCGCCTCGTCCAGCGCGGCGAGATCCACGATGCCGTTCCGGTCCACGGGGAGCAACGTGGCCCTCGCCCCCTGCGTTTCGGCTTCGTGCAGCGCCGCGAGCACGGCCTTGTGCTCGGTCGGCGAGGAGACGAGATGGGCGGCGGCCAGGCTGTGCCGGTCGTTGCGGCGCGCCAGTGCCGACCCCAGGACCGCGAGGTTGTCCGCCTCCGTGCCGCCCGAGGTGAAGTAGACCTGGCGCGGCTCGGCGCCGAGCGCGCGGGCGACCTGCTCGCGGGCGTGCTCGACGGCGGCGCGCGCCGCGCGGCCGGGGGTGTGCGACGAGGAGGGGTTGCCGAAGACGTCCTCCCCCAGGAAGGGGAGCATGGCCGCGCGCACTTCAACGCGCACGGGGGTCGTGGCGGCGTGGTCCAAGTAGATGCGAGTCGCCATCGGGAGGGAATCTATCGAGATAGAGACGTGATGGGTAATGGGTGATCCGCTGCGGACTGACGCAGACATGACGGTGACACACTAGGCAGGTGAGACGCGTAGTGTCCGTGCTGAAGCTCGTTCCCGCTCACGGGGAGCTCCCGGTGACTTCTGAATGTCGCGACCCGCTCCGGCATCCTTTCATGTACCTGGCTGGATCTGCAGCGATGCTCGCTGGGCGGGCGCTCGCAGCAATAGACAAGAGACTCCCGGTCGAAGCCTGGAGCCTCGGCAGGGAAGCTCTCGGCATCATCGCATACTCCGTTGGCTCGGTGGCGGATGCAGACTATGCCCGCATGCTGGGGCTCCGCGGCACCGCGGAGTTTGCGCTGCGCCTCGGAGAGCTCGACCGAGCGGCCGCACTCGCGCGTGAACTCCTGGCGTTAGCAGAGCGCTTCCGCGCCGACTTCGATTACGGGAATGCGGTCCATCATGGTCATCTCCTCCTCGGAAGAGTTGCTCTTCTACGCGGCGACCGGAGCGCTGCCGGCGAGGAGCTTCTGGCGGCGAGCCGCACACCTGGATCGCCCCAGCTCAACAGTTTCGGGCCCAACATGGGGCTGGCCCAAGAGCTGTTGCGGGCAGGGGACCGCGAGGTCGTGCTCCAGTACTTCGAGCTGTGCGCGAAGTTCTGGATGCCGCCGTTCGGCACCGAGCGTCTCGCGGAGTGGGCCGCGCAGGTGCGCAGCGGCACCGTTCCCGACTTCGGAGCGAACCTGATCTACTAATCAGATCAGTCGAAGGGGAGCCGCACTCTACATGGACTGGACCGCCATCTCCACCACGTCATCCACGGCGATCGTTTCGTGCGTGAAGAACGGCTCCCCGTACCGCGCCCGGATCAGCGACCCGTAGTGCGCCGACTGCGTCTCGACCAGCTCGTACAGCGGCTGGCCGGTGGGGTGGATCTCGCCCGCCCGCTTCGCGCCGTCGAACTGCGACTTGTAGCAGTGCAGCGCCTTCATCTTGGCCGCGAAGCTGTCGGAGATGTCCACCACGAAGCTCGGCTTGACCGGGTCTTCGCGGTAGGCGAGCGCGTACAGGATCTTGTGCGGGCGGTGGGCGCGGCCCGCCGCGTCGTAGCGCTCGAGGCCGGCCAGATAGCAGGCGTCGCGGCCCAGCTCGGAGGCAACGCGGTGGTCGGGGTGCCGGCCGACGGGGAAGGGGAGGATCACGGTGCGCGGGCGGAAACGCCGGATCCACTCGATCACGACCCGCCGTGTCTCGTCGGTGTTGTGGAGGTGGGCGTCGCGGAGGCCCGCGTTCTCGCGCTGGTGCACACCCAGCGTCTTGGCGCCGGCCGCGGCCTCCTTCGCGCGCAGCGCGGCCGAGCCGCGCGTGCCCGCTTCGCCGGCGGCGAGGTCGAGGATGCCGACGCGGTAGCCCTGCCGGACGGCCTTGGCCAGCGTCCCGCCACAGGTGAGTTCGACGTCGTCGGGGTGAGCTGCGATGGCCAGGAGGTCAACGGGCATCGGTGGTCCTGGTGAGAAGTGAGGTGCTAGGGGTGAGAAGTTAATGTGAGAAGTGAGAAGCGAAAGCGTGAGAAGTGATCATCTCACGCCTCACTTCGCCTTCTCACTTCTCACCCCTCACTTCTCACTCGTATCTCAGGGCTTCTACAGGATCCATCCTCGCCGCCCGCTGCGCCGGCACGATGCCGAACACGATGCCCGTGAGGACCGACGCCCCGAGGGCGGCGATGATGGCCGCGGGCGGGACCTTCGCCGGCACCGGCGTGAGGTGCGCGACGGCGTACGCCAGTCCGCCGCCCAGGATCATGCCGACGGCACCGCCGATGAGCGTCAGGGTCGCCGCCTCGACCAGGAACTGCCACAGGATCTCGCCCTGGGTCGCGCCGAGCGCCTTGCGCACGCCGATCTCGCGGGTGCGCTCCGTGACGCTGATCATCATCACCGCCACGACACCCACGCCGCCGACCATCAGGCCGACGCCGGACAGCGCGATCATCACCACGAAAAAGACGCCGGTGAGCTGGTTCCAGATGTCCAGGATCTTGTCCTGCGTGACCAGGCTGAAGGTGTTGTCCTGGCCGGGCCTCAGGCCGCGCGAGCGCCGCAGCGCGCTCGTCACCTGGTCCATCGCGTCCTCGATCGTCGCCTGGTCGGTCGGCAGGACGGCCAGGTTGGCCCAACCCCACGGCACGTTCATGTCGTGGTGGAAGGTGACCCAGGGCATGATGACGATGTAGTCGTTCCCCCCGCCGAACAGGTTCGGCGGCGGCTCGTACACGCCGATGACGCGGTACTGCTGGCCGAGGATCTTCATGGTCCGGTCCACCGGATCGAGCTGGCCGTAGAGCCGGACGGCCAGCTTGGTGTTCAGGACCACGACGCGCTCGCTGGCCGCGTCCTCGATGTTGGTGTACGAGCGCCCGACGGTCACGTCGCCGCCGGCGACCTGCGGCCAGGCGGCGCCGCGGCCCGCGATGACGACGTTGTCCTCGCTCTGGTTGCCGACCTGCACCGTCGCGTTCCGGTTCTCCGACATGATCACGTCCCTGACGTCGGGGAGCCGGGCGACCATCTTCGACTCGTCCTCGCTGATCGGCGGGTTGTGGCGCCACGGCGCGTTGCGCCCGCCGCCGCCCACCTGGATCCCGCCCTGGAAGTACCGGAAGACGAAGAAGGTCTTGGGGCCGACGGAGGCGATCGCGTTCTCGAAGCTCGAGTTGATCCCCTTGACCGCGGCGGACATCCCCATCACGACCATCACGCCGATGGCGATCCCGAGGATCGTGAGTCCCGCCCGCGTCTTGCTCGTCCGGAGCGAGTCGAGGGCGATCATGACCCCCTCGCTCAGCGTGGTGAGGATGGATGTGCTGCGCGAGCCGGTCACTCGAACCTCAGGGCCGCGACGGGGTCGAGCCGCGCGGCGCGGCTCGCCGGATAGACGCCCGCGATCATGCCGACCCCGATGCCGAGGCCGAGGCCGATGACGATGGACAGCGGCGAGACCCCCATCGGCAGCGGCGACACCGCCTTGACGAGCCGCGCCAGCGCCAGCCCCGCGACGATCCCCGCCACGGCGCCCGTCGTCGAGAGCGTCGCGGCCTCGACGAGGAACTGCGCCAGGATGTCGCGCCGCCGCGCGCCCAGCGACTTCCGGATGCCGATCTCGCGCGTCCGCTCGGCCACCGCCATCAGCATGATGTTCATGATGACGATCCCGCCCACCACCAGCGACACCCCGACCAGCAGCGGCAGGGCGGTGTAGAGGACGCTCGAGATCTTCGCCCAGAAGCTCAGCACGTCCTCCTGGGTGTCGAGGTGGAAATCGTCGTCCATCTCCGGCCGCAGGTGGTGCCGGCTGCGCATGATCCCCTCGACCCGGTCCATCGACGCGTTCATCAGCTCCGGGGTCGGGGACTTCACGATGATCCCGTCCACCACCTTGTGCGGGTTGACGAACTTCTTGATCTCCGACGTGTACGGCGCGATCGCGAAGCGGTCGAGCGAGATGCCGAACACCGTCCCCTGCTTCTCGATCACGCCGACGACGGTGAACGGGAACCCGGCGAGCCGGATCGTCTTGCCGAGCGGGTCCGTCCCCGTGAAGAAGGAGTCGGCCACGTCCTTGCCGATCACGACGACCGGCTGGCCGTGCGTGATCTCCTCCGGCGAGAAGAGGCGACCCTCCGCCACCCGGTAGTCGCGGATCCTGAAGAGGTCCTCGGAGACGCCCGAGACCTGGATGTACGACGAGCTCTTCGTCCCGGCGACGCCCTCGACCTGGTTCTCGCTCTCGATCGCCACGAGGTAGTCGCTGGGGAGCGCGGCGCGGATGGCCTGGAAGTCATCCTCGTACAGCTGCGGCCGGCGGCGCCAGGCCCGTCGCGTCGCGTCGCTCACCTCGCCGAACTGCACGCCCGGCCGCCGCGACACCGTGAAGGTGTTGATCCCGAAGATCTTGGCGGCGAAGTCCTCCTGGACGTACTTGTCCATCCCCTTCACGATCGAGACGACGGCGATGAGGAACATCACGCCGATGAAGGCGCCGATCAGCGAGAAGAAGCTCTTGAGCTTCTGGGCGCGGATCGTGCCGAGCGCGAGGACGATGGCTTCGTAGATCGGCATGGCGACCCGGCGCTAGGCGGCCTTCAGGTGGTCGGAGGAGATGAGGCCGTCGTGCAGGGTGACCACCCGCTTGGCGTGGCGCGCGATGTCGGCCTCGTGCGTGACCATCACGATCGTCTGGCCGCGACTCCGATGCAGCTCCTCGAAGACCTTCATGATCTCCTCGCTGGTCGTCGAGTCGAGGTTCCCCGTCGGCTCGTCGGCGAGGATGATGCTCGGCTCGGTGACCAGCGCGCGGGCGATGGCGACCCGCTGCCGCTGGCCGCCCGACAGCTCGGCCGGCTTGTGCTCCATCCGGTCCGCCAGGCCGACCGAGGCGAGCGCGCGCTCGGCCCGCTCGCGCCGCTCCTTGGACTTCAGTCCCGCGTAGATCAGCGGCAGCTCGACGTTGTGCAGCGAGGAGGCGCGCGGCAGCAGGTTGAACGTCTGGAAGACGAAGCCGATCTGCCGGTTACGCACGCGCGCCAGCTCGTCGTCGCTCATCCGCGACACTTCGAGTCCGGCGAGCCAGTACTGGCCCGCGGTCGGCGTGTCGAGGCAGCCGATGAGGTTCATGAGCGTGGACTTGCCAGAACCCGACGGGCCCATGATCGCCACGAACTCGTTGCGCGGGATCTCGAGGTCCACGCCGCGCAGGGCGCGCACGACCTCCCCGCCCATCGGGTAGTCGCGCGTCAGCCCGACGGTGCGGATGACCGGGTCGCTCACCGGGCCGCGCTCTGCGTCGCTGGCTTCGACGGCGTGGCGGCGGCGCGGGGCTTCTGCCCCTTCACCCTGGTGCCGTCCTTCAGGTCCTTGATCGCCTGGTAGGTGCCGGAGACGATCACCTCGCCCCCCTTGAGCCCGGTCAGCACCTCGAAGTACTCCTCGCCGGCGACGCCGACCTTGATCGGCGTGAAGTGCGCGACGTTGGTGGCCGTGTCCACCACGAACACGCCCTCGATGTCCTTGGCGCGGTGTGCCTGCGACGTGTCTCCGGAGACGGCGAAGCGCGGACCGGCCTTGGCCGCGGCCGCCGTCGTGTCGGGTTCCCGCACCGTGAGCGCGATGATCGGCACCGCCAGGACCTGGTGCCGCGTGTCCGTGATGATGTGCGCCGTCGCCGACAGGTCCGGCCGGAGGCCCCGCGGCGGATGGTCGAGCTGAACGCGCACCTCGAAGTCCACCGCCTGCGTCGTGGTCGTCAGCCCCGACGTCGAGGCGCTGGCGGCGTTCTCCGACGAGTTGCCGATCTTGGTCACGTGCCCGGCGAACGACGTGTCGGGCATCGCGTCGATCGTGACGTCCACCGAGTCGCCGAGGTGGACCCGGACCACGTCGGTCTCGTCCACGTCCACCCACGCCTCGATGATGGACATGTCGGAGACGGTCATCAGCAGGCCGGTGGCCCGCGAGAAGGTGCCGGGCACCGCCACCTCGCCCTGCTCGACCGAGAGCCGCGTCACCTGCCCCGTGACCGGGGCGACGATCGTGGTCTTGCTGAGCTGGTCCTGTGCGTCCCGCAGGTTGGCCTGCGCCTGGTCCACCGCGCGCTGCGCGGCGTCCACGTTGGCGTCGGCCACCTCTTTCTGCGTCTCGAGCTGCTCGAGGTTCTCCTGGGAGATCAGCTCCGCGTTCTGCGCCCGCACGTCCCGCGCCCGGTTGTAGGCGCGCGTCGCCTGGTCCTGGTTCGCCTTGGCCTGCGCCACGTTCGCCAGGGCGCTCGCCACGCCCGCCTGAGCCCGCTCGACGCCGGCCTGGTAGGAGGTCGGGTCGATCGCGACCAGGAGCTGGCCCTGGGTGACGAAGTCGCCCTCCTTCACCGGCAGGTTCACGATCCGGCCCATGATGTCCGAGAGGATGTCCACCGACTTCTTGGGCTCGATCTTGCCGCTGGCCGTGACGATCGCGACGAGGTCCCGCCGTTGCACCTTGTCCATCCGCACGTCCACGGCCGCTCCACCGTGCTTGGAGACGCTGAGGCGGACGAAGCCGGCCATGACGATCACGCCGGCGATGACGAGGATGACTTTCCCGCGAGTGCTCATGGAATCTGGTCCGATCCTCTACCTGAGTGTCCGCCCGACGGCCTGCTCGAGAAGGGCGATGTCCTTGTGATAGTTGTAGACCGCATAGATGTAGTTGTAGGCGGCGGTCTCGGCCGTGACCCGCGCCGTCAGCAGGTCGATGATCGAGCCCGATCCGACGCGGTACCGCTCGGTTCCCAGCGCCATCGCGTCGTCGGCGGCGGCCAGGTTGTCCTTCTGCACGGCGATGGTACGGTACGCCACGTCCAGCGCCACCCACGCCGAGCTGACCTGCGCCCGCACCGTCAATTCCTGCGCGCGGACGGACAGGTCCTGGAGGTCCTCGGCGGCCCGCGCCGACGCGATGGTCGCGGTACGCTGGAACTGTGAGTAGATCGGCAGATAGAGGCCCAGCTGGAAGGTCCAGGGACTCGTGCCCGTCGTCTTGTTCGAGCCGCCCAGCGTGTCAAAAGCCGTCTGGCTGAATTTGCCGTAGCTCGCCGAGGCGCGGACGCTGGGGGCAAACTGCGAGTAGGCCGAGCGCGTGTTCCACGCCGCGGCGCCGGCGCGCGCCCGAATGGCCAGCAGGACGGGGTTCGAGGCCAGCGCGAGGTTGACCAGGGAGTCCTCGCTCCACGGCGGGGCGATCACCGGGAAGGTGTCGGTCGGCTCGACCACCGGCGGCTCCGGAGCGGGCACGCCAAGCAGCTGGTACAACTTCAGCACTTCCAGCTCGACGTTCTCCTGGGCCGACAGCAGGCTGACGTCCGCGTTCCCCTTGTCCACCTGCGCGCTCTTCACGTCGAACATCGTGTTCTGGCCGACGCTGTACTTCGCCTGGGCCAGGTTCAGCGCCTCCTGCGCTCTCGCCACGACGTGCTGCGCGAGGTCCGCGCTCGCCTTGGCCTCGAGCAGGTTCAGGTATTCCTGCCGAACCGACGTCTCCAGCAGGGTCAGTGCGCTGGCGACGTCCTGATCCGCCGCGTGGAGCTGCGCGGCGGCGTAACCCCGGGCGGCGATCGTCTGGCCCGAGAGGGTGTAGCCGAGGCTCAGGTTCCAGGACGAGCCCTGCGTCTTCGGCGTCGGAAACGTGAATCCCTGCAGGTTGTAGACGCCGGCCTGCGTCCATTGCTCGCCGCCGGAGATGCTGGCCGTCGGCGTGAACAGCGCCATGGCCGAAGCGAACGACTGTGCGGCGGCCGGGCTGCGGTTGGCCAGCACCGTCAGGTACGACGGGTTGTTGCGGCGGGCGATGTCCAGCGCCTCCGCCAGCGACAACCGCACCGTGTCCTTGGGCGCAGCGGGGGGCTGCTGGGCATAGCCGATTGCGGCAACGACGGACAAGACCACCAACCAGCCAACGATCAGACGTACACGCATGGAGGCCCCTGAATTCGAATCGTCGGACTGCCGTACGTCACTGTGGCACCGTGAGTTTCAGCGCTTCGCGTCCGCACACACTACGTGGCAAGCTAGACCGTTGTTGACCGCGGTCAAGTATCAATCCAGATCGGGATCAGGGTGTTTTTGCGCGGCCCCGGTGCTGGGCCGCCGGGTGCGTCAGCGGCTCGGGAGGCTCAGGCGCGTGGCGGTGATGGGGCCGGAGGGAAGGGCGACCTTGAGGAGGTCGCCGGAGGCGGAGAACCAGAACTCGCGGCGGTCGTCCCCGGGGAGGGTGAGGGCGTAATGCTCGGCGGCGATGCTCCGGCTGCCTATCAGCACCGTGTCCTGACCGAGGCGCTTGACCTCGCCGGTCACCAGGGTGCTCTGGCGGGGCCGCACGACCGTGACCGGCTCCGGCGCGCCGCTCGCCCTCGGGACGAAGTAGTATTGGTCGAAGATGTCGTCGTCGAGCACGACGGCGGCGGGCGGCACGGGGAATTCGCGGGCCACCTCGCGTGCCGGAGTGGCGATGCGCACGGAGAAGCGGCCGCGGGCGAATTGCCCGGTGAGGCGCTCGTCCACGCGGCCGGAGGCGGTGACGTCGAGCTGATACGACACGGGGACGTGGTCCCGGGTCAGCTCGAGCGCGGCCCGGAGCTCCCGGTCGCGGTAGCGGACCGTGGCCACCGCGAGGACGCCGCCCTCGCCGCGACTGCCCGACACGAGGCGGATGGCGAACTCCTCGCGTCCGATCTCGTCCCCGCCGCGGGCGATGACGAAGGTGCCCTGGTCGAGGAAACCCTGCTGGACCCGCGGACGGGCCGCGAGGCCCGCGCCGAGCAGCGCGGCGGAGAGCAGGGCGGCGGCGCCGAGCCGTCTCATGCGGGTGTCGCCTCGGCGCCCGCGCCGAAGACGCGCTCGCGGATGCGCCCGCGGATGAACTCGTAGATGCGTTTGCCCTTCTCCGCGGTCGCGCGGGTCGGCTCACCCACCGAGCCGTCGGAGGCGCCGGGCAGGATCATCCGGGTGCCGCGGCGGTAGCGCTGGCGCTCGCGGTCCGGCAAGATACAGTCGCGGGCGAGGTCCATCCGCACGAGGTGCGGGGCGAGGTAGAGCATCAGGGACGTGTCCACCTCGCCGCCGTGGATCGGTCCGCCGGGCGAGTCGAGCACGGCGTCCAGGTCCATGCTGAAGATGTCGATGACGCGCACGCGTGCGCGGTCGGTCACGACGGTGGACAGCGCCTCCTGGTGCGGGGCGTGGCCGTGGGCCGTCAGGACGAGGAACTCCTCGACGCCGGCCTTCTCCCAGTCGAGGAGCAGGTCGTTGAGCAGGCGGCGCAGCGTCTTGCGGCGCACCGACGCGCCGCCTGGCAGGGTCTGCGCCGCATCGGCGTTGACGCCGTACGCGATGGTGGGGGCCGTCACGATCCTGAACTCCGCCGAGAGATCGTCCGCGAGGCGCTCCACGATGAGGGCGTCGCAGCCCAGTGGGAGGTGCCGGCCGTGGTGCGCGCAGGTGGCTGCGGGCACGATGAGCCGGGGGTTCGCGGCGATCGCGAGCCGGGCGTCGTCGGGCGCCATCTCCTTGAGGCGCAGCGGGCCCCTCACGGCGCCCCGCGGCGGTCGGGGGGACGGGCCGTGAGGCGCGGGAGCCTGGTCTGGGTGGGCGCGCTCGCTGCGGCAAGCGCGCTGAGCGCCGAGTGGATGCGCGCACCCGGCTGGGTCCTCGCGGTCGGTCTCGTGCTCCTGGCGCTCGTGGCGCTGGCGGCCGTGTGGCGCGGGGGGCGCGAGGCGCCCGGCCGCTGGATCCGGGTGGCCGGGGCGGCGCTGCTGGCGGTCGCGGCCGTGGCCGCCCTCGCCTCGACCTGGCGGCTCGGGCGGCTGCAAGCGGGCTGGGCGGACGTGCGCGAGCAGGTCGTGATGCGCGCGTCGCGGGAGCTGAACCGCGATCTCGGCGCGAGCTTCGACGCGGTGCGGGGCCTGGCGGACCGCGCCGCGGAGCTGCGCGCACCGGCGGGTCCCGAGCGGTTCCGGCAGCTCGAGGCGATGGTGCGCGACCAGTCGCCGGCGCGGGGCGTGGTGCTGTTCGACGCGCTCGGCCACGCCACGGCGTGGGCCGGCACGCTGCGCGTGCCGCTCGCCGCCACGGGTCCCGAGCTTTCCACGGTCACGACTCCATTCTACCTGTGGCTCGTGGCGCGCCGCCAGGCGGACAGCGGTACCGCGGTGGCCGCGGTGATGCTGGCGCGCGCCTCGTACGCACCGAGCGCCGGGGTGGCGCTGACGGACCGGTTCGCCGAGCGGGCCGGCGTAGGCCTGCGCTTCTACCAGCCCGGCGGCGCCCCGGCCGATTCCGACGTCTTCGACTACGTGCTCCCGCGCGGGCTGCGCGCCGGCGACACCCTCTTCGCCGTCCAGCCGGTGCCGCCGGAGCAGGACGCCGCGATCGCCGATCAACTGGCGTTGTCGCGCCGAGTGGTGTTCTGGGTCGCGTTGGCCCTGCTCCTCGGCTGCGTGGCCGGAGCGGCCCGGAGCGGCGTGCCGGTCGCGGGCGCGGTGGCCGGTGCGGCGGCCGCGGCCCTCTTCATCGCCCGCGCGCCGCTGGAAGGGGCGTTCGGTCCCGGCAGCCTCTTCTCTGCGGCGACCTACTACCAGGACGTGCTGGGGCCGTACTCCGCGTCCGCGGGCAGGGTCATCCTCACGGGCCTGGTCGTCGCGCTGAGTGCGGCGGCGCTCTGGAGGCTGGGGCTCAAGCCGACGTGGATGAGCCGGCTCGCGGCGCTCGGCGTGACGGTCCTCGCGCCGTACCTCCTCCAGGACCTGGCGCGGGGGATCTCGCCGCCGGCCGAAGGCGTCTCGCTGGTCCTCTGGCTGACCTGGCAGGTGACGCTGGTGCTGGCCGCCTCGGCGCTCGTCCTGTTTGCGGCCGCCCTGGTGAGAGGCCGCGCGGCGCCGGCGCACGCGGGGCCCTGGCCCTTCCTCGCGTCCGCGCTGGCCGTCGCGCTGGCGGTGGCGGGTCTCTTCCTCTGGAGGCCGACGGGTGCCTGGCCGGAGTGGTACCCGTACCTCTGGCTGCCGGCGCTGCTGGTCGCCATCCGGCCGATGCCGTTCCGGAGCGCGATCGCGACGGTGGCGGTGGTCGCGGGATCGGCGGCCGCGCTGCTCGAGTGGGGCGCGACGACCGAGGGCCGGATCGCCCTCGCCAACCGGGACCTCGAGGCGCTGGGGAACGCGCCCGATCCGCTCAAGGTCGCGCTGTTCGACCGGCTGGTGCGCTCGATCCCGCCGAATACGGCGCCGCAGACCGCGGGGGACCTCTACCTGCTGTGGCGACGCAGCGACTTCTCGGCCCACGATTACCCGGCGGCGCTCGGGCTGTGGACCGCGCAGGGCGAGCATCTTCTCCAGCTCGACCTGGCCGCGCTCGACCTCCCGGACGGCCTCGTGCGCACGCAGGTGCTGGAGACGATGGACGAGCGGCTCCCGCAGGTGCGCTCGTACCTCCGGCGCCCGGGCGTGTACGGGCTGGCGACGATCCCGCTGACCGACGGCCGCGTGGTGACGGTGGGGGTGGGCCCGCAATCGCGGCTGGTGGCGCCGAGCCGCGTGGCGCGCTTCCTGGCGGGGACGGGCGGGGAAGCGGAGCAGCCCTACCGGTTCTCCGTCTCGCCGGTGGAGGCGGGAGGCGCGCCGCCGTCGGAGCGCGCGACCTGGCGGCGCGACGGGTGGACGATCCGGGGCGAGCGGATCGTGGACATGCCCGGCGGCCGGCGGCACGTGCACGCGCAGGTGGATCTGGGCGGGTTGTCGCCGCTGCTCCAGCGCGGCCTGCTGGTGCTGGTGCTGGACTTCGGCGTCCTGGCCGTGCTCTGGCTGGTGCTGGATCTGGTGAGCGGGCGGCTGGTGCCGACACTGCGGGTCTCGTATCCGCACGGCCTGCATTCGCTGCGCGCGCGGCTCACGATGAGTCTGGCCGCGTTCTTCGTCGTGCCGACGGTGGCGCTGGCGCTGTGGAGCTACGCGCGCCAGGGCGACGAGTTCCTCCGCTCGCGCGAGCTGCTGATCACGCGCACGCTGCGCGACGCGTCCTCGGCGCTCGAGGACCTCTCGATGGACCGCGCGCTCGCGCTCCGCCAGGTGGCGCAGAACGTGGACGCCGAGCTGGTCCTGACCACCGACGGCGTCCAGCGCGCGTCGTCGGCGCCGGTCCTCAGCGACCTGGGCCTCGTGGACTGGCTGGTGCCACCGGAAGCGTTCACGCGGCTCGTCTGGGGTGACTATCTCGAGCTGACGCTCCGGCAGCGAACGACGCCCCAGCCGGTCCTGGTCGGGTACAGCGTGCTCGGGGGCACGTCCGACATCCTCCTCTCGCCGCAGTTGCTGACGGACGAGACGCTGGGGGCGCGCGAGGAGGACCTGGGCGTGGCCGTGATGGTGGCGGCCGTCATCGGGATCGTGGCCGCGATCGTCCTCTCGGGGCTGGCCGCGCGCGCCCTCGCGCGCCCGCTGGCCCACCTCGCGCAGGCGGCCCTCGCGGCCGGCACGGGGGTGCGGCCGGCGCCCCAAGGCCGCCCGATGCCGAGCGAGCTCGAGCCGGTGTACCGCTCGATCGAGCAGGCCGCGGCCGACGTCGAGCGCGGGCAGGAGGCGCAGCGCGTGCTGGCGTGGGGCGAGATGGCGCGGCAGGTGGCGCACGAGATCAAGAACCCGCTCACGCCGATCCGGCTCGGCATCCAGCATCTGATGCGGCTGCATCGCGAGCGGCCGGCCGAGCTGGGCGGCGCGCTGGACAGCACGGGGCACCGCATCCTGGCGGAGATCGACCGCCTCGACGCGATCGCGCGGGCCTTCAGCCGTTTCGCGCTGCCGACCGCCGAGCGGCCGCCGCTCGAGGCGGTGGACGCCTCGGAGGTGGTGCGGGAGGTCGTCGGGCTCTACCAGCTCGGCGAGACGCCGGTCCGCTGGGAGGTCGCCGCGGAGCCGGGGATCGTGGTCCGCGCGCGGCGCGACGAGCTGTCGGAGGTGCTGGTCAACCTGTTCGAGAACGCCCGGGACGCCGGCGCGTCACGCGTTGAAGTGCGTGCCTCGCGCAGCGGCCGCGAGAGCGCCGGACCCGGCGATCAGGCGGCGCGCATCGAGGTCCGCGACGACGGGCGCGGCATTCCCGCCGAGCTGGTGCCGCGGGTCTTCGAGCCGCGCTTCAGCACCACCACGAGCGGCAGCGGCCTGGGCCTGGCGATCGCCAGGCGCTTGGTGGAGGGATGGGGCGGGACGATCGCGATCGCCAGCACGCAGGGCGCCGGCACCACGGTCACCCTGCGGCTGGCGGGCCCGGAGCATCAGGCGGGCGCCTAGGGGGCCGCAACGGATCGGGGGTGACCTCGCGGCCACCCCCGATCCCTAACCCCTAACCCCTAACCCCTGCCTTTAGAACCCTTCCGAGAAGCCGAACTGCCAGGTCCAGCCCACGCCCTGGCGCTGGAACGGGCGGACGTAGTCCAGCTCGAGGATCGCGTAACCGAACAGGTTGATGCGGTTCGCGATGCCGATGCTGGTGAGCGGCCGCATGGTGCCGCCGAGGAACGACGGCTTCTGCCCGCTGCTCCAGGCCACGCCGCCGTCCGCGAAGAACGCGGTCTCGATGGGGAAGGCGCCGTAGTAGCCATGGCCCAACCCGAGCACGCCGAGGAGCGGGAAGCGCAGCTCCACGTTCCCCGCCGCGATGCGCGACCCGAACAGCGCCTGGTAGACGTCGCACGAGTTGCTGACGCCGTCCTCGCAGTCGGTCAGCACCGAGTTGTAGTCGTAGCCCCGCACCAGGCTCTGGTAGCCGAGGAAGTTGGGGTACAGCCGCAGATCCTCCGCATCCGTGCCGTAGCGCCCGTAGTGCATGACCCGCATGGCCAGCGTGAAGGGGCGGAACGGCATGAAGTAGCGCCGGTAGTCCGCCAGCACGTTGTAGAAGTTGAGCCCGCCCACGACGGGATCCACCTCGAGGCGCCAGCGCTCGCCCAGCACCGGGCTCGTCGCTCCGTAGTACGAGTTGTCGTAGACCAGCGCCGCCGACGCCGTGCCCAGCGTCAGCGAGGGCGGCCCGGCGACGGTGGTGAGGTTGTCGCTGATCAGGTAGCCGGGGTACGCCACCACCAGCGACTCCACCTGCAGGGCGTAGCTGATGTTGCGGATGCCGGCGGACCATTCGACCCGCGTCACCTGGCTGAACGGATACGAGAAGAAGGCGTCCGCCTCCCGGTTGGTCTGGCGGATGATCTCGATCTGCTCGTACATCGTGTCGCCGGCGGCGCTGTACGACGTCGGCAGGTACCCGCCGGTGATGTACGGGATCTGCTGCACCGCCACGCCCCAGTTGAGGCGGTTCTTCGTGTTCTGGTAGGCCACCAGGGCGGCGAGGTTCGAGAGGCTCCCCGAGACCTGGAGCATCGTCGCCAGGTTCTGGTCGCCGAGCATGTCGCTCCAGTAGAGCGTGACGCCGCCGCCGATGAACGTGCCGTAGCTGCTGGCGCCGACCGCGAGGTACGGCTGGGCCACGTAGTCGAGCGCGAGGCGCGGATGGTAGCTCGAGACGGTCTGCGTGGCCGCGGCGTCCTCGCCGATCGAGTAGTCCGCCCGGAGCCGCTCCAGCTCCCCGAGCTGGCGGTTCTGCGGCGGCAGCAGCGCCGGGTCAGGCGTCACCGTATCGGCCAGCGGCGTGCCGGCCAGCACGGCCGCAGAATCCGAACTGTACACCGCGTAGTTGCCTTCCTGGTAGATGCTGTAGACCAGCCGGCCCGTCTCGCGCGCGATCGAGAGCGCGGGCGACAGCGAGGTGATCCCGCTGACGCCGGTCATCAGGTTCGTCACCTGCGTGCGCGCGCCGGTGGCCACGTCGAGACGGTAGATGTTGGTGATCCCGCCCCGATCGGACAGGAAGTAGATGCTCGCGCCGTCCGGCGACCAGACGGGGTTGATGTTCTTCGCCCCGTCGAAGCTCGGCAGCGGCGTGATCCGGCCCGACGCCACGTCCATCAGCGCCAGCCGGTAGTTCCCGGGCCGGAGGTTGGTCGTGTCCGTGGAGAAGCGGTCGGTGACGAACGCGAGCTTCGTCCCGTCGGGCGACCACGCCGGCTCCAGGTCCGCGAACGCGTCGTTGGTCAGGCGGCGCAGGCTGTCCCTCTGGAGATCGTAGATATAGAGATCAGTGAGCCCGCCCGACTGCGCCGCGAAGGCGACGTACCGGCCGTCCTGCGACCAGGCCGGGTGCAGGATCTCGCCCAGGGCGGGGAAGTGGATCTCCCGCTGCAGCGCCCCGTTGTTGACGTCGATCAGGTCCAGCGCCGGCCGCCCGTCCACCAGCGAGGAGAAGACGAAGTTCCTGCCGGTGGGATCGAACGACCCGGCCGAGTTGATGAACTCGAGGCTCTGGAAGTGCGGATCCGCCGTCGTCCTGGTCACGCGCCGCACCATCTGGCCGGTGGTCGCGTCCCACAGGTACATCTCGATCGAGAAGAGGTCGCGCGCCGAGTAGAAGACGATGCGCGAGCCGTCGGGACTCACGACCGGGCCGACGTTGAGGCCCGTCGCCTGGGTCTTCCCCGCGATCAGCTTCCGGCCGTAGTGATCCGGCGGCTCGACCTTCGCCTTGAGCGGCGTGTACGCCGCCGCGAGGCCCGCGTGCCACGCCTTGACCAGCGAGTCCCCGGAAATCCCGAGCTCCCGCTGGATGGCGATCGACACGTCCCCGTTGTGCCCCGCGCCCCGGAGCAGCCGCACGATCGTCTGGTCGCCCCACCGCCCCGCGACGTACCCCAACAGCGCCTGGCCGTAGCGGTAAGGGAAGAAGTTCGGGTCGTCCAGCTGCCGGTACGATGGGAGCTTGTCGCGCAGCGCCGCGTCCCGCATCCACATCGCGGTATTCGGGTCCTCCGGGCCCAGCGAGAGGTACTCCGCCATCCCCTCGATGAACCAGAGGGGCATCTGCGTCGCCGTGGGCATGCCGCCGGGGCCGCGGCCGGAGCCGCCCGTGATGTCGTACTGGAATGCGTGCACCAGCTCGTGGCCGATGACGTGGTCCGACTCGGCCAGGGAGCTGCCCAGCGGCAGGATGATGCGGCGCTTGGTGGCCTCGGTCACGCCGCCGGTGCCCTCCCCGAGGTCGCCGGGGATGGCGTTCGTCTGCTGGAACGCGGCCGAGCTGGCATAGAGCAGCAGCGGTTGGCGGGTGCTCAGCTCGTGGCCGAAGAACCGCGAGTACCGTGCGTACCAGCGCTCGGCCAGGCGCGCCGCCTGTTCCGCCGCCTGTTCCTCTTCGGGATAGAAGTAGACGTCGAAGTGGTCGGTGTGCAGGACCTGGAACTTGAACGATTCGTACTGCACTTTGTTGCGCCCGAAGTATTGCGCCTCGGCCGTCCGGGCACCGGGCCCGAGGGCGGCGATGCACAGGCCGAGCAGCAGAATCGCGGAAACGCGCGGTAGCCGAAGCGCCATGATCTCCCCTGGGTACGGATGCATGATGGACTACCCCGAAGCGCCCGACAAGTACCCAACTTACGCCCGCCGCCTCGGGCTGTTCTCCGGGACGATGGCCGTCATCGGCGGCATCATCGGCTCGGGCATCTTCCTCAACCCCGCCTACGTCGCCCAGCGCGTCCGGACGCCATTCCTGACCCTGGGCGTCTGGGTGCTGGGCGGGGCCATCGCCCTGGCCGGCGCGTTCTGCTTCGGCGAGCTGGGCAACCGCTCGCCCCGGGCCGGCGGCGGCTACGTCTACCTGCGGGACGCCTACGGCGGGCTCCCCGCCTTTCTCTACGGCTGGATGATCCTCCTGGTCATCGGGACCGGCGCGATCGCCGCCGTCGCCGTCACGTTCGCCCGATACCTCGGATCACTGCTCGCCCTGCCGGAGGGGGCGATCCAACCGATCGCCGTGGCCGCCATCATACTCCTTTCGACGGTCAACTACGTGGGCGTTAAGCCCGGCGCCGTCACCCAGAACGTCTTCACCCTCCTCAAGCTCGTCGCGCTGGCGGGGCTGATCGGGGCGGGGCTCTTCGTCGGGTTGCGGGAGGGGGCCATCGCGGCGGCCGTGGCTCCGGCGGCGCCGCCGCACGCGGTCCTGGCGGTGGGAGCGGCGCTGGTCCCGGTGCTCTTCGCCTACGGCGGCTGGCAGCAGTCGAATTTCATCGACGAGGAGATGATCGACGCGGAGCGGAACCTCCCCCGCGCTCTGGTGATCGGGGTCACAGTCGTGGTCGCGGTCTATCTGCTCGCCAACGTGACGTACCTGCGCACGCTGGGCGCCCCGGGACTGGCGGCGAGCACGGCCCCGGCGGCGGACGCGATGCGGAACGTCCTGGGCGCCGCCGGCGCGACGGTGATCGCGGCCGGGATCGCGGTGTCCTCGTTCGGGTTCCTGAACCTCGTGATCCTGGTGTCGCCGCGGGTCTACCGGACGATGGCGGCCGACGGCGCGTTCTTCCCGGCGCTGGCGCGGCTGCACCCGCGGTACCGGACACCCGGAGCGGCCATCGTCTTCCAGGGCGCGTGGGCGATCCTGCTGACGCTGACGGGCACATACGGGCAGCTGCTGGACTACGTGGTCTTCGGCGACTGGATCTTCTTCGGGCTGGTGGTGAGCACGCTGTTCGTCTACCGTCGGCGGGACAGGCTCTTCGTCCGGGGTCCGGGGGCCGGGGGGGCCGCGGGCTTCCGGGCCTGGGGCTACCCGGTCACGCCGGCGCTGTTCGTCCTGGCCGCGGTCTACGTCGTCGCGAGCTCGGTGGCGTCGAACCCGCGCAATGCGGGGATCGGCGTTGTTCTCCTCCTGCTGGGGATCCCCGTCTACCTCTATTGGAAGGCGCGGACGGCGCGGAAAGGATAGAATCCGGGCGTGGACCTCTCGGTCGTGATCCCTGCGCACAACGAGGCGGAGAACGTCGGGCCCCTGGTCCGCGAGATCGTAGGGGCCCTGGGCGGCAGGGGCGACTACGAGATCGTGGTGGTGGACGACGGGAGCACGGACGCGACGGGCGAACGCCTGGCGGAGCTGGCGCGCACGACGCCATGCCTGAGGTCGGTGCGCCATCCGGCCAGCCGCGGCCAGAGCTTCGCGATCGCGACGGGCGTCAAGGCGGCGCGCGGCACGTGGATCGCGACGCTGGACGGCGACGGCCAGAACGATCCGGCGGACATCCCGAAGCTGGTGGCCCTGCGCGCCGGGGGCGGCGCCGCGTCGGGGCCGCTGCTGGTCGCGGGCTACCGGAAGAAGCGGCGGGACACCTGGCTCAAGCGCGTCTCGTCGCTCGTGGCGAACGCGGTGCGCGGGCGGCTGCTCGGCGATCGGACACCGGACACGGGCTGCGGCCTCAAGCTGTTCGAGCGCGAGGCCTTCCTGGCGCTGCCGCACTTCGACCACATGCACCGGTTCCTGCCGGCGCTGTTCATCAGGGCGGGGGGGCGCGTGGTGTCGGTGGAGGTGGGGCACCGGCCGCGCCAGCGAGGCCGGTCGCACTACGGGATGCTGGACCGGCTGTTCGTGGGGATCGGGGACATGCTGGGCGTGTGGTGGCTCATACGACGAAGAGAGCGCAGATAGGAGACTGCAGGACAGTTGCGAGACGCCGAGTTGCGAGCGGTCGTGAGCACGGAGAAGGTGGAGGGAGAAACGGCCTCGCCGCGGCTGCGTGGCGGGGCTTTCGCCTTCCTCGCACCGCAACCTCGTTCCTCGTAACCGCTCGCAACTCGGCGTCTCGCAACTGTCCTGTATTCTCCCCTCTCGCGCCTCCTTACTCGGCAACGATAGGCTCCTCTCTGCAACCGAAGGTGCCCGCCCGCTCACGTCGCCGGTCGTACCATCCATCGTGCTCGCGCGCATCACGTCGGCGGCCGTGCTCGGCATCGACGCCTATCTCGTGGACGTCGAGACCGACATCGCGGGCGGCCTGCCGTCGTTCGTGACGGTGGGGCTCCCGCAGGGGGCGGTGAAGGAGGGCCGCGAGCGGGTGAACGCCGCCATCCACAACGCCGGGTTCGAGTTCCCGCTCAAGCGCATCACGGTGAACCTCGCCCCGGCGGACGTGCGCAAGGACGGCTCGGCCTTCGACCTCCCGATCGCGCTGGGGGTGCTGGCGGCCACGGAGCAGGTCGCCGCCGCGGGCCTCACCGGCTGGGTCGTGCTCGGCGAGCTGGGGCTGGACGGCGGGATCCGGCCGGTGCGCGGCGCGCTCTCGATGGCGGTGGCGGCGCAGCGGGCCGGGTGTGCGGGAGTCCTCCTCCCGGCGGCGAACGTGCGCGAGGCGGCCGTCGTGCGGGGGCTGGACGTGCGCGGCGCCGCCACGCTCGCCGAGGTGCTGCACCACCTGGACGGCGGGCCGCCCCTGACGCGGGCGGAGGTGGACGTGGACGCGCTGTTCGCCGCACGCGCCGTCTCCGACGTGGACTTCGCCGAGGTAAAGGGGCAGGAGCACGCGAAGCGCGCGCTCGAGGTGGCGGCGGCCGGAGCGCACAACATCCTCATGATCGGCCCGCCCGGCGGCGGGAAGACGATGCTGGCCCGGCGGCTCCCGACCGTCCTGCCGGAACTGTCGCTCGCCGAGGCGCTCGAGACGACGAAGATCCATTCGGTGGCGGGGCTCCTGGCGCCGGGCGAGTCGCTCATCGCGGTGCGGCCGTTCCGCTCGCCCCATCACACGATCTCGGACGCGGGGCTGATCGGCGGCGGGAGCTACCCGCGGCCGGGCGAGGTGAGCCTCGCGCACAACGGCGTGCTCTTCCTGGACGAGCTGCCGGAGTTCCGCACCAACGTGCTGGAGGCGCTGCGCCAGCCGCTCGAGGATGGCTCGGTCACGATCAGCCGCGCCGCGATGTCCCTCGCCTATCCTGCCCGCTTCATGCTCGCGGCGGCGATGAATCCGTGCCCGTGCGGGTACCTGGGCGACCGCGGCGGGGCTCACGCCTGCGTCTGCACGCCGGTGATGGTGCAGCACTACCGCGCGCGCCTCTCCGGGCCGCTGCTGGACCGGATCGACATGCACCTGGACGTGCCGGCGGTGCGCTATCGCGAGCTGTCGGCCGAGCGGGGCGGGGAGCCGAGCGCGGCGATCCGGGAGCGCTGTGCCCGGGCGCGGCTGATGCAGCGGGAGCGCTTCGCCGCGCGGCCGGGGATCTTCGCCAACGCGCACATGGCGCCGCGCGACATCCGCGTCCACTGCCAGCTGACCGCGGCGGCCGACGCGCTGCTGCGGACCGCGATCGCGCGGCTGAGTCTCTCCGCGCGGGCCTACCACCGGGTGCTGAAGCTGGCGCGGACGGTGGCGGACCTGGCCGGCGCGGCCCGCATCGAGCCGGCGCACGTCAGCGAGGCGATCCAGTACCGGAGCCTGGACCGTCCCGCGCGCTGAGCCCGGCCTGCCGAGCTACTGCTTGCGCGCGGTGAAGGGGCCGGTATTGCCCGCGTAGGTCACGGTGCCGTTCATCGTCTTCGGGTCGGCCAGCACCGCCACGGCACGGGCCTCTCCGTCCGGCGACTCGAACACCATCTCGACGTGGTTCCCGCTGACGGTGAGGGACGTGAGCGTGGCGGACCCCTCGGCGTCGGCCGGCGTGGCGGTGCCCACGTAGCTCGAGCCCGAGCGCCTGATCTGGATCACGCCGACCATCCGCTGGCCCGGGAAGTCGGCCACGAAGTTCCAGTCGCCGGCGAGATCCGCCTCGGCAGGCATCGCCGCGGGGGCGGGAGCAGGGGCGGTTGCGGGAGCCGGAGCCGACGGAGCGGGAGCGGCTGGGGCGGCCCGCGGTGCGGGCGCCGCCGGCCGGGGATTGCGGGAGCAGGCGCTGAACAGCGCGAGCGCGGCTAGCGCAGGCAGGAATGACGACAACCGCTTTCGCATCGCAGCCCTCTCGGGGAGCGGCAGGGATGATTAGCTTAGAGCGCGTGAGAGGGGCGCGCTAGCGTGCGGCTGTTCGTCGCGGTGAATCTGCCCGCCGCCGAACGGCGGGCTGCCTACGAGGCGGCGGCCCCGCTCCGGGCTGCGCGCCTTCCCATCAAGTGGGTCGCCGAAAACTCCATCCACGTCACGCTCCGCTTCCTCGGCGAGGTGGACGACGCGAAGGCGCAGCCGATCGGCGAGGCCCTCGCGGCGGCGGTGCGCGCCGCGCGCCCATTCGACATCATGCTGGGCGGCGTCGGTGCCTTCCCGAGCCTGGCGCGGCCGCGCGTGGTGTGGATGGGCGTCGAGCGGCATCCGGCGCTGGAGCTGCTCGCCAACGACGTGGAGAAGACGCTGATGGACCTCGACTTCGAGCCCGAGCTGCGCCCGTTCCATCCGCACCTCACGCTGGGCCGCGCCGAGCGGAGTGCGCGGCCGGCGGCCCTGTCGGGCCTCGAGCATCTCGCGGCCGCCATCGAGTACCAGGGCTCCATCGTGGTCGAGAGCGTGGATCTGATGCAGAGCGTGCTCGCGCCGAAGGGCGCCACCTACACGGTGCTCTCCCGCGGCGCCCTGTGCGGCCCCGGCGGAGGCCGGTAGCGTGGGCTGCCTCAAGAACATCCTGGCCGGCGTCGGCTGCCTGGTCGTGGTGCTCGCGCTGGCGGTCGTCGCTTTCATCTTCCGGGACCCTCTCGCGCACCTCTACCACAGGATGCGCGGCATGCCGGAACCGCCCCCCGTGGTATACGTGATGCCCGCTGCGGGCGGCGCGGCGCGGGCCGACGCGGCGCTTCGCGACCTGGCCCGGCGGGGTGGGCCGGCGTACGTGGACATCGCGCCGGCCGAGCTGGCGGCGCTGATCGAGCGGGAGCTGGCGCGCGTGCCGCACCGGGTGTTCGATTCCGTCGCCGTGGCTCTGGGAGACCAGCGGATTCAGGTGAAGGGAACGCTCGACGTGTCTGCATTGCCGCAGCGGCTCCTGGGGCCGCTCGCCGAAGGGCTGGGCCGCCGCGAGCCGGTCATGGCCGGCGGGGTGCTCGCGGCCGCGCCGGACGGCCGCCTGCGCTGGACACTGGACCAGCTCGTGATCCGCGACTTCCCGTTCCCCAGGTCCGTCATCCCGGCCCTCGTGCGCTCGTTCGGCCTCGCGGACGTGCGCGACGGCGGCGTGCCGCTCCAGCTCCCGGTGCCGGTCGGCGACGTCCGCGTGAGCGCCTCGGGCGTGCGCCTCTACCGGGCTGCGTCGCGATGAGCCACCGCATCCTGGTGGTGGACGACGAGCAGGGCGTGCGCGAGGCGCTGCGCCAGCTGCTCGAGTACGAGGGCTACACGGTCGCGCTGGCCGGCTCCGGGTCCGAGGCGCTGGACGCCTTCGGCGAGTTCAAGCCGCACCTCGTCCTGCTCGACGTGAAGATGGCGGGGATGGACGGGCTGGCGGTCCTGGCGAAGCTGCGCGAGGCCGACCCGCAGGCCCTGGTCGTGATGATCTCCGGCCACGGGACGATCGCCACCGCGGTCGAGGCGACCCAGCTCGGCGCCCACGATTTCCTCGAGAAGCCGCTCGACACCCACCGCGTCCTGCTGACGCTCAAGAACGCGCTGAGCCACATCGTGCTGGAGCGTGAGGTGCGCTCGCTCCAGGCGGTCGTGGAGCGGCACTACGAGATCGTGGGGTCCTCCGCCGCGATCCGGCTGGTGATCGAGCGGATCGAGAAGGTGGCGCCCACGCCGGCCCGGCTTCTGATCACCGGAGAGAACGGCACGGGGAAGGAGCTGGTGGCGCGGGCGGTGCACCGGCTCTCGCCGCGCGCCGCGCACGCCTTCGTCGAGGTCAACTGCGCCGCCATCCCCGCCGAGCTGATCGAGTCGGAGCTGTTCGGCCACGTGAAGGGCTCGTTCACCGGCGCCTTCGCAGACCGGGTGGGCAAGTTCGAGCTGGCCGACGGCGGGACGCTGTTCCTCGACGAGGTGGGGGACATGAGCGCCGCCGCGCAGGCGAAGGTCCTCCGCGTGCTCCAGGAAGGCGTGATCACGCCGATCGGCTCGGCACGCTCGGTGAAGGTGGACGTGCGCGTCATCGCCGCGACCAACAAGAAGCTCGAGGACGAGATCGCGGCGGGCCGGTTCCGCGAGGACCTGCTGTACCGGCTGAACGTCGTGCCGATCGAGGTGCCGCCGCTGCGGTCGCGCCGCGAGGACGTGCCCCAGCTGGTGGCGCACTTCGTCGCGCAGCTCGCCGAGGGGCAGGGGGTGCCGCCCAAGACCGTCTCCGACGGCGCGCTGGAGCGCCTCAAGCGCCACCACTGGCCCGGCAACGTGCGGGAGCTGCGGAACACGGTCGAGCGGCTGCTGATCCTCGCCAACGGCGACGTGGTGGGCGAGTCGGACGTGTCACGGATGGTGGGCCCGATGGCGGAGGAGACGGGGCTGGGCGACGTGCTGCTGCAGTCGGAGACCTTCGAGCAGTTCAAGCAGAACGCCGAGCGCGCCTTCCTCCTGGCGAAGCTCAAGGAATACGACTGGAACGTGAGCGAGACGGCGCGGCGGCTCGACATGCCGCGCTCCAACCTCTACAAGAAGATCGAGCGGTACGGACTGGCGAGGGAGCCATGAGCGGCGGACAACCACCGCGGGACTGGGACAAGGAGCTGGCGCAGATCGACAAGCTGATCGCGACGGGCGGCGCCGGGGCGGGAGCCCAGGTCCCCGCCGCGGCGGGCGGCGCCGCCGGGCCGGCTCCGCGCGCCTCGCGCGCGCCCGCCGTCCACGAGGCGGCCCCACGGCGCGGCGTGTTGTTCACCTGGCTGCGGCTGCTGCTCGGCCTCGCGCTCGGCGTGGCCATCACGCAGTGGCCGTACGTCCGCGGCTGCGGGATCCCGTTGTTCGGATATCTCGTCGCCGTCGCCGGCGTGATTGTTGCCGGCCTGTGGAGCGCGGTATCGTCGTGGCGGTCGCGGTCCGCGTTCGCGCACGGCCTGTCCATCGCCCTGTTCTGCTGGGGCGGTGTGCTGGCGGCGCGCGAGGTTCTCCCCCGCATCGGCTACGCCCGCACCACGGCGACGTGGTTCTGCCCCGTCGGCGGCGGCAGGGCGCCGGCGCCGGCCGCCCCGTCACGACCCCAGGGAGCGTTCTGACCATGGCGAAGACGTTCAAGAACTTCATCGCCGGCGAGTGGGTGGCCCCCACGACCGGGGAATACATGGAGAACCGCAACCCCGCCGACTGGCGCGACCTGATCGGCCGCTTCCCCAAGTCGGGGCCCCGGGACGTGGAGCGCGCGGTGCGCTCGGCGCTCAAGGGGTTCGAGACGTGGAGGCGGGTGCCGGCGCCGGGTCGCGCGGACGTGATGCGCCGCGCGGGCGACATCCTGGTGCGCCGCAAGGAGGAGATGGCGCGGGCGATGACCCGGGAGATGGGGAAGGTGCTGACGGAGACCCGGGGCGACGTGCAGGAGGGGATCGACACGGCGTACTACGCGGGCGGGGAAGGGCGCCGTCTGTTCGGCCACACGGTGCCCTCGGAGCTCAGGGACAAGTGGGCGATGACCACGCGCCGCCCGATCGGCGTGGCGGGGATCATCACCCCCTTCAACTTCCCGATGGCGATCCCGACCTGGAAGATCTTCCCGGCGTTGCTGTGCGGGAACGCCGTGGTCTTCAAGCCCGCCAATGACGTCCCGCACACCGGCACGCTGTTCGTCGAGGCCCTGCTCGAGGCCGGGGTGCATCCCGAGGCCGTCCAGCTCGTGCACGGCCGCGGCTCGGCCGTGGGGAACGCGCTGCTCGAGCACCCGAAGGTGCCGATCCTCTCGTTCACGGGCTCGACGGAGACGGGCGCCCGGCTCGGCGAGGTCTGCGGCCGGATGCACAAGCGGCTGTCGCTCGAGATGGGCGGGAAGAACGCGATGATCGTGATGGACGACGCGGACCTCGACCTGGCGCTGGACGGGGTCCTGTGGGGCGCCTTCGGCACGACGGGGCAGCGCTGCACCGCGACCAGCCGGCTGGTGCTCCACCGGAAGATCCACGACCGGTTCCTGCGGATGCTGTGCGAGCGGGTGGAGAAGCTGCGCCTCGGCGACGGGCTGCTGCCGACGACCGACGTGGGCCCGATGATCAACGAGGGCGCGCTCCAGACCACGATGAGCTACGTGGAGATCGGGAAGAAGGAAGGGGCCTCGGTCGAAGTCGGCGGGCGGCGCCCGGGCGGCGAGAAGCTCCGCCACGGGTGGTTCTACCGGCCGACCGTGTTCGCGGGGGTGAAGCCCGGATCGCGGCTCGAGCAGGAGGAGATCTTCGGGCCGGTGCTGGCGGTGGTGCGCGTGAACGACCTGGACCAGGCGATCCGCGTCAACAACGACGTGAAGTACGGCCTCTCGTCCGCGCTCTACACGCGCGACATCCGCAACGCCTTCCGGGCGGTGCAGGACATCGACGCCGGGCTCACGTACATCAACGCTCCGACGATCGGCGCCGAGTGCCACCTGCCGTTCGGCGGCGTGAAGGAGACCGGGAACGGCCACCGCGAGGGCGGCTGGGCGGTCTACGACTTCTTCTCCGAGACGAAGACGGTGTACGTGGATTACTCGGGCGTGCTGCAGCGGGCGCAGATCGATACCTACGGTGGGGAGAAGTGAGTCGGGAGCGGTGAGTGGAGTTGCGAGACGGGGAGTTGCGAGCGGTTACGAGAGCAGAGAGATGAGCGGTGCGGCCTCTCCTGCTCCCAGCTTCCCACTCGCAACCGCTCGGAACTCGGCGTCTCGCAACTCTCCTGTATTCTCCTGCCTCCCCGCTCTTGCCGACCGGCAAGGGGTTGGGTAGACTAACCGAGGAACGGCCATTCGTCGCGGAGTTTCATGCCCAGGCATCTTCCCGCCGTCAGAAAGACATCCGTCGACGAAGGCTCGCTGGATCAGTACCTCCGCGAGATCAGCGCGTACCCCCTCATCTGCCGCGAAGACGAGATCGACCTCGCCGTCCGCATCAAGCAGGCCGATCCGGAAGCGCTCGACAAGCTGGTGCGTTCCAACCTGCGCTTCGTGGTCTCCGTCGCGAAGAAGTACCAGAACCAGGGCGTGTCCCTGGCCGACCTGATCAACGAGGGCAACCTCGGGCTCATCCGCGCCGCCCACAAGTTCGACGAGACCAAGGGCATCAAGTTCATCTCGTACGCGGTCTGGTGGATCCGCCAGGCGATCCTCCAGGCCCTCGCCGAGCAGAGCCGCATCGTACGGGTGCCGCTGAATCGCGCCGGCACGCTGCACCGCATCGGGAAGCGCTCGTCCGCGCTGCAGCAGGAGCTGGGACGCGAGCCGACGGTCGAGGAGATCGCCGAGGGGATGGACATCAGCGAGGACGAGGTCGCCAAGACCCTCTCCATCTCGCAGAGCCACCTCTCGCTCGACGCCCCGATGACGCCCGGCGAGGACAACAAGCTCCTCGACTACCTCCCCGACACGCTGAACCCGACGCCCGACGAGCAGACGTTCGAGCACGCGCTGAGCGAGAGCATCGAGCGGGTGCTGGGGACGCTCAAGGAGCGGGAGGCCAAGATCCTCCGGCTCTATTTCGGGCTCGACGGGCAGGAGCCGATGACGCTGGAAGAGATCGGGAGCCTGCTCGGCATCACGCGCGAGCGCGTCCGGCAGATCAAGGAGAAAGCGCTGTCCCGCCTGCGGCACATCTCCAAGGCGCGCGCCCTCGAGAGTTTCCTCACCTAGTTGAAGCTCGGCGTCATCTCGCTCGGCTGCGACAAGGCGACGGTGGATTCCGAACACCTCGTCGCACGACTCGTCGGGCACGGGGCGGTCGTCACCCCCGCCCTCGACGCCGCCGACGTCATCCTCGTCAACACCTGCGGTTTCATCGACGCCGCCAAGCGCGAGTCCATCGAAGCGCTGCTCGAGGCCGCGCGCCTCAAGCAGGGCGGCCGCTGCCGCGCGGTGATCGCCGTCGGCTGCCTCGTCGCGCGTTACGGCGACGAGCTCAAGGCCGAGCTGCCCGAGGTGGACTACTTCTTCTCCTTCAGGGACCTGCCGCACCTGGTGCCGCGCCTGGTCCAGGATGGTCTGCTGGACGCACGCGAGGCGGGTCACCCCGGCGTGCGCCACTACCTCGGCACGTCCCCGCACGTCCGCTATCTCAAGATCAGCGAGGGGTGCGACCACACCTGCGCCTTCTGCGCGATCCCGCTGATGCGCGGCACGCACCGCACCCGGCCGCTCGAGGAGCTGGTGCGGGAGGCCGCCGAGCTGGAGCGCGCGGGCGCCCGGGAGATCAATCTGGTGGCGCAGGACCTCGGCCATTACGGGCGGGACGTGCCGGGCGGACCGCGGCTGCCGGCGCTGCTCCGCGCCCTGCTCGAGCGGACCGGCGTGCCGTGGTATCGGTGCCTCTACGTCTACTCGGCGGGCATCACGCCCGAGCTGGTCGAGCTGCTGGCCAGCGAGCCGCGCCTCGTCCCGTACCTCGACATGCCGATCCAGCACGCGACGGAACGGATGCTGGCGGTGATGCGGCGGCCGGAGCGGCCCGACACGATCCGCGCCAGGGTGCGCGGCCTGCGCGAGGCGATCCCCGATCTCGCCCTGCGCACCACCGTGCTGGTGGGGTTCCCCGGCGAAACGGACGAGGACCACCGCGCCCTGGTCGAGTTCCTCGACGAGATCCAGTTCGACCGCGTCGGGGCGTTCTCCTATTCCGCGCAGGAGGGGACGCGCGCGGCGGCGCTCACCGACGACGTCCCCGACGGGGTGAAGCAGGAGCGCCTCGCCGAGGTGCTCGAGCTGCAGCGCGCGATCTCGGCCGAGCGGCTGCAGCGCCTCGTCGGCCGGGAGGTGGAGGTGCTGGTGGACGGTCCCGAGGAAGGCGACGCGGCCACGGTCGTGGGCCGCACGATGTGGCAGGCGGACGACGTGGACGGCTGCACCTACCTGCGCGGCGCGAGCGGCGCCGCGGCCGGACCGGCCGTGCCCGGGAGCTTCGTCCGCGCGCGGGTCACCGAGTCGCTCGACTACGATCTGGTGGCGGAGCCGCGACCGTGACGCGCATGCGCGCGGCCGCCGCCCTCCTGCTCGCTGCCTGCGCGCCGCGGGGAGCGCTGGTGCCGGTCCGGGGCGAGCCCGTGGTGCGCGTCGGCATCGTCGTGGACCAGCCCACGGGGGACGTCAGCTCCACGGGACAGTTCCGCGTCGTGGGTCCGGACGGCGACATCCTCGGCGTGGTGGACCCCGGGGTCGTCTGGCACGTTCAGCCCGCCGACGGCCAGCGGCTGACGCTGGTCCGCCCCGACCGGCCGGAGCCGATGACGGTGCCGCAGCCGGTCGCGGTCACCCTCGAGAACCCATCCGACCTGGTGGTGATCGGAGGACGGCGCTACCGCGGGGACGCGGTCCTCCTCCGCGGCTCGACGGGCGTGACGATCGTCAATCGCGTCCCGCTCGAGGCCTACACCCAGTCGGTCACGGCGGTGGAGCTGGGCGTGGCGGATCCGCAGGCGCGCGACGCGGTGCGCGCCCAGGCCGTCGCCTCGCGCACTTACGCCCTCCATTTCCGGGGGCACCGTGAGGCCCTCGGCTTCGATCTGTACGCGACGGTGGCCGACCAGGTCTATCCCGGGGTGGAGGGCGAGAAACCGTACGTCAACCAGGCGACGCGCGAGACGCAGGGGCAGGTGGTCACCTGGCGCGGCGCGCCGATCGAGGCGCTGTTCCACTCCGCCTGCGGCTACTCGACCGAGGCGGCGGACCAGGTCTTCCGGAACGGGGAGGCGGCACCGTACCTTCGCGCCGTATCCGACCGGTTCGGGCGGGGGGACCACGACTTCTACTGCAACGCGGCGCCCGGCTTCCGCTGGCGCGAGGAATGGGACGGCGCGACCCTCAACGCCATCCTGGCGCGGTCGCTCCCGGCGGCGCTCGGGGCGGCCGCGGCAAACGTCGGGCGCGTCACGGACCTCAAGGTGACGAAGACGATGCCCAGCGGCCGGGTCGCGGAGCTGGTGGTGACGACGACCACGGGCGACCTCACCGTGCCCTCGTACCACGTGCGCGACGTGCTCCGGCCGGCATCCGACCGCTACCTGCTCTCCAACCTCTTCCAGCTGTACGTGCAGCGGCAGGGCGGGGAGCTGGTGAAGGTGACGGCGGCGGGCGCGGGGTCGGGACACGGCGTGGGCATGTGCCAATGGGGCGCGATCGGGCGTGCGCGGGCGGGGCAGGACTACCAGCGCATCCTCGCGACCTACTATCCCGGGACCAGACTGGAGCGGCTCTACTGATGGCTGGCGGCGGCGCGGTGTCGAACATCCGGGTGGGGATCGTCGGCGCGGGCGCGATCGCGCAGATCGCGCATCTGCCGGTGCTGCGCAAGCTCAAGGGCGTGCAGGTCGTCGGGATCTGCGACAACGACGGCCCCAAGGCCCGGGCGCTGGCGGCGCGGTTCGAGACCGGCGCCGCGTACGACGACATCGAGGAGCTGCTCGAGTTGGCGCGGGTGGACGTGGTCGTGATCTGCACGCCGAACCACCTGCACGAGGCGCACGCGATCGCTGCGATGGCGGCCGGCGCCCACGTCCTGGTGGAGCGCCCGCTGGCGCTCTCCGGGGCGGGCGTCGCGCGCGTCCTCAAGGCGGCGGAGCGCTACAAGCGCACGCTGCTGGTGGCGATGAACAGCCGCTTCCGCGCCGACGTGCAAGCGGTCCAGGGCTTCCTGAAGGGCGGCGAGCTGGGGCCGCTCTCGACGATCCGCTGCGGGTGGCAGGTCTTCCGCACGCCGCACCTCACGCTCGGCTGGCGGTCGCGCCGCGCCGAGTCTGGCGGCGGCGTGATGATGGACCTCGGGCTGCCGATGCTCGACCTGGCGCTGTGGATCGCCGGGACGCCCGCGGTGGAGCGCGTGTCCGCGTTCCTCGACCGCGTGCAGGGGAAGCAGGTGGACGAGATCGCCGCCGCCCATCTCTACTGCGAGGGCGGGCTTTCGATCTTCTGCGACGTGTCGTGGCGGCACGTCGGGGAAGGGGAGCGCACCTGGCTCGACGTGCAGGGCGCGAAGGGCTCGGCGTCCATCTCCCCGCTGCGCGTCTTCAAGGAGCTGCACGGCGTCCCGGTGGACGTCACGCCCACCGGCGCGATCGGTCGGGAGAACCCGTTCTCGGCGTCGTACCGCTCGGAGTGGGCGTACTTCCTCGCGGCCATTCGCGGCGAGGTGCAGGTCGAGCCGCCGGAGGACCAGGTGCAGCTGCACAAGGTGCTCGAGGCGATCTACCGCTCAGCCGACGAGCAGCACGACATCAAGCTGTGAGCGTCGCGCGCTGGCTGCCTGACCGGAGGGACTTCCTGGCGGCGGCGGCGACCGCCGTTTTGCTGTTCGCCGCCTATCCGCCCTTCAGCCTCGTCCTGCCGTCGTTCGTCGCGCTCGTGCCGTTCCTCTGGGAGCTCGACGCACGGACGCACGGACGCACGGACGCACGGCCGGGGAGCGGCGCGAAGCTGGGGTTCTGGGTCGGCCTGCTCGCGAACGGGCTGGTCCTCTACTGGATCGTGGTGGCGCTGTGGCACTTCACGCCGCTAGCGGCGCTGGGATACGCCGCCACCGTCCTGATCCTGGCCGCGTGGTGGGCCCTCGCCGCCTGGGCGACGGTCTGGGTGCGGCGCCGCACGGGGCTGCCGCTGTGGGCGGTCTTCCCGCTGCTGTGGACGGCCGTCGAGTGGGGGATCGGGCACATGGGCGAGGTCGGCTTCCCGTGGCTCGGGCTCGGCACCTCGCTCACGGCGGTGCCGACGCTGGTCCAGTGGGCCGACCTGGCCGGCGCGCGCGGCGTCACGCTCTGGCTGGCCTGGGTGAACGTGCTGCTGATGCTGGCGCTGCGCCGGCGCCGGTGGCGGCCCGTGGTGCCGGTGGCCGTGTCGCTGGCCGCGGCGCTCGCCTATGGCGTCTGGCGCGAGCGGACGACGGTCTTGGTGCCGGTCACCACGGTCGCGGTGATCCAACCCAACGTCGGCTACAAGGAGAAGCAGAGTCGCCGCGAGGATTCCACGCTGGTGCTGCAGCTGCTGCGGATGACGGCGCAGGCGGAATCGCTGCCGGGCGTGCGGCTGGTGGCGTGGCCCGAGGCCGCCGTGCCCGTCTTCTTCGCGGACCACCCGTCGTGGGAGGCGTGGATCGCCGACTCGGTCCGCCGGACGCACATCCCGATCCTGGTCGGCGGGCTCGACGCGCAGGCGAATCCGGCCGGCCATTGGGACCTCTACAACGCGGCCTTCCTCTTCGATTCGACGGGATCCGACAAGGCCTGGCCGGTCTACCACAAGAAGTACCTGGTGCCGATCACGGAGCGCGTGCCGTTCGTCAACCCGCGGCTGTTCGGCAAGCTCGAGTTCTTCGGCGGCTTCGGCCACGGCGACCGGTTCCCCGTCTACCGGATCCGCGAAGGCGGCTTCGGCGTCGTGATCTGCTACGAGTCGGCCTTCGAGGATCTGGCACGCCGCTACCGGCGGGACGGAGCGGACTTCCTCCTCAACATCACGAACGACGCCTGGTTCGGCCGGACGGCGGGACCGTACCAGCACGCGGCGCACCTGGTGATGCGGGCCATCGAGACGCGGATGGGGGTCGCCCGCGCGGCCAACACCGGCGTGAGCGAGTTCGTGGACCCGCTGGGCTACACGCACCTCCGCACGCCGCTCGACGTGGAGCGCGTCGAGGCCGACACGGTCTACACGACCGGCATCCATCCGCTATACGTGCGACTCGGGGACTGGGTCGCCATCTTCGCGCTGGTGGGGAGCTGCGCGCTGATCCTCGCGGCCCTGCGCCGGCGCTCTTCGGGAGAGAGCTCATGAAGCACGTCTCCGTGCTGGTCCCGCTGGTCCTCGTCCTCGCCGCGGGCCCGCTCGCGGCCCAGCACGCCTTCTCGACGGGCGGGACCTACGATCCGGCGGTGCCGACGCCCCGGAGCGTGCTCGGGTACGACATCGGGGACCGGTTCACGCCTCACTACATGGTGGCGCGGTATCTGGCGCGGCTGGCGGCGACGAGCCGGCGCATCCGCCTGGACACGGTCGCCCACAGCTTCGAGGGGCGGGAGGTCTTCCTGGTGATCGCGACGAGCGAGGCCAACCAGGCCCGGCTGGACGCGATCCGCGCCGACGCGGCGCGCCTGGCCGATCCGCGCGGCGCCTCGCCGGCGGAGCTGGCGGCGGTGGTCGCGCGGATGCCGACGATCGTGTGGATGGGATACACGGTGCACGGCAACGAGGCGTCGGGGGTCGAGGCCGCTCTGGCGCTGGCCTACCAGCTCGCGGCGGGGCGTGACCCGGAAACGCAGATGGTGCTCGACAGCACCGTCGTGCTCATCGATCCGGTGGAGAACCCGGACGGGCACGAGCGCCACGTGCAGGACGTGCTGCGCGCGCGGGGGGCCGGGGGCGCCGAGGACGTGCCGCCGGTGCAGGGGGCGATGGTGCACCAGGGGAGCTGGCCCGGAGCGCGCACCAACCACTACTACTTCGACATGAACCGCGACTGGTTCATCCTCTCCCAGCCGGAGACGCGCGGGCGGGTCGCGGTGTTCCAGCGCTGGTGGCCCCACGTCGCGGTGGACCTCCACGAGATGGGCGCGGACGCGAGCTACTACTTCGCGCCGCCGATGGAGCCGATCAACAAGAACGTGCCGGAGAACATCCGGCGCTGGTGGGACATCTTCGCCGCGTCCAACGCGGCCGCGTTCGACGCGCACGGCTGGTCGTTCTTCCGCCGCGAGGACTTCGACGAGTTCTATCCGTCGTACGGGGACTCGTGGCCGATCCTGAACGGCGCGATCGGCATGACGTACGAGGAGGCGTCGAGCGAGGGCGGGGCGATCCGGCGGAGCGACGGGACGCTGCTCACCCTGCGGGACGCGGCGTGGCACCACTACACGGCGTCGTGGGCCACGGTGGTGACGGCGGCGAAGCGCGCCCGGGAGCGGGTCGGCGACTACCTCGCGTTCCGGCAGTCGGCGGTGACCGACGGCGAGAAGGGCCCGGTGCGGACCGTGGCCATCGCGCCCGACGCGCAGGGCCGGGCCGACTCGCTGGTGGCGCACCTGCTGGCGAACGGCGTCGCGGTGTCGCGACTGCGCGCGAGCGCGGACGTGCGTGACGCGGTGGCCTACGGCGAGAGCGCGCCCAAGCCCGTGCGGCTCGCGGTGGGCACGTACCTCGTGGACATGGCGCAGCCGCAGGGACGGCTCGCCAAGGCGCTGCTGGAGCCCGAGGCGCAGCTCGATTCCTCCTTCATCGCCGAGGAGCTGGAGCGGCGTCGCACCGGCCAGCCGGACCGCTTCTACGACATGACCGCCTGGGCGCTGCCGTACGTGTTCCGGGCCCACGCCTGGTGGAGCCGCGGCACGATCGGGCCGGCGGACGCGGTGGACTCGGCGGCGCTCGCCGCCGGCCGGACCGCCCAGGTCCCGAGCGCGACGCCACAGTTCGCCTATGCGTTCTCGGCCGGGAGCGAAACCTCGCTGCGGCTCCTGGGCGCGCTGCTCGCCGACAGCGTGCGCGTCGCCTTCGCGCCGCGCTCGTTCACGCAGGGCGGCACGCGCTTCGCGAACGGAACGTTCCTGGTGCGCGTCGCCGCCAACGGCCCGCAGGTGGGCGAGGTGGTGGGGCGCCGCGCCGCGGAGATCGGCGCGCGCGTCGTGGCGCTCAACAGCGCCGCGGCGGATTCGGGCCCCGACCTCGGGAGCAACAGCGTCTTTTCCGTGAAGGCGCCGCGGGTCGCGCTGGTCGGCGGGCAGCCGGTGTCGGGCCAGTCGTTCGGTTTCGCCTGGTTCGCCTTCGACCAGCGGCTGCACTACCCGGTGGTCACGGTGAACGCCGCGTCGCTCGGCGGGATCGACCTCAGGAGCTTCGACGTGATCGTCGTGCCGTCGGTGGGGGCCGGCGCCTTCGACCGGGTGCTCGGCGAAGGGGGCAGGGAACGGCTGGTGGCGTGGGTCAAGGACGGCGGCACCCTGATCACCTTGGACGGCGCGACCAGCTGGCTGGCGGGCGAGAAGCTGGGGCTGGCGCGGCTCCATCTCCGGCGCGACTCGACCCGGGCCGACAGCGCCGGCGGCGCTCCGCTGCCGGCCTCCGTGCCCGGCGCGATCGTCCGCCTGACCGGCGACACGCTGTCGCCGCTCCTGGCGGGCATCGGCGAGACGGAGATTGCCGCGGGCGACTACTCCGACCGCATCTACGATCCTCCGAAGGATCTGTCGGCCGGAGAGGCCATCCTCCGATACGCGCCGCTGCCGCGGCTGCGCCTGGCGGGCTACCTGTGGCCGGAGGTGCCGGCGCGTCTCGCCGAGTCGGTGTACCTGTGGACGGAGAACGACGGGCGCGGGCGCGTGATCGGCTTCGCCGGCGACCCCAACTTCAGGGACCTGTGGCGCGGGCTCCAGTCGCTGTTCGCGAACGCCGTCTTCCTCGGCCCGAGCATGTGAGCACCCGGGCCTCGCAACTCTCCTCTCGCAACTCGCAGGTGTGGTTGTGAGGGTGGGCGTGGACGTCGGCGGGACCTTCACCGATCTCGTGGCCATTGGTCCGCGGGGTCTGGTGGTGGCGAAGGTCCCGAGCACGCCGGACGCCCCCGAGCGCGGCATCTGGGACGCGTACGACGCGGCCGAGCTGGACGGCGAGGCCGAGGCGCTGATCCACGGCACCACGATCGCGACCAACGCGCTCCTGGAGCGGAAGGGTGCCCGCGTCGTCCTGGTCACCACCGAGGGGTTCGAGGATCTGCTCGAGCTGCGCCGGCAGGACCGCGCCGCGCTCTACGACCTCTCCCGCCAGCATCCGCCGCCGCTCGTGCCGCGGGACCGCACCGTGGGCGTCCGTGAGCGGATGGGTCCCGGCGGCGCCGTCCTCGCGCTGACGGACGAAGCCGCCGCCTCCTGCGTGGCGCAGGTGAAGGCGCTCGCGCCCGAGGCCGTGGCCGTCTCCCTCCTGTTCGCCTTCCGACATCCGGAGCACGAGGTCCGGCTCGCCGCCGCCCTCAGGGCCGCGCTCGCCGTGCCGGTGATCGTGTCGCACGAGCTGGTGCCGCGGATCCGGGAATACGAGCGGACGTCCACCGTCGCGGCTGAGGCGTTCCTGCGCCCGCGCGTCGGAAGCTACGTCGCGCGGTTCGCCCGCGACGCCGAGGTGCGCGGCCTGAGCGGCGGCGCGGCCCGCGTGCTGGCATCGAACGGCGGGGCGCTGCGGCCTGAGCTGGCGGCCGAGCGGGCGGTCTGGCTGGCGCTGTCGGGGCCGGCGGGCGGGATCCAGGGGGCTGCGCTGGTCGGCGCCGCGTCCGGGCTCACCGATCTCCTGACGCTCGACATGGGCGGCACGAGCGCGGACGCCGGCGTCGTCCGCGGCGGCGAAGCGGACTCGCGGACGCACGGCACGATCGCCGGCGTGAGCCTGGCCGTACCGCACATCTTCATCGAGACGGTGAGCGCGGGCGGCGGCTCCATCGGGTGGCTGGACTCGGGGGGCGCGTTGCGCGTGGGACCGGAGAGCGCGGGCGCGGTCCCGGGCCCGGCGTGCTACGGGCGCGGCGGGACGCGCCCCGCGGTGACCGACGCGTTCGTGGCGCTGGGCTGGATCCCCGACGGCTCCACGTTGGGCGGCTCCATCAAGGTGTCCCGGCAGCTGGCCCGGCAGGCGGTGGGCGCGCTCGCCGCGGCGGCGGGGCTCGAGCCCGCGGCGTGCGCGCTGGGGATGATCCGCATCGCCGAGGCGACGATGGCGCGGGCGCTGCGGCGCGTCAGCGTCGAGCGCGGCCTCGATCCGGGCGAGATGACCCTCGTGGCCTTCGGCGGCGCCGGCCCGCTGTCGGGGTGCGCGCTCGCCGAGCTGCTCGGCGTCAGGCGCGTGCTCTTCCCGCCGCACGCGGGCGCGCTCTCGGCGCTCGGCATGGCGGCGGCCGACGACGTGGTCGAGCACGCCGTCTCGGTTCACCTGCCGGCGGCGGAATTCGCGGCGCGGGCGGCGGCCATCGCCGCGCCGCTCGCCGCGCGCGTGCAGGAGCAACTGCCGGGCGCGGCGGTCCGGTACGTCGCCGAGTGCCGCTACACGCGCCAGGGGTACGAGCTGGACGTGCCGTGCGGCGAGGGCGTGTGGGCGCACGTGGGGCGGGATTTCCACGGCGTGCACGAGCGGGCCTTCGGTCATCGGGATCCGGAGGGCGAGGTCCAGGTCGTGGCGTTGCGCGCCGTGGGGACGCTCTCCGGCGGCGCGCGGCAGGTGCGGTGGCCGCGGCGCTCCGCGATGGGCGGCTCGTCGCGCCTCCGCATCCGGCTGGAGCAGGGTGAGGTCGACGCGGCCGGGGCCGACTGGGAGAGCCTGCACGACGGGAAGGTGCTCGCGGGACCCGCGGTGATCGAGGGCCGGAGCGCGACCGGCCTCATCCCGCCGGGGTGGGTGGGGCGGGTGAACCGGATCGGCGCGATCGTCGTGGAGCCGGGTGATGCTCGGCCCGATTGAGCGCGAGCTGATGGCGCAGCTCTTCGCCGCGATCCCGGAGGAGATGGGCGCGGTGCTGGTGCAGAGCGCGCGCTCGCCCAACATCCGCGAGCGGCGCGATTCCTCCGCCGCGCTCTTCACCGCCGCCGGCGAGCTGGTCGCGCAGGCGGCCCACATCCCGGTGCACCTCGGCGCGATGCCCGACGCGGTGCTCGCGGTCGCCCGCAAGGGGGCGGCAGCGGGCGACGTCTGGGTGCTCAACGACCCGTACACCGGCGGCACGCATCTGCCCGACATCACGGTCATCGAAGCGGTCGGTGCGGACGCACGGGCGCACGGACGCACCGACGCACGGGCGAACGGAGCTGTGCCGATCGCCTACGCCGTCGTGAGGGCGCACCACGCCGACGTGGGCGGGGCGCGGCCGGGCTCGATGCCTCCGGGCGCGCGCCGCCTCGACGAGGAAGGGGTCGTGATCCCGCCGACCCGGGTCGGGGAGCGCGGCGAACTGCTGGACGACGTGGTGGACGGCCTGGTGTCGCGGATGCGGGAGCCGCTGCTCAGGCGGGCGGATCTCGCCGCGCAGCTCGCCGCGGCCCGGCGCGGCGGCCAGCGGTGGAACGAGCTGCTGGCGCGCCACGGCGCCGCGGCGCTCGAGAACGCGGTGCACGACCTGATGGACTACGCCGAGCGGCGGACGCGGGCCGCGCTGGCGGCCCTCACGAGCGGGGCTTACGAGGCGGAGGACTTCCTCGAGGGCGACGGGATCACCGACGCGCCCCTCCCCATCCGGGTCCGGGTGAAGGTGGAGGGCGGCACTCTGGCGATGGATTTCGAAGGGACGGCGCCGGCGGCGAAGGGGAACGTGAACTGCCCGCTCTCCGTCACCCGCTCGGCGGCGCTGTTCGTGACGCGCTGCCTGATCCCCGAGGACGTGCCGACCAACGGCGGTGTCGCGCGCTGCATTGCGATCGCCGCGCCGCCGGGATGCCTCGTGAACGCCCGCGCGCCGTCGGCCGTGGCGGCCGGGAACGTCGAGACGAGCCAGCGGATCGCGGACGTGCTCTTCCTCGCGCTGGCGCAGGCGGGGGCGAAGGTGGCGGCGCAGGGGCAGGGGACGATGAACAACGTCATCCTCGGGACGAAGGACTGGACGTACTACGAGACCATCGGGGGCGGGCAGGGGGCGGGCCCGGGCGGAAGCGGCCCGAGCGGCGTGCACGTGGGGATGAGCAACACGATGAACACGCCGATCGAAGTGCTGGAGATGGAGACGCCCGTGCGGGTCGAGCGCTACGGCTTGCGGGAGGGCTCGGGCGGCGTGGGCCTGCATGCCGGCGGCCGTGGCGTCGTGCGGGAGCTGCGCGCGCTGGAGCCGTGCTCGCTCTCGCTCATCACCGAGCGCCGGAAGCTCGCGCCGAAGGGGCTCGCGGGGGGCGGCGATGGCGCCCCGGGACGCAACGCCGTCAACGGCGTCGGGGTGGGATCGAAGGTGGCTGTCGAGCTCACAGCGGGGGATGTCGTGACCATCGAGACGCCGGGAGGGGGAGGATACGGCACCGGTGACGCGTGAGAGGCGAGAGGCCTGAACTTCTCACTTCTCACTCAGCCTCTCGAACACCTTCCCGTCCACGAACAACTGGAACAGCTCGCCGTCGAGCATCCCGCCCTTGACCTCTTCGTGCATGATGTCCAGCGCGCGCTGGAGCGGCACGGCCCGCTTGTAGGGGCGGTCCGAGGCGGTCAGGGCGTCGAAGATGTCGCTGATCGTCATCATCCGGGTCTGCACCGGGATCTCCGACGCGCCGACTTTCCGCGGGTAGCCCCGTCCGTCGAGCTTCTCGTGGTGCCCGTAGGCGATGAGCGGGATCTGCGCCAGCTCCTTCGTCCAGGGGATCTGGAGCAGGAACCGGTAGGTGTGCGTGACGTGGCTCTCGATCTCCAGCCGCTCGGCCTCGTCGAGGCTGCCTTTCCGGATGGTGAGGAAGCGCACCTCGTCGTCGCTCAGATAGGGCTGCGGCCGGCCGTCCACGTCGGTGAAGCGCTTCTCCCGGAGCGCCAGCAGCTCCTCGAAGCTGCCCTCGGGGAGGAGGGTCGGCTCGTCGGCCTGGAGCACCGTCTTGAGGAAGCGCTCGAGGTCCTCGAGCTCCTTGCGGTGGTCGGCGTCGAGCGAGCCGAGGAACTCCTCGTAGCCCCGGCGTCCATTCTCGGCGAGGAAGTCGGCGCGCCGGCGATGGTATTCCATCTCGGCGGTGCGCTTCACGAAGGCGTAGCGGCTCTTGATCAGGGCCAGGTCGGGCGGGTACAGCTTCTTCGCCTTGACCAGCACCTGCTCGCGCACGCCGACCTTGCCGAAGTCGTGGAGCAGGCCGGCGTAGCGGATCTCCTTGAGCTGCTCGCGCGTGAAGTTGACCGTCCGGAACGGCCCGTCGCCCGCGCGGTCCACGACCTCCGCCAGCCCCACCGTCATGGTGGCGACGCGGCCGGAGTGGCCGAAGGTGGTCGGGTCGCGCTGCTCGATCGCCGTCACGGCCGCGGTGACGAACCCCTCGAACAGGCGCTCGATGTCCTCGTACAGCAGGCTGTTCTCGATCGAGACCGCGGCCTGCCCGGCGAGGGCCTGTACCATCTCCACCGAGCGCCGCGAGTAGGGGATGACCTGGGCGGCGACCGCGTCGGTCGTGGCGAGCATGGCATTCGGGTCGCGCTTGCGGTTGATCAGCTGCAGGGCCCCGATGACCTCGTTCTTGTGGTTCTTCATCGGGACCGTGAGCATGGACTTCGACCGGTACTTGTTGCGCTCGTCGATGCTGCGGTTGAACGAGTACTCGACGTCGGGCGGCAGGAAGTAGACGTCGTCGATCACCAGCGGCTCGCCCGTCGAGCAGACGTAGCCCGCCTGGCTCGCGTGGTTCAGCGGCATCGTGAACTCGACGAACGGCATGTTCGGCACCGTGTCGTTCTGGGCCAGCTTGAAGCGCAGCTTGGGGCTCGGCGCGTCCCGTCCCTCGACCAGATAGAGGGAGCCGCCGTCGGACTGCGTGATGCGCCGCGCCTGCGTCAGGATCATCTCCAGCAGGACGTCGTAGTTGCGCTCCGTGGAGAGGGCCACGCCGATGCGAGTCAGTTCGGTGATCTCCTTCGAGCGCGCGGCGATCTCCCCCCGGGCGCGGGCCGCCTCGATGCGCGCCGCCGCCTCGCGGTAGCCCGCCTTGAGGGCGGCGAAGAGCTGGCGCGGGCCCGCCGGGTGGGTCAGGAACACCGGCCCGAGCTCGATGCCGGGGAGGTCGGGCGGCACGTCGGTCTCGCCCGGGGCCCCGAGCGCGACGACGGCGGCCCCGGCGTCCGCCGCGGCCCGCACGCCCGCCGTGCCCAGGAGGCGCCGCAGCGCCTCGTCCAGCAGCAGCACGGTCGGGCGGTCGTCCACCAGGCCGGCGGCCGCGCTCGCGATCGCCCGCCGCTCGATCTGCTCGGCGTCGAGTGCGGCGGCGGCCCCGCCCGGGTCCCAGGCTGGGCTGTGCAGCAGGAGGAACTTGCTCACGGGTTGGGGCGCCGCGCCGAATCCGGCGCGAGGGAGGCCCGGCGCGCGCTCTCGGCGGCCACGGCGCGCCGCCCCTCGACGCTGAGGCTGTCGGGGATCTTCACGCCGCTGATGAGGCGCATCGGCCGGCGGCTGATCTGCTCGAGCACGTAGCCGAGCTCCGTGGAGATGTTCCGGAAGTTGACGATCATCGCGTTGACCTCGGGGCGGTTCTCTCCCCCCATCGCGATGAGCAGCCGGGTCAGCGTGTCCACGCTGGCGAGCAGGGTCCGGGTCTGCGCCATCGTGGAGTTGACCTGGGCGAACGTCAGCCCGGTGCGCGCGTTCGCGCTGTCGAGGACCAGGCGCAGCCGGTCGAGGTTCGTGCTGACCCCGTCGAGGAGCTTCTCGGTCCCGGGCTGGGTCGCGACGAGGAAGCGGCGCGCGGTGCCGGTCGTGACCTGCAGGCTGTCGGCCAGGCCGCGGACCGCGTTCATCGTCCCCGTGGCCGAGACCAGCGTCTGCTGGATCGTGCCCTTGAGATCGTTCGCCAGCGCGCCGAACGCCTGGATGGGCGAGGTGCCGCGGTGCATCTCGATGGTGTCGCCCGGCGCCAGGGAGCCGCCGCTGCCGGGGTTGACCGTCAGCTGGATCGTGGCGCCGCCGAGGAGTCCGGAGAGCACCTCGGCGGTGGCGCCGCGCGGCAGGCGCAGCGGCGTGCCGTCGGGGAACCGGTCGAGCAGCTGCACCCGGATGACGAATTCCAGGCGTCCGGCCTCGCCCACGGGGCGGGGCGCGATGCTCACCACGCGGCCGACCTCGAGCCCCTGCATGAAGACCTTGCTGTCCGTCGCCACGTCCGTCGCGTCCCCGGTACGCACGAACACGTCGTAGCGGTCCACGCCCCAGCCGCTGGTCGCGATCAGCGCGATCGCGACCAGGGCCACGGTCGCCACCAGGAACATCCCGACGTAGAGGTCGGTGCGCTGCACGTTCACTGCCATCCGGCCAGCCTCACTTCGCGTCCTCCGATGCGACGCCGTCCACGACCCGCACGGCCCTCGAGACCAGCCCGCGGACCGACGGCGTCAGGTCGCGGGACGTCAGCAGCACGGTGCGGCGCCCTCCGTCCTCGGACCGGCTCACGCGCTCGAGCAGATCCAGCGCCGACCGGCTGGTCAGGCCGACGAACGGGAGCTCGAGCACCACCAGCTTCGGGTTCAGCGCGACCGCGCGGGCGGCGGCGGCCCGGCGGCGGTCCTCCTCGTTCGCCTGGGCGGGGCGGAGCGCCGCGATGGCCCGGAGGCGGAAGTCCTCGATCAGCTGCCCCACCTTGGCGTCCACCTCGCGCAGCCGGTGGTCGGTGGCGAAGCGCACGGGCAGCGCCACGTTGTCCCGGAGCGTGAGGTTCTGCAAGAGGCCGTCGCCCTGCGGAAGGTATCCCAAACGCCGGCGGAAGACGAGCAAGTCGTAGTAGCTCAGCTCGCCGATCGGCAGGCCGAAAACCTCGACCGCCCCGGAGGCCGGCGTCGCGAGGCCCAGCGCCAGGGGACCGAGCGCCTCGATGCCGCTGTTCTCCTCCCCGACGGCGGCGACGACCTCGCCGGCCTGCAGGGTGAGGTTGAACAGGTGGTCGGGGCGGCCGAGCAGCGCGACGTCCCGGTAGGCGAGCGGCGGCGCGCCGGCGACCTTCGCCATCTCGGCCGTCAGGAAGCTCGAGACGCGCTGCGCGGTCACGACGCAATGACCACGAAGAGGGCGGACATGATGAAGATCGCCACGATCGTCGCCACCACGCCGCGGGTGACGGCCTGCGGGATCTCGGTCGGCCCCGCCTTCACGGCCAGGCCGTGGTAGCTGCAGAACAGCGCCACCGCCGCGCCGAAGAAGATCCCCTTGGCGAGGGTGAGCCAGACGTCCCCGGCCGACAGGGTCTTGAGGACGATGGCGGTGTAGCGGTTCAGGCTCATCCCGCTGGTCGCCGCCGCCACGAAGCCCGAGGTGAGCGCGACGGCGTCGAAGACCACCATCAGCGTGGCGACCGAGACGATGGCGCCGAGCATCCGCGGCAGGACGAGGTAGATGTAGGGATCGATCCCCATCGCCTCGAGGGCCGTCACCTCGCCCATCACGCGGTTGGTGGCCATCTCGGCGGCGATGGCGGTCCCGGACCGGCTCACCACGATCAATGCGGTCAGCAGCGGGCCCAGCTCGCGGATCACCGCGACGACCATGATGGTGCCGAGGTTGTCGATCGCGCCGAACCGGCCGAGCTGCCGGATGCTCTGGGAGATGACGAGGAACGCGAGGATGGCGGCCAGGAACGCGACCAGGAAGATGGCCTGGAGGGCGGTGAAGCGGATCTGGTTGATGAGCACCCGCAGCATCACCCAGCGCCCCGCGCGCGTCAGGCGCGCGGCCGCCCGGACCGCGCGCAAGACGAAGCGCGCCAGCCCCCCGAGTACGGAGAGCTGGCGCGCTCCAGATCGACCGATTGCCGCGACGGCTGCCGTCACGGCATCAGCTTAACTCGCGCACGCCCCGGCCTGCAAGCGATTGCAATCCGTCTTCGCCTGCGTGTAGTTCGGGAAGGCCACGAGCGCGCGCCGGTACTGCTCCACCGCGCGCTGCGTGTCGCCGCGGTCCGCGTACAGCACCGCGCGCGAGTACGCCATCACCGCCGCCGTCGGCGGTGCGCCCTGCGACCGGTGCTCTTCCATCGCCCGGCGCTCGAGCGGAGGCAGGTTCGCGTCCCGCATCAGGTCGCCGGCCAGCCTGGTGACCAGGTCGAAGACGTTGTCGAGCTTCCCGGTGACGCGCTGGGTCTTGATGATCTGGGTCGTCTCGACGTTGAACAGCCGGGCGTCGATGCGGAAGTCACCCCGCACGTCGTAGATGGTCCCCGTGACCATGTACTTGGCGTTGAGCAGCCGGCCGACGCGGAGCGCCGTCTGCGGATCCACCCGGTCCGACTTCGCCAGGTCCTGCTCCTGCAGGATCTGCTGGATCTGGGCGCGCTCGACGACACGCACCGCCGGGTTCACCGCCAGCTCCGAGATGGTCATCGCCGCCAGGCCGCGCCGCAGCGCCTGATAGTCATCCGGGTCCTGGCCGATGGTCGCGCCGATGTCGAAGTCCAGGATGGCGATGGTCGGCCGCGTGTCCTGCTGCTGGTCCGCCGCCGCGGCCGGCGTCGCGGCCGCCTGCTGCGCCCGGGCACCGGCCGCGCCATACACCAGCGCGCCGAATGCCAGAGCGATGGTACCGGATGCCAACCGCTTCATACGAGTCGACCTCCCGTAGAACTGGGTCCGTTGCACCTGCGACTCACGCTAGAGACTGATCCGCATCCCCTCGGCGGCGGCCACGATCTGCACCTTCCCACCGCGCTTCCCGGCGACCTCCCGGGCCTTGTCCTCGACCGTATCCATCGCCGCGTCCGTGTGCTCCGGCTCGTGATGGAACAGCGCCAGCTGCTTGACGCCCGCTTCCACTGCCAGCTCCACCGCTTCGGCGTACGTGGAGTGGCCCCACCCGGCGTGGGTCCGGATCTCGTCCGGCGTGTACATCGCGTCGTGTATCAGCAGATCCGCGCCGCCGATGAACTTCACGAACCGCTCGCGCCACTTCGGGCCGACCTCGTACTGCCCGGCCGGGCCCAGCTCGTCGTCCGTCACGTACACGATCGAGACGCCCCCCGGCATCGCCAGCCGGTACCCGAGCGTCACGGCCGGGTGCCGGACCCGCATCGAGGTGATCGTGCATCCCTCGGTCTCGATCGGGGCCGCATTCACGTGCTTGACCTCGAGCGTCGCGGCCAGCGCATCGAGGGGCACCGGGAAGACCACCGGCTGCATCAGCTGCCGCAGGATCTCCCCCATCTCCACGTCGCCCTGCTTGGGCCCCCACACCGTGATGACGTTGCCCTTCGTGAAGAACGGCGCGAAGTAGGGCAAGCCCTGGATGTGGTCCCAGTGGGCGTGCGACAGCACGATGTGGGCGCGTACCCCGTCGGCCGCGTTCAGGCCGGCCAGGTGCTTGCCCAGGCCCCGGATCCCGGTGCCCGCGTCGAGGATGACCAGGTGCCCATCCCCGGTCCGGACCTCGATGCACGCCGTATTGCCACCGTAGCGCGCTGTGTGCGCGCCCGGCGTGGGGATCGTGCCGCGCACACCCCAAAACGTCACGCCAATGCTCATCGCCGGAGCGCCCCGTCGCGCAAACCGAAGAGTACCCGGAATCGGGGGCGATTCACAAGGAAACCGGTCACCCCCGCCATGTGACGGTCCTCACGCCCGCGAGCCGGCGAGCTGGCCGAGGCCTTCGCGGTTGCGAATGGAGATCTCCCGCCGCGTGACCTCGATCAGCCCCCGGTCCACCAGCTCCCGCATGGCCCGCGACACCGTCTCACGGGAGGAGCCGATCATCTGGGCGATCGTATGGTGCGTCAGGCGGCGCGTGATCTTCGGCCCGCCCCCCTCGTCCGCCATGTCCAGCAGGAGCCGGGCGACGCGCCCGTTGACGTCCAGCAGGACCAGGCCGCCGATCTTCTCGTCGGCGCGGCGCAGGCGCTGGACGAGCACCCGCAGCAGCTTGAGGCCGATCTTCGGCTGCGCGACCAGCTGCGCCTGGAAATCGTCGCGGCGCAGGACCAGCAGCTGCGAGTCCCGCATCGCGATCACGTGCGCGCTCCGCGGCTCGTCGTCGATCAGGGCCATCTCGCCGAAGAAGTCGCCGTCCCCGAGCACCGACAGGATGACCTCGCGCCCATCCTCGCCGATCAGGACGACCTTCACCTGGCCGGCGGAGACGATGTACAGCGCGTCGCCGGGGTCGTCCTCGAAGAGGATGACGCTGTTCTTCGGGTACTCCCGCTCCCGCGTGACCTCCGCGAAACGCGCCAGCTCGGCCTCGGAGAGGTCGCTGAAGAGAGGCACCTTTTTGAGCACGTCAGTCGCAGACATGAGCGCCTGAGGGGGCGGTGAGCTAACTGCACGAGTGCGCCTAGTTTACCGTTGGGGCCTACGGGTGTCAAATCGGACCGGAACCAGCGGCTTGTCGCCAAGTTGAGGCCCCGGTTATATTTGCAGGTTCCTAGTTCACCCTTTTGCGTATGGGCAGGGCGCCGTGAAGGCAGGCATTCATCCCGATTACCACACGGTGACCGTCGTCTGCGCGTGCGGCAACACGTTCAAGACGCGGTCGACCGCCAAGGCGATCCACCTCGAGATCTGCGCGAAGTGCCATCCCTATTTCACCGGGAAGCAGAAGCTCGTGGATACGGCGGGCCGCGTCGAGCGGTTCCGTGCCAAGTACAAGTCTCCGTCCGAGAGCTGATCTCCCGAGCCGCGTCAGGGCGGCGCTCGAGCGTGCGCAGACGGCGGCCGCCGAGCGCGCGAGCGCGCTGACCGCCCGGGATCCCTCCAAGCTCAAGTCGCTGGGAAAGGAACTCGCCCGCCTGGAACCGGTCGTGCGCGCGGGGGAGCGGTATCTCAAGCTGTCCGCCGACCTGGCCTCGGCGCGCGAGCTGGCCGGCGGGAGCGAGCCGGAGCTGGCGGCGCTCGCGCGGACGGAAGTGACGGAGCTGGAGCCCGTCGTGGCGGCGCTCGAGGCGGAGCTGACCGTGCTCCTGACGCCGCACGACCCGCTGGACGACCGCGACGCGATCGTCGAGATCCGCGCGGGGACGGGCGGCGACGAGGCCGCGCTGTTCGCCGGCGACCTGCTGCGGATGTACACGCGCTACGCCGAGCGCCGCGGGTTCAAGGTCGAGGCGATCTCGGTCTCCGAGGGGAATCTCAAGGGCATTCGCGAAGCGATCGTCGCCGTGCGCGGGAACGCCTACGGCGACCTGCGAAGCGAGTCGGGCGTGCACCGCGTGCAGCGCGTCCCGGTCACCGAGGCCGCGGGGCGCATCCACACGTCCGCCGCCACCGTGGCCGTGCTGCCGGAAGCCGAGGAGATCGACGTCAAGCTGGAGGACAAGGACCTGCGGATCGACGTCTTCCGCTCCGGCGGGCCGGGCGGGCAGAGCGTGAACACCACCGACAGCGCGGTGCGCGTCACCCACCTGCCCACCGGCATCGAGGTGAAGTGCCAGGACCAGAAGTCCCAGCTCCAGAACAAGGTCAAGGCGCTGGAGGTGCTGCGGTCCCGGCTGCTCGACCGGATGATCGCCGAGCAGGAGGCCGCGCGCTCGCGCGAGCGCCGCGCGATGGTCGGCACGGGGGACCGCTCGGCCAAGATCCGGACCTACAACTTCCCCCAAAGCCGCGTCACCGACCACCGGATCGGTCTCACCGTGCACAACCTCCAGGGCGTGCTGGACGGGGATCTGGACGAATTCGTGAAGGCGCTGCGGGTGCAGCGGCAGGAGGAGCGCGTTGACGCCTGACCGCGTGCGGGAGGCGAGGGTCGCGCGCGTGCCTCGCACGGTCGGGGAGGCGCTGGCCGCGGCGGCGTCGGTGCTCGAGGATGCGGGCCTCGAGGAGGCGCGGAGGGAAGCCCAGGAGCTCTACGGCGCCCTCGTGCGCCGGCCCACCAGCGCCGCCTGGCTGGAGCGCGAGGAGCCGATCCCGTCCCGGGTGCGCGCCGCGCTCGAAACCGCTGCGCAGCGCCGCGCCGCGCGCTGGCCCCAGGCGTACGCCACGGGCGCCGCCGCCTTCCGCGGGCACTGGCTCGCGGTGGACCGCCGGGTCCTGATCCCGAGGCCCGAGACCGAAGGGCTGGTGGACCTGGTGCTGGAGTGGACGAAAGCCGCCGGCCGCGCTGGGAGGCCGCTGGTGGTCGCCGATGCGTGCACCGGCTCCGGGGCGATCGCGGCCGCCCTGGCGCTCGAGGCGGCGCGGGGCAGCGTCCGCGTCATCGCCACCGACTGCTCCGCCGAGGCGCTCGACGTGGCCCGGATGAACGTGGCCGCGCTGGGCCTCCGCGACCGGGTCGAGCTGCGCCACGGCGATCTGCTGGAGCCGCTCGCGGGCGAGCGGGTGGACGCGGTCGTGAGCAATCCACCGTACGTCGCGGCCGCCGAGTGGGACGCGCTCGAGGCGAGCGTCAAGGACTTCGAGCCGCGCGAGGCCCTGGTGAGCGGCGAGGACGGCCTGGCCGCGATCCGGGCCCTGGTCGTTCAGGCGTACGCGGCGCTCCGCCCCGGAGGGCTGCTCGCGCTCGAGGTGGACGCCCGGCGCGCCGCAGCGGCGGCGGCGCTCGCCGCGGCGGCTGCTTTCACGTCGTGCACCGTGCTTCAGGACCTGTTTGGCCGCCCGCGCTACCTGCGGGCCAGGAGAGGGGACGATGGAAGCGATTGACAAGCGCGCAGACGACCTCGGCCGCCTGGTCGGGCAGTCGGAGGAGTACCAGGCCTGGCGCCGGGCGGAGGAGCGGCTCACCGCCGACCAGCCGATGCGCGAAGCCCTGGATCGCCTGGCCCAGCTGCAGATGATGGTGGCCGAGAAGGCCGAGCGCGGAGAGCAGCCGGCCGCGGACCAGCAATCGGAGCTCGAGGGGCTGTGGAGCCGGGTGCAGGTCAACCCGCTCTATCAGAGCTACATTGCGGCGCGGACCAACTTCGACAAGATGATGTATCGCGTGAACGAGATGATCCTCGAGGGGATGAAGAAGGGATCCGAATCGAAGATCATCACCTTGAGTTAGCGGAACACAGACAGCAGAAGGCCGGGTGGTTGCCAGACGGCAAGGTGCGAGTGGTTACCAGTTCACAGGGGCGAGAGACGAGTAAAGGCCTGTTCCTCAGCTTCGAGGGCGTGGAAGGATCGGGGAAGTCCACCCAGATCGCCCTGCTCGCGGCGCGGCTCCGCGCGGAAGGCCGTGACGTCCTGGTGGTCCGGGAGCCGGGTGGGACGCCGCTGGCCGAGGAGGCGCGGCGGCTGGTCCTGGATCCCGCGCACCGGCCGGGAAGCGAGGCGGAGCTGTTCCTGATGCTGGTGGCGCGGGCGGACCTGGTGCGCCGGGTCATCGTGCCGGCGCTGGAGCGCGGCGCCGTCGTGATGGCGGACCGGTTCGACCTCTCCACGCGCGCCTACCAGATCGGGGGACGGGGCCTCCCCGCGCCGGCGGTGCTCGCGGCCAACGCCCTGGCGACCGGGGGGCTGGAGCCGGACCTGGTGATCGTGCTGGACCTGCCGCCGTCCGTCGGGCGGGTGCGGCAGGAGGCCGCCGGGAAGGTGCGGGACCGGCTGGAGCGGGAGGACGAGGCCTTCCACCTCCGGGTGGCGGAGGCCTTTCGCGCGGCGACGGGCCCGAACATCGTTCATGTACCAGCCGCGAGACCGGTGGAGGCCGTGCAGGGGGAGGTGTGGGAGGCGCTGATGCACCGTCGCGCGCCGACCTTCTCCCCACGTGCGGGGTAGAGAACGCCAATCCCCAAGGAAGGGTCCATGTCGCGTCAGCGCATCGCCGTCACCACCGTAGTGGCCGTCGTGGCGTTCCTGTCCGGCGGCTGGTTCATGCAGCAGGGCAGCCGTCGCGACGACAGCGTGTACCAGCGGGCGCGCCTGTTCGACGACGTGATGTCGCACATCTCCGACTACTACGTGGACCCGATCGACGGGCGCCAGCTGTACAACATGGCCATCGCGGGGATGGTGAACGAGCTGCACGATCCCTACAGCGTGTTCTTGAGCGGCAAGAGCCTGTCGGGGATGAGCGAGGTCACGACGGGCAACTACGGCGGCCTCGGCATCCAGATCGAGTACCGGGACAACGCGGTCGTGGTGATCGCCCCGCTGCCGGACACGCCGGCCGAGCGCGCCGGGATCATGACCGGCGACCGGATCGTGCAGGTGGACAGCCAGAGCACGGCCCAGTGGAACCAGGAGTTGGCCGTGAGCAACCTGCGCGGCCCCGTGGGCTCGCAGGTGACCTTGAAGGTGCAGCGGCCGGGGGTGACGGACATCATCACCTTCCAGCTGACCCGCGCCCAGATCCACGCGCGCTCGGTGCACACCGCAATGATGGTGGGCGGGCACGTCGGCTACATCGAGCTGAATCCCTTCAGCGATCAGTCCGCTCGCGAGCTGACGGCTGCGATCGACAGCCTGAAGGGGGTCGGCATGCGGTCGCTGATCTTCGACCTGCGCGGGAACCCTGGCGGCTTGCTGGACGAGGGGATCGCGGTGTCGTCGCTCTTCCTGGAGCCCGGTCAGCAGATCGTTTCAACGCGCGGGCGGGCCGAAGGGGCGACGCGCGAGTTCACCGACAACGATCCGCAGCGCTACCCCGACCTCCCGATCGTGGTTCTGGTAAACGGCCAGTCGGCGTCGGCCTCGGAGATCGTGGCGGGAGCGCTCCAGGATCACGACCGGGCGCTGGTGATCGGGACGCCGACCTTCGGCAAGGGGCTGGTGCAGACGCTGTTCCGGCTCGGCCCCGACGCGGCGCTGAAGATCACCACGGCGAAGTGGTACACGCCCAGCGGTCGCAGCATCCAGCGGCAGGCGCACAACGAGCAGGAGCAGGAGGACGAGGCGGACAGTGACGCCGTGCGTCCCGATACGGCCCAGCCCAAGCCCGACCAGGTCTTCCACACCGATCACGGGCGCGTCGTGCGCGGCGGCGGGGGGATCATCCCCGACGTCGTGGTGCGGCCCGATTCGGCGACCGAGCTCGCGGTGCGGCTCCTCAACACGGCGCTTGGCAAGAACGCCGCGAAGTACATGGACGCGCTGGCGGCATACGCACTGGAGGTCCGGGCGCACCACGGAGTGGACAGCCCGACCTTCGAGCTGACCCCCGACATGCGGGCGGCGTTCCTCGCCCTCCTGGCCCGCCGCGGCGTGACCTTGGACGACCGGACGCTCTCGGCGGCGCAGGGGTTCCTGGACGAGCAGATCGGCTACGAGATCGCGCAGCTCAGCTTCGGCCGCAGCGGCGGGATCCGGCGCCTGTTCGACGAGGACCCCGTGCTGGAGCAGGCGCAGCAGTTCGCCTCGAAGGCGAAGACGCCGGCCGATCTCCTGGCGCTCGCGCAGAGCGCCGCCCCGGCTCCGGCGCCGCGGCCGTAGCGCCGGCCGCCGCCGTGCCGGCGGCGCGCAGGCGTTCCCCAGCGGCTCTCCCGCCGCTCCCGCCGCTCCCGGCGGTGGGGATCATCGGGCCCGGACGCGCGGGGCTCGGCCTGGCGCTCGCCCTGCGCCGCGCGCGCCTCAAGGTCGCGGGGGTCCATGGCCGCCACGACCGGCCGATGCCCGCCGGCCTGCGCCTCACCCTCGGTCCCGTCCCTCCGTGGCTCTCCGCGGTCGGCATCGTCGTGCTGGCGGTGCGCGACGACGCGCTCGGAGCGCTCGTCAGCGATCTGGCGCGCTCGGGCGGCGTCGGGCGCGGCCACGTGGTGCTCCATCTCTCGGGCGCGCTCACCCGCAGCGTCCTCGCTCCGCTCGCCGACGCCGGCGCTTCCACCGGCTCGATGCATCCGCTGATGTCGGTGAGCCTGGAGCCGGCGCAGGCCGCCCGGCACTTCCGCGGCGCGACCTTCTTCCTCGAAGGGGATCTGGAGGCGGTGGGAGTGGCGGACGCGCTGGTCCGGCGGCTGGGCGGGGTCCCGCTCACCCTCGCACCGGAGGCGAAGCCCCTCTATCACGCGGGCGCGGTGTTCGCCTCCAACTACGTGGTCACGATGCTGGCGGAGGCCCTGCGGCTGCTCGAGAGCGCCGGGATCGGCCGCGCGGCGGCGCTCGACGCCCTGCTGCCGCTCGCGCGCGCGACGCTCGACAACGTCGCGGCCGCTGGGCCGGCCGGCGCGCTCACCGGGCCCATCGCGCGCGGCGACGCCGCGACCGCGCGCCGACACCTCTCGGCGCTGACGCACAGGGATGCGGAGCTGTATCGGGCGGTCGGGCGGGAGACGCTCAGGCTCGCACGCGAGGCGGGGCTGGACGAAACACGCGCCGCACGTCTCGAGGAGATACTGAGAGTGCAGTAAGAGAATGCGGGAGAGTTGCGAGACGCCGAGTTGCGAGCGGTCATGAGATTCGAGGACTGAGCACGAGAACAGGCCCCGGGCGGCTATGAGCTGCTTGAGGCCTGTTCTCGTTCTGCAGACTCCCATCTCGTAGCCGCTCGCAACTCGGCGTCTCGCAACTGGCCTCTATCCGTGGCGTCTCGCAACCGGCCTCTATCCGTGGCGTCTCGCAACTCTCCTCAGTGACTCGCGTCTACTACCCGAACTCCCTTTGGTGGCCGGAACATGAACGCTGATGCCGGTATCGGGACGTTGACGCGTATCTGGTCCAGCAGGATCCGCCGCACCGCGCCCGAGCCTTCGTTGATCTCCACCCGCCGCACCAGGCTGTCGGCCCGGTCCACCCAGATGAGGACGCGGCGGTAGGGCAGGGTCCCCTGCTGGCGTGGCACCAGCGCCAGCTCGTCGGCCGGCCGCGCGCCCACGCTGTCGGGGCGCACGTAGCTCACCAGAAAGCGCTGCGCTGGATCGTCGAGGAACTCGGCCAGGACGTCGGCCGACTCTCCGGGCCTGCCCGTCAGCGTCGAGCGCACCGCCTGGCCGGGGGCAGACGACGGGAGGTAGGCCCAGAGCACCTGCCCGTCCGCCAGGATCACGTCCCCGGCCGGATGGCGCCAGCGGAACGCGAACTTGCCCGGCGACTGGCGCAGGAACTCGCCCGACGACGTGTCGCTGCTGCCGACCATCGGGTCGCGCAGATACTGGGTGAAGTTGGCGCGCAGCGTCGTCGCCCGGCCGAAGGCGGCCACCGCCCCCTCGAGGATCGCCGACGCGCTCGCATTCTGCGCGAGAACGGAGGCCGGGGCGGCGCACAGCGCGGCGATCGCGGCCGCCCAGGTCCAGCGCGCGGTCTTCACCGGACCGCCACCGGCTCGGCGATGCGCCGGCCGATCACCTCGGCGATGGCGCGGCACTGGCGCATCAGCTCAACGAACTGGTCCGGGGCGAGGCTCTGGGCGCCGTCGGACAGCGCGCGGTCGGGCGCGGGGTGCACCTCGATCAGCAGGCCGTCGGCGCCGGCGGCGATCGCCGCGCGCGCCATCGGCGTCACCTTCGCCCTGAGCCCCGTGGCGTGGCTCGGGTCCGCCACGATCGGCAGGTGCGACAGCTTCTGCACCAGCGGGATCGCCGTCAGGTCGAACACGAAGCGCGTCGCCGTGTCGAAGCTGCGGATCCCGCGCTCGCACAGGATCACCTGCGCGTTCCCTTCGGCGAGGATGTACTCGGCCGAGAGGAGCATCTCGGTGATCGTCGCGGAGATGCCGCGCTTGAGGAGGATGGGCTTGCCGATCCGGCCGGCGTGCTTGAGCAGCGAGTAGTTCTGCATGTTGCGCGCGCCGATCTGGATGATGTCGCCGTAGCGCGCGATCAGGTCGATCCCCTCCGCGTCCATCGCCTCGGTCACGATCAGGAGGCCGGTCTCCTCCCGGGCCTTCGCCAGCAGCTCGAGGCCCTTCTTGCCGAGGCCCTGGAACGAATACGGCGAGGTGCGGGGCTTGAACGCGCCGCCGCGCAGGATCACCGCCCCCGCGTCCCGGACCGCGTGCGCCGTTTCCAGGATCTGCAACTCCGACTCCACCGAGCACGGGCCCGCCATCATGACGATGTCGTCGCCGCCGATCGCGACGCCGGACGGGAAGCGGATGACCGTGTTCTCCGCCTTCCACTCGCGCGAGACCTGCTTGTAGGGCTGGGTGACGTGGATGATCTCGAGCACGCCGGGCAGCGCCTCGAGGCGCGACGCGTCCACCTTGCCGTCGTTGCCCACCAGGCCGACGGCCGTGCGCTGCGCGCCCGGCATCGGCCGCGCCTGGTAGCCCATCTCCTCGATCACGGTGACGACCCGGCGGATCTCCGCCTCGGTCGCGCCGTGCTGCATGACGATCAGCATGTCCGCGTCACCCTCACCGTCCCAGCTCGAAGCGGTCGCCGTCGGCGGCGAGGGCGACCGGTCCCTTGAAGTGCTTCCCCACGAGCTTCCCCACGTCGAGCCGCTCCGTCGGCGGATAGAGGTGGGTGAGCACGAGGCGCCGCGGCTGCGCGCTGGCCGCCAGCCGCCCCACCGTCCCCGGCGTCAGGTGCCCCTCGATGGCCTGATCGTCAGGGAGCGAGCACTCGGCGAGCAGCAGATCGCAGCCCTTCGCCCAGGAGGCGAGCTCCGCGCTGGGGCCCGTATCGCCGGTGTACACCACGCGCCCCTCCGGTGCCGTCACCGAGAGCGCGACGCTCTCGGCGGTGTGCGGCGTCGCGTGCACCTCCAGCATCACGTCGGGCGAGAGCGGGAACGGCTCGCCGGCCTGCACGTCGAGGATCCCGATCGGGTAGCCGGGATCGAGCAGCCAGTCGCCGAACCCGTCGGCGAGCCCCTTGAGGAGCCGCACGGTGCCGGCGGGGCCCAGGATGACCAGCGGCTCGGTGCGCTTGGTGGCGTGGCGCAGCGCGAACAGCAGCGCCGGCAGCTCGCCGAAGTGGTCCGGGTGGAAATGGGTGAGGGCCACGTGCGACACCTTCTCCCACTGCAGGCCGAACTGCGCGAGCCGGTGGATGGCGCCGGCCCCGCAGTCCATCAGCAGGCGCACGTCGCCGCGCTCGACCCAATGGGCGGGGCCGGTCCGCGTGGCCGAGGGGGCGACCGTGCCGGTGCCGACCGTCACGAGCGTGAGCGTCATGGCGCTCCAAGGAAAACGATGCGTTTGGCGTCCCGGAAACCGGGCGCAATCAAGCGGTAAAGGTACACTCCGGGTCGCACATATGCTCCCGTCTCGTCCTTCCCGTCCCACGACATTCGCGGGTCGCAGGTGCCCAGCGCGTCCCCGGCGGGACGCCCGTATCGCCCCACGTCGAGCGGCCCCGGCACCTGGTCCGAGGGCACCAGGCGCCGGACGAGCCGCCCGCGCACGTCGAAGATCTCCAGGCGGACGTCCCCCGCCTGGGCGACGTCGAACCAGATGCACGTGGTGGTGACACCGAGCGCGCGGTTCGGGAACGGGTTCGGGAAGTTCTGGAAGAGGATCGTGGTGGCGGGCGCCCGCGGGTCCAGGACGAGGAAGGTGCCGGTGCTCGTGACGATCGAGCTGTCCGTCGCGCCGAGGTGCGCGACGACCTGCCAGCGGTACGGGAGGTTGCGCTCCAGCGGCGCGCTGGGCCGGAAGGTCGTGTCGGTGAGCCCGCGCACGCTCACGACCGGGCTCTGCGGGCCCTGAGAGGACGGATAGATGGACACGTCGTACCGGAACGGCCCCGGCGGCGTGGCGACGGCAGGCGAGTGCCACGCCAGGAGCGGCAGGGAGTCGCGGATGCTCTGCCCGCTCGGCGCGTTGAGCGTCAGGAGGGTCACCCAGGGCGGCACCGTGAGCGGACCGATCACCGGCGTGGTCTCCGCCGCGCCGAGCGCGCTGCGCGCGGTGGCCTTCCAGTAGAGTCGCATCCCGGGATGCGCCGCCAGCGGCAGCCGCACCGACGCAGCGACGACCGTCGTGTCGAGCGTCACCGTCGCGAGCGCCGTGTCCAGTCCGACCTGGAGCCGGATGGTGTCGGGCTGCACGCCGGGCGGAGGCGTGCCCGCGTCCCACGTGAAGGTCGGCGTGACGCTGCCCAGCGTGGAGTCGAGGGGCCCGACCGCCACGAAGCCGGTGGGGAAGGCGAGCAGCGCCAGCGCGTCGGGGATGCCGTATCCGTGGACGCTGTCGGGGGTGGCGTGGAGGCTCGAGGCCAGGAGGAGGCCCCTGCGCAGGGCCGCCGCGGGCAGGCCGGACCGCGTGCCCTGGACCAGCGCGGCGATGCCGGCCACGAGCGGCGTGGGGAACGACGTGCCCGTCTGGATGAGCACGCCGCTGGCGCTCGCCGCGGCCGGCACGTTGACGCCGGGACCCACCACTTCCGGCTTGATCCGCCTGTCGGCGGTGTTCCCGCGAGAGCTGAAGGCGGCGACGCGGCCGAGCGAGTCCGTCGCGCCCACGGCGACGATGCCGTCCGCGTCGGCGGGGGTCTCGAGGGTCTCGCCCTCGGGGCCCCGGTTGCCCACCGCGACGACGACGAGGGTTCCGCGCGCGGCGGCGCTCTCGGCGGCGACGCTGGTGACGGCGATGTCGCCGGTGAGCTGCTGGAAGGTGTAGGTGAAGCCGTTGTCGAAGCTGAGGTAGCCGAGGCTCGAGGAGATGATGTTGACGCTGAGGGATTCGGCCGCTTCGACGGCGGCGACCCAGTTGTCCTCCTCCGTGCGCGTCTCGGTGGGCGTGTACTCCGTCCGCGCGAGGACGTACTGCGCGTCGGGAGCGGCGCCGACCAGGGTGCCGGGCCGGTTGGCGGCCAGGAGCGACCAGACGGCCGTGCCGTGCGCCTCGCCCGTATCGTCCTGAACGGTCGCGCCGATGTAGTCGCGCTGGGCGATGACCTGCGCGCCGGTCAGGAGCGGCTGCGCGGTGTTGAAGCCGGCGTCGAGCACCGCGATGCGGACGCCCGCGCCGCGGTAGCCGAGGCGCTGCACGGCGGGAAGGTCGAGCTGCTGCATCACCCAGGCGCCACCGCCGTACGTGGAATCGGCCGCGGTCGCGGTGGGCGGGGCGGGAGGCCGCACGAGCCGGCCGGGGAGGACACGCGCCGGCGGCGGCAGCGCCGAGACCGTCGGGCCGGCACGGCGCGCGAGGGAGCGCTCGGGCGATCGGAAGTAGCTCCCCACGAGCTGGATGCGCCGGATGCCCCGCGCGGCGGCGAGGGCGGGGAGCGCGCTGCCCGGCACACGGGCCGAAACGGCGTGCACGAACTCGCTGAGGTGTCTGACCTGACCGCCGGCGCGCGTGACCAGGGCGGCGAGGCTGCCGAGATCGGTCGAGGGCTCGCCGATGACCCACACGAGGACGGCGGTGTCGGCGCGCGCCCAGACGCGCGCGAGGCGGGGCGAGGCCGTGCGCGGCATCTGACCCTGGGCCGCGCCGGCGCAGACGGCGGCCAGGAGCAGGGCCAGCAGGCCGCGCATCTTACGCGGCTTGGGTTTCGCTGCCCAGGCGCACCGACACGACACTGGAGACGCCGGGCTCCTGCATCGTGATCCCGTAGACCGCGTCGGCGACCGCCATCGTCCGCGGGTTGTGCGTGATCACGATGAACTGGGTGTTGTCCTTGAACTCGTCCAGGAGGCGCGTGAAGCGGCCGATGTTCGCGTCGTCGAGCGGCGCGTCCACCTCGTCCAGCACGCAGAACGGGCTGGGCTTGGTGAGGTAGATCCCGAACAGCAGCGACAGCGCGACCAGCGAGCGCTCGCCCTGCGAGAGCAGATGGATCCGCTCGGTGCGCTTGCCGCGCGGCTTGGCGGTGATCTCGATCTCGGAGTCGAGCGGGTCGCCCTCGTCGAGGAGGAAGACGTCGCACGAGCCGCCGTCGAAGAGCGTCTCGAACACCCGCTGGAAGTTGGCGCGCGCCGAGGCGAAGGTCGCGGTGAATCGTTCCTTCGCGACCACGTCCAGTTCGCGCACGCTCTGCTGGAGCGAGTTCCGCCCGGCCACGATGTCGTCGCGCTGGGTCACTAGGTGCTCGAGGCGGCGCTTCTCCTCCGCGTGCTCCTCGACCGCCAACGGATTGATGGGCCCGAGCGCGTCGATCTGCGCCTTCAGCTCGTCCGCTTCAGCCCGCAGCGCGGCCACGTCGCCGGTCACGTCGGATGGCGCCGCCAGGATCTCCGCGAAGCTCCGGCCCCACTCGGCCGAGAGGCGTTCGCCCATCAGGCGGCGGGTGCTCGCGAGCTCGGTGGCCTCGAGCTCCAGCCGGTGCGCTTCCTCGGTGAGGGCCTCCACCCGCTGGCGTGCGGCGCCGAGCCGCGCCTCGACGTCCTGCAGCGCCTGCTCCGCGGCGGCCAGCCCCTGGGCGGCGCCGATGGACGCGCGCTCCAGCTCGGCCAACGCGGCGCGCCGTTCGACGAGCTCCTCCTGCCAGAGCGCCCGCTGCCGCTCGAGGGCCGAGAGCTCGCTGTCCAGGCTGCCAGCCTCCTGCACCAGCGCCTCGCCGCGCTCCGTCAACTCCCGGGTGCCCGTCGTGGCGCGGCCTTCCCGCTCCAACGCGGCGGCCAGGCGGGCGGCGACCTGCGCGTCCTCCACCTGCCAGTGCACACGCCGCTCCCGGGCGGCCTCGTGCTCGGCCTCCAGCTCCGTCAGCCGGGCGCGCTCCGCGGCGAGACGGCCGTCGAGCTTGATCTTCTCGAGATCGGCCGCCGAGAGGCCGCCGTCCACTTCGCCCAGCCGCTGCTGGACGGCCCTCAGGCGCACCGACAGGCGCTCCACCTGGCCGCTCTCGATCTCGAGGTCGCGGTCGAGGTGGGCGAGCCGGCGCTTCGCGTCGTCCGCCTCGGCGACCGCGCGCCGCTCCTCGGCGCGGGCCGTCTCGACCGCCACGTCCGCTCCGGCGCTCTCGCGCTCGGCCTGCTCCAGCCGTCCCGCGGTGACCTCGAGGGCGCGATCCTGCTCCGCGAGCGCTCCCGCGAGGCGGGAGGCGTCGTCGCCCAGCGCCTCGAGGTCGGCGCGCCGGCGGAGCGGGCCTCCCGGCGCGCCGGGGCCGGGCAGGAACACCGCGCCGTTGGCGCGGATGATGGCGTCCCCGGAGGGCGCGAAGGGGCGTGCCCCGGCCAGCAGGGCGCGGACCCAGCGGGCGGCGGGGCCGCTCGCCTCGACGCGCGATGCGAGCTCGCCATCCTGGGTCGCGCCGCTCGGGCCCGGATCCAGCGGGAGGAGGAGCAACGGTCCGGTGCCCTCTTCGCGGTGCCAACCGTAGATCGCGTCGCACGCGGCCAGATCCGAGACGACGACCGCGTGCATCCAGTCGCCGAGCACGTGCTCGGCCTGCGCCACGTCGTCGCGGCGCGCCCGCACGAAGTCGGCCAGCGGTCCTTTGATCGCGCCCCCGAACCGTTCCCGGGCCGCCAGCAGCGCGGCCGCGGCCGGCGCGAGGCCCACGTGATCGCGCTCGAGCTGTTCCAGCGCTCCCTGCCGCGCCGTCGTCTGGGCGAGCGCTTCCTCGGTGGCGCGCCGGTCCGCCCGGAGGCGCGCCTCGTGTTCGCGTGCCTCGGCGAGCGCATGCCGCGCCCGGTCGGCCTCGAGGCCGAGGGACACCAGGCGCTCGGCCAGCGCCGCGCGCCGCGCCTCCGTCTCTCCCGCCTCGCCGGCCGCGACGTCCCGGTCCTGCGTCAGCGCGGCGCGCCGCGCCTCGGCGGCGCTCAGCTCCTCGCGCAGGTCGGCCAACTCACGGTCCAGCGCCTGCCGCTCGCCGTCGAGCCGCCGCACGCTCTCCGCCTGCCGCTGCAGCGCTTCCTCGATCTCCCTGAGCGCGGCGCGCTGCGCGGTCAGGTGCGTCCGCGTGCGCTCCTCGGCCGCGAGCCGCTGCTCCAGCTCGGCCTGCACGGCCGCCCGGTCGCGCTCGGCCGACTGCCGCTCCGCCGCCGCCGCCTCGCGCTCGCGCGAGACCCGCGCCGCGGAGGCCTGCGTGTCCGCGCGCTCGCTGAGGGCGCGCTCGCGCCGGGCCGACGCGTTGCCGATGCGCTCGGTCGCGAGCGCCAGGTCGCCCTCCAGCGTGCTCACCGCCAGGCGTGCCTCGCCCACCCGCCGCTCGACCTCGCTGCGCCGCGCTTCCGCGCCTGCCCGCGCCTCCACCGCCGCCTGCCGCTGCCGGTCCTCCTCGGTCTGCGCCGCCCGCCCCTCCGGCAGCTCGACGCCGAGCGTGGCGCGGCGGTCCTCCAGGAGCGTGAGCGCCCGGTCCACCTCCGCCACGTCCAGGCGCGCCACGGCCGCGACCAACTGGTAGCGCCGCTCCGCGATCTCGCCGTGGCGCTCGGCCCGCCGCCGCTGCCGCGACAGGCTGCGCACCCGCGATTCCACCTCCGTGATGACCTGCTCCAGCTGGGCGAGGTCGGCCGTGGTCTCCTCCAGCCGGCGCTCCGTGCTCCGCTTGCGGTCCCGGTAGAGCCCCAGCCCGGCCGCTTCCTCGAACAGCGCACGCCGGTCGTCCGGCCGGTCGGAGAGCAGCGCATCGACCATCCGCGCCTCGATCACCACGCCCTGGTCCGTCCCCAGCCCCGTCCCCGCCAGCTTGGTCAGCAGCTCGCGCCGCGTCACCGGCGCCTGGTTGATGAAGTATTCCGACTCGCCCGACCGGGAGACCCGGCGGCCCAGCACCACCTCCGCGAAGTCGAGGTCGAGCGCGCGATCGGTGTTGTCGAAGATCATCGAGACTTCGGCCACGTTCTGCGGCCGGCGTCCCGCCGAACCCTGGAAGATCACTTCCTCCATCCGCGAGCCGCGGAGCACGCGCGGGTTGTGCTCCCCGAGCACCCAGCGCACGGCGTCCGAGACGTTGGACTTGCCGCAGCCGTTCGGGCCGATGACTGCGGTGACGCCCGGGTCCACCAGCAGCTCCACGGCGTCGGCGAAGGACTTGAACCCCGAGAGTTCGAGACGGCGCAGCTTCATGGGTGGAATCCGACGCGCGGGCCGAGCTGCCCGGCGCTCCCGATTGAGGTGACGAGGCTGTCGAGATAGGCGGCCTGCTCCGGGGTCGCGTAGGCCCCCGCGTACAGGCGGTACGTACCGTCGGACTGGCCCAGCACGAAGGCCGGAACGCCGATCCCCCTCAAGCGCGCGCGCTCGGCGCGCGCGGCATCGGCCGATGCGACGCGCCGCATCGCGAGCGACAGCGGAACCAGGGTCGGCACCGCGGTGCGCGGACGGTCGAGCCCGGCGTCCCGCACCGCCGCGAGCAGGGAGTCGGCGGCGTCCTGGCTCGCCACCGGGCCGGCGTACACGCGGTACCAGACGCGGCTCCCGATCCGGATCGGGGCGATCATCGGCGCGAATCCGCGCGCCTCGAGCTCGTCTCCGGCGTCGAGAGCGAAGACCAGGCTGGTCCACGCCGACGCCTGAACCGCGAAGGGCAGCGTATCCACGGCGTGCGGCACGAGCTTCCGGAAGGCGGGGACGATGGACATCCGCGTCGCGCTGTCCGGCTCTTCGCCGGCCCCCAGCGCCTTGAGGCCGAAATCGCCCAGCCCCAGCGCTCGCCGATAGGTCACGACGAGCACCGCCGCCGCGAGGAGCGTCACGCAGCCGTACACGGCCACGCGCACGCTCCATGCCGAGCGCGGGGCGCGCGCGCGGCGGGGGAACAGCGCGGACGGCGCCCGCGCGTCCTCGGGCGCCGCGGCGTCGAGCGCCGGCTCCGGCGGCGGCCCTGCGCTCGCCTCCACCGGCGCGACGTCGGCTTCAGCCGGCGCCGGGCCGACCAACAGCCCCAGGTCGTCGCTGTCCGTCAGCGTCGCCAGCAGCGGGACGCCGGCGTCGACCCCCGCCTCGATCTCCGGCGTGCTCGCCAGGCCCGCCTCCTCGCCCTCCGGGGCGAGCGCCACCATCCCGTCCAGGCTTGCGGCGAGGGAGACGACGCAGTCGGCCGGCAGGAAGAGCAGCATCACGGCGTCGTCGTGGCGGAACCCGGCCGAGAGGCGGCGCCAGCGGGGGTGCGCCGCCATCACGGCGGGATCGGGGGCGAAGGTGCCGGCGGGGACGAAGTACAGGTTGGGCTCGGTCTGCTGCCGCGCGATGCGGGAGAGGGAGGCCCCGTACTCGAACACGTCCACGATGCCGTCGTGGTTGTCCTCACCGGTCGCGGCGTGCAGCTGGGGCTCGTCCACGTGGCAGTCGACCAGCGCGACGCGACGGCCGGAGGCGGCGGTGGCCCGGGCGAGGTTCCACGCCATCGTGGCGGCCGCGTCCAGGTCGGCCGTCGCCGGGACGAGCGCGACGAGCGCGGCTCCGCTGAAGAGCGCGGGGATCGAACGGGCGAGCGGCTCGGACGTATCGTCCGTTCCGGTCATTGCCTGTCCGGTCCCTCGAGCCCCGGCTCGAGGATGTAGTAGGGACGGCCGAGCAGGCGCCCGGCGGAATCGGCGGCGCTGCGCGAGGGGTACGGCCCCACCACCACGCGCCAGCCCTCGCCGGGCGAGCGCGGACCGATCACCTGAGCGGCGTGCCCGGACTTGGTGAGCTCGGCGGCCAGGTCGCGGGAGGCCTTCTCGTTCTGCGACACGGACACCTGCACCCAGACCCGCTGGGGCGGCGCCGCAGCGGCCGGGGCCGGAGCGGGAGCAGCCGGCGCGCTCCGCCGCGGTGCGGCGGTCGTCGCCGCGCGCGCGGCATGCCCGGCCCGCGTGCGCTGGGGCGCCGGTTCGCGCGCCTCCTCGCGGAGCACGTTCGGCGCCGTCGTGGGCTTCCACCGGCCGACGAACCAGAGATCGGCAGCTCCCGCGACGACCGTCCCGAGCGAGTCGAGCGAGTGGATGTCCCGCGCCACGACGTTGGGGCCTTCCCGCAGCAGCAGGACCCCGTCCTCCGCCGCCGTGGGCAGATCGCTCGCCCAGCGCGTGCTCACGCGGCCGGAGACACGGGCGTCCGCGACGGAGACGACCCACGTCTCGTCGCTGCCCGCGTCCGCCGGACGGACGAGGACGGCGCGACCCCACGGGTCCATCCGCAGGGCGCCCGCCGGACCCGGCAGCGCGATCGAGGCCAGGGTGTGGTGCGTGAACCGGTCCACGACGGCGAGCTCGCCGTTGGTCCTGAGGGCGACGTAGATGCGGTGTCCCGACGGCGTGAACGCCGCCGCCACGGGCGTGCCTCTGAGGTGGACGTACCACGGGTTCTGCGGGTCGCGCTCCTCGACGACCTCGAGGCCGGAGTCGGTCACGAACGCCACCGCGTCCCCGTCGCGACTCGCGACGCGGGCGGTCGCCGAGGGGACGGGCACCCGGAGCGAGATGCCCGCCTCGCGCGACGCCAGGGCGAGCGTGTCGGCGGCCGTGTGGCGGATCGCGATCAGGCTCGCGCCGACGCCGGCAAAGGCGTCGCGCACGCCGCGGCCGAGACGGTTCGGCCACGCGCTCGCGCCCCACGGCGCGGACTCGATGACGGAGCCGTCGGCCAGGACCGCGTACAGCGTCCCGTCCGGGGCAAGGGCCGTGATCGCCCCGCGCCCGACGTAGATGCTGTCGGCCTCGACCGGCCGCTCGCGGTAGGCCACCAGGTCGAAGGCCGCGACGCTGCCCGCGCTGTCACGATAGATCAGCCGGCGCCCGGCGTCGTCCATCCCGATCACCGTCGCCACGGGCGACGTTCGGCCGCCCAGGGCCCAGTCGGCCGGCTTCAGCGCGGGCAGGAGATAGACGCGCAGCGCCCCGCCGCCGGCGAGGATGCGCAGCGCCACGATCGGGATGCTGCGGGGGCCCTCCGGCTGCAGGGCGGCGCGGCCCGCAGGGGTGCCGATGGTGTCGGGTGCGCCGGACCGCGAGCCGGAGCACCCCACGAGCAGAGCGAGGAAGGGGAGGACGCGCTTCAACGTCGACAATCTACGACGGGAGGCCGGCAGTTCAAAGAGTTCAGACGGTCAAAATGGCGCGCTGCGGCGCGTCGCTCCACAGGCCCTCCAGCTGGTAGAACTCGCGGAGCGACGGATGGAAGACGTGGACCACGAAATCGAAGAAGTCGAGCAGCACCCAGCGGCCGCTCGCGAGCCCCTCGATGTGATGCGCCTTCATCCCCCGCCGCTCCAGCGTCTCCAGCACGTGCTCGGCGATCGCGCGGACGTGGGTGTCGGACGTTCCCGAAACGACGACGAAGTAGTCCGCCGCGTCGCTGAGCGTCCGCAGGTCCAGCACCACGCCGTCCACCGCCTTCCGGGCCACGCACGCCTCCACCGCCCACGCCAGCCCTTCGCTCGCCGCCGGCGGCCGCGCCCGCCTGGGCCGCGCTCGCGCGCGTTTCCGTTCGGTCATGACGCTCCGATAGCCGCGGGAGCGCCGGCCGGGGCGCCGTCTTCCACCTGATAGAAGACGCCCCACGCGCCGGGCCCGGTGTGCGCCGCCAGCACGCCGGTCACCGTCGACACCACCACGTCGAGCGGCTGGTAGCGCTCGCGCAGCGCCCGCTGCAGCTGCTCGGCGATCTCGGGCGTGTCGGCATGCGCGACGCCCAGCCGGAGCCGCTGCCGCTGACGGGGCAGGGCCCGGTCCAGGAGCCGGAAGAGGCGCGGCTGCAGCGCGGCCTGGTGGCGCACGCGGGCGGCGGCGACCACGAGGCCCTCGCGGTCGAGCGAGAGAATCGGCTTCATGTCGAGCAGCGAGCCCAGCCAGGCCTGCATCCGCGAGACCCGCCCCGAGCGGAGCAACTGGTCCAGCTTGTCCACCGTGATGTACGACCCGCTCTGGTCGCGCAGGCGTTCCAGCTCGCGGGCGATCGCGGCCCCGCCCCAGCCGGCCTCGGCCAGCTCGGCGGCCCGGAGCGCGAGCAGGCCCAGGCCGAGGGAGACACTGCGGCTGTCCACCAGGTGGATCCCGCCGGCAGCGAAGGAGCGGCGTGCGGCCTCGGCGTTCGCGTACGTCCCCGAGAGCCCGGAGGAGAGCAGGACGACGACCACCTCGTCGGCGCCGGCGCGCGCATGCTCGAAGGCGGCCGTGAACTGCGCCGGCGTGGGCTGGCTCGTCGTGGCGTTCGTCGCGCCGCCGCGCAGGCGCCGGTAGAACTCGGCCGCGTCCATCTCGACGCGATCGAGGAACACCTCGTCCCCGAACAGCAGCTGGAGCGGCACCATCGCGATGCCGTACCGGTCGAGCACCGCGTCGGGAAGGTCGCACGAGGAATCGCACACCACGGCGACCTGGCGCGACGCGGTCGTCAGCAGCCGGTGCTGCTCGCGCATGTCGTCGGCTTTGCGCGTCACGATCTCGCCCCACCGCTCCGCGATGCGGAACACCGCCTCGGCGTCGTCGGTGTGGACGTGGACGCGCAGCAGGTCGCCGGCGCGCAGGACCAGGAGCGAGCCGCCGAGCGGCCCGATGGCCATGCGTGCCTCCGCGGAGGAAGGCAGCCGCTCGCCGCGCACCAGCACCTCGGTGCAGAACCGGTAGTCCAGCGCCGCCGCCACCTCGGCCAGCGCCGCGGGGGCCACCCCGGCCGACGCCTGCACGGGATCGGCCGTCATCATCCCCTTCTCGATCAGGCGGATGATGCCCTCGAGCAGGCGCACGAAGCCCTTGCCGCCTGCGTCCACCACGCCGGCTTCCTTCAGCACGGCGAGCTGGTCCGGGGTCCGCCGCAGCGCCTGATCCGCGTGCTCGAGCGTGGACTTGATCAGCGGGAGGATGTCGCCGTCCGCCCGCGCCGCCGCGCGCTCGGCTCCCACCGCGGCCTCGCGAGCGACCGAGAGGATGGTGCCCTCGACCGGGTCCTCGAGCGCCGCCTCCAGCCGCTCGAATCCGCGCCGGAACGCCGCGGCGAGCTCGTGGGCGCGCACCCGCACCTTTCCGCCGATGCCCTCGCTGAACCCGAGCAGGAAGTGGGAGAGCATCATCCCGGAATTGCCGCGGGCGCCTTCGACCGACGCCTGGGCGACCGTCCGCGTCACCTCGGGCAGGGGCGCGTCGCCGAGGCGGTGCAGTGCATCGACGATGGACTTCAGCGTCAGCGTGAAGTTCGTGCCGGTGTCGCCGTCGGGGACCGGGAAGACGTTGATGCGATTCAGCTCGTCGCGACTTGCGCCGACCCACGCGGCAGCGGCCAGGATCGAGCGGCGCAGGCGCGGCCCGTCCAGGTAGCCGATCGACGTGCCCATGTTCGCTACTCCTTGACCACCCAGACCCGGACTTCCGGCTTCACGTCGGGGTGGAGACGCACCGGGACCTTGTAGACGCCGAGCGCCTTGATGGGCTCGGCCAGCTCGACGGTCTTCTTGTCCACGTCGAACCCTTCGGCCTTGAGCCGCTCGGCGATGTCGTGCGTCGTCACGGAGCCGAACAGCTTGTCCCCCTCGCCCGCCTTCATCGTGAAGGAGAGCGAAACGGCCTCGAGCCGCGCCGCGACCTCGCTCGCCTTCGCGACCTCGGCGTCCGCCCGCCGCGCCCGCGACTTCGACTCCGCCTCCAGCCGGTGCTTGTTCCCTTCGGTGGCCGGGTAGGCCAGCCCGCGCGGGAGCAGGTAGTTCCGGGCGTAGCCGTCCTTGACGCTCACCACTTCGCCGGCGGCGCCGAGCTTGTCCACGTTCTCACGCAGAATCACGTCCATGGGCTTGCTTCCTCAGGGTTTCGGGACGACGCGCGCCAGGCGCCGCCGCCAGTCCATCAGGGTATCGGTCAGGCCGAGCGCCAGCGCGCCGAGCGCGGCGACCGGCATCAGGAACAGCGTCAGGAACGTCGCGGCGAGGATGGCGATCGGGCCGCCGATGACGCCCGCCGCCGCGGCCGCCGAAAGGACGGCCACGCCTCGCACTATGTACAGGCCGCTGAAGAACACCAGCAAGTTGCCGCCCAGGGCGTTGATCCACCCGAGGCGGGGGACGACCAGCACCAGGAGCGAGCCGGCGACCCCCCAGATGAGATGGTCGTTGAACCGGAAGGACGCCAGGGTCCCCAGCGGCTCGCCCTGCGGGCGCTGGCCGAGGCGGTGGTAGAGCGCCCAGGCCAGGGCCAGCGCCGCGAACGACTGGAGCAGCACCAGGCCCGGGAACAGGCTGCTCACCAGGCGGACGATGGCCAGCAAGGAGGTCTGGAAGGTGGCGACGAGATCCGGGCCGCCGGCCGCGGGCGTGGCGCCCGCGGGGAGCGCGGCCGCGACGGTCTGGATGAGCGAGGACGCGATGGCCCCGTAATAGCGCTCCGCCATCCACACCACCTTGCCCCAGGAGAGCCGCGTGATCAGCGCCAGGACGAAGGCGGCGCCGAAGGCGCCCGAGACCGCGGTCAGCGCGGTGGACATGAAGCCGCTCGCCCGGCCCGAGGCCACGACGATCGCGAGACTCGCCGTGAGCAGGACCATCCACGCGCGCACCAGCTGGGCGAAGCCGTCGGCGGGGCCCAGCGACACCCACACGACCGCCACGGCGAGCACGACGGCCGTGGCGGCGTCGCGCCGGGTCGGTCGCTGCGCGCCGAGCAGCAGCGCGAGCGGGGCGACCACGAGCGCGATCGGCGCGATGACCGAGATCGTCAGGTAACTCAACCCGCCGAGGATCAGCGGGCCGAGCCTGCGGCTACTGGCCGTACCCTTTGATGTAGGGCAACAGCATCAGCTGCCGTGCCCGCTTGATGGCGGTCGAGAGCTGACGCTGGTGTCGGGCACACATCCCCGACAGGCGGCTGGGCAGGATCTTGCCGCGATCGGTCAGGAACCGACCCAGCGTCCGGTCATCCTTGTAGTCCACCACGCGGACGCCCGCTTCGCAGACCGGGCACGTCTTGCTGCGCGACCTCATTCCTCCTCCTCCTCAACGCCGACCGCCACCGCGGCCTCCACCGGCAGCGGCGCGGGCGCTTCGCCCTCGGCCCGCACCAGCAGGAACCGGAGCACGCCCTCGTCCAGCTTGATGGCGCGCTCGAATTCGGGCAGCAGCTTCGCGTCCGCCTCGAACTGCGTCACGACGTAGTAGCCCGTCTCGTGGCGCTTGAGCTTGTAGACGAGCGTGCGCTTGCCCCAGTGATTGACGGTGACCTGCGCGCCTTCGCCCAGGAGCGCGTGGAACTTCGTCAGCTTCTCGCTGACGGCGGGTTCCTCCAACGCACTGTCGAAGATGTAGACGACCTCGTAACGATGCGTCACGATCCAACACCTCCCTTTGGTCTGAACGGCCCCCGCCGGGTGTCTAGCGGGAGCAGGTGGTATGTAGGTGCCAAAGATAACGTGAGAGGTGAGAAGGGAGAAGTGAGAAGGCCGAGTGAGATGTGAGAGGCAAAGACGTGAGAGGGAACGGCGTGAGAAGCCCCTTCTCACCTGAACTTCTCACTCCGTCCTCTCACCTCGCCTTCTCACCCCTCACGTCTCACTTCACACGCTACAGCAGGAGTCCTGCAATCGTCGCCGACATGAAGTTCGCGAGCGTCCCCGCCAGCATCGCCCGGAACCCGAGCCGCGCGAGATCGTGCTTGCGCTCGGGCGCCAGCGCCCCGATCCCGCCGATCTGGATGCCGACGGAGCTGAAGTTGGCGAAGCCGCACAGGGCGAACGAGGCGATGGTGAACGAGCGCGGGTCGAGCGTCGCGCGCATCGGGCCCAGCTGCGCGAACGCGATGAACTCGTTCAACACCGCGCGCGTGCCGAGCAGGCCGCCGACCGTGGCGCTGTCGTGCCACGACACCCCCATCGCCCAGGCGACCGGCCGCCCGATCCACCCGAGCACGGTCTGGAGGTCGGCGGGGAACCACGGGACGACCCCGTGCACCCAGCCGAAGCCGCCGTTGATGAGCGCGACGATCGCGATGAACGAGATGAGCATCGCGATCACGTTCAGCATCAGGTACAGTCCCTCGCCGGTGCCCCGCGACGCCGCGTCCACCACGTTCACGTCCGTCATCGGGATGTCCAGCTTCACGGTGCCGAGGGTCTCCGGCACTTCGGTCTCCGGCTCGAGGAGCTTCGCCATCATGATCGTGCCCGGCGCCGTCATGATGACCGCGGTGAGCAGGTGGCGCGCCTCGATGCCGAAGGCGATGTAGGCCGCCATGATCGCGCCGGAGACGTGCGCCATGCCCGCCGTCATCACCGTCATCAGCTCCGAACGCGTCATCTTGTTCAGGAACGGCCGGATGGTGAGCGGCGCCTCCGTCTGGCCCATGAAGATCGAGGCCGCGACGTTGAGGCTCTCGGCGCCGCTCGCCTGGAGCAGCTTGTTCATCGCGACCGCCATCGCCTTCACCACGATCTGCATGATACCGAGGTAGTACAGGATCGCGAACAGGGCGGAGACGAAGATGATCGCCGGCAGGATCTGGAAGGCGAACACGACGCCGATCTTGGAGTGCTGGGCGCCGAGGTCGCCGAAGACGAACTCCGATCCCACGTACGAGAAGCTGAGGATCCGGGTCACCACCGCGCCGAGCCACCGGAACAGCTCCTGCCCGAACGGCACCCGCAGCACGAAGATCGCGAAGGCGATCTGGAGCCCGAGGCCCCAGCCGATGGTCCGCCAGTTGATGGCGCCGCGGTTGCGGCTGAACGCGTAGCCGAGCCCCAAGATCAGCGCCATCCCCAGGAGGCCGGTGAGCCGCATCGGCAGCGAGATGGGGGCGGGGGCCGGTGCCTGCGGCGTCGCGGGAGCGGGGGCCGGGGCGGCGTTCAGGGCGGCGGGCGCCGGCGCGCCCTGCGCCGCCGGAGGCTGCTGTGCCACCGCGGAGGTCACGGTGTTCCAGACGAAGCGGGGCAGAGTGAAGACCGCGAGCGCGCAGGCGAAGGTGACGGCGAAGGCCAGAAGGACACGCTTGGGGCTCATCGGGCTTCCTTTCGGTTCCGGATCAGATCAGCCACGGCGCCAGCACCAGGCTCACCACGCTCATCAGCTTGATCAGGATGTTCATCGCGGGTCCGCTCGTGTCCTTGAACGGGTCGCCCACGGTGTCGCCGACGACGGCCGCCTTGTGCGGCTCGGAGCCCCGGCCGCCGAACGCGCCGCCCTCGATGTGCTTCTTCGCATTGTCCCACGCGCCGCCGGCGTTGGCCATGAACAGCGCCAGCAGGACGCCGGTGAGCGTCGCTCCGGCCAGGAAGCCGCCGAGGCCGGCGACGCCGAGCACCTTGCCGACGAGCGGCGGCGCGAGCACGGCGACGAGGCCCGGCACGACCATCTGCCGCAGCGCCGCGCGAGTGGCGATGGCCACGCACCGGTCGCTGTCGGGTTGCGCCGTGCCGGCCAGCAGCCCCGCGATCTCGCGAAACTGGCGGCGCACCTCCTCGACCATCTCCTGGGCCGCCCGGCCGACCGCCGTCAGCGTGTGCGAGGCGATGAAGAAGGGGACGAGGCCCCCGAGGAAGAGCCCGATCACCACCCGGTGATCCACGAGGTTGAGGCTGGTGAGGCCGACCGCCGTCGTGTACGCGCTGTAGAGCGCCAGGGCGGTGAGCGCCGCCGAGCCGATCGCGAATCCCTTGCCGATGGCGGCCGTGGTGTTCCCGAGCGCGTCGAGGCCGTCGGTGATGGCCCGCACTTCGGGCCCGAGGCCGCTCATCTGGGCGATGCCGCCCGCGTTGTCGGCGATCGGTCCGTAGGCGTCCACCGACATCGTGATCCCGGTGGTCGCGAGCATCCCGACGGCCGCCACGCCGATGCCGTACAGCCCGGCGGCCGCATAGGAGAGCGCGATCCCGGCGCAGATCACCAGCAGCGGCACGACGGTCGAGCGCATCCCGACCGCCAGGCCGGCCAGCACGTTGGTGGCCGGGCCGGTGAGGGCGGCCTCGGCGATGGCGCGCACGGGGCCGGCGCCGGTGTAGTACTCCGTGGACCAGCCGATCAGCACGCCGGCCGCCGTGCCCGCCAGCACCGCCCAGAAGGGGCCGAGCGGCTGCGCGAGGTGCCCGCCGACGGTCAGGGCGAGGGGGAGCTGCGGCGTCACCAGCCAGGCGGCGAGGAGAAAGAGCGCCGCGGCCAGGAAGGTCGCGAGGCGCAGCGCGGTCGCGGGGCTGCCCCGCTCGAGGAATCGCACCGCCGCGATGGCCACCAGGCTCGCCGCCAGCCCGCCCATCGCGTAGACGACCGGCAGGGCGACCGCGTTGAGGCGGTCCGCGATCCCGGGCAGCGTGGCGCCGATGGCGATCGTCGCGATCACCGCGCCGACGTACGACTCGAAGATGTCGGCGCCCATCCCGGCCACGTCGCCCACGTTGTCCCCGACGTTGTCGGCGATCGTCGCGGGGTTGCGCGCATCGTCCTCCGGGATGCCGGCCTCGGTCTTCCCCACGAGGTCGGCGCCGACGTCCGCGGCCTTGGTGAAGATGCCCCCGCCCACCCGCGCGAACAGGGCGACGGAAGAGGCTCCCATCGCGAACCCGGCGATGATCTGCGAGAACGCGCGCCAGGCGGGATCGTTCTCGATCGGGCCGCCCTGCCAGCGCAGCCAGAGGACGGCGCCGATCCCCAGGAGGCCCAGGCCGGCCACCGCGAGGCCCATCACCGAGCCGCCGAGGAACGCGAGCGTGAGCGCCGGGCCGCGGCCCCGCGCGCGCGCCGCTTCGGCCGTGCGCACGTTGGCGCGCGTCGCCGCGCTCATCCCGAAGAGCCCTGCGAGCACCGAGCAGGCGCCGCCGGCCGCGTAGGCGAGGCCGGTCCAGGGGCCGATCAGTGCGGCCAGGAGCGCGGCGACGACCACGACGAAGGGCACGAGGGCCGCGTACTCGCGGGTGAGGAAGATCCGGGCGCCGGCCGCGATGCGCCGGGCGACGTCGCGCATCGTCTCGGATCCCGCGGGTTGCCGCTCGATCCAGCGGAAGAGCAGCGCGGCGGCGAGCAGGCCCACCGCGCCGGTGGGCGCGGCCCAGAGGGCGAGCAGGGCGCTCATGCTTCCTTCTGCACGCGGCGGTTGAAGCGCGTCATCGCACGCTCGGCGCCCTCGGCCATCCAGCACTCCACCGCCTCGCACATCGTGGGCATCAGCTCCTCGATGGCCTGCCGCTCGTCCCGCGGCATCGTGTCGAGGACGTGATCGGCGAGGTCCTCCACGTGCTCCGGCTTGGGGCCGACGCCGATCCTGAGGCGCGCGTACTCTCGCGTGCGGATCGTGGCCTCGACGCTCTTGAGACCGTTGTGCCCTCCGGCGCTGCCCCGGGCCCGGATGCGGAAGTAGCCGACGGGGAGCGCCACCTCGTCCACCAGCACGAGGAGATCCTCGAGGGGGCCGCCCGGCTCGGCGGGCGCGAGCCCTGAGAGCGCGCGCCCGGAGTCGTTCATGAAGGTCTGGGGCTTGAGCAGATGCACGGCACTGAACCGCGTCCGTCCGCCGGTCGCCAGGGAAGGGGGCTCGCGCCGGAACTTCGGCAGCCGCCACCGCTCGGCGAGGGCGTCGGCCAGCCAGAACCCGGCGTTGTGCCGCGTGTCGGCGTAGGCTGCGCCGGGATTGCCGAGCCCGACGATGAGCTTCAGAGCGTACTCGCTACTTCTCTTCCTCGGCCTCTTCGTCCTTCGGCTTCCGCTTCCGGATCAGCTCCGGCTCGGCCACCTCGGCCGCCGCGCCCGCCACCGCACCCGGCGCCGCCGGCGCACCAGCCGCAGCCGCCTCGCCCTCCACCGGCGCACCCTCGACCGCCGCCGCCGCCGCCGGAGCCGCGACCTCCTCGATGCGCGGCGCCACCACCGTGGCCACCGTCAGCGCGGCATCCATCAGGATCTGCGCCTTCGGGATGCTGAGGTCGGAGACGTGCAGCGACTTGCCGATCGTCAGCGCCGTGACGTCGAGCTCCACGCGATCCGGGATGTCGTCCGGCAGCACCTCGATCTCGACGTTGCGGATCACCTGGTCCAGCGTGCCGCCCTGGTTGCGCACGCCGTCGGGGATGCCGACGCAGTGGATCGGCACGGCGACGCGGATCTTCTGGCCGGCGCGGATCTCGTAGAAGTCCACGTGCACGATGCCGGGCCGCACCGGATGGCGCTGCACCTCGCGGATCAGCGTCTTGACCGGGTTCCCGTCCACCGACAGCTCCACGATGGTGCTCTCGGGCACGATCTTCTCCAGCAGCCGGCCGAGCGTGACCCCGTCCACCGCGAGCTGGTCCGGCTCGCGGCCACGGCCGTAGATGACGGCGGGCACCTTGCCGCCGCGCCGCATCTCGCGCGCTGCGCCTTTGCCCTTGGTGGAACGACGCTCCGCTGACAGCTGGACGATCTGTGCCATGACTGGACCTCAAGACGTTAGTAGGTGGTGGGTTGCGGGGTGTGGGGCGACCACCTGTCACCTGCCACCCACCAACTGGTGTTCAATCGAACAGGCTGCTCACCGACTTGTCGCTGTGCGTATTCGCGATGGCCGTCGCGAGCAGGTTGCCCACCGACAGCACCACCATCCGGTCGTACCGCTTGCTCTCCGGCAGGGCGATCGTGTTCGCGACCGCCAGCTCCTCGATCGGCGACGCCTTCAGCCGTTCGACCGCCGGGCCCGAGAGGAGCGCGTGCGTCGCGCAGCAGTACACCGCGCGCGCGCCGAGCCGCTTCAGCGCCGCGGCCGCCTCCGTCACCGTCCCCGCCGTGTCGATCAGGTCGTCGGGGATGAGGCAATCCTTCCCCTCGACCTCGCCGACCACGTTGACCACCTCGGCGATGTTCGCCGACGGCCGGCGCTTGTCGATGATCGCCAGCGACGCGTTGAGCCGCTTGGCGAAGCCGCGCGCCATCTTGGCCGACCCCACGTCCGGCGCCACCACCACCGGGTCGTGCAGCCGCTTCTGCCGGTAGTGCGCCGTCAGCACCGGCGAGGCGTACAGGTGGTCCACCGGGATGTCGAAGAACCCCTGCAGCTGGTGCGAGTGGAAATCCATCGCCAGCACCCGGTCGGCCCCCGCCGAACTCACCAGGTTCGCCACCAGCTTCGCGCTGATCGCCACGCGCGGCTGATCCTTGCGGTCCTGCCGCGCGTAGCCGAAGTACGGGATCACCGCCGTGATCCGCGCCGCGCTCGCGCGCCGCGCCGCGTCCATCAACAGCAGCAGCTCGATCAGGTTCTCCGCCGGCGGGTTCGTCGGCTGGATGATGTAGACGTCCCGCCCGCGCACGTTCTCGTCGATCTTGACGAACAGCTCGCCGTCGGCGAACCGCCGGATCGTCGTCTGGCACAGCGGCTGCTTCAGGAACGCCGCAATCTCCTCGGCGAGGGGCCGGTTCGCGGTCCCCGCGAGCAACATCAGGTGGCTCCGCCGCAGCGAGACGTCGGCCATAAAAGCCCTTAAACCTAGTTAGGCGGTTGCCGGACGGCAAAGGGGGAAGTGGTTACCGGCCAACAGCTAGCGGGACTCGGAGCGGGCGGCGGCTGCTCGCCTACCGGACGGCCGTCCCCGCGGGGAGCGGCGCCGCCGGCGGCGTCGGGCGGGCGGCGACCCGCACCGCGCCCGTCCGGTCCAGCTTCCCCCACCCCTGCCGCTTGCCCTTGACGGCCGTGACCACCGACTTCCAGAGCACCGCGTACATCATCTGCCGGTACACGAACCGCTGCAAGAACAGCCACCACAGGTCCCGCGGATCCTCCCGGTCGAGCCGGTAGGCGATGGCGGCGGCGATCAGGTCGACGGCGAAGAAGAGGGCGTACAGGAAGCCCACCACCTCGAGCAGCCGCAGGATCCCGGGCAGCGGCTGCCAATCCGAGACCAGCCGCCCCATCGTGGCCCAGGAATACAGGAAGTCCCCGGCGGACCAGAGGAGCTTGAGGTCCACCACCGGGCCCAGGGCCTGGAAGAAGACCTGGAAGAGCCAGACCGCCGGGATGGCCATCCAGCCGAACCACCCGTACCGGAACAGCGCGCCCCGGTGCTTCCAGACGCACTGGAGCGTGCCGTAGGTCCAGCGGAAGCGCTGGCGGAAGAACATCCGCAGGGTGGCGGGCGCCTCCGTCCAGCCGACGGTCTCCGGGTCGGCCGTGATGCGCCACCCGGCGCGCCGGAGCCGGTAGGTCAGCTCCATGTCCTCGGCCATCGTGTCGCGCAGGTACCCGCCGACCGCGACGACCGCGCTCTTGCGCCACGCCCCGACCGCGCCGGGCACCACCGTCATCGCGTTGAGGTAGGCATAGGCACGGCGGTCCAGGTTCTGGCTGGTGATGTACTCGAGGGACTGCCAGCGGGTCAGGATGTTGACGCGGTTCCCGACCTTCACGTTCCCCGCGACGGCGCCGATCGTCGGGTCGGCGAAGTGCCGCACGATGAGGGAGATGCCGTGCGGGGAGATCTGCGTGTCGGCGTCGAAGCACACCAGGATCTCGCCGCGCGCCTCCGCGAGGCCGCGGTTCAGGGCCGCCGCCTTGCCGGTGTTGGCCTGGCGGAGCAGCCGGACCCGCGCATCGCCGGCGAAGTGCGTCGCCACCTCCGCGCCGGTGCCGTCGGTCGAGCCGTCGTCCACGACGACGATCTCGCTGACCGGGTAGTCGTTGGCGAGCACACTGCGGATGGTCTGCGCGATCACCGGCTGCTCGTTGAACGCCGCGATGAGGACGGTGACCGAGGGCCGGTACGCCGGATCGTAGGTCGCGCGCTTCGTATGGCGTCGGGCGACGAGCGCGACCGAGATGACGAAGATGACGCGCAGCACCGCGAGCGCGATGGCCGCGAGGAACGTGATGCTGAGGAGCGTCTCGATGGTATAGACCGTATTGAAGCTGAGCCGGTCGAGCCCGACCAGGAGCTGGTCATTCGCGCGCACCGGCGGCATGAGGACGTCGTCCGTGGTGCCGAGCAGCTGGGCCAGGGTCACGAACTGGTAGCCCTTCCGCTGGAGCCGCGGCACCACCGTCGCCAGCGCGGCGACGGTGAGGTCGCGCTTGCCGCCGGCGCTGTGCAGCAGGATCACGTTGCCCTTCGTCGTGTCCGCCTGCGCGATGATGTCGTTGACGATGTCGTCGGCGGTGCGCGGCACCTGGTCGCCGAGGCTGTCGGTCTTGTAGATGTTCCAGTCCTGCGGGTCGATCAGCTCGCCCACCGTGATGTAGCCCAGGGCCGAGGCCTGGACGATGGGGTCGGTCTCCGCGTTGGTCTGCGCCTCTTCGTCGGCGTTGTACGGGAAGCGGAACAGGATCGTGGAGCGGCCGAGCACGGCCTGGAGCGCGCGCTGCGCCGTGTTGAACTCCAGGATCGCCCGGCGGTGGCTGACCGTCGCCATGTTGGGATGCGTGAAGGTGTGGTTGCCGATCTCGTGCCCCTCGCGGAGGATGCGCCGCGCCACCTCGGGGTACTTCTCGACCATCTGCCCGACGAGGAAGAAGGTCGCCGGCACGCCCAGGTCCTTCAGCTCGTCGAGGATCTCGGGCGTGTACACGTCGTCGGGCCCGTCGTCGAACGTCAGCACCAGCTTCTTGGGCTGGTAGCCCGAGTGCTTGATGACGTAGGGCATCGGGAAGCTGAGGTACGACTCGTCGGTGACGAGGCCGTTGGCCGAGTCCGCCTCGACGGTGCGCCGGCCCCCGTGCGGCGCGGACACGACCTCGAGCACGTCGCCGTCGCCCGTGTTGACCGGCGCATAGGGGGTCGGGACCGTGTCGAGCACGGTGGGCGGCGGGAGCGAGTCGGGGAGGCGGCGGTCGTAGAAGTCCCACACCGCCGGGTCCTCCGAGCCGAGGACCCACAGCACCGACCCCTTCACGCCGGCGCGGTGGGCGAGCAGGAGGTCGTTGTACGCCGTGACCGCGTCCAGCAGCCAGACCTCGTGCCCGTGCGAGGAGGCGTCCTGGTAGGTGAACGTGGGGTTCAGCGCCTGCGCATCGAAGTCCAGGACCTGCTTCGGGTCTTCCTCCGGCCGGTTATCCCGGGCCGTGAACATCGCGTCCTCGAAGCTGAGGCGGCGGGCCGCGCTGCCGTCGCGCTGCCAGTCGAGGCCGTAGTTGGCGATGCCCACCACCGTCTTGTCAGCGGGGATCTTGACCAGGGTCCGCGTGAGGACGCTGTCGTACCAGCCGACCGCGGAGATGGGGCCGGGCCCGCCCATCTGGCTGTGCTGGTTGTACGCCATCAGGACGACGAAGTCGGCCAGGTCGGCGAGCTGCGCGAGCGGCACTTCGGGCCTGCCGACCTCGATGTCCACGCTCAGCTGGAGGCCGGCGGGATGCAGCGCGTCCTTGAGCCGCGCCACGAACGCGGGGTGGCGCCGGTAGTCGGGGTCCGCCAGGTTCTCGAAGTCGAGGTTGAGTCCCTGGAAGTCCTGCTGCTTGAGCCAGTCCACGACGGCGCGCACCACCGCCTGCTGCCTGGCGGGGGAGGTCAGCAGCGCGTGGGCGCGCACGGCGTCGAACTGGCCGCCCTCGGCGTTGTTGAAGACCGGCTGGAGGTCCACGTGGTGGTCGCGCGCCACGTCCACGACGTGGTTGTTCATCAGGTTGACGCGCGGGTCCCAGTCCTTGAAGTCGAGCGCACCGCCGGTGCGGCTCAGGTGGAGCCACTCGGGGAAGAGATCCGTCAGATGGCTGGCGTTGAGATTGAGCGCCTCGACGCCGCCCTTCTGCCACACGACGTAGAACGCGCCGATGATCGTGTCGGGCGGCTGCAGCGGCGCGGCCGGGACGGCGCGCGCGGCGCGGGCCGCCCGGCTGGCGGCGATGTCCTTGAACAGCAGGTTCCGCGAGCGCCGGAGGAGCTGGCGGCTCAGCCGCTGCTGCCGCGGGGGCAGGAGCGTCTGTCCGGCACGCTTCAGCTGGCGCGCCGGATTCGTCATCCCGGGGAGCCGGGGGAAGAACGGCACGGCCAGGAGGCTCACGACGAAGACGGTCGTGACCACCGCGAGCGCCAGCCCCGCCACCGTGGTGGAGCGGTTCACCACCCGCCGGCGCTTGCCGGTGGGATCGAAGAAGACGGGCTGGGTCACTGCACAGAATACTACGAAGTGCGACGGCCGTTCCGCGAGCTTACAGCCCCACTGCCAGGAGGACGAGGCCCAGCGCCGCGATCAGGCCCCCTGCGGCCGCGTCGCCGTAGTGGTCGAGCCAATGGAGCCGCAGGACCCGCGCGCCCCGCCATGCGGCCAGCGCCAGCACGGTCATCGTGGCGATCGTGGCGACCTCGTAGATCAGGGCGACCGTGACGACGGCGGCCGCGCCGAAGGGGGCGGCGGCAACGATGAGGGGGATCACCGCCACGCACGGGTCGGCGCAGAACAGCAGGAACAACGTCCACGGCGTCACGTTCCCGGCGTCGTGCACGTGGTCGTAGTGCGCGTGGACGTGGCCGTGCAGCCGCGCCCCCGCCGCGCGCCGGAGGCCCCACACGCCGTACACGAGCCCGAAGCCGATCAGCAGCAGCCCGCCCCACGCCTCGATCCGTTTTCCGAACGTGACGACCAGCTCGACACCGAACAGCAGGGCCACCACGCCGAGGATGACCGACGTCGTGACGTGGCCGAAGCCGCACAGGGCGGTGATGCGGGCGGTGCGCCCCGCCCGCCAGCCCTGCGCGCGGGCCAGGGCGGCGAACGGCGCCCAGTGGTCCGGGGCCAGGGTGTGCAGCGAGCCGACCGTCGCCGCGGTGACGGCGATGGCGGCTGCGGCGACGAGCGATCCAGCGGCGGCCATACGTCCCCCAGCCTTGCAACTCCCGTTCCACGCTGCGCAGATTGAGGGCCCATGTCACAAAGTCGCCACTTCCTCCGCGAGCCCTGCGCATGACGGTCCAGCTCACGCCCGTTGCCGACCGCCGCTCCCTGAAGCAGTTCATCTTCCTGCCCGAGCAGCTGCACCGGGATCATCCCAAGTGGATGCCGCCGATCTACATGGACGAGTGGAAGTACTACGACCCGAAGAAGAACAAGGCCTTCCGCTACTGCGACGCGACCATGGCCCTGGCGTGGAAGGACGGCCGCCTGGTCGGGCGCGTGATGGGGATCATCAATCGGCGCCACAACGAGATGATGAAGGAGACGACGGCGCGGTTCGCCTGCCTCGAGAGCACCGACGACCGCGAGGTGGCGCACGCCCTGCTCCGGCACGTCGAGACGTGGGCGCAGGGGCAGGGGATGACCAGGATCGTCGGCCCGTTCGGCTTCAACGACCAGGATCCGGAGGGGTTCCTGGTCGAGGGGTTCGAGCACGAGCCGACGATCGTCACGTACTACAACTTCCCGTACCTGATCCGGCTGCTCGAAGCCGAGGGCTACGGGAAGGAAATCGACTACGTGGTCTATCGGCTGCCGGTGCCGGCCAAGGTCCCGGAGTTCATCGAGAAGGTCGCCGAGCGCGCGATCAGGAAGAACGGCGTCCGCCTCCTGGAGTTCACGAAGAAGGGCGAGCTCAAGCCGTACATCCGGCCGATCCTGGACCTGATGAACCAGACCTTCGTCGGCATCTACGGCTATTCGCCCCTCGACCGCGAGGAGATGGAAGGGCTGGCGAAGCAGTATCTGCCGCTGCTCGATCCGCGGTTCGTGAAGGGGGCGCTGAAGGGCGAGGAGGTCGTCGGCTTCTTCATCGCGATCCCCAACCTCTACGAGGGCATCGTCAAGGCGCGGGGCCGCCTCTTCCCGTTCGGGTTCATCCACATCCTGCGCGCGATGAAGACGGCGAAGCAGCTCGACCTGCTCCTGGGCGGCGTGAAGGAGGAGTTCCGCGGCCGCGGCGTGGACATGGTGATGGGGGCGGCGATGCTGCGATCCGCGGCGGCGGCCGGCCACGACGTCATGGACAGCCACCACGAGCTGGAGACCAACACCAAGGTGCGGGCGGAGATGGAGCGCGGCGGAGGCGTGATCTACAAGCGCTACCGCATCTTCCAGAAGCCGCTTACGGGGAAGAGCGCTTCAGCGTGATCAGGCCGACGTCGGCCATCCGGTTGGCGGTCACGGTGACGGTGGTGTCCCTGGTGGCGTAGCCCGGCGCGCTGACCCGGATGCGGCGTCGCCCGGCCGCCACCATGAAGTCCGAGAGGATTCCCGTCCCCGCCGGCTCACCGTCCACGGCGATCGAAGCATCCTGCGGAATCGTGTAGAGGCGCAGCTTCCCGAAGCCTCCCGGAGCCGCAGCCGGCAGTTGCGGCGGCGTGTACGGGATCGAGGGAGCGGGGGCCGACGCGGTATGCCGCGCGACCGGGCGACGGGCGGCGGTCGTCGGGTGTGCTGGACCCGTCCGGCTTGGCGCGGGCGCTGAGGGCGCCGCGGCGACCTGGGGCTGCGCGGGGTGCGCGCGCGGGTGGCCCAGCCACCAGAGGCCGGCGATGGCGACCAGGGCGCCGAGGCCGATGGCCCCGCGCCTGAGCGGCGTGCGGGACCACCAGGCAGGGGCGCGCGGCGGCGGCGCGGGCATCGGCGGCGCCGCGAGGTGGGCCGGTGCGCCGGCCAGGCCGGCCGTCACCGCGAGATTGGCGAAGTGCTTGCTGTCGAGCGGCGGGAGCGAGCCGGTCCGCACCTTGGCCACCGTCCCGCCGCCGGCGAGCTGGCGCAGCATCTCGCGGGCCTCGCCGCGCTCCTCCTCGCTCGAGGGAACGGCTTCGACCGCGGCGAGCATCTCGCGCGTGAATGGAAAGCGCTCCGCCGCGTTCTTCTTGAGCGCGCGCTCCAGCACCCGCACCAGCCCCGCGGGCAGCCCGTCGCGCACCGAGCGCACGTCGGGGGGCGGCGTGAAGTAGTGGTGCTGGAGGATGGTCATCAGGCTGTCGGCGTCGAACGGCACCTGGCCCGTGACCATCTGGAAGGTGAGGATTCCCAGGGCGTACTGGTCGCTCTGCGGTCCCACCGTGCCGCCCCACCCCTGCTCGGGACTCATGTAGTACGGCGTGCCCATCATCGCGCCCTGCGCCGTGAGCGTCTTCTCCTGGCCGGCGCGCGCGATCCCGAAGTCGGAGATCATCACGCGGCCGTCGCGGTCTATGAGGATGTTGCCGCCCTTGATGTCACGGTGGACGATCCCGCGGTCGTGGGCGAAGGCGAGCGCGCTGGTGGTGCTCCGCAGGACGGCGAGGATGACCTGAAGGGGCAGGGCCCCCTGGGCCTCGATGATCTCGTCGAGGGCGCGGCCCTCGATGAGCTTCATCGCGAAGTAGTAGGTGCCGGCCACGCGGCCGACGCGGTAGATGGGGATGATGCTGGGGTGGTCGAGCGCGGCCGCCAGGCGCGCCTCGCGCCGGAATCGCTCGGCCGCCGCGCCCTGGCCGAGGCCGGGCGGCAGGACCTTCAGCGCGACCGGGCGCCCCAGCTCGATCTCCACGGCCTTGAAGACCACGCCCATCCCGCCGCGGCCCAGCTCCCGCTCCACCTCGTACTCGTCCGCGAGCTCGTGGCGCAGCTGGGCGAGCAGCGCGTCGCGCTCCGCGACGTCCTCCGTCGCGATGGCCAGCGTCTTCGCGACGGGGTCGGTCACGGGCGAGCCGCATCGTGTGCACGAGGTGGCGCCGGCCGGCACGGCGGTGCCGCACTGCGGGCACGTCATCATCTGGGCGCGCTCCAGGTGCGGCGGATGGGGTGTGCCTCCGTGTTGAAGACGATCGCATCGAAGTCCAGCGTCTCCGGAGGCGCGAAGAGCAGGTAGGCGTACTTCAGCGTCTCCGCAAGGAAGAAGCTCTCCATCGCGTCGCGGCGCTCCTTCGTCACCACGCTGCTCAACGCCGTGAAGCCGACCTCCGAGCGCGTGTAGTGCAGGAGGCTGTCCACCATCACCCGGCCCATGTCGCGGTACCGCCGGTCGCCCGTGATCCGGTAGAGGTAGTAGGCGGACTCGAGCGCTTCCGGGCGCAGTTGGTATCCGGCCTCCACCGGCCGCATCGTGAAGTAGTCGAGCACCTCGGGCTCGATCCCGAACGTGGTCCACATCCGGTACACCGAGCCCATCAGCCGCGCCGCATGCGGGATGTCGCCGCTCTTGGCCAGCACCGCGGGAAAGAAGGCGTCGAGCGCGCCGAAGTAGGGAGCCTTCCGCTCGCCCGTGTCCATGTCGGCGTGCCCGTACCACAGACCGGTCCGCTCGTCCGCCAGGTAGCGGTTCACCGCCGCGATGCTCGCGTCCCACATCCGCTTGAAGTCCGGATCCCGGAAGAGCAGCCACGCCTTGAGCAGGTACTCGTAGTAGGAGTCGATCCCGCCGGAGACGTGGCTGTCCCTGTTCCCCCACGCTCCCGTCTCCACGTCGATCGAGCTGCCCACCAGCCCGATGCGGGATCTCCGCTCGAACAGCGCGGTGACCGCGTGCTTGGCGGCGTCGTAGTAGCGCGCGTCGCCGCTGAGCTTGCTCAGCGTCCCGAACTCGAGGGTCAGGGTGCCGATCTCCGCCGGATTGCTCACCGGCCCCGTGACCGCGCCGGTCCGGAGGTTCACGAACCGGTAGGGCATCCCCGTCTTCGAGCCGAAGGCCGGCAGGAGGCGGTTGCCCAGGTCCCGCGCCAGCGCGAGGAAGCGCGGATCGCCGTCCAGCTGGTAGGCGCTGAGGAGCCCGCCCAGCTCCCGGATCGTCACCTCGAAGACCTGCACCGGGAAATCGCGGTCGAAGCTGAGACTGTCGAGGATCAGGCGCTTGGCGCGCGCCGCCTGGGCCTTGAGGCCCATCAGCAGCATCGTGTCGAAGCCGTCCAGGGGCGTCATCTCGAGGGAGGCGGGATACCAGTCGCGCCAGCCGTGGCTCAGGGGCTTGAGCTGGTCGTGGCCCCAGGCGTACTGCACGTACCCGTCCCACGCGTGGAGGAAGGCCTCGCG